>Ga0208373_1005196_pt1 | contig 11050 bp, 20 predicted proteins | sample RifOxyC2_FD_184036 | JGI IMG/M metagenome (GOLD analysis project Ga0208373, IMG submission 184036) | Soil microbial communities from Rifle, Colorado - Rifle Oxygen_injection C2 (SPAdes) | ecosystem: Environmental > Terrestrial > Deep subsurface > Rock core/Sediment | place: Rifle, Colorado... | reverse complement strand
ATGCCGCGCAACCCTAAAGCATGCATCGTCTTTATTTGATTTTGCCTCTTACCAGAGAAACTCTTTTTCTGCGTGATCTTTAATATCTTTGCCATAATTTGCTTATATCCTTAATTTCTTAACTCTAAAAACTGCTCTTTATTCTTCAATGTCCGCAATCCCTGTAATGTTGCTTTTGCAATATTATGTGGGTTGCTAGAACCTAAGGATTTTGTTAAAATATTTTGCACCCCTGCCACTTCTAAAACAGCTCTCGCCGCTCCACCAGCAATAACTCCCGTTCCGGGTGCTGCCGGCTTTAAAACAACTTTGCACGCATCGAAACGTCCAATTATTTCATGAGGAATAGTTCCTGATCTTAAAGTTACCGTCTCCATAGCTCTCTTGGCAGATTCATTTCCTTTACGAATTGCCTCAGCAACCTCTCGAGCTTTGCCAAGCCCTAAACCGACAGAACCATTTCTATCTCCAACGACTACAAGAGCAGAAAATCCAAACCGTCTGCCACCCTTAACAACTTTTGCTACTCTTTTTATTGAGATAACACGCTCTTCAATACCTTCTTCGGCATTTCTATCTAAAATATTTCCACTATTGCTGGTTACCAAGGCATCCTCCTAATAAAATATGGCTAAAACTTCAGACCCTTCTCTCTTGCGCCATCCGCAACGGCTTTAATTCTTCCATGATATAAATAACCGCCCCGATCAAACACTATCTCGGAAATCCCTTTTTCAATTAATCTTTCAGCAACCATCCCACCTAATTCTTTTGCGATTTTAATTTTTGCTCCCGCGATCTCCATTCCCTTGCTATTAACTTGTAACAAGGAAATTCCTTTTGCGTCATCAATTACCTGCGCAATCATATGCTTTAATGTTCTTCTGACGCTTAACCGAGGACGCTCCGGAGTACCAACAATTCTTCTCCGTAATGCTTTTTTCTTCTCAAGCCTTTTTTCCAACCGTGCCTTTGAAATGTCCATTTTTCCCTTTCTCTTTACCCAGCGCTTGAAACAGCTGACTTTCCTGCCTTACGACGAATATGCTCTCCAAAATATCGTACACCTTTTCCTTTGTAAGGTTCTGGAAGCTTTAAGTTTCTAATATCAGACGCAATTTGGCCTACTCGATATCGATGAGGTCCAGATATTTTAATACGCACATTTCCATCAACTTCGAACTTTACATCCTCAAGAGCTTTAATTACTATTGAATGAGAATATCCAAGATTAAGTTCTAAATCTTTCCCCTTTAATTGTGCTTTGTATCCCACCCCAACGATTTCAAGATTTTTCTCAAATCCTACACTTGCCCCCTTTACCATATTCGCGACAAGCGCTCGCATCATTCCATGCATTGCTACGACTTTCTTTTCTTCAGAAAGACGCTCAACCTTTAATATTTTATCCTCTACAACAATTTTAAGCCCAGAACAAAGCTTTTCTTGCAACTTTCCTTTGGGCCCTTCAACGAATATGACATCATTTAAAATCCGAATACTAACCTTTTCCGGAATATTGATTATTAATTTTCCTATTCTCGACATAGTTTTATTCCCTTACCAAATATAGCAAAGTATTTCACCACCCACATTATTTTTCCGCGAATAATCATCCGATAGAATCCCTTTTGGCGTTGAAATAAGCGCCATTCCTAATCCATTTAGAACTCTTGGCAAATCTTTTACGTTGCTATATACACGTCTGCCTGGCTTTGAGATTCTTACAAGCCCCTTAATAGCACTTTCGCCATTACAATATTTCAGAAGTACTTTTATAGTTTTGTTCTTTTCATAACTAACCACCACAAACTTTTTTACATAACCTTCCTGCACCAACATCTTACAAATTTCTTTCTTTTCAAATGACGCTGGGAAAGACACTGTTTTATGCTTTGCAAGCAACGCATTTCTTATTCTTGTCAGCATATCGCTGATAGGATCCATAACTACCATGTCAAACCTAATCTCCTTTCTAAGACCAAAATCACCAACTGGCCTTTGTAACACCAGGTATCAACCCCATCAAGGCCATTTCCCTAAAACACATTCGACACAAACCAAAATCCTTTAAAAAACCCCTTGGCCTCCCACACCGCTGACAACGATTATATTTTCTCGTTTTAAATTTCGGCGTTTTATTACATTTTTCAATCATTGCTTTTCTTGCCACTAATTACCCCCTTTTTCTTTTCTAAAGGGCATTCCAAGCTCCTCCAACAAGGCTAATCCAGCAATATTATCTTTGGCCGTCGTTACAACCGTAATATCCATACCTTGAAGCTTTTTAATCTTATCTTGCTCTATCTCATGAAAAATAATCTGCTCTTTGAGTCCTAATGAGAAATTTCCTCTTCCATCCATACTCTTACGGGATAATCCACGAAAGTCGCGTATTCTAGGAATCGCAAGATTAATTAATCTTTCCAAGAACTCCCACATCCTATCGCCAGACAAAGAAACGCAACATCCGATACTCATTCCTACCTTAATTTTGAAATTCGAAATAGCTTTTTTCGACTTTGTTGGAACAGATTTCTGACCTGTAATTGCCGTCAATGTCTTCATTGCATCGTCTAAAGCCCCAGGATTAGAAGATGGCTCACCGGTACCAACATTAATATATATTCTCTTAAGTTTGGGAACCTGATTGACATTTTTATATCCGAGCTTTTTCATAAGCTCTGGAATAGCCTTTTCTTTATAGAATTCTTTTAGTCTTACCATATCAGTCTATCTCTTCCTTCAGTTTACGTGAATATCGGACTTTATTCTTATTTTCCAAATATTTTGCCGACACTCTGGTTGGTGTACCTGATTTTGGAGAAACCAACATTACATTCGATACATGAACAGGAGCCTCTCTTTCCAAGATGCTTCCCTGAGGGTTTCTTTGAGTCGGTTTCTTATGACGTTTTACTAAATTGTATCCCTCAACAACAACACGATTCTTCTTGTTTATTGTTTTTAGAACCTTCCCCGTAATCTTTTTTTTGCCAACCGCTCCCTTGCCAGCAATTACCATAACAAGATCACCTTTTTTTATTTTCATGCAATTCTCCTACAATACTTCTGGCGCTAAAGATACTATTTTCATAAAGTTATTATCGCGCAATTCTCTTGCAACGGGTCCAAATATTCTTGTTCCGATAGGTTCAAGAGCCGTATTTATCAAAACAGCTGCATTATCACTAAATCGAATATATGTACCATCGGCTCTTGGAACTTCTTTTACAGTACGTACAACAACCGCACGCGCAACATCCCCTTTCTTGACTTGAGAACCAGGAATTGCATCTCTAATAGAGACAACAATCACATCTCCAATTGTGGCATATTTTCTTTTTGTCCCACCTAACACTTTAATACATAAGAGCGATTTCGCTCCTGAATTATCAGCTACTTGCAGTTGAGTTTCACTTTGAATCATTTTTTTCTCCGGTCGAATTGGCTATTTAGCCTTTTCTAAAATATTCACCAAACGCCAACGCTTACACTTCGATAAAGGCCGCGTCTCCATTATTTCCACAACATCGCCTAGGACACATTCGTTCTTTTCATCGTGGATTAAATATTTCTTCCAGACACGAATCACTCGTTTATACATTGGATGAAGCTTTGTTCTTTCTACAGTAACCATAGCACTTTTATCTTTTGAAGATCGTACAACAACCCCCGTTCTGATCTTTTTCTTTCCTCTCACAGTCATTTATGCCTCCCCTACAGGGATATTCTTTTTTATCTTTTTTCGTAAATTCATTTCTGTTTTCAAACGAGCAACATCCTTCCTTAAAGCTCTTATTTTCAACGGATTCTCAATTTGCCCAACTTTTTTTTGAAATCTCAAATTAAACAACTCCTCTTTAAAGCCGACAATATTCTTCTCAATCTCGGCATCCGCTGCTTCACGAAGCGCCCTAACCTTATCCATATACCTACTCCTCACCTTCAACAAAACTTGTTCTAATGCATAACTTCTGAGCCCCAAGCCTTAAAGCTTTCTGCGCATTACTCCTATCAACTCCTGCCAACTCAAACAGTATACGTCCAGGCCGGACCACGGCAACCCATCCTTCCGGATTTCCCTTTCCAGAACCCATCCTTGTTTCTGCCGGCTTTTTCGTAATAGGCTTATCAGGGAACACACGAACCCATAACTTTGCGCCACGTTTCACATACCTTGATATTGCAACTCTTGCCGCCTCTATCTGTCGATTACTAACCCATCCAGGCTCAACCGACTGTATTCCATAATCTCCAAAAGCGATAAATTGTCCTCGGCAAGCTTTTCCCGTCATTCTGCCTTTTTGAATCTTACGCCATTTTACTTTCTTTGGGCTTAACATCCTGATTTACCCTTCCTGTTTCTCTGTCTTTATCACTTCCTTCTTGAAAATCCAAACTTTCACACCTATAATCCCATAGGTTGTTTTGGCTACACATAAAGCGTAATCAATTTCCGCTCTTAATGTATGTAAAGGCACACGCCCTTCCATCAGTTCAATGGCTCTTGACATCTCGGCTCCACCCAAACGTCCCGTACACGCAATACGTATGCCTTGAGCTCCCATTCTCATCGCAGATTGTATTGCCTTCTTCATTGCACGTTTATAGGATATGCGACGTTCGATCTGTTGTGCAATATTTTCTGCAACAAGTTGCGACTCTATTTCAGGCCTTTTTATTTCTCTGATATTGATATATACTTCTTTTTTAGTAATTTGCTGCAATTCCTCCTTCAAGCGCTCCACCTCTTCACCTTTTTTTCCAATAACAATCCCTGGCCTTGCAGTAAATATATTTACAACGATCTTCTTTGCAGTCCTATCAATACCAACATTTGCAATACTCGCTTTGGCCATACGCATTCCAATATATCTCCTAATCAACATATCCTCTTTTAACAGCTCAGCAAACTTATTATTCTTAGCATACCAACGCGAATTCCAGGTCCTATTTATCCCTAATCTCAAACCTATCGGATTTGTCTTTTGTCCCAAAGGAGCCTCCTATTAATCTGACAAAACGATTCTGATATGACAAGTTCTTTTTAGTCTTCTAAAGGCACGTCCTTGCGCACGAGCACGTATTCTCTTGTGAACAGGGCCCGCATTAACACATAATTCTTTAATGTACAATCGTTCAGCATCAACGCTTTTATTTTTGACAGAAAAGTTCGCCAAAGCCGATTTGACCAACTTCTCAAGAGGCTCTACCGATTTTTTCTTATTTCGCATACCTATCAAAAAAAATAACGCCTGGTCTACTGTTTTATTCATGATTTCACTAGCAACTAACCTCACTTTACGCGGAGTCATCATGAAATATTTGAGTTCAGCCTTTGATTCCATATTTATTCTCCCAACCTGTTCAACCTTTAGCAGGAGACGCTGCCCCCGTCTCAGTTGTCTTTTCCTTCAACTTTCCCCCGTGCCCCTTAAACATTCTTGTTGGGGAAAACTCTCCTAATTTATGGCCCACCATATTTTCTGACACATAAACAGGAATGAATTTCTTACCATTATGAACCGAAAAAGTATGCCCAATAAATTCCGGCATTATCGTCGATCTTCTAGACCAAGTCTTTATTAGTTTTTTTTCACTTTTTTCATTTAGAACAACCACTTTTTTAAGTAAGTGCTCATCCACAAACGGACCTTTTTTTACAGAACGCGCCATCGATATCCTCCAAGACTTATTTTTTATTTCTTCGGCTTAGAATAAGACGGTTACTATATTTCTTTTTCTTTCGTGTCTTTTGACCTTTTGCCAATAACCCCCATGGCGATCTTGGATGCTGCCATCCACCCCCACTCTTCGACCTTCCTTCACCGCCACCATTTGGATGATCGACCGGATTCATCGCCATACCACGAACACTTGGACGTCTACCAAGCCACCTTGAACGACCGGCGCTACCTAAAATGATATTCTCATGATCACTGTTTCCGACCTGTCCAATCACGGCGTAACAATTCTTTCGAACCAATCGAACCTCACCGGACGGCAGACGCAAATGTACAAAGTCACCTTCTTTTGCCATTACCGTACAGAATGTGCCGGCACTTCTTGCAATTTGCGCCCCCCTGCCAGGATTAATTTCCACATTATGAACATCCGTACCCGGGGGAACGGCAAACAATGGCATTGCATTTCCCGGCTTAACTGGAACAGCCTCTCCCGATACAATAACATCATCAACTTTAATGCTAAGAGCAGCAGGTATATACGCTTTCTCTCCGTCAAGATATACGACTAATGCAATATAACAATTTCTATTCGGATCATATTCGATCGCAGATACTCTTGCCGGAATATCTCTTTTTTGTCTTGTAAAATCAATAAGTCTGTACATCTTTTTATGGCCACCACCTCGACGTCGAGAAGTGATACGTCCATAAGAATTTCTTCCGCCTGTTTTTTTAATTGGCCTCAATAAAGACTTCTCAGGTTTTTTCTTTGAAATCTCCGAAAAATCAGCGACGGTCTTAAAACGAAGCGTTTTAGTTACAGGATTAAAACTTTTAACAGCCATAAAAACCTTAAGCCCCTTCAAATATTTGAATAGTTTGACCTTCTTTTAAACGCACAACTGCCTTCTTTCGACTTGAACGTCTTCCAGACCAGCGTCCCATTCTTTTAATTTTGCCAAGCATATTTTGTGTATTAACAGCAAGCACATTGACGTTAAAAATATTCTCCACTGCTTTTTTTATCTGAATCTTATTTGCATCAGGATGCACCTCAAATACATAAACATTTTTTTCGGTTCGCTGTATATTACTTTTCTCAGTAATGGATGGCAATCTTACAATATCTCTGGCTTCCATTGTTATTTACTTTCTTTCTTAAGTTTTTTTTCCAGAACCGAAAGCGCCTCTTTTGTAATAACGAGGTTTTTACAATGCATAACAGCAAAAGCATTAATTAGATTATATTTCATTATTTCGACATCTTTAATATTCCTACTTGCAAGAAATAAATTCTTTTCAAATTTATCAACCACAAAAAGACTCTTACCTTTAAGACCTAAAGCCTTTAAAATCAAATTAAATCCGCTTGTCTTTGGTGAAATCGATGAAAATGATTCAAGAATTATTACATTATTATTTTTCGCTTTTTCCGACAATGCAGAAACAAGAGCAATATCCTTCTTTTGCTTTGGCATTCCCAAAGAATAATCTCTTTTTATTGGACCATGCGCTTTTCCGCCCCGAACCCATACTGGCGAAGTATTTGAACCAGCCCTTGCTCTTCCTGTCCCTTTTTGACGCCACGGCTTAAGACCACCGCCAGAAACTTCTGCTCGCGTCTTTGTCTTATGCGTTCCAAGCCTTTTATTTGCAAGAAAAGTCGTGGCATATTCAAATAATATTGATTTATTAACTTTTCCCTCAAAGACATCTGGGGAAAGTTGCATTTGTCCAGATTCTTGTCCAGCGATAGTGTAGACTTTTGCTTCAGCCATAATATTCTTCTTACTTTCCAAGTTTAACTTTTTTTATACCCAGCGTGGCATTATTTGGCCCGGGAACAGCACCATTAACCAAAAAAAGATTTCGCTCCGCATCAACCGAAAATACTTTTAGGTTCTTTACGGTAACTCGTTCGGCCCCCATTTGCCCCGCCATACGTTTACCCTTAAACACTTTAGCAGGATAAGTATGGTTTCCAACAGAGCCGGGTTCCCGATGATTTTTATTCCCATGCGTTTCACGTCCTCGCCTAAAATGATGCCGCTTTATAGTTCCCGCGAAACCCCTGCCTTTTGACATTCCAATAATATCAACTACCTTTGCGTCTGAAAACTCACTTAATGACAGCTTCTGGCCCACTGAATAGCTCGATAAATCCGACACACGTATTTCACGAATGCATCTAACGGGTTGAACGCCTGCTTTTTTAAATAAGCCCAGTTGTGTTTTTTTGGCAAATTTCTCTTTTAAGGGAACAAATCCCACAACAAGAGCATCATATCCATCACTTTTGTTAGTTTTTATTTGCAATACTTCTGATGACAACACCTCAAGCACCGTTACTCCTACCTTATTGCCCTTTTCATCGAACAATGAAGTCATTCCTATCTTTCTAGCAAAAATATTATTCATATTTGCGTTACTCCTATACCTTTATTTCGACATCAACACCTGCTGGCAAATCAAGCTTCATTAAAGCATCAATAGTTTGAGGTGTAGAATCAACAATATCAATTAACCGTTTATGCACACGTATTTCGAACTGTTCGCGTGACGTTTTATTGACATGCGGCGACCGAAGCACAGTATAAACACGCCGATGAGTTGGAAGAGGCACGGGCCCATAAATCCTTGCTCCCGAAGCTTTAGCCGTGCGAACAATATCACCTGTCGATTTGTCAAGCATATTATGATCGAAAGACTTTAACTTGATCCTTATTTTTTCTCCAGCCACAATAATCTCCCTATTCGATGATTTCCGTCACAACACCCGCACCGACCGTACGACCGCCTTCGCGAATCGCAAAACGCAACTCCTTCTCCATCGCAATACTCGTAATCAATTCAACCGTAATATTCGTCGTATCTCCAGGCATCACCATCTCAACCCCGGCCGGAAGCGAAATGGAACCCGTCACATCCGTGGTCCTAAAAAAGAATTGCGGCCGATAATTCGTAAAAAACGGCGTATGACGGCCACCCTCCTCCTTGCCCAACACATACACATTCGCCGTAAACTTCTTATGCGGCGTAATGCTGCCCGGCTGTGCCAATACCATCCCTCGCATCAAATCCTTCTTCTCAACACCACGAAGCAGGATACCCACATTGTCTCCCGCCTCACCATAATCCAATATCTTGCGGAACATCTCAACACCCGTGCAAACCGTCTTGCGCGTCTCCCGAATACCCACTATCTCCAATTCATCTCCCGTCTTCAAACGACCACGCTCCACACGGCCCGTGCCCACCGTCCCGCGACCCGTAATACTAAACACATCCTCTACCGGCATCAAAAAGGTCTTATCAACATCTCGCTTCGGCAACGGAATATAAGAATCCAATGCCGCCACCAACTTTTCCATGGCTTCATAACCTAATACACCCGTATCACCTTCCATCGCCTTTAACGCACTACCCCGAATCACCGGAATCTTATCGCCTGGAAATTGATATTTGCTCAACAATTCACGAACTTCAAGCTCAACTAAATCCAACAACTCAGGATCGTCAACCATATCAACCTTGTTCATAAAAACAACAATATAAGGAACACCCACTTGGCGAGCCAACAGAATATGCTCGCGAGTCTGGGGCATAGGACCATCCGCTGCAGATACCACCAAAATCGCCCCATCCATCTGTGCCGCACCCGTTACCATGTTCTTAATATAATCCGCATGCCCAGGACAATCCACATGCGCATAATGACGCGTCTTACTCTGATATTCCACATGCGCCGTATTAATCGTGATGCCCCGCTCCTTCTCTTCCGGCGCATTATCAATTTCATCGTACTTCTTGACCTCCGCCAAACCCTGCTTCGATAAATACATCGTTATCGCCGCCGTCAATGTCGTCTTGCCATGGTCTACGTGCCCGATTGTCCCTACATTCACATGGGGCTTCGTACGCTCAAATTTAGCCTTCGACATAAATACTCCTTTATTTTTCCTTTTAATGCAAAACCATAAAACTCAATACAGCCCAAGACGGGGCTCGAACCCGTGAACCTCGTCCTTACCAAGGACGTGCTCTACCAACTGAGCTACTTGGGCAAAGCGGGTGATGAGATTCGAACTCACAACAACCACCTTGGAAGGGTGGGGCTCTACCATTGAGCTACACCCGCAAATATTTGGACAGAGGTGGATTCGAACCACCGCAGACGTAAAGCCAACGGATTTACAGTCCGTCCCCTTTAGCCACTCGGGCATCTGTCCAGTATATTTCAAACAGCGTTTTGAGCCTGCGAACGGATTTGAACCGCCGACCGGCTGATTACAAATCAGCTGCTCTACCAACTGAGCTACGCAGGCAAAATAATCCCCTGAACGGTTTTTAAGCAAACAAGGGAAGCGTAGAAGATAGATAGTTCTTAAAGAAAATGTCAACACTTTTTTATAAAATTGCTGTTGAAAGGGGATTACCCGAAAGGCACGAAATTCGCTGCTTCTTCTAAAACAAATGGGCAAGTGTCAAAACGCGAAAAGCTTGACCATTTGCCACACATTACGCACCCTTTATCGGCAACCCGGCCCTTTAGCCGCAAAATCTCTTGACAGCCTTAAAATAATTGTATTATTTATGTATAATATAAAAACCATAAAAAATGGGGTGTCTTATGGAAAACATGGAGAAAACCTGGGATACAGGAACTTTTACCGTAGCCTCAACCGGCAATAAGAATAGGATTTACAACGCTTTAATCAAGTCGGATGCCGTCAAAGACAAGGACAATCTTTTTGAAGTTTCCGAAAGAATGGTTGAGCGAGAGAAGGATAATTCAAAAAAAGCACTGGAAGAACTCTGGTTACTGAAGAAAACGAGTCGAGACAAGGAACTGAGAACTATTGATATGCTCATTGAGTACTATCAGCGAAAAGTCGATTCCGTTCGACAGAAAGAGGAACGACTTAAAAATATCGGTGGTGAATCTATTAAACTCATCGAAGAAAAAAAGAAATTGCAGCAGGAACTCCTTTCCATTTCACAAGAACTGGACTCTTGCGTCCAGGAAATCAGCTTTCTGAAAGCCAAGCAGGAAAAACTCAAAGCCAAAGAAGAGGAGATCCGGGAAAAAAACGAGGATATTCTGGCAAAACTCTCGGGCAACGAAAATGAAGTAATGGAAAGTCTTTCTGACATCATCCTGACAAGAGAGGAAACAGAAGAACAAGGCAGCCATCTCTCGCGTTCCACTTCCGCGATGGAACAGGCACAAGCCATCTCATCCATTGCAACACCGGAAACTCCTATTGCCGAACCAGACAACGCCCTCCCATCCGAACCGGACACCGCCGTTAAATCCGACGGGAACCTGGAAGCAATTTACAAAACCTATAAGCCCGTAG
>Ga0208373_1005194_pt1 | contig 11055 bp, 13 predicted proteins | sample RifOxyC2_FD_184036 | JGI IMG/M metagenome (GOLD analysis project Ga0208373, IMG submission 184036) | Soil microbial communities from Rifle, Colorado - Rifle Oxygen_injection C2 (SPAdes) | ecosystem: Environmental > Terrestrial > Deep subsurface > Rock core/Sediment | place: Rifle, Colorado... | reverse complement strand
TGCCTCGGTATCATTAGCGGGCTGGCGGTAGGTAGGGACAAGCACCGCATTATTGATAATGAGAAAATTGGCGTAGGTGGCGGGCAGGTGTTCCCCTTTCCGGTCATGGCAGGGCTTTGGAAGCGGAAGCGCCATCAGCCGGTAAGGCTTTCCCGAGGGAGTGCGCAGGGCTGCAAGCTCTTTTTCCATCCGGGCGAGCGGCGCAAAATGCGGGTCCTTCCGGTCAACGCAACGGACATACAGGATGACACCGTTTGGCGCGAAGCGGGCCAGCGTGTCAATATGCGAATCCGTATCATCCCCGCGAAGCGCGCCGTGGTTGAGCCAGAAAACACGGGAGGCGCCGAAGTCTTTTTTCAGACGCGTTTCAATGGCCCGGCGCGAAAGCCCCGGATTGCGGTTGGGAGAGAGCAGGCATTCGGAAGTGGTGAGCAGTGTGCCCTTTCCGTCGCTTTCGAGGCTGCCGCCCTCCAGTACAAACCCTTGGGTGCGCAGGGGCGTTTTACCGAAACATTTTTTCTGGTGCAGGCGCGACGTCAATCGGTTGTCAAGGGCTGAAGGGAACTTGAGACCCCAGCCGTTGAACTGGTAGTCGAGAAGCACGGGCCTGCCGTTTTCAAGCACGGTCAGGGGGCCGAAATCGCGCGCCCAGGTGTCGTTGCAGGGAAGTTCCGCGAGCCGGATTCGATCGAGCCGAACCCGCTTCAGCCGGAGCAGGGACCGGATTTCCTTGGAACGGCCTTCGGGCGCTACGAGCAGGACCCGTTCAAAACAACTGATGGCCCGTACAAGGGAGACAAAGACGGGGACCACCTGCCGGAGGACCGGCGCCCAGTCGGTGCTTTGGTGCGGCCAGGCAAGCAGCACGCCGTCTTGGGGTTCCCATTCAGCGGGGAAACGCAATCGTTTCATAGCGGGAAAAATATCTAATACGCGGATGTCGGCGCACTAAGAAAACTTAACAGCAATCATGCCTGTGACCGGCGATTCCATCCGTATGGCCGCAGTCACAGCCCACGGTCTCGAACTGCAGGCTGGTATGTGAAATGCGCCACCTGCCATGTAGGAGCGCCCGGATTCGCGCGGCCACCTCTTCGCTCCTGGAAATCGGCATGTCCTCGACGTCCACGTGAATTGTCGCGGCGTAAAGGTGGCTGGTAATGACCCACACGTGCACGTCATGCACTTCCTTGATTTCCGGAATGGTTGTCAGTAGCGTGTCGCGCAGTTCGGCCACGTTGACGTCCTTGGGCGCGGACTCGAGGAGGATGTTCACCGATTCCCGGAACAGGCCCCATGCCCAGCGCAGGATGAATACGCTGATGAGCAGCGGATCGAGCCAGACCCATTGCTTCCAGTAAATGACGAACCCCCCAAGGATGATGATGGCCGAGGAGAAGGTGTCGGTCAGCACGTGAAGAAAGGCGGAGCGGATGTTGATGTCGCGCGTCGCGTCGTTCCGCAGGAGAAAAAAGCTCGCCAGGTTGGTGACAAGCCCGATGAAGGCTATCCCGATCATTTCGCGCAGGTTGATGGGCGCGGGGTGGAGGAAGTGGCGGACGGCCTCGAACGCGATGAGCGCCACGACCCCGAAGAGAAAAATCGCGTTGACAAAGGTGGCGAGGATTTCAGCGCGGAAAAAGCCGAAGGAGCGCGCGTTGGTGAAATTGCGCGACGCGAGCACGATGGCGAAGTAGCTGGTGGCGAGCGCGAAGATGTGGGTGAACATATGGCCCGCATCCGACATCAGGGCGAGGCTGCCCGAAAGATAGCCGCCCACGGCCTCGAGCAGCATGACCGCGAAGTTCACGCCGAAGGCGATTGCCAGGTGTTTGCGCTCGGACGACTTGTAGTCGTGGTTATGTGAATGGTCATGCGGATGCGGATGTTCGTGCGGGTGGTCGTGTTCGTGTGCCATGAATGAAAAATAATTATTTCAACCCCCGAATGTAACCGCGGATTATATCAATGAAAGCGTATGGACCAGTGTCATGTAAATTCCGGTCCCCAGGAAGATCACCGCCATTCCCCTGCGAATCCAGATTTCAACCGCAGTCAGGCGGGCGTGGAACCTGCCGACGGCCCGGACGCTTACGGCCATGACAACGGCGAAAACAAGCACGGGCACGGCCGACCCCATTCCATAAAGCGACGGTACCGTGACAACGGAAGAATGGCGAACGGCGAGTGGAATGAGGCTGCCGAAGAAAAGCGCGGCGGACACGGGGCAGAAAGTCAGGGCGAAAAGAATCCCGAGAATAAGCGCACCCCAGATGCCCGCCCTATCAACGCGCTGCCGCAATCGATCCGATAAGCCCCCCTTACCGATGCTGAAGTCCATGAATCCGAAAAGGACCAGGGCCACAACAATGAGCAGGGGCCCCAGAATCTTATTCATGTTTGTCTGCAGGAACAGGGAAAGATGGGGAATTGACAGCAGCCCTTTAGTGACAATGAATCCAATTGCGAGATAAGTGATCATCCGCCCCAGCGTATAGAGAACGCCTGCTGATAAAATGCCGCGTACGCTGCCGGCACGGCGGCCCACATAGGAAATCGCGGCGATGTTCGTTGCCAGGGGGCAGGGGCTGATGGAGGTGAGAAGTCCGAGCCAAAAGGCCATGCCAAGGTCGAAAAACACCCTCACCCCTTCCCCCTCTCCCGCTTACGGGAGAGGGGCATTTTAAAATACATTATCAGCTTTTATAAAAAGTTCATGATCCCAGAAAGGTTTTAACTTCCTTAACGATGTAAGCCTTGAATTCAACGTCCTGGCCAATCATGTTCCAGACCTGATCCAGATTCTTCCATTTTTCCTGTTTGCCATTTTTGAGGTCCGACAACACCACGGATTTTGTGAAAATCCCGTATTCATCGACAAAGTGCTTGTTCTGGGGCTCCTCGATGTTCACCATTTTAAAAACAATACGCCCGCTTTTCTGGTCGCTCGCAAATTGTTCATCGAGCGCCTTGCGCGTGGTGTTTTCAATGAACAGACATGAACGGCAGCGGTAAGAGGTCATGAAGTAATAGACCACGAGCTGGCGCGCTTCCTGTGAAGCCACAGAAGCGGCTGAAGCGGTATCAGCAACCGAAGCGCTTTTCAACACCGTTTTCGGGGCCTTTTGCTTGGCCGCCTTGGATGTTTCGGAAAAACCGTTGCTGCAACTGCAATTGGGGAGGCTGAAAAAGACTATTCCGGCCAATAGAACGGCGGTCATCCCTGTTTTCAGCACTACGGGCATTATTTTTTTCATTGGTTTACCCTTTCTATTATTTCGCTGAATCTCCGTTCTTATTTGTCTTTTGAAACCGTAATGACGATGTCCTTGGGTTGATAAATAGTTTATACGATAAGTTTCTTGATTTCTTCGACGCTTGGCACCCGGCCAACCGCCTTGACCGCGCCATCCACGGCCAATGCCGGGGTCATCATGATTCCGAAATTCATGATTTCGTTGATGTCCGTCACTTTGATGAGTTCATACTCGATTCCCGCCTCTTTGGCGGCCTGTTCCGTGGTTTCCGCGAGTTTTTTGCATTTAGGACAACCCGTACCAAGGATTTGCAGCTTTTTCATTATACCTCCACTTGGTTTTCTTGGTTCGTATTAAAAAAAGGCTCCATATATCCAGCCGCTGATGGTTGCCATTATCACAACCAGCGTGACATACGTTGCCGTCTTTCTGAATCCCATGATGGTATTAAGCACCAGCATGCTTTGTAACGAGAGCGCGGGCCCGGCGAGCAGAAGCGCAAGGGCCGGTCCTTTGCCCATGCCGTTTCCCATGAGGCCCTGCAGGATGGGCACTTCCGTCAGTGTCGCTAAATACATGAACGCACCCACAACGGAAGCAAAGAAATTGGAGGCCAGAGAATTCCCGCCGACAAGGGATGAAATCCACTGCGAAGGAATGATACCCTCGTGGCCCACCCGGCCCAGAAAGAACCCGGCCGCCAGGACACCAAAGACCAGGAGCGGCGTAATTTGTTTGATAAAACCCCAGGTTGATGCAAACCAATCCCCGCTTTCGCCGGTATCCGTTGCGGTTATAATGGAAAGCCCGATTGCACCAGCGGTAAAGGAGATGAGCGGGCTTTGTGGAAACATTACGGCCAAGGTACCGACCGGCACGGCCATGCCAACCACTTTCCACCATTTAACCTTTAGGATGGTGATGAGTGCGACACCGAAACCACCGGCAAAAACCAGGGTAATCAGCCATTTTGCGCTATAAATTGCGTGCCAGATTCCGGTATCCTGGCCGGGTTTTCCCCAGTTCGCAAAAACAAGAATGCCAACCATGGATAAAAAGTACAATATAGTATGGAAAAGGGGACGCACTCTTTGCGGCTCCGGCATGGCCATTTGCGCCGCGGCTTTCTTTGCTTCTTCTTTTCTGAATAAAAACTGCATAATCAGCCCGATGACAAGACTGAAGCTGATGGCGCCCACGGCCCGCGCAAGGCCCATTTGAATTCCCAGTATACGCGCGGTCATGACAATGGCCAGAACATTGATGGCTGGTCCTGAATATAGAAAGGCCGTTGCAGGTCCGATACCCGCGCCCATCTTATAAATGCCGGCAAAGAGCGGCAGCACCGTGCAGGAGCATACCGCGAGTACGGTGCCCGAAACCGATGCGACTCCGTAAGCCAGGACCTTGTTGGCCTTTGGCCCCAAGTATTTCATGACAGAGGCTTGGCTGACAAATACGCTGATAGCGCCGGCAATGAAAAAAGCGGGGACCAGGCAGAGCAGCACATGTTCCTGGGCGTACCACTTGATCAGATGCAGCGCTTCGAACACGGCATTATCAAAGCGCGGCAATCCCACGGGCATATAGAAAACGCCAAGGAAAATAACGACTATCCAGAATAGCGGTTTGCTTTCTTTTTTCCAGTTCACGAGGGTTTTCCTTACTAAATCAGCCTTCAATGGCCATTTGAGCCTGGGCCGAGGCCAGGACCGCGTTATCCACGCATTTCATGAAGCCGGCCAGGCATTCCATCTTCAGGCTGTAAAACACCTGCGTTCCCCGCCTGTCGTTATTTACAACGCCGGCCGCTTTCATAATAGTAAGGTGTTTGGAGATGGTCGAAAAGTCGTCGCCAACAAGCGCCACAAGTTCGCAAACACAATGCTCCTTTTGCGCCAGCGCTTCCAGAATTACAATGCGTGTCGGATGCGCCAGGGCTTTAAAGACCGCGGCGCGGTTTTTGTGACGAAGGAGAGGGCCGAGGGTCTTGGTATTTGGTGATTTGGTCATATTGGAAATATATAAAGACTGAAATCATAAATCAAGCACATTTTATTATTTCATCGCCAATCCGTTCTCCACAGCGAAAAAATAAAAACAGGGCCTATTTTCTTTGCGCAGGGAATTAAGTATATTAAATATCGTCATGTGGCGAATTAACGACATTAAAACAGGAGCACTTTCATTATGAACGCAAAATCCATCAAATCAATGGTAAAAAAAAGATATGGCGAAATCGCAACAGCAGCCGACACAAAGAAAGGCTGCTGCTGTTCATCGGGATGTTGCGGAACAGGCAGTTCGGAGTCTTCGGTCTTCAATGAGGATTATTCAAAACTTGGCGGTTATGTGCCGGAAGCGGACCTGGGGCTCGGTTGCGGCATCCCCACGCAATACGCAGGCATCAAAGAGGGCCAGACCGTTGTTGACCTGGGTTCCGGGGCCGGAAATGATTGTTTTGTCGTGCGCCGGCTTGTCGGGGAAACGGGCCATGTCATAGGCATCGACATGACGGAGGAAATGATTGCCAAGGCAAAGCAAAACAACGGCAAAATGGGATATTCCAACGTTGAATTCCGGCTTGGAGAGATAGAAAGCATGCCGGTTGAGAGCCATGAAACGGATGTGGTGGTCAGCAACTGCGTTTTAAACCTGGTTCCGGACAAAGGAAAGGCCTTCGCGGAGATTGCGCGCATCCTGAAGCCCGGCGGCCACTTTTGCGTCTCCGACATTGTTCTGGAAGGCGAAATGCCGGAGAAATTGAAATCCGTGGCTGAATTATACGCCGGCTGCATATCCGGGGCCATTGCAAAGAAGGATTATCTCGGGATCATCCGCTCAACGGGTTTTGAAGCAATAAAGGTGGAAAGCGAGAAGGAATACCGTATTCCGGATGAGCGGTTGGCGGAATTCATGGATAAAAGCGCGCTCCAGGAACTCCGCAGGAGCGATGTTAAAATATTGAGCGTCACGGTCGTTGCAAGGAAACCAAAAGGGTGACCATGAAAGACATTATCGCCATTGCCAAAGCGCTTTCGGATGAAAACCGGGTCAAGGCCCTTGCTCTTCTATGCAACAGGGAAATTTGCGTCTGCCAGATTGTAGCTTTTTTAAAGCTGGCCCCTTCGACGGTTTCAAAACATATGAGCATCCTGAAGGCGGCGGGACTTGTAATAAGCCGCAAGGATGAGCGTTGGCAGTACTACCGTCTTGCGAAAAAGGATGCAGGCCCCGCGGTCGCTGACATTTTGAACTGGCTTATCAGGCATTTGGGAAAAAAAAACGGTAAAACCGTCTGCTGCGGCATACCCATCCCTAAAAGCATATTGGAAAAGAAATGTCTCAACAACAAATGCTGAAGATTCTATTCCTGTGCACGGGGAACGCCTGCCGCAGCCAGATGGCCGAAGGGTGGGCCCGTTTTCTTAAAGGCGACATACTGGAAGCCTATTCGGCTGGCATTGAGACGCACGGGCTGAACCCTTACGCCGTCAAAGTGATGGCTGAGGCCGGGGTTGATATCTCAAAGCACACATCCAAACGTGTGAAAGAACTGATGCATATCCCTTTTGACTACGTGATTACGGTGTGCGGGCACGCGAACGAGAACTGCCCATTCTTTCCGGGTAATGTCAAACGAATGCATGCGGGGTTTGACGACCCGCCAAAGCTGGCCAAGGACGCAAAAACCGAGGAAGAAGCGCTTATGCATTACCGACGTGTCAGAGATGAAATCCGTGACTTTGTTCTAACCCTGCCTGATTCTCTACCAAAATAAAAAGGAGTTTCCGGATATGTCCTCACCGCAGGTAAAACGCCTCCCTTTTCTTGACCGATATCTGACGCTTTGGATATTCGCCGCCATGGCAGCGGGTATTGTGATCGGCTGGCTGTTCCCCGACGCCTCAGAAACATTATCCCTTCTGAGCGTTGGTACCACCTCGCTGCCCATAGCCGTGGGCTTGATTATTATGATGTACCCTCCGCTTGCCAAGGTTAATTACCGTAGAATCGGGGGAGTGTTTGCGGATAAAAGAGCCCTTTTGCTTTCTCTTATCCAGAACTGGGTCATTGGCCCGGTGCTGATGTTTGGTTTGGCGCTCATATTCCTGCGCGATACCCCTCATCTTATGACCGGTGTTATTATTATCGGCCTTGCGCGCTGCATTGCCATGGTCATTGTGTGGAACAGCCTGGCCAGTGGCAACAACGAATATGCGGCCGCACTTGTGGCCTTCAATTCCGTTTTTCAAGTGCTCTTTTTTGCATTATACGCCTGGATATTTGTGACAGTCCTTCCTCCTCTGTTCGGCATGGCAGGATACGCGGTAAATGTTTCCATGAAGGATATTGCGGTAAGCGTCGGCATTTATCTGGGCATCCCTTTTAGCGCGGGCTTTCTGACGCGCATGGTTCTGGAACCTATTAAGAGCACCGAATGGTACACCAGAACTTTTATGCCGAAAATCGGCCCCATTGCCCTTTATGCCCTGCTCTTTACTATTGTTGTCATGTTCATTTATCAGGGCAAGGCCATTATCGCCCAGCCGCTGGATGTTTTACAGGTCGCCATTCCACTGTCCGTGTATTTTCTAATTATGTTCTTTGGGTCACTATTCCTGACACGTAAATTAGGCATTTCGTACGGTGCGGCCGTAAGTCTTTCTTTTACGGCGGCAAGCAACAACTTTGAGCTGGCCATTGCCGTGGCCGTGGGCGTGTTCGGCATCGCTTCACAGGAAGCCTTTGCGGCCGTGGTTGGGCCGCTCATTGAGGTGCCGGTGATGATTGCCTTGGTGAATGTCGCGTTAAGAGTGAAGAATACATGGTTCGCAAATTCCGAATCATAATAGTTCGAGTCTTTATTTTGGAGGATTATACCAATGAAACATCTGCCAGCTAAAATGATAGCGGCGCTGCTGCTATCCGCTTTTGCGGGCTACGCCCTGCCGTCAAACGCCCAATCGGCGATAAATGAAGCGGCCAAGGCGGGCCAGTTTTTATTTATCACATTTCATGAAGCAAAAGACGCATCATTCACGAAAATGGCATCCGCTATCCAGACTTTTAAAAAATCATCGAAGAAAAAGGTCGCTGTCTTCAACGCCAAGGTGAGTGATCCTGCCAACCAGGATGTGGTTGGTAAATATGGAATCCCAACAGGAGAGGAGTTGCCGGTTGTTCTTGTTTTCGCGCCGAATGGTGTTGTCACCGGCGGGTTTCCTAAAACGGTAACCTCCGACCAGCTCAAGCAAAGCGTAAATGTTTCGGAATTGATGCTTAAAATCCTGAAGCCGCTTCAGGAGCAGAAAGTCGTGTTGGTGGCCCTGCAGAACCAATCAACCCTGTCAAATACGGAATCCTGGAGCGGCGTTAATGATTTCGCCAATGATGCGATGTATAGCAAGGCCGTTGCTGCATTAAAAGCGGACCCGGCAGCCGCTGAAAACCAGGAGTTTATGAAACAGTGCGGGTTGATTTCACCTTTAACGCAAGCGACCGTGGTTGTGTTAATGCCGCCCGGCAGAATCGGCAAAGTCCTCACGGGAAAAGTCACGAAAAAGGATATGCTCGCCGCGATTCAATCTTGTGCCGGTGGCAGCTGCTGCCCTAAAAAATAACCGGAAAGGAAACTGAACCATGTCTCTTATCAAACTGGTTCTCAGGGAGCTGTTTCAACGCAGCAACCAGCTTTTTACAAGTCTTTTGGCCATTACACTCGGCATTGCCGTTATTGTGGGCATAAAAAACATCACTGTTTATTCCGAAAAGGCCGTCTCCGGTGAGTTGGACGCGCTGGGAGCGAACATATTAATCCTGCCAAAGTCCGCATCGGTCCAGAATTATTACAGCGCTGATTTTCAGGAGGAAAACATACCTGAAAATTATATCAAGGCGCTGGTCGGGTCGGACATCAAGGGTATTGATAACCTCTCGCCCAAACTGAGCATTCCGGTGGACATTGGAGGATACAAAGCAACGCTCACGGGTATCCTCCCGAAAAATGAATTCAAATCCAAAGCCGTCTGGCAAAGCACCCTTGGCGTTTTCTCCAGGCCTGAAGGATGCGGCGTACAGGCCTGCATTCCGGGCGTCACGGACTCGGTAAAAGCATTGGCGAGGAAACGGGTTATCAATGACCTGTCGCCCAATTCCGTTCTGGCGGGCGCGGATATCGCGGGGATGCTCAAGGTTCAGGAGGGCGATTCCCTGACCGTTCTGGGTTCCCGCTTTCTGGTGGAAGCGGTACTTCCCATGTCCGGCACGGTTGACGACAGCCGCCTTTTCGCGCATCTTCATACGGTGCAGCGTTTGACGGGCAAGGATTCGCTGCTCAACGCCATTGAGATTGTTGGATGCTGCTCGGCCATCTCCGGCGGTCTTATACAGAAGATAAACCGGTTGCTGCCCGACGCCAAAGTGGTCACCATACGGCAGATTGTTCAGACGCAGCTGAATACGACCCTTCTGATGAAGAAGTTATCTCTGATAATGCTCATTATCATTATTCTTGTGGGCGGCGCGGGCATTGCCAATTATATGTTCGCCAATGTTCATGAACGACGGCGGGAGATAGGCATTCTCATGGCCATGGGCGCCATCCCCTCGTTTATTGTCCGGATGTTCCTGCTGAAAGGGGTCATTATCGGCGTCGCGGGCGGGGTTATTGGTTATGTCGCAGGAACCATCATGGCGGTTGTCCTCGGGCCGCAGTTGGCCGGAGTGCCCGTCAAACCCATGCTCTCTTTGGCATTTTACGGAATTTCACTTTCCATTATCATTTCCCTGCTGGCCAGTATCATCCCGGCGTACAAAGCGACCCGAGTGGACCCCAGCATCATTATGCAGGAGGACTAATCATAATGTTAACTCTTACCAATATCGGAAAACGGTTTAAGAAAAAGCACGGGGCTGTTGACGCCGTTCATGGTCTGACAATGTCCGTCGAGAAAGGGGAGTTCATCAGCATTACGGGGCCCAGCGGCAGCGGGAAAAGCACGTTGCTCTTAATGCTGGGAGGAATGACCACGCCTACTTCGGGGACCGTGAAATGGAATGACTGTTCACTTTATGACATGACACCCACCGAGCGGGCCGCTTGGAGGGAAACCACCGTTGGCTTTATTTTTCAAGCTTTTAATCTTATTCCGTATTTGAATGTCAGGGAAAATGTGGGACTGGCGCTGAACCTTACGGGGAATCACCCGGCGGATGCGGAAAAGCGGATTGATGCCATTCTGGAAAAGGTCGGCCTGACCGACCGACAGGACCACCTGCCCAACGAGCTTTCCATCGGCCAACAACAACGGGTGGCACTGGCTCGAGCGCTGGTCAAAGCGCCTACTTTAATTCTGGCCGACGAACCCACGGGCAACCTGGACCGGGACACTGCCGCCGAAGTGCTCACCATTCTGAAAGAATTGAACCGGGATGGGAAGACCGTGATTTTGATCACCCATGATCCAAGCATTGCTCAAATGGCGAAACGGACAATTCGCATCGTGGAAGGCAGAATCAAACAGGTAAATTCATAAACCGCAATCCGGACCGCAGCAAAGCTCCGGTGAAGGCGTTTTGGGGGGTTCCTGGTCAGCCATAATATTTTCCTTTGTTGGAGAAAAGAGCATCCGGTTACGTCATCATAAAAGAGATTTCAATTTCAGGCGCCGCACTCGCTCGGCGCGGGCCGGTTTTTTATGATGTTTTTCAGATTGATCGCGTCTTTTCGAATTACCGGATCATTTTTAAGCAGCGGTGTCAGCCAGGACAGCAGCGCACGGAGATCGCCTTTCCG
>Ga0208373_1005193_pt1 | contig 11057 bp, 8 predicted proteins | sample RifOxyC2_FD_184036 | JGI IMG/M metagenome (GOLD analysis project Ga0208373, IMG submission 184036) | Soil microbial communities from Rifle, Colorado - Rifle Oxygen_injection C2 (SPAdes) | ecosystem: Environmental > Terrestrial > Deep subsurface > Rock core/Sediment | place: Rifle, Colorado... | reverse complement strand
CTCCCGAAACTTCTGCAGGCGTGACCTTCTTCCCGAGCTTCCCGAAGAACTCCGTCGTGAGGTTGGGGAATGAGGTCGCGACCGCGCAGCCATCTGGGACCTCGGAGGCGCTCCTGACGCTCGACTCCTCTGGGACCGCTACAACCAGCCGGCACCTGCCGAAATCCAGGTCCATCAGCCGCTCGACATTCCTTCTGGTCTCAAGGACGAGGTCGAGGCCGGTCACGCCCAGGTCGGCGGCACCCATCTCGACGAACTCTGGTATGTCCTGAGCCCTGGCCATCAGGACCTGGTACCTGCCCTTGCCGAACTCCGCCAGAAGCGTCCGGCTGTTGGAGTCCGGAACCGGGAATCCGATCCTGTTCATGAGCTTCGCGGCACTGCTGTTCAACCTTCCCTTGTTCGGTAGCGCTATCCTGAGCGTGCTCACTGCATCATCTCCCTGCACGACGCCACCCCGGATGCTTCAGCCGTCAGGCTGACACAACTCGAGATGACGAAGAAAGGCCCGGCGCACTGGCTGGTTCGTGTGTATTCACGCGTGAAGACAACCAAACACGACTTTCTTGACAGCCATGCACTTGCGCCTCGAGCAGGCCAGCGAAAACCGCCACGGTATTTAGTTGTTGTGTCCGGAGGGGGACGCCCGTGAGCCACAAATGTACATCCCGCAGGAGCACCCAGGCAGTCATTGAACGAATGGCCAGGCCCTGCGGAGGATGTCCGCCTGGTGGATCCTGACGGACCATCACGTCGGATAGAACGCGCCCAATACCATCACCACGACAGAAGCGGTGATGCACATGGCGACGACGAACCACGGGTTGACCTTGAGGGCCTTCTCGTCCTCTGAGTCGAAGTACCGGATGAGACCGGCCGCGGAGTGGAAACCCTCACCTTTCTTGTTCTTTGGCATAGGCTTCGGGGAGGCCTATTGAAGGTCTGCATATATAAGCCTTTATGGTCCTGGCGAGGCATGATTCTTACGAGTTTCAATCTGTCACCTCATAAGGAAAAGCATTATATAACCTACAAGATAATTGACAGAATCCCATCTGGCTGGACGCGGTCGCGGCTTGGCTACTTCTAGACGGGTGCATCCGGGAGCCCATGTTTGAGAGGAAGGATTCGGAGGTTGTAAGATAGCTACAGTGTTCCTTGTCGATGATGAGAAATTCATCGTCGACCTCTACAGAGATATCCTCGAGGCGAACGGCCACACGGTCGTGGATGTCGCCTCGGACGGCGAGGAGGCCGTGAGGAAATACAGGGACATGAAGGAGAAACCTGTCGTCATCATCATGGACCAGAGGATGCCCATCAAGGACGGCGTGAGCGCCACACAGGAGATCCTGCGGATGGACCCTGAGGCGCTGATATTCTTCGGGAGCGCCGACCTACACATAGAGAAGGAGGCTTTGGCGGCAGGCGCAAGGGGATTCCTGCTGAAGCCCTTCAGGATAGAGGAGCTCCTCGCGGCCATCTCCGAGGCCGAGGGAGAGAAGAGCTAGCAGGGCCTGCGGCCTTAGCCGCGAGTCCTGACCGAGAGTGGTTTTACATGAGCTTGAGAGAGAGCGAGAGAGAGGAACGGATTCGGTTCGAGGCCCGCTTACGTTTAAGTAGGCCCTTAGGATATGAGAACGCACCCTACGAGGGGGATGCCTGATGGCAGAGCAGGAGAGCGACCTGAGGGCTCTGATGAGGAGCAAGTTGGAGGCCCTGAAGAAGAGGGGGCTGGACCCTTACCAGAAGTATGACTACGAGCGCACGCACGACACATCATCGATCAAGAGTGAGTTCGCAGACATCGGGCCCGAGAGGAGTCAGAAGGAGATAGCCACAGCGGGCAGGGTCATGGCCGTGCGCGTCCACGGCAAGGCGGGTTTCGCCGACCTCGTGGACAGGGACGGCAAAGCACAGATCTACTTGAAACTCGACGAGGTGGGCCAGGAGACCTGGACCACATTCACATCGCTCGATCGGGGCGACATAATCGGCGTACGAGGCACAGTCTTCAGGACGAAGATGGGTGAGATCACCGTCGCTGTCAAGGAGATGGATGTCCTGTCCAAGGCCCTGATACCGTTCCCCGAGAAGTTCCACGGACTGCAGGATGTGCAGACGAGGTACCGGCAGAGATACCTCGACCTCGCGATGAACGACGACGTGAGGAAGAGGTTCATAGACCGGAGCCGGATGGTCGCGTTCATGAGGGACTGGTTGAACAAGCGCGACTTCCTGGAAGTGGAGACTCCGATACTCCAGCCACTGTACGGCGGCGCCCTTGCCAGGCCGTTCGTCACGCACCACAACTACCTCGACATGGACCTGTACCTCAGGATAGCCCCGGAGCTGTACCACAAGAGGTGCATCGTCGGGAACCTGGAGAAGGTGTACGAAATCGGGAAGAATTTCAGGAACGAGGACATCGACGCGCAGCACTACCCAGAGTACACTTCGCTGGAGCTGTACGAGGCATATGTGGACTACGAGGACATCATGGATCTCACAGAGAGCCTGATGCACGATACCGCGATGCACATCGTCGGGTCTGACAAGATCAAGTACGGCGACAAGACCCTTGACTTCTCGAGACCATGGAGAAGGGTCACGATGCACGACGCCATCAAGGAGTACACTGGCCTGGACATATCATCCTTCAAGACCGTCGACGAGGCGAAGGCGGCGGCCACGAAGCTGGGCGTCAAGGACATCGAGGACTGCAATGGGATGGGGAAGGTCGTGTCCGAGATCTTCGACCAGAAGGCGCAACCCAATCTCATCAATCCGACGTTCGTGATAGACCATCCGGTCGAGGTCTCACCACTGGCCAAGAGGAAGCGCGGGAACCCCGAACTGGTCGAGAGGTTCGAACTGTTCATCAACGGTTGGGAGTTCGCGAACGCGTTCTCCGAGCTGAACGATCCTGAGGAGCAGGAGCAGAGGTTCCGGGAGCAGGACAGGCTCCGTTCGGAGGGAGACGACGAGGCCCACCCGATAGACCTGGACTACATCAGGGCGCTGGAGTGCGGGCTTCCACCGACCGGCGGCCTGGGCATCGGCATCGACCGGTTCGCGATGATACTCACGGACGCACCCTCGATCAAGGAAGTGCTCCTGTTCCCACACATGAAGCCTGAGACCGTGTAGAAGGCGACTCGATGACAGTGAACGGCATCGAACTGCGACACATCGAGAAAGGGCAGCTGGATGCCCTTGTGGATGCGCAGAACGAGATATTCTCGGACTACCTGGTCCCGATGAAATCCAGCAGGGCATTCTTCATCGACTTCGTCCAGTCAGTCGGCGGCAACATCGCCAACGTCATTGTCGCCATGGACGGCGGCAGAATCGTCGGGTACGCGAACCCGGTCGTGGACCGTGGGGAGGCCTGGATCGGCGGCGTCGGCGTCGTGCCCGGGCACCGAGGCAGAGGGATCGGAGAGAAGCTCATGCTGGCTGCCGAGGACTTCTCGAGAAACCAGGGCGCGGAGACATCCATACTCGAGGTAATCCAAGGGAACACCAGGGCACATGGGCTCTACAGACGCTTGGGCTACGAGGATGTGAGGAACTACGTCTGCGCCGAGGGCAAGCCGATGCAATTCGCCGGATACGGAGCGACGCCCAGGAAGACCTCGGCCGAGGAACTCATCAAAATCCACGAAGAAGCGTACGCTGGCACTTGCTGGCAGCGGAGGAAGATACATGGACTCATAGCATCGGCGAAGAGTTCCGAATGCTACATCGTGGACGGTGGCTTCGTCCTCGTCAGGAAGGTCGATACGACGGGATACATACCGTATCTCGGGGTCGTGCCATCGCGGAGGGGCGAAGGGGTAGGGACCTCGCTGGCGAAGTTCGCCCTCAACAGGCTCCATGAACTCGGGACGTTCAAGATAGCGATCTACAACCTCAACGAGGAACCCTCGGTGCTGAGGATGCTCGACAAGTTCGATTTCGCGGTCACGATGAAACAGATTGAGATGAGGAAGAGCCTGAAGTGACCGCTAGCCTGGATGCACGGTTCTGAGCGCGAAGTAGGCTGTCAAAGGGTTTTTGGAAACCGTTTGAGGTCGGTCACGCCCTGCACTGAGCGTACTTCTCGTCCGCTTCCCACTTCTTGGTGACCCAGTCCTGGAGCGTCTTGATGTCCTCTTCGGTCATGTGCCTGAACCGCCCCTGGGGCTTCAGGTACTCGGCGACAGGCGTCATCTTCGGCTTCCTGTTGATGGTGACCTTGCCATTCTCGCACTCATACAGGGTCCACATGCCAGTGTCCACGGCGAGCTTGCACATCTCGATGGTCTTCGCAGTGTCGTGCCTCCACCCTGTGGGGCATGGGGTGAAGATCTGGATGTACCGGAAGCCTTTGATCTTCTTGGCCTTCTCGAACTTGTTGATGAAGTCCTGGATGTGGCCGACCGAGGCGGTAGCGACATATGGCACGTTGTGGGCCATCATGATCTGCGGCATGTCCTTCTTGAAGTTGGCCTTGCCCGACTTGACCTTCCCGACAGGGGTCGTGGTCGTCCAGGCGCCGAACGGCGTGGAACCCGACCTCTGTATCCCCGTGTTCATGTACGCTTCGTTGTCATACATGACATAGAGGATGTCCTCATTCCTCTCAGCAGCGCCGGACAGCGCCTGGATACCTATGTCCGCAGTGCCGCCGTCACCCGCGATGCCCATGACGAGCGTGTCCTGCTTGCCCCGTGCCTTGAGGGCCCTGGACATACCAGTGGCGCACGCGGCCGTGTTCTCGAACGCCACGTGGTGGAATGGCACCTTCCACGCTATGTTCGGGTAAGTAGCGCCGAATATCAGCAGACAGCAGGCAGGGTTGACGACGACCGTGTCCTTCCCCAGAATCTTCATCAGGTTCCTCACTGCGATCGCGCCCCCGCAGCCAGCACAGGCCGTGTGGCCTCGGGTGAACATCTCCTCGTCAGGCATCTCCTTGAGCTTCACTGCTCCACCCCCCTGGTGTTCAGCCATGTCACTTCGCGCCTGGGCTTCCCGGTCTTTGCGGCCTCGAGCAGACGCTCGTATATCAAGCGGATATCCGCCAGAGTGACGTCGTTACCTCCCAGGCCTCCGATGAAGTCCATGGTCGGGACGTCGAGCCCGTACGCGGCATTCCTGAACTCTATGAATGACGGTCCGGCCACTCCATACGATACGGCCCTGTCGAACACGCCGACTGCCTTGACCTTCTCGGCGATCGCGCGGAGCTGCTTGGCCGGATATGGTCTCCAGAACCTCTGCTTCACGAGGCCGACCTTCTTGCCCTCTGCACGCATGTCATCAACGACCTCGTGGGCGGTCGAGCTGACCGTCCCCAGCGTTATGAGCACGACATCCGCGTCATCGCACATGTAGGGATCAATCATGCCACCATAGTCCCTGCCGAACTGCCTGGCGAATTGCTTGTTGACCTCCTCGATGACGCACGGGGCGTCGCGGAGGGCCTTGTCGAGCTGCCATCTGCACTCCATCATGTACTCGGGAGGCACGAAGACTCCGACAGATTTGACATCGTCCGTGTCGAGGATGTGGCTCGGCGGGCTGTACTTGGGCAGGAACTTGTCCGCGTCCTCCGCACACATCAGGTCGACTGGCTCGACCGTGTGCGATAGGATGAACGCGTCCAAACCCACGCTCATGGGCAGCGCGACGCGCTTGTCCTCTGCGATCTTGAACGCCTGCAACACCATGTCCTGGACCTCCTGGTTGTGGTCGCAGAAGACCTGCAACCATCCTGAGTCCCTTTCTGGCATGATGTCGCTGTGCTCGACCCATATGTTGATCGGCGCCGCGATGGCCCTGTTGACGACGGCCATCACGACTGGCAGCCTGAGGCCGCTCGCAATGGGTAGGATCTCATGCATGAGGGCGAGCCCCTGCGAAGATGTGGCCGTGAACGTGCGGACGCCCGAGGCGCTCGCGGACACGCACGCGCTCATGGCGGAGTGCTCACTCTCTACCTCGATGTACTCGCAATCGAGCTCGCCGTTGTTGACGAACTCTGACAAGTGCTCGACTATGAATGTCTGAGGCGTGATAGGGTATGCCGCTATCGTCTTGACCCTGCTCCGCATCGCCCCATATGCCGCCGCGTAGTTGCCGGTGACGACTTTCTGGACCATCTTCTCACCTCACCATCTTGAGGGCGTCGACGGGGCACTCGTTGGCGCATATCCCGCAGCCCTTGCAGTAGTCCATGTCGAATTCCATGTGGTCGCCCTTTCTGTAGATGCAACCCTCCGGGCAGTAGAACCAGCAGAAGTTGCACATGGTGCACTTCTCCTTGTCGTACTCCGGTCTGAACACCTTCCAGCTGCCGGTCTTGTTCACTATGAACGACCCTGGACCAACCAGGCCGGCGGGCGTCTCCTTCGTGACCCCCGCGGCACCTATCGGGAGCTCGTTGACATCAGGGAGCCACTTCTTCGGCTTTGTCAGAGGGCGCTTGCCGCGCGAGTTGCCCACGACGGTCTTATCATAAGCAGCCTTGGCGGCTTGAGCGTTCTTCTCGCCAATCTTAGGGCCCAATCTGTCGCCGAAGATCTGCATGATGCCCTTCTCGATGGACTCTATCTTGACCATGCCCGTGGCCTTGGCCAGGGCACCCAGTATCGACGAGTTCGTCGCGGGCTGCTTGAGTATCTCAAGGGCGACCGAGGTTGCATCCACGGTGGCAACCTTGACATCCTTGCCGACATCGACCTCGTCCGGCCTCTTCGATGTATTGACGATGACGATGCCGCCTTCCTTCAGACCATCGACGACGTTAACGACGTCGATGAGCGACTCGTCAAGGACCACGACCACGTCGGGCTCGTAGACCTGAGTCTTGCGGTAGATCCTCTTGCTGTCGATCCTCGTGAACGCCAGCACAGGGGCGCCTCGCCTCTCGGCCCCGAAGAACGGGAAGGCGGTCGCGTAACCACCCTCCTGGTGTGCAGCGCTCGCAAGTGCTTGTGCAGCCATGACCGCGCCTTGTCCGCCGCGACCGTGGAAACGTACCTCGTGCATCCTGAAGCCTCGCAGTGTTTTGTATGGGTGGGTCTTTTTTAAGGCTTTCTGAGCAACCCCCTGTTTGTCCGGTCATTTGAGCATCCAGAAGGGCCCTTTCGAATGATGGCCCACTTCCGACGAACAGTCTCGAACGTCGTTTCCTGCAGTGCCCGTGCCGTCGAATGTCAACTCCGGCCCGTTGAGTCCTCCCAAACGTTTTTCCGCAGAGTGAGTGATTTGGCGGTCAGATGGTCAAGAAACAAGCGGATGGAATTACCCTCAGAGTGGCGCGGGCGCACCACCAATCCGAAGTGGGCCTAGGAAGGGCGAGGATCGACTCCTTCACGAGGAAAGAGCTAGGTGCCGACGTGGGAGAGATAATCGAGATTGCTGGCACCAAGAAGACCGCAGCGAAGGTCTTCAGGGCGGCCCACGAGGACGAGGGGAAGGGGATCATCAGGATAGATGGAATGATAAGGGGCAACGCAGGGGTATCCATCGGCGAGAACATCGTCGTCCGAAAGGCGGAGGCGCAGGTGGCCCAGAAGATCGTCGTGGCCCCCAAGATACCCGCGGGGAAGAGAGTTCGGTTCGGCCAGGGTGTCGAGGGGCTCTTCAAGAAAGGGCTCCTGAACAGGGCGCTCGTCAAGGGCGATGAGATCATCATCCCGAACATTGCCCTCATGGGCGGATTCCTCCCGTTCGTCGTGGCTTCGACGACCCCCAACGGCATCGTCCAGGTATCCGAACTCACCGAGTTATCTGTAAAGACCGAACCAATCGAGGTCACCGAGCTCGCCAGGCCCTCGGTCACATACGAGGACATCGGGGGGCTGGAGGACGAGTTGCAGAGGATCAGGGAGATGATCGAACTGCCGCTCAAGCATCCCGAGATATTCACACGCCTGGGCATAGACCCGCCAAAGGGCGTCCTGTTGTATGGTCCACCCGGAACTGGCAAAACACTCATAGCCAGAGCGGTCGCCAACGAGGCGGGTGCCAACTTCTTCTCGATCCAGGGTCCTGAGATCATGTCCAAATTCTATGGCCAGAGCGAGGAGAAGCTCCGGGAGATATTCACGGACGCCGAGAAGAATGCTCCATCCGTGATATTCATAGACGAGTTGGACTCCATCGCCCCGAAGAGGGACGAGGTGCATGGCGAGGTCGAGAGGAGGGTCGTCGCTCAGCTGCTCACGCTCATGGATGGGCTCACGACGAGGGGGAACGTCATCGTCATAGCCGCGACCAACAGGGAGGAGGCCATAGACCCGGCGCTGAGGAGGCCTGGGAGGTTCGACAGGGAGATTGAGATAGGTGTCCCGACGGTGAGCGGCCGCCAGGAGATCTTCCAGATACACACGAGAGGGATGCCTATGGCCGAAGACGTCGCCGTGGAGAAGATAGCCGGGGCCACACATGGCTTCGTAGGAGCCGACCTGGCCGCGCTTGCGCGTGAGGCAGCCATGAGGGCACTCAGGAGGTACCTGCCCGACATCGACCTCGGAAAACCGATCCCGGCGGAACTACTCGAGAAGATGAGGGTCACGGCGGCAGACTTCTCGGACGCGCTCAAGGAGATAGAGCCGAGCGCGATGAGGGAGGTTCTCGTCGAGATACCTTTGACATCATGGGACGATGTCGGTGGGCTCGATCACATCAAGAAGGACCTGCACGAGGCGATCGAGATGCCTATCGAAGATCCTGAATCGTTCGTGCGGCTAGGCATCCGACCCCCGAAGGGGGTCCTGCTCTTCGGCCCCCCTGGGACAGGCAAGACCCTCATTGCGCGGGCCATCGCGAACGTCTCCAAGGTCAACTTCATATCGATCAAAGGCCCGGAGATCATGTCCAAGTGGGTGGGAGAGAGCGAGAAAGCCGTCAGGATGATATTCAAGAAGGCGAAGCAGGTCTCACCCTGCATCGTGTTCCTGGACGAGATTGATGCGATCGCCCCGAAGAGGGGCGGACACCACGATTCCGGGGCCACGGAGAGGATCGTCAACCAACTCCTCACTTCCATGGACGGACTCGAAGGCATGGAGAATGTCTTCGTGATAGCTGCGACGAACCGACCGGACATCGTCGACCCCGCCCTGCTTAGGCCCGGGAGGTTCGACAAGCTACTCCTGATACCCGTACCCGACAGGGCGAGCAGGCTCAAGATACTCGAGGTCCACACTCGGAACATGCCGCTGGAAGGCGTGGACATCGGCCCGATGGCCGACCGGCTGGAAGGATATGTCGGCGCCGATATCGAGAATGTCTGCCGCGAGGCTGGCCTGAGCGCCCTGAGACAGAACAAGAAGGCCACGAAGATCACCATGGAGCACTTCGAACGCGCGCTCGCGAAGGTGAGGCCATCGACGGACAAGGAGACCATGCGATACTACGAGTCTCAGGCCCAGGAACTCAAGACCGCAACGTCTAAGAAGAGCAAAGATGATAACGCCCTCGGCTACTACAGATAGCCTGGAGATGGGATGTCAATGCGCAAGTTCATCACCGAGCTAAAGGGCAAAACCGTGATGACCAATGATGGCCAGATACTCGGAATGATTGAGAATTTCTTGATCGATACGAAGTCGGGCGAGCTGCAGAACGTCTTGGTCATACCAGCAGAGGAGGTCGAACCGAGGCTGTTCAAGACTGACGCCCAGGGGAGACTCGTGCTGCCCTTCAGCGAGATGAAGGCGGTCCGTGACGTCGTCGTCATGAACATCGCCTGACGGTCTACGCCCGAACCCATGGATTGTCATAGGTGCAGCGGGCGCTCTGCTCACTTCTTCAACAGCTGCTTCCTCGTCCTGACGATCCTGTTGATGAGCTCGGTCTTCGTGCCCCTGGGGCTGATGCCGAGCGCCTCGCATATCGCTTCCAGCTCGGCCTTCCTGTTCCTCCGAAGGTTCTGTAGAGTGAGCTCCGAGAGTTTCACTGACGACGGCCCCTTCCCGCCCACGACCTCCATCTTCGGCGGGGCATCTGGACCGGACTGCGGTTCCGGATCCCTCGCGGCTGGCTTGATGGATGTCGCCCGCTTCAGGTTCGACGCGGCGTCCTTGAACTGAGGGGACAGCCTGAGCGCCTCACGGAACGAAGCCTGGGACTCCTCCGTCCTACCCATCCGGAGCAATACGATCCCTCTGCTGTTGAACGCCTCCGCCGTCTCACCGAGCTTCAGCGACTGCTCGAACGACAAGAGAGCCTCGGGGAGCGAGTCGAGAGTGAGCTGGGTGAAGCCTTTGTTGTTCGCCGCGACGGTCGTCGGGGATATCACCAGGGACTCATCGAAGCATGCGACCGCCTCCCGCATCCTATCCATCCTGTAGAGCACGCATCCCCGGTTGTTCCAGGCGGCAGCGTTCGCCTTCACGAGCTTGATCGCCCGGTCGAACTCCATGCTCGCGGACTCCATATCACCCTTCCTGAACAGGACGACGCCGTGGTTGTTGTGGGCCTCGGACGGGTCAAGGGACATGGACTCGGCGCGTTTGAACGACTCCGCGGCGCCGTCGAGGTCCTCGGCCTCGACCTTCAGAAGGCCCCTGTAGTTGACCAGCGTCGACAGGTTATCGGCCGCTATCGCGTTCTCGATGTCCTCGATCGCTCGCGGATAGTCTTTCCTGCGCCTCGCCGTGAAGGACGCCATGACGTGACCCTGCCAGCCAGCCCCCGATCGCCTCAAGGCGTCTCCGACCTCGTGGGCGCGATCCCACTCCTTCGAGTCCGTCAGCGCGGTCTGTAGGTTGACCAGGGCCGGCACGTACGACGGGTCGGCGGCGACCGCGTGGTCGTACGATTTGACCGCGGCCTCGACCCTGCCCTGCTTGTACAGCACGTTCCCTGCGGCTGTGAGGAGAGACGCGTTCTCGCCCTCCAGCCTAAGGGACTTGCCCAGGAAATCGAACGCCTCGTCGAACCGGCCGAGCAGCAAGAGTAGCTCGGCCCTGTCACCGTACAGCTCCTCGGCGATCTCCTCGACCTTCTGCTCCTGCACCCTGGTGACGACATCCTCGGCCATCACAGGGGCCGGCGGA
>Ga0208373_1005191_pt1 | contig 11061 bp, 9 predicted proteins | sample RifOxyC2_FD_184036 | JGI IMG/M metagenome (GOLD analysis project Ga0208373, IMG submission 184036) | Soil microbial communities from Rifle, Colorado - Rifle Oxygen_injection C2 (SPAdes) | ecosystem: Environmental > Terrestrial > Deep subsurface > Rock core/Sediment | place: Rifle, Colorado... | reverse complement strand
CTGCTGCACCTGTTGAATCAATGGCATGCGGCGGTGGCGGAGGAGGAGTTGCTGTCGCAGCTGATGAATCAGTGGCAGGCGGAGGCGGTGATGAAGACCCTGCCGAATCTGCTTCGCGTAATCCCAGTGCGCTTTTTGCGAGCGCTCCAGGAAGAAGATTATCGCCTGAAGAAGAAAAAGCAACGCGAGCTATTGATGCAGCGCGTGATGCCACAAAACTTGAATTATCTGCAGAAACGCTGAGGACTTTATCATCCGTAAAACAATATGAAAAGGTGAGAGATACTATTGGAATGGGTTTTATAGCGAAAGTTGTAGTGCCTTTTTCTCAAAACAGTTCAGACAGTCTGTTACGCACTGAAGCTGTTAAAAATTATTTAGTTAAAACATTAAGAGCCCTAGTACAGCACGTTCGTTCTGCAGAATTAAGCAATCCAAAGATAAATGAACTGCTTTACCATTACGAAACTAGCACGCTAGGGGCAATTTTAAAAGTTCCTTTAGCAACCCCATCTGCTTCACCTTCACCTTGAAGATTTTGCGTTTATTTACCCAAAGCCTCGAAACATTCGGGGCTTTTTTAGCTGTTTATTGTAACTATTCACTGCTTTCCAGCGAACGTTCATTTTTGGGTTATATTGAACGAAAAAGCTTTTCAAAATGCTCATGTACTTTTATGTACACTCCGCTTTTCCATCGATTTTTCGTTCAATATAACCCAAAACTGAACGTTCACCGTATTTCAGCATCGTGCTGAATAGTTACTGTTTTAGGTGGTTATTTTTTTGCAGATTATTTTTCGGTTTAAATGTTTTGATTTCTAAATTAGGAATCAATCGAAAATGTTTGGTATTAGCTGTGCAGAGTATTTCGTTATGTTCTATGACTGACGCGGCAATGAGTGAATCTACTGTACAAAGACCGTGAGATAAACCGAATGCTTCACTGTAAACGGCTGCTCTATGACCAATGTTTTCATTCAGCGGATAAATAATAAAGTCAAAATCATAAAACAGTGATTTGATGAGCTTAAGTTCTTCTCGGTTTTTAACGCCTTGGAATAATTCAAGCTGAGTTAAAATACTGATGCCGCGTTTTTTGGTATACTCAACCAGTTTTGCTGCAGACTCATTGCCGCGCAGTACCCAGATCATCACGTCTGAATCAAATATCATGACGGCGCTCCTGACGAAGCTTGCGCACAATTTTTTTGACTGATCTTTTATCTTGTTTATAAAGTCCAAAAGCAGGATGATCAGCTATTGCTAATTTAGCATGTGCTTTTTTATTTTTAGCAGGCATAAGAACTGCCTTTAATTTTCCATGATAAAATACTTGAACAGACTCATTACGATCGAGTGCAGTTAAGATTTCATGCATTTTATAACGCAAATCAACGATGGAAGCTTCCATTTTTTTAACCCTTAATAAAATGTCTATATTAAATTATACATAAATAAAACTGGTTTTCAACTGCTAAATTATTTTTAAATTTTTTTAAAAATTTTCCTGCTGAAGACAAATAAATCTTTATGGTGAACCGGGCGAGGCAGATCTTTTTTCTTCTGCGCCAAGGCAAGGAGATAGATAAGTATCCACTGATTTAAAATGAGCACAAACTTTTTCTAGTGGTGTGTCATGCATGGGCTGCAGCTTTGCACAGAATGCAGGCTGAACTAAATAAGACGTTACCCCTGTATATTTGGCAATATCCGATTGCCCAAAAAAATTTTCTGTTTTCGCCGCTAATAAATAAGCAACACTTAAACGAAATAACAGCCAGCGGTCTTCTGGAGAAGAGGCAGTTTGAATAATAGTGGTGACGGACAAGATAATATCCTGATGGAGTTGATCGAATGAGATTTCCAGTAGGTTAGCTAATATTGCAGATAACATTCCGCTTTCCGAAAGTAACCTTAATTCATCTGATTTAAAACAAGCGATTATTTGGCGATTAAATTTAAGATTGTCATGTTCAAACGCAGTTAAAAAAGTTTGCTGATAAGTTGAGTTTAAATATTTTTCTAATGCTGTTTTAATGTCAGCGCTGTAGCGTGAAAAGCGTTCATAAAGTCGATAAAGGCGCAAATAATCACGAAGAGAAGATTTGTGCAGATCAAATCCGATTTTAAACTCAGAACTAAATGAATCTGCAAATTCTTTTTGGCGATAAACGCAATCTTTTTCAACTGTGCCACCTACTTCTTTATAGACATGAATTAATGAGCATAATTCTGTTTCGCGATACTCGGGGAAAGTGCAGGTGATATCAAAAATTTTACCTTCCATAGAAAAAGTAAAATGACGGAAGAATCGGGTTTCGCTGGTGCAGGAGACATTCTCTTCACCGTATTTTTCTTTTAATGCGTGAAAAATAATTTCCGCTTCTTCCCTTGTTATTTCAATACGCAGATCAACATCGGAAGGCATAAATTCAATGCGCTGTTCTGAAATGATTCCTCTTTGCATTATTTCAGACAATTGCTTACGCTGTTCAGCGCTGCCGAATAATTTAACAGGCACAGCATGAGCTAATTTTTCTTCGAGCAATAATTTTAATTCTCGCGTTTGCTGAAGTGCAAAAGTATAAAAATTTTCGAATTCTTTTTCTTCTGTTTGTTTTTGTTTTTCTGCTTTGAGTTTTTGATAGCTTTTGGAAAAGAATGAAGCAATCACTCTTGAAGCTTTTATTTTTTGACTTGTTTCTTCCGCTTGTTTTTTTTCTTTTCGCCGGTCAGATTTTTTCTGTTTTCTTTTTTTTGAGGAAGACGCTGTTTCAATAGGTTTTTCTTTAACGGCTAAAACAGCCGGTTTATAACCTTGCCATTGATGAAAAGCAGATTCTAGAATTTTTAATCTTTGTGATTGAATAATTTTTTGAAGAGCAGCAGTTTTTTCGGCTTGTCTTTTTTTATCTTGGCTCGCTTCTTGTCTTTTTTTTTCTTTCTGCTTCTTCTTTTGCTTGTGCTCGTGCTTTTTTCTTTCTGTTTGTAATTTTTTCTTTGCCTTTTCTTTTGCTACTTGTTTTGTCAATTCTTCTGCTGCTTTCTCTGCTGCCGCTATTGCTTCCGATGTCGGCTCAGGTTTTGCATCCGGCTTTACTTTTTTTCGTTTTACGGTGACCACTACACGGGATGGTGTTTCTGCAGTTTTCTCATCATCACGACTTTGCTTTTCTGAATCCTTTTTAAATTTCTCTAGGGAAGCATTGATCAGCAAAATTCCTGCCTGAATTTTTCCAATGGATAATTTAATTTTTTCTTTTTTTACTATTTCATCTTCTGCCAATAATGGTACTTGACGCTGTCTTTCTTCTAGGATGTTTGACAAAGCAATGCGGGTAAATGCATATTCTGACCATCTTAATATATTATTTTCACATAGTCTTTTCAGTTCATTGCAAACAATCATCACATGTTCAAAATGATTTCTTTGGGATTCCAGAAGCATAGGCTCTATATGCTCTAATATTACCTGCAGCATAGTGTTTAAAATAGTCATTGATCCTTGATCTGATCTTGAACGAGAAGTACGGCATAAATACTCTACATCAACTTTGTATCTGCAGATAAGCGGTTTAATATGCTGATTAAAAAAGATTTTAAATTCCTCTTGATTAAAAGTCTCAGGCGATTCGAGTTCTTTTATTATTTCTTCCAAATAAGCAGTTAAAGCCGCCATTTCCAGATCAATCAGCGTAACGCTTGTGGCAATATTATGATGATATAAGGTAGCTAAATTTAAAGGCGTTTCACAATCCTTGTCTCTTTCTGCAGTATACAATTTTATTTGGTCAGAGGCACTGGGAACAAAAGCCATGATATTGGTAATTACCTCCGGTATGGAAAATGCCGCTAAAGAATGCAAAACGTGACCGCCTTCTTTCACTTCAAAGATAAACGCTTGCTTTTTTTCTGCTGGCAGCTCAGTGCGGTGAAGAGCATTTATTAAACTAGTTAGTATTTCCATGCTGGGGACAAAATGAAAAAGATTGAGTCCATCAAATAAATCATAACGTTCATCGCGGGTGGGATTTTCAAAACGTGCAACAATAAACTTAGGATGAATGGTAAGGATATGCTTTAAGAGCAAACAGCGGTTAAGACCAGCCGCAATAAACAGCATTAAAGATGATGGAATATAGTCTAACAGCGGAGGAATCAGTTCGTTAAATTGAGGTGTCGGCGTGTCAGCATCCTTTAAAGTTTCAAGGGTCGGATTCAGATATTGACAGATAAAATTTTTTTGATCCTCTGATAAAGAGGAGCCAGCTCCTTTAAAATATAAATCCAGCTGTTCATTAATTAATTGTTTCATCTCAGAAATAATGGCAGGCATAAATACTCAATAGATTATTTTGTTTAGAATTTTAGTGGGAGAGAAGTTTAGCATTGATTGATTCGGCAGAGTATTTGCCAGTAAAAATTAATTTTAATTTAAGGAGGAGAAATAAAAATTTATTTCGTACTGACAGTGTTTGATCATTTATGCCAAATTTAAAAACAAAGATTCAGTTGAAGTCCTTTATTTTTTTGTGGCAAAATTAACAACTTAGGGACAAAATTAACAACTTAGGGACAAAGTTAATAACTTAGGAGAGAATTTCCATGTCACAAGCCGCACATTCTAAAATTGTTATCATCGGTGTTGGACAAGTCGGCGCAACGTTTGCGTTTGCTTTAATGCCGACAGGACTCGCGCGCGAAATCGTGCTGATTGATTTAAATCGGCAGCGCGCAGAAGGCGAGGCGATGGATTTAAATCATGGATTGAGCTTGGCAAAACCAGTTTCGATTTATGCAGGCACTTATGCAGACTGCAAAGACGCAGATATTATGGTGATCACCGCGGGCGCTAATCAAAAAAAAGGAGAAACGCGAATTGATCTGTTGCAAAGAAATGTAGCCGTTTTTCGAAGCATTATTGAAGCAATAAAACCGTATTTTCATGAACACACCATTTTATTGCCGGTGACAAATCCCGTGGATATTTTATCTTATGTGACTTACCAGCTTTCTGGTTTGCCATTTCAGCGTGTCATTGGTTCTGGCACGGTGCTTGACAGTTCACGCTTGCGGTATTTAATCAGCGAGCATTGTCGTGTGAATGCCAGAAATGTTCATGCATATATTATTGGCGAACATGGCGATAGCGAATTAGCCATGTGGAGTCATGCGGATATCGGCGGTGTTAATGTGAAACAATATTGTGATGGCTGCACATTAAATCATTGCTGCGAAAATAAAGAAATGGAATTTCAAAAAATTTTCGAAGAAGTGAAAAATGCAGCCTACAAAATTATTGCCGCTAAAGGCGCAACTTATTATGCGATTGCGTTATCACTGGTTGCGATTGTTGAAGCGATTTTGCGTGATGAAAACGGTGTGCTGCCGGTGTCAACACTGATTCATGATTATCATGAAATTGAGGAGGTATATTTGAGCATGCCTTCTATCGTGAATCGTCATGGCGTCAGACAATTTTTAAAATTAGCTTTATCTTCCGATGAAGCACTGCAATTAAAAAATTCAGCTAAAAAATTAAAAGAGATTTTGAAAGCAATTGGGTTTTAAGGTTAGACTTCTGAAATCAATGTAATAGTAGAATCACTTTCAGATGAGCTTGAAAAGAAACGGCTAGCCCGATGCCAGAGGCGACTTGCCCATGAAAAACAACGCTCGGTTGTGGATGCGTCTAAAGAGGGTTGTGCTTGACTGGTGAGATATTCTTCATGTGCAGCTTGTATGATACTTGGCTGTGTTTTATGCCGCCAACGATAAAATAAACCTGTTGCGGCAAGTCCCACACCTGCAGCATAACCTGTGCCGATGCCAACCGTTCCTAAACCGCCTAAAGAACCTAATACCCATTCTAAAAAACAGCCTATACTGATACCGCCGATGGATATCATCATCGGCGTATCAATGTCATAAACGGCTCTTAACTGCTGAAGAAGATTATATCGGCAAGCGTCCAAGATCACGCCCGATGCAAATGGTACCAGGGAGTGATGGATAGCCTCATTTAATTCAGTATCACGGCTGTTAATTGAAGCAATCAGCCATTGAGGATTATTCATGATGAGCAGACAAACAGGCATCACCCATAGCAAACAAGTCAACATAGCATTTTTCGCTAAACGGCGTGCTTTGTTAAAATCTTTCTCACCAATCGCGCGGCATATTTCTTGGCTGAAGCTTTGTCCAAAGGCATAAATGGGCAGAATCATAAACATGAGAAATAACAAATTACCGGTAAGGGCTGCCTGATCTTCTACACTTAAAGAACCGGCAACAAGATTCATCCAGAACGACATCATCATTTCACTGAACATAGCAATAATGTTAGGTAATCCAATCCGCAAAATACGCTGCAGCATGCGTGATATTTGTTTCACTTCACAAGTGCTTAAATTGAAAAAATGAAAAGCGCGGTATTGAGAACGCGATAAAATATAAGCTAAACTGACAGCAAACGTATAATAGCTGCCCGCCACATAACCTGTCGCTAAACCTTCGATTCCTTTTCCCTCTATGCCTAATCCACCGTAACCGAACCAGTAAGACAGCGCCGCCGTAATGGGAATGCTAGAAGTTCCCCACAGCATGGCGGGCCACGTTTCTCCTTGAGAAAAAACAGTTTGGTCAATAATGCCGCGATAGAAAAAAGCAGGCGTTGCCCACGCAAATCGTGTAAGGAAGTGAGCAGCTAACTGAGCAACTTCAGGATCTTGACCAAAGGCAATGAGCATATCCTTTGAAAGGAAAAAAGGGGTTAGTGCTAAAGGAAGAATCATCACAGTGGATAAAACAACACCTGTTTGAGTGACTAAAGTGATTTGTTTTTTAGTCTGCTCTTTTTCTTCGGAAGTTGTTTGATCACTTTCTTGGGCGCGGAGTTGCCCCACCAGTTTGCTGCCTACATCGCTTAAGGCAAAAAGCGCTGCGGCGAGGGGACCTATCACAAAATTCATTTCTGTTTGAATCGCTGAAAAAGAAGCAATTTGTGCTTGTGTTCGTTTGCCGGGCAAATGGCTGCCCAATACGGTAATTAAAAAAACGCCGATACTGTAATCGTAAGAAAGCGCCATCGGGATAGCCAATCGAGATAAGCGGAAGCAGTCTTTGCAAAAAAGTTTGAATGAAGCAGTAGCAGTCTCATCGGTTGTGTCTGTTAACAAAGGTGTGCGCGACATGGTGATTCCTTTATTTTTCGAGACGCGATTAATTGCATCTCTACAGTGTTTCTCTATTTTAATTAAGGAATTTCAATCCTTAAAGGAGTTTAAGTGATATTACCAAGAACTAACAGTAAACAAAATGCAGGTGCATTCAAAAAATGATTTCTTCAAACGCCTTTTCAATAATTTGAGACCTGTTATAACAGTGAAGTTTTGATTTGATGTTTTCAAGGTGCGTTTCAATGGAAAATCATGGTCTGTTTTGCCGATAACTTGACAGGGTTTATTAAATTCAAAACGTCTTGAAAATAATTGATTACATCCGCCAAAAGATAAGGCTTTATCTTTCCATAAAACATAATAATTTAATTGTCTAAAAAAAGAATTTTTTAATTGAGCAGTTAACGATAAAAGATTTGAATCTACCATCTCTTTGGGCAAATTACTTTCGAAAAAAGATTCATAGGCTTGAATTTTTGTAGAAAGATGCATAAATTATTTTAAAATAAATTGAAATGAATAATTTATTTTTATCTTATCATTAAACTTAGGAACTTCAAAATATTTTAAACGTTTTTGTTTCAATCAGGAAAATGAAATTATGTTTTTCTTTTTAATTTTCTAATCCAAAGAATGGTGCCGAGAAGGGCAAGGATAAATTGAATGAAATAAATGAGTCCACTAATATTATAAACTGGATAAATTAAACCATATTTAAATACTTCACCGATATTAGTTAATCCAATATTTAACGTATAAAATGACATTGCAAAAATAATAGGGAAAACAAAATATTTTTTAACAATGCACAAAATAATTAATAATAACGATAAGATTATTTGTATAACAGTAGGTCCCCATAAAAATCTAATCATACTCCATTGATAGTTCGTCCAGTTCATCGGACCATGGTCAGGAATCCCACCAAGTAGAAGCACACCCCAAATACCAATAATAACTCCTATACTTAATAAAATAATATTAAACATGAAAAATCCATTTATATGCTTTTCTAGCCAACTCATCCTATCTCCTCCAAAGTTATCCAGGATGTACCACACGTAATGCTATTACTCCAATAATAATGACTGCTAATATTGGTTTTTGTTTTAAAATCAATCCCCCATCTTTAATCAACAAAGCTAAAGCTGCTTTAACTTGATCAAAGTTATATTCTAAATCATATATTAACGAATTTACCCATGATTTTCCATTCTGGTTTTTAGTTAATGTGATGGTTAATGAAAATTCTGTGTTTCCTGAAATATTCCAATCACCATCACTAATGGAAGCATCTTTGTTCAAAGTGCCAGTAAATGTTTTAACATTTGGACTTATTACTACAGGAGTTAAATTAAATGTATACTCACCATACTGGTTATAAAAAGTAATCGTCGGGCTTTGTTTTAAAATACTTGTAGGATCTTTAATTACAAATTCTTGAAAGATTTTTATAACTTCGTTTTTAGCTTCAACTTTAAAGCCATTTTCATCAAAAACAACCGGATTTATAGATTCTTTATTTTCAGCTTTTAAATTAGCAGCCATTGTAGTAGTCGCTGATAAAGTATATGCCGCAAAACCCCAAACAAATAAAGCAGGAGGCAAATTAGCTTCCAAATCAACCACCCTCACCTCCGCACTTGGCAATGCTTTTTCTACGGTTTTTTCAACGTTATTTGCATCGCCTTGTGCATCGCTTGAACTAGAGTTTTTTCCCGCTGCACTCTCTACAACATTTCCCGCACTATTGACACTCCCTGCTGCTCCACTCCCCACCGCTCCCAATCCTTTCGTCTTTGCCTCTGCCGCACTGCCGCCGCAATTTAAATTAATCTTTGCCGCATTTAAAAATGCGCCGCTTCCCTTTAAGGTGAGTGTGCTGCCGCCTACTTTATAAATAATTTTTTTTGCTTTTTCGGTAAACGATCCTGTCTGCACCTGATAAACCGCATCGCCTTTGATTTCAATCGCCTGATCTTTTTGAATGTGAATGTCGGTATTATTTAAAACATGTGTTTCCAAATTTTGCGCCGTTTTAATTTCAATCATTTCTGCTTCTTTGCTGTCATCAAATTTAAAAATGTTTTTATCCTCGGAATTAAAAACTTTCGTTTGAAAACCTGACACATATCGGCGCTCGGGTAAATCAATAAGTCTAGTTAAGAAGTAGACTTGTCTTTGTATCTGAATTTTAAATAAATCAATACAACTATTAAATTTAAAAAGACTAAAATTAACTGTAGTAAACCAGATAAATTTACCAACCAAAAAGCCATAGTATAGTTTAAAAAAATCGAAATAAATTGATCATAAGCATGATAGAAAATAAATGGGGATAAGCCCACTATGAAAAAAACAACTTGCCGATATTTTAAAAAAGCCAAAATACTCACGACAATCCAAATGCAATACCAGGGAAAATTTGGAAGTAAAAATTTCTTAATCGCAAGAAGAATAGAGAAATTTAAAAAAGGCGCAGAAATTTGAAAAAAAGATGCTAAATCCAGAATTAAAATAATAACAGTTAATATTCCAATAATTTTTAAATAAAATTCAAATTTAGTTTGGTTCAAGTCCATTTTTCCCTCTATGTTTTTGCAGAAGCAACAGAGCAAACAGCTAAGCCAATTATTACAGTGATAGCTTCTTCAGGCAAAGCTAAAATACCTACAGCAATTGCACCACCGATAACCACACCCTCACCTAAAGTTTTCACCCAAGCATAATTTCCATTTTCATCTGTATCCCATACAAATTGATTTTCTTTTTTCAATGATGGATACATTGGATTATTTTTTTGCTCAACGGTTATTTTGAATCCAATATCTCCAGAAACCTGAAAATCATTAAAGTTAGTATCTAGTGGCGAAGGGGTATGGACAAAAACTAAACGGCCTTCTGAATCTAAAGATACTGAGTCTGAATTTAATGCCCCTATATTTTTACTGCTTATTGAAATATTTTTCACAGTATAACTTTTTAATGTTATATCATTAGTAAAATGACCCAATTCATTTTTTGCATGCAAAGAAAAAGCATTTCTATCAAATGTTATAGGGTTGTACGTTTTTAAACTTTTAAAAGTTACATTCCCTATTAAAGATACAGTAATTCTTAAAGAAGTTACACCATAGGGTTGAATGAAAGTATGGGGCGTTAGTAAATTTAAATCAAATGAAACACTTGGTAATATTTTTTCTACGGTTTTTTCAGTGCTATTTGCATCACCTTGTTCATCGCTCGAACTAGAATCACTTCCTTCCCCGCTTCCCGCACTATTGACATTCCCTGCTGCTCCACTCCCCACCTCTCCCAATCCTTCCGTCTTTGCCTCTGCCGCATCGCCGCCGTAATTTAAATTAATCTTTGCCGCATTTAAAAATGCGCCGCTTCCCCTTAGCGTGAGTGTGCTGCTGCCCACTTTGTATACAATCTTTCGAGCGGTTTCAGTCAACGATCCATTTTCAATTTGATAAACCGCATCGCCTTTGACTTCAATGGCTTGGTCTTTTTGAATGTGAATGTCGGCATTATTTAAAACATGTGTTTCAAAATTTTGGGCGGTTTTAATTTCAATCATTTCTGCTTCTTTGCTGTCATCAAATTTAAAAATGTTTTTATCCTCGGAATTAAAAACTTTCGTTTGAAAACCCGACACATATCGGCGCTCAGGCAAATCAAACGGAAAAGGATGCGCTTCATTATACAGCGACCCCACCATCATCGGATAATCAGGATCGCCTAACCGAAAATCCACCAATACTTCTTGTCCTGCGCGCGGCAAAAATTGTGCGCCAGCTTGATTTTCGGCAAAGGATTGCGCAACACGCAAAAAACAAGAAGCTTGGTTTTCTCGATCCCAATGAAAGATCACTTTC
>Ga0208373_1005190_pt1 | contig 11063 bp, 8 predicted proteins | sample RifOxyC2_FD_184036 | JGI IMG/M metagenome (GOLD analysis project Ga0208373, IMG submission 184036) | Soil microbial communities from Rifle, Colorado - Rifle Oxygen_injection C2 (SPAdes) | ecosystem: Environmental > Terrestrial > Deep subsurface > Rock core/Sediment | place: Rifle, Colorado... | reverse complement strand
AATTGCCTAACCGTCTTTCCTACTCTTTTATTTATCATCGCAATCTCATAATCATTTCCGACTAAATACTGGCAATTTAGTACTCCTTCTTTTAAATCTTCATCTGTTATCCAAGTCAATGTCATTCCCGGATCATAAAAATAGGGAATTCCATATTTAATCGCCTCCCGTTGAAAATATAAAAATGAATTTTGATGATTAGCGGAAATGACTAATAAATCAGTATCTTTATTTAATTTTTTAAAGTCGGTGTAAGGAATTTTTTCCGAGGCCCCGTAATAAAATCCCCAGATCTGATTATTTTTGGTATCAGTAATGACCGATCCGGCTGACGTGTAAAGTTTTTTATCAGTAATAACCCCGCTGGCATCAATCTTATTTTTCTTAAAAAACTTTAAAAAACTATCTCCATCTTTCCCCACCGACCCCAATAGTTTTATTTCTGTTTTCGATTTTTGTTTAATATTTATTATTTGAGATTTATTTGATATTTGATATTTAATATTTAATATTTTTGCTATGTTATAGCTTATGTTCGTTCCCGTTCCTCCCAATTGCTTTTCCAGCTTATTGACAACAAAGGAAACGTTAATCTGATGTAATTTTTCCGGATGAAAATATTTTTGAAATTCATTTGGAAAATTCATGATTGTATCGTAGGCAATCGAGCCGGTGACAAGGATGTTTTTGTAAGTGTTCATTTTTATAAAAAAATTGTATAAATGGTCGTAAATATTGAAGCAATGAGAATTATAATTGTTCCTCCGATTGCAAACCATTTCTGGAACTTATTATTGACGTATTTACCCATGATTTCCGGACTATTAGTAAACTTTATCAGAAAATAAAATATCGGAGGCAAAGCCATCGCGTTTAAAACTTGAACAGTGACAACAATTTTAAATAAATCTACCACTGGTAACAGGGCAATAAAAAAAGCAATTATTATCTGTCCGATAAAAACAGAGTAAAAAATTTTACTCTTGTTATAGGGAGCATCCAAACTGCCGGTTAATCCGAAAAATTCGGAAAAGGCATAGGTGGTTGTTAATCCAACAACAACTACTCCCATAAATCCTGCATTCATTATTCCAACGGCAAAGAGAATAGTGGCTAATTTACCGGCAAAAGGTTCTATAGCCCAAGAAGCTTGGGTACCGTCAATTAGGGAAATTTTGTTAACAAAAAGAGTCGCGGCGGTAGCTACAATCATGAAAAATGAAAAAAAATCAGTTAAAAAAGCTCCCCAATAAGCTTCAATTTGCGAATATTTTATTTTTTCCATACTGGTTTTTTTATCTAACCCGAAACTGCTGATAAAAAATTGGCCCCACGGAGTTATAGTAGTTCCCAAAACTCCCAGTCCGATGATAATGTAATTTTTCCAATATTCAGGTGTAAAATCAATTCCCTGTGGCCAAGCTAAATTTTTTAATGCCAAATTCCAATCCGGATTGGATTTAAAAGCTGAAAATATATAGGCCAGATAAAAAAGAGAGGCAAAAAGCATAATATTCTGAGTCAACTTATAATTGCCTTTAATAACAAATACAAATATTAGTCCAATCATAAAAATTACCAAAGGAATTGCCGGAAGATTGAGAATTGAGGCGGTTGTCTTAAAAGCAGCCATATTTACAATAATTACCCCCATATTAGCAATAAATAAGGCTGAAAAAATTAATATAGAAACTTCTACTCCATGAAATTCACGGATTAAATCACCTAATCCTTTACGAGTGACTAAGCTGACTCTTACCCCCATTTCTTGAGTAATGGCCAGTAAAATTGTCACCCAAAAAAGAACAAAAAGAATTGGGTAACCAAGCTTTGATCCGGCAATTGCGTAGGTGGCTACTCCGGCCGCATCATTATCAGCCATAGCCGTGATCGTCGCCGGCCCAAAGATTGAGAAAAAGATCAAAAACTTTAAACGGTTTCTCTTACAAAAATTAATTATTTTTTCCATATTACACCACATCCGCAAACATTCCCTCTAATTTTTTAAATATTTTGTGGGCAATTAAATACAAGCCGATAGATACTACCGCTCCTATACCTATGCTTTCCCAGTTGGGAAAGGCGCCGTTAAATAAAACCTGACGATAGGCATTGATAAATACAGACATTGGGTTAATTTTGAAAATAAAACGGTATTGAACCGGGAAAAATTCCGTTGCATAAATTACCGGAGTTACATAAAACCAAAGTGTCATGATCAAATCAAATAAATATTGAATATCACGGTAAAAAAGATTTAAAGCCGAGAGGAGAAGAGAAAGCCCATAGGTAAAAATAAACTGCAATAAAAATATCGGGAAAAAGAAAAACGCAAAAAAAGTAAAAGGTACTTTATAAATTATTATCATTAAAATAAAGATTGTGATTGCTAAACTAAAATCAAATACTTTCGCCAATAAAGTTGAGAGTATCAGTATCTCCCGGGGAAAATAAATTTTTTTTATTAGTGACGCGTTATTTGTCAACGCTCCCATGGCCGAAGCAATTGAATTGGCAAAAAATAACCAGGGAAGTAAACCTGCATAAAGATATATTGGGTAGGGAACTCCTATTCCCGTCATTTTCATAATATTTGAAAAGATAAAGCTCATGATAATCATCTGAAATAGGGGATTTAAGATTATCCAAAAAAAGCCCAAAAAAGATTGCTTATACCGGGCCTTGATCTCCCGAAGCGTTAGTTTTTTTAATAGCGACCAATATCTTAACATAAATTACAAATTACAAATATTAAATAACAATTGAATTTCAAATTACAAATTTTAAATGTTTAAAACATTTGATATTTATTATTTGTTATTCATTTGACATTTGTTATTTGTCATTTGATATTAATATATCTCTTAATTCCTTCCTCAACCTCTCCATCAAACTCCACTTTGCCATCTTTCAAATAAATTACTCTATCACAAAATTGTTTAACCATTTCGAGTGAATGAGACACAAAAATTGTCGTCACTCCTTGAGTTTTAAACTCTTCCATTTTTTTTATGCATTTTATTTGGAACGCCGTATCTCCGACTGCTAATATTTCATCAATTAACAATATATCTGGCTTGGTAAATATCGCAACGGCAAATGCTAAACGCATATACATTCCAGATGAATAATATTTGACAGGTGTATAAATAAACTTCATGTCAATCTCCGAGAAATCCACAATCTCCTGAAATTTATCAACTAAAAATTTTTCTTCCATACCAAGAATAACTCCATTTAAAAATATATTTTCTTTTCCGCTAAGTTCTGGATGAAAACCTGCGCCAAGCTCAATAAGAGGGGATATGCGACCACTGATTTTGACAGAGCCTGATGTTGGAGAGGAAACACCAGCCATAAGTTTGAGTAAAGTAGATTTTCCGGCCCCGTTTTTCCCAATCACCCCAACCGTTTCACCTTTTTTAATACTAAATGAAATATTTTTAAGGGCATGAACACGCTCCAAAGTTTTTTTTTGAAAAAAAATCGCCGCCACTAATTCTTTGATGGTTTTTTGATGTTGAAGATAAAAATATTTATTGACATTGATAAATTCAATCTCACCCATAGTAGAATTTTATCACAGACTTCAAGCAATAAATACTAATTTATTTTTGATTGTTCCGACAAAACTACTGATAAATTCACCAATAGTTTTTTCTGATTCTATAAAAGGGACTAAATCTAATATAAGCTCCTCATTTTTTATATTCGATACTTTCTCAATTATTTTTTTTATAATTACTTCTTTTCTCAATTTTAAATCTTTTTCAAGATTTTTCCAATCAGGCTTTAAGACAAATCCTGACTGAGCTGATAATTGGATAAACCAGGCAATATCAAATACGTCGCGCCCCTTAAAGGACATCGTTTGTTCACTTCCTTTAAAAAATTGCCTTTCCAAAAAAGCTTCTATTTTGTTTCCAAACATAGTTGATAAATCATAATTCAAAATAAAAAAATTATATTTATCAAAATTATATGGATTAATCTCTGTTTTTCCACTTTTTTTTGCTTTAGAATAATCACATCGAACAAATATTTTCTCTCCATTTTTTTGAGGAAATTTTATAAAAATAGTCCTTTTGTTATTTGCTATTTTTATTTCGATATTATTAAATTTTTCATAAGAAATAAGGTATTTTTTTATTTCTACTCCAAAATCTTCTATATCAAATTCTTTTGAATAATCAAAATCAAGATCCTCGGATAGCCTTGGCAAGTTATATAATTTTCTCAAACACGTACCTCCAGTAAAAATAAGTTTATTAAATTTTTTGCTATTATAAACGAAGTTTAAAATACTGACTTGAAGTTTTTCTTTAATCAAATTTCTTTGATAATATTTATTCATAATATTTTATTATTTTTTAAAATTTTTAATATATTATTCATCTTCGTTGATGTAGATATACCTACATATTGACTAAACAATTTTTTATCAGAATTTTTTAAAACTGACCAATTAATTCTTCCCGTTTTGAGCAAATAATTTTCTATTTCTGAGTCATTTGCAAATTTTTTAAGGTAAAGGAAATCAAAAAGAGCTTTTGAGGTGGTAGCGATTCGTATATTTTGCTTTCCAAATCGTTTTTTTATATAACCAGTAAAAATTTCATCTTTAATTTTTCTGTAGGAAAAAACTATGAAATTATTTTTATATTCTCGAGTAGTTTTTTTTGTCACTGCCGTAATTCTAAATACCGATTCAGGAATTACGCCGTATTTTGCTAACGCATATTCAAGTGAAATATATGATGGATATCTAATAATTCCTGATAAATATTCAAAATATTCTTCTGTTTCATTTCTTTCTTTTACTCGATCTAAGTAAAAAGAGGATATATAAAAACCTTTTTTTATTGGAATCAAGATGCCTTTATATATTAATTTTTTTATCCAATAATTTAAAGATTCTCCTTCTTTATTTAAATAAAGATTTAGATTTTGTTTCGTAAAGTAAGCCAATTTTTCCAAGGTTTGCTTAAGTTTTAGTATTTCCATTGATTATTTTGTTTCAGAATTGGTAAATATATCTACTAATTGTAGAACAGAATTTATACAAAGTCAAGGGTTGAATGTTTCCGATTTGGTGTATTTTTTCTACAATGAAATATCAACCTCAATCGCACCAATGTGTTAATTTTAGCGTAGAATTTATTTTTTTAGACTGGCTTTAATATACCCCGAAATATTTCTTAATCTCTCCACGATAAAGTCCAGATTAAACTTAAACTTCTCCGGATGTTTGAAGTAAAGCCTCCACCAGTTAACCATATCCTGACGGGCTTTAAAATTTCCCATCGTCTTAGTCGTCGTCATGTGGTTATGTAGAACCTCAATACCATATGCTATACCGAAGGACTTGTCCTGAGCGATCCTGAGCTTGTCGAAGGAGAGTCGAAGGAAAAAATCCACATCCTCAAGGTATGCAAAAAAGCTTTCATCAAACCCACCCAACTTTTTAAACACTTCTGTCTTAACTAACAAGCATGCTGCTGTTATTCCATCAATATTAGTATCTAGTATTTCGTATTTAGTATTTAGTATTTCCACCTTCCCGTAGGGTAAAATTTTGTAGCCGAAATTTTCCACCCTTCCATCCGGATTTCGGAGAATAGGGGACACCGCATCCAATTTATTTTTTTCCGCATAATGAATTAGCGAATTGATCGTATTTTGCTTGTCCTCCGAAGCCTTGGCGAAGGAGGAATCTTTGATATTTGATATTTTGTCCTTAAATTCTATATCATCATTTAGTATCAGCATCCACTTCGTATTAACGTTCTTTGCCCCCAAATTAATCCCTCCCGCAAATCCAAGATTTTTTTTACTGTTGTCAACGACGACAACCTTATATGGTTTTTCCTTAAAATAACTTAACAAATACCGAAGACCTTTTGTATTATTGTAATTCGGAATAATCACAGTCAGGGACGTGTCCATTCAATATTATACCTTTTTGACAGATAAATTTGATAAAATAAATAAATGAATATAGCCTTTGAAATCAGCCCTTTAATAACTGCCTCAGGTTCCTTTGGAGATAAATCAGGGGTTTACCGGTATACATATGGCCTCATTTCTTCATATGCTAAGATGCTTCAAAAAAAAGACCGTAATAAACAAATTTTTTTATTTTCCTTCAGCTACGACCTTCTTAAACAGCCTTTAAACCCGGAACTTTATAATCTTTTTAAAAAGAAAAACGTTACCTTTTTAAATAGTTTTCCTAAAATTGATAAAGACAAAACAGTTGATGATGAATATATCAGCAACCAAATACTAAAATTTAGTATTAAAATTGTTAATAAAGTTTTTCCTTTTAAATCTATCTTCCGCAAAATCAAAGATAAACTGCATTTTCATAATTATTTAAGATTGTTGTACCAGGAGTTTAAAAAAAGAAGTATTGATATTATCGTCCACTCGGAAACTTGCTTCTACCCATTAAGTGGCTATGAAAATGTAATAACTATCTATGACCTAACGACTGTATTTGTTCCGGAATTTCATCGCACAGAAACGATTGACCTGCAAAAAAGAAAGCTAAGATTTGCTATTGACTTTTGCGATGGAATTATCTGCATCAGTGAATCAACTAAACAAGATCTCTTGTCCTATTCAAGCAGTTTCAAAAGCAAAAAAATAATGATCGGATATCCAGGTATCGATCCCGTTTTTAAAACCCGGACTATTAAAACTAACGCTTATTTAGGAGCTTTATGTCAAGTTAATAATAAAAAAGTAAAGTTAGAGCCAAAAAAATACCTGTTATATTACGGAACTTTTGAACCCAGAAAAAATCTTTTTTATATAATCCGCGCCTTTTTAGATCTTTTGGAAACGAAAAAAATTCCAAAGGATTTTAAATTACTGATGATTGGAGGGCAAGGTTGGGGAAAAGTTAAAACAGGAATTATCGAGTATCTCAAAGAGATCTATCCAACTGAAGAAAACCTTCCAATTATTATTTCAAATTATGCGAGCGATAATTATTTAAAAAGAATTATAAAAAATGCCTACGCTTTAGTCTATCCCAGCTTCTATGAAGGATTTGGACTACCGGTATTGGAGACTATGTCTCTTGGAACTCCGGTTATCTGTTCTCGAAATTCATCTTTAACCGAAGTTGGAGGAGACGCAGTTTTGTACGTAAATCCAAGAGATTTTATGAACCTCCGTTATAAAATGGCCTATTTGATTAATAATCCGAAATTGGTTGGAGCAATGGTAAAAAAAGGATTAGTCCAAAGCAAAAAGTTCTCGTGGGAGGAATCCAGTCAGCAACTTTACGGCTTTCTTCAAAGTTTACTCTAATTTTATTTCCTTAAAATTAACATAAAGTGTCCTACTATCAACATTTCCCGGGATCACGTCAATCGGTCGATAATTGTTAGAATAAATCAGTTTAATTTTATGAACCCCCTGATTAAGATAATAGTTAACGGGAACTCTATATTCTTTCAATTTAGTACTTATTGAAACTTCGCCAAGAATTTTTTCATCTAAAAAAATTTTTATTTTTTGAGGTTCTTTAAGAGTTAATGCTTTAAACGTAAAAGCGGCAACATCATCATTCGTAACCAATCTTAAGGTTGATTCTTTTTCATTAGACCACCGATTTCCCCCTTCACCGATATTCCATCCGCTAATAAGTAAACTATCTTCATAATCATTCTTGCCCATCTCAATGATTGACAGCTTTTTGTTAGATTTAATTAAACAACCATCAATATTACATATATGACCAATTTTATAATATTGGTTTTCCCAAACAATATTGTTTAATAATATTTTAGGCGTTCTGAAATTTCTTTGTATCTTTGAAATTAACACTAAACTATCTTCAGGTATTTTATTATTTACATCATAATTTGCTATGGTGATCGGTGGAGTATTTAAATTTAAAAAATATGGCGTCCATATCAAATTCCAAAGTGGAAGATTTGTATCAATTTGATTTTCAATAAAAACCGGTTTTTTTATAAGTTGAGTTTTAGTTTGAATATCTTTTAAGGATATATACCCCTTATCAACCGAAAATCTCTCAAATAAAAATCTCGTGTCAAGTTTTTTTGCAGAGAATAATTCCAAACTAAGTAAAACTACTATCGGAAGGATACTTAATAATTTGAATTTTTCAAAAAAATAAGCAAATCCGATTGAAAATGCAATAATAAAAACCGGTAAAGTATAAGAAATTGCTCTACCATAATCAAAAAAATTTGGAACTATAATCCAGGCTCTTATCAAGATAATTGAATAAAATACTAATAAAATACTTATAAAAACCTTGAATTTTGATTTAAGTAACCCAAAAGCAATTGTTCCCAGAACTAATGAGCTTGATAGAATAGCCAAGAAATTAGGCATCGGTCGAAAATGATGGATGCTATAGAAACCCATAGCTTCAAACGGATTGGCATAAGGTATTTTGCTTCTAAATATCTGCCAGCCAATAAATTGATTCTTTATTGACATAGAGAAAAGAATAAACAAAAAACGAAAGCTAAATATAACAGATGGTAAGCCTATCAACACCGTAACAAAAATTATTTTTATCATCTTACCTATATAAACCATGCTCCTTTTCAATAGTGAAAGAGCGATTACACATATACCAAATGGAGCAACTAAAAAAACTAACATTGCCTCATGATAGGAGAAAAAACCCGCTGCCAATCCCAAAGAAATAATCAAGTCAAATTTGTTAATAAAAGTTTTTTCTTTTTTATCTGTCTTATAAAGGTATAAAAGAAAAAATATTAACAAAAAATATGCTAAGCCCCGAAAAATTGTATGAGGGAAGAAATTATGATAGAACATATAAAGAAGATTTACATTAAAAACTGTTATGAAAAATGATAATAAAAGACCGATGTAAGTTTTTTTGTATAGAATCTTTATCAAAATATAAATCAAGGGTGCCACTAGTGGAAAAAATGCCGCCTGTAGAATATAAGTAATCTGATAGGGTTTTAGTCCAAAAATGTATGAAAAAAATGAATACAATATTGTTGGACCAAAACGGAAAGGGCCTAAAATAATATCATTAGCACCTCCTACCTTAGTATCATAAATTGCTTTTTGAATCGAATTATCAATCAAATAATCAGATCCGACTACATAAGCAATAATATCGTTATTTCCTAAAGAAATTGTCGTTGGATAGTTGTGAACTTTTATAAGAGGGTGGAGGAGGAAAAAGAGGCTGCCGCAAATTAATAAAAAAATTAATATATTCTCCTTCAAATCACCAAAAAAAATTAACTGTCTTTTTTTTAATAAAATAAAAATATTCAATATTAAAGAAAGCGAGAATAATAAATATGCTGATATTTTTACAGGTATTCCTAAAAAACTTAAAACAACAAGCAGAACTATCGAGGTTACTATCCCAAACCAGGGGATCAGCCAAAAAGAATATTTTTTAAGATCTTCCGGAATAAGCAAGTAGGTAATTCCTAATCCCAAAAAAAATAGGATTGTTATTATCAATAAAGTATATATCATCAGTACCATACTTAATTATTTTCAGTCAAAAATAATTTATATATTTTGGCTGATAATTGTCTTTTATCCATATTATTAGGAATAATATCGTAAGGTCTATAATATTTATCAAACATAAAATAGACAGTATTTATTCCTTCATTAAATTCTTTATCTATAGGAATCGAATAATTTTTCTTTTTTGTTGATAAATTTATTTTCGTTACTTTTTTCTTATTTAAATATATAGTGACTGATTGTTCTTTATAAAAAACTTCTGCCTGAAAACTAAGAGTCATTTTTCTTTTTTTATTCAGTTTAAACATCGCACTGCTTCGTCTGTCAACCCAACGAAAATCAACTTCGGGTTCATGCCAACCGAAACCAAGGAAAGTAATACTGCTTGGGTCTTTTAGGTTAATTTTTTTAAATTCTTTTTTTTCTAAAGGTTTCACCCAGAGTGCATATTTACCATCCTGCATTTTTTTAGTAAAATCAAGGTCTTTAATTGAGGCTGATAAACTTGCCGCATAATCTTTCTCATTGTCAACGAGGATATACTTCAAATCCAGAAAATCTATTGAGTCTTTACTTTTTTGTATATTTATTTGTTGCCATTCATTTAAGTCGCTTTTATCCATACCTGGATTATTTATCAAGTCACTATCAATAATTCTCCCGACGTACCCCAAAAAAGGGTTTTTTTGGTAATATGTTTTTATATAATCTGCTATTCTACCCGTATACCCACCTAAAACCGGTTTACCGTGTACAGCTTCACCTACAATCATTTGAAACGCATTTCCATCACCAAAAAAAGTAAAGCCGTCTCTTACAGTAAAAGGAATTTCTAAAACGGTTGAAAACTCTCTGTCTTTTTTTATTTCCCGAAATAAATTATTTGGATAATTATTTCTTGGAATTGAATCCATATCAACATATAAAAGGTGATCTGAGAAAAAAATAACAAATAATGCAAATATTAAAATCCATCTTTTTTTAGATTTTATTTTGTAATAAAAGTCGTTGATAAGAAACGCAGCTACAATATAAGCAAAAAATATAAATCCAACGGCTAAGCGTCCGGGAACTCTTATATTGTTTAAAAACGGAATATAATGCAAAATAATATAAGGCAAGGGAACGACAATTCTTATTCCTTCATCAACGGTTAGCATCCAATGTCCAAATACATGTAAAAACGGACCAAAAGTCAAAATAAAAAATACAATACTCACAAATAAAAAGGGTGCAATATTTTTTTTAATTTTATTGTTTATTTTTTTATAAAAAATTATTAATGTCAGGTAAGATACAAGTATAATAATTCCCGGATAGGTAAAATTTTCAAAAATAGGAGGTAAATTGGGAGCAAACAATCTAACTACAAAGTAAATTGGTTTGAGTAAAAACGGATATTTTGTTGCTAAATATCCATAAGGGCTCGGAATAAAATAATTAATAATTTCCGATGAAAATTGGATTGCTCCTCCCCAACCTTGAGTTTTTGGGACCCGGTTAAACATAAACATATCGTACAATGATAAAAGCCAGGGAATTAACAAAAT
>Ga0208373_1005189_pt1 | contig 11066 bp, 9 predicted proteins | sample RifOxyC2_FD_184036 | JGI IMG/M metagenome (GOLD analysis project Ga0208373, IMG submission 184036) | Soil microbial communities from Rifle, Colorado - Rifle Oxygen_injection C2 (SPAdes) | ecosystem: Environmental > Terrestrial > Deep subsurface > Rock core/Sediment | place: Rifle, Colorado... | reverse complement strand
GGTGAGCTTCTCTTTGAAATGTATCTCAAGAAGCCACCTCCGGAGACCCTTAAAGAACAGAGAGAGCTCGTAGACTGGATTAGTAGCCACGCTAAAAATTAGGGAGCGATAGCGACCTTTCTTGTGTATGTCAAGTCAGGTGTATAGCATAGGTATCACCTTAAGGGTTGTAAGGCTTTAGCCCTACTTAAGAATTCTCATGGGAGCAATTGAGTTCTCGCTAATTACTAAAACTGGAAGGGGGCGTCGTCCTGTGAGCATATAGTTTTTTGCGAAAATGAGATTTAATTGGGAAGGGGCGTACGGAACGAAAAGATTTAAATAGTAGCGGTATTCTAAATAATACATATGTATAATAAAATAAACATAACTGAGAATGGCTTACAAATCATTTCTTTATTTACGAATGGATTTGATAGGGAATATTATATAAGAGAAGTTGAGAAATTGCTTAAAATAAGCCCACGAACAGCACAGCTAATTCTTGAAGATTTAGAAAATAAAGGAATCATAGAATCAAAAGTAAGGGGTAAAATCAAATCTTATAAGTTAAAAATAAACGAATTAAGTAATAGATATCTTACATTTGTTGAGCAATACAAGTCAATTGCATTTATGGAGAAAAATCTTCTAGTGAAAGAAGTTATAGAAAAAATAAGCCTATCTATTAATGGAATTGGTATTATTTTTGGAAGTTATGCAAAAGGGATATCTAACAAAGAATCTGATTTAGACATTTTTGTAGTTGGAGATTATGAAAAAGAAGAAATCAAGAAAGTTTCAAGAAATTTAGGGATTGAAATAAGCATAAAGTGCTATTCATTAAAAACATTTGAGAAGAATGTAAACCAAGATATCCTAATAAAAGAGGTATTAAAGAACCACATAGTTTTTAAAAATACTGAGCTATTTATTCAAAAGGTGCTGAAATATGGATAAGATAAAATGGTGTGTGGGGAAGAGAGAAGGCTTGAGTTTAATTGAACCAAATTCAAATCTCGCAGAAGCATATATCAAGAAAGCTGAAGAAGCCCTAGAGTCAATGAGGGTAAACGTAATAAAAGATTGGAAAATCTCAACAGCATATTATACTCTCTATTTTTCGCTTTACTCGGTTTTGATAAAAATAGGCATAAAATGTGAGATTCATTCCTGTACAATAGCGTTCGCAAAGAGGTTTCTTAGAGAATTTTTTAGCGAAGAAGACCTTGATTTCACAGAAGATTCATTGAAAGCAAGGATAGATTCTCAATATTACATTGACAGAACAGTTCCAGATGAGCAATACAATAAAATGGTAAAGAATGCTCCCGAGTTTTTAGTAAAACGCAAGTCAATATTAATCAAGCTTAATGAAAAAAAGATAAACGAGATTAGAAAAGAATTTCAGAAGGCATTAGCTGAGAAGAGATAAATATGCACAAAGGGAGATCATCAAATGGATGTAAGCAAGGTTATTGATAAAAAGATAGACTATTGGAAAAAGAAACTTATAGATTTATCTAACAGAAATTGCTGTGTTGCATAATTTCTCTGGCTCTCTGAGCATTTGTTGATGGTTACGCTTTGGCGTACTGTTTGAGTTTGGTGTATGCCCAGATTTTTGCGCTGGCTTCTTTGATCATGCCAATTTCGCTCGTGGCTCGGAGGGTTTCTCCAAAGACGCGTTTGATAGCGCTGAAGATGCCTTCGGTGGCTGGCCAGCGCATGCCGAAGGCATCAGAGAAGAAAAGGTTGGCAAGATAGGAATCTACGGACAAGGAACGTAAGGATGTATGAGGTTCAATGAGTTTGGGAGAAAGGAGTTTCCTCCTCTCTTCCCGCACTCGTATTGCCGTCCAGCCATGCTGAAATCATAGCTTCTGCTTGCTTTTTTCTGCAAATTACTGAGTAGTGGCATGGCGTTGCGACGGCAGCGTAGCCAAAGAATTCTCATACCATCGGACGCAGGTCGCCAGAACTCCGCTTTGCCCGTAAGCTGGTGATGCAACTAACAGGACGGTGTTTATTTCAATTTTTTTCACGGCATTTTTTTTGATAAAATATGGAGTATGTCATTTTGCTTCTCGTGTCCTTAAATCGTTCTTGGCCTACTATTCCCTCGAGGAGGATGGAAGGCTCTGGGAACGATAGTAGGACACTAAGATTTTGCTTCATGGCGCTTTATTTCTATTTCCTCCTTTTGCCTTGCAGTGAAATTGATGATGGAAATTCCATCGTGCTCTGCAGAGGCATCCATCCTTCCTCTATGCATCCAGCAGCGCATCATCGTCAGTTGATGAGCGAGCCGACGGCAACAACTCATCACTGCAATTTTCTATACCTAATGGATAGGCTTACTCCTTTTCCCTCATCCGCTTCCCCCTCAGCAGCCGGTTATACGCTATTGCAAACCTATGAGCCTCATCACGGATTTCCTGAACGAGCTGCAAAGCCTTGTCCTTTCGCGAAAGCCTGATGGGGATAGCAAGCCCAGGGACAAATATCTCCTCCTCCCGCTTTGCAAGAGAGACAATCGGAACCTTCAGCTCAAGCTCTTGCAGGACCAATAGGGCAGACGACAGCTGCCCCTTGCCTCCATCAACGATAATCAAATCGGGCATTGCTGCGCCTTCAGCCTTCAGCCTGGAATATCTCCTCCTCACGACTTCAGCAATTGACCGAAAGTCATCAATCCCCACAACCGTGCGGATTCTGAACCTGCGGTAATTTGACTTGTCAGGCTTAGCGTTGCGAAACTGCACCATTGATCCTACCGTTGACGTTCCTGACAGATGCGAGATGTCAAAGCACTCTATCACCTTTGGCATAGTGTGCAGCCGCAGCTTGTCAGCAAGCGCCTTCATCTTCGACTCATCACCAAAGAAGGTAAGCTCAAGGTTCTTTGACGCCAGTTCAAGCAGTTGTCTCTTCTCCCCACGCTGAGGGACTGCAACCAACACCTTTTTTCCTGCCAGTTTTGAAAGATATTCTGCGACAGCAGCATCAGCTGCTTTTGGGACAATAACCTCTTTTGGTATGGGATGCTCTGCATAATACTGCACCAGGAACTCCTCGAAAAATCCCTTGGAAAAGGGAAAGGAGAACTCCTGCTTTGAGAGCAGCACGCCCTCCTTCACGCTGAACAGCAGAAGATGGACCTGGGAATCTCTGACGATATACGACAGTACGTCCTCATCATACACCTTCTGCCGCTCCATGTTCTGCTTGATTGCCAGCTTATCCAGAGCCTTGATCTGGTTGCGCAGGACAAGAGCCTGCTCATACGCCTGCTTTCCGGATGAGGCATTCATCTCCTCCTGCAGCTTTGAGGCAAGCTGCTCAGACTTGCCTGAGAGTACCATCTTCGCCCTCCTGACCTGCTCCTCATACTGTTCCTTTGACGCAAGGCCTTCGCATGGAGCGGAACACATACCCATGTGATATCTAAGGCATGCCTTCTTAGGCAGGCGGCTGCATGTCCTGAGCTGAAACGCCTTATTGACAGTCTCATGCACGTAATCCCGCTCAGCAGCAGAAACAAACGGCCCAAAATATGCCCCCTTGCTCCCCCTCTTCCTCGACAGGATAAGCCTGGGAAACTCTTCATCAGTCAGAGAGAGATAGGCATACCTTCTTGAGTCCTTAAGGTCAATGTTATAATGCGGCTGGTGCTTCTTGATAAGGTTGTTCTCTAAAATCAGCGCCTCAACCTCATTTGAGGTAGCGATGAACGACACCTCCGCAATCTGGGAAACAAGCGCGGAAGTCTTTGTGTCCAGCTGCGTCTTCTGAAAATAGGAGCTGACTCTTTTCCTGAGGTCTTTGGCCTTCCCAACGTAGATGATCTGGCCTTTCTCGTTCTTATAGATATAGCAGCCAGGGGAGCGGGGGATGTCCAATAAGGAGAACATAAGAAGCAAAAACCTGCCTGAATTGTTAAGCCTTGCTATAGGAAGTGCTACTTCATCAGTATGTGGCCAGGCTCCCCCTCTTGTGAAGCCTGCCTGCCTCTTTGCAGCTTTGACGGGCATCATTCCCTAAAAAGGGCATTCCCTAAAAGCTCATTGCCGACAGTTTCTTTTGCTTCAGGGCGCTTTGGCTTTGTTCCTCCTCTTGCCTGCGGTGATATTGATGATGAACATTCCGTCGTGCACTGCTGCCCGAGTCCATCCTTCATACCCGATGGTGCAGCACTCAACCTCGTGGCAATGACTGCAACAAATGCCCTGCTACTTGTGGCGGTTTTTTTGTTTTCGTTTTTTTCTTCACTCTTTTTTCTTTTTTTCTTTCTTTTTTCCCCCTCGGAATTTCAAAGTGCACTATGCTCTGTAATACAAAGGATGAAGTTACGCATTGGCTGTGGGAGTGATGTGAGCTATGGCTAATGCCTTTTTTTCATAATGAGCTTCTGGGAATGCCCCTTTTCCACTGGCCCGCCTGCCTCTTTGTAATTACGATGAGCATCATTCAAAAAAAAGCATTCCCTAAAAGCTCATTGCTGACAGTAACTTTGCCAAAAGCGACGCTACTGTTCTCTCTCCTTTTGCCTGCGGTGAAATTGATGAGAATAATTCCGTCGTGCACTGCATAGCTGCCCATCCTTCATGCCCGCAGGTAGCAGCGCTTAATACTGCGGCAATGGCTGCAGCAAATGCCCTTGCCAGCAAGCGCAGCCAGATCCTTTTTTGTTATCACTTCTTTTCCTTCACCTTTTTTCTTCTTTTCTTTCTTCATCTTTCTTTTCCCCAGTCGGAATGTGCAATGAGAGGATTGCCTGAAACGAAAGAGATGAAGTTACGCATTGAAAGTTGATGTGAGGAAAGCATAGCTATTGCCTTTTTTTCTGATGAGCTTTTAGGGAATGCCAACACTCCGCGAGCCTGCTTCCTTCCTCCCCGGCAGGGCTTTTTCAGGATGGTGAAAGGGTGAAGTATTTACAACCCCTAAGAAACAACCCCTAAGAAAGATATAAATACTGATACAGAAAAAAAGTATCCATGCCATCACGGCCAACCGCAATCCTCATTGGAGGTCTGACAGCAGGCATCCTCTCCATCATCCCCTTCATTGCATTCTACAATATTTTCTTTGGTATCTGGATAGTCCTTGGTGGCCTTGTAGCAGTCTTCACCTACAAGCGCGATGCTAAAGAGGCAGTTTCACTAGGGCAAGGCGCGTTTCTGGGCTTCTGTGCAGGCATCGTAGGCTGGCTTGTCGTGCTTGCAGCAATTCTGTTCACATCCGGAGCCATCCTCTCCGTAACGCTTGGCCTCTTTATAGGCATTGCTATAAGCAGCGTGATAACCCTGCTCGTAGGGATAATCTCACTAGTTGCGTTCATTACCTGTGCAACCCTTGGAGGCATCCTTGGCGCATACATGTGGGGGAAAGAGAACCTCAAAGAGGAATACCATCTGGACACGAATTACGTAGGAAAGGAGAAAAACACCATTGAACCGGTCACAAAAAAAGGAGGCAGAACAAAATGATGTGGGTGACAACAGACACCATTGCAGGATACAAAGTACAGCAGACGCTTGGCCCTGTAAGGGGAAGCTCAGTAAGAGCCAAATGGATAGGCGCTGACATCATTGCAGGGCTCAGGAACATCTTTGGTGGAGAGATAACGGAATACTCAAAGCTCCTCGAAGAGACACGTGAGCAGGCAATAAGCAGGATGCTTGCTGACGCTGAGAAGATGAAAGCAAATGCCATCATCAGCGTTAGATTCATGACGTCACAGGTCGGTCAGCAGGCTGCAGAGATCTTGGTGTACGGCACAGGTGTGGTGATGGTGAAAGGCTAAGCAAAAGAAATGAAGATCAATTGCGAAATCTGCAGCAGGCAGATACACAAAAAATCCGAGGTATGGCTTTTTTCAAGGCAGCGGCCATTTAACAAAAAGGCATTGCTGGCTGTAGGAAACTCCCTCTAGAATCACTTTGCTCTTTTTCCACCTACTCTTGCTATCAGCTTATGAAGAAAGCATCTTCTTCAGAAATTGCCCGGTATAGCTCTTCCTGCTAGCAGCAACCTCCTCAGGCGTCCCAAAAGCTACGACCTCTCCGCCAGCATCTCCGCCCTCAGGCCCTAAATCAAGAAGGTAATCAGCAGACTTAATCATGTCAAGATTGTGCTCTATAACAACAACCGTGTTTTCCTTATTCACTAATTCCTGCAGGACTGCAATCAGCTTCTTCACATCATGGAAATGCAGGCCGGTTGTCGGCTCGTCAAGAAGGTATAGGGTTTTTCCCGTCCCCCTCTTTGCCAGTTCCCGCGTCAGTTTGATTCTCTGCGCTTCTCCGCCGGACAGCGTGGTGGAGCTTTGCCCTACCTTGACATATTCAAGCCCCACCTTAGAGAGCATCTGCAATTTCGACTTTATGGAAGGAACATTACTAAATATTGCCAAAGCCTCTTCAATGCTCATGTCAAGCACGTCAGCAATGGATCTGCCCTTATAATGGACAGAGAGCGTCTCATGGTTGTACCGCTTCCCTTTGCATTCTTCGCATTGCACATAGACATCAGGCAGAAAGTTCATCTCAATCTTGATGAGCCCGTCGCCCTGGCAGGCCTCACACCTCCCTCCTGGAACGTTGAACGAGAATCTGCCTGGCTTAAACCCATGCACCTTTGCCCCTTCAGTCTGGGAAAAGATGGAGCGTATGTCATCAAACACCTTGGTATAGGTCGCAGGATTTGAGCGCGGCGTCTTTCCAATAGGGCTCTGGTCAATCACAATGACCTTATCAATATCAGAAGTAGTAAGCTTTGCGTGCTTTCCTGGCCTCTCCCTGGAGCCATGCAGCTTCTGCATCATCGCCTTGTAGAGTATCTCATAGATTAGCGTGGACTTCCCTGAGCCTGAAACCCCTGTAATCATTGCAATGACACCTAGAGGGATTTTCACATCAATATTCTTCAGGTTATGCTCAGCAGCGCAAAGAATCTCAATAAAGCCCTTGGGCTTTCGCCGCTGTTGAGGAACGTGGATGAATTCCCTGCCTGCAAGATACTGCCCTGTAAGCGACTTTTTGTCAGCTGCAATCTGCTGAGGAGTTCCGCAGGAAACGACCTGTCCGCCATGGATGCCTGCTCCTGGCCCCATGTCAACTACATAATCAGCCGACCTGATGGTGTCTTCATCGTGCTCCACGACGACAAGGGTATTTCCCAGGTCACGCAGCCTGTGCAGCGTATTGATGAGTTTGGCGTTGTCCCGCTGGTGAAGGCCAATGGAAGGCTCATCCAGGATGTACAGCACGCCCATGAGATTCGCGCCAATCTGCGTCGCAAGCCTTATTCTCTGCCCTTCGCCTCCGCTCAGTGTGCCAGAGTTTCTGGAGAGGGTAAGATACCCTAGCCCCACCTTTTCAAGAAAATCAAGCCTGGCACGGATTTCCTTAATAACCTGTTTTGCTATCTCCTCCTCTTTCTTTGTTAATGCCAGCGACGAGAAAAAAGCGGTGCATTCCTTTACAGAAAAATCAGTCACCTCAATGATGTTCTTTTCCTGGATTTTCACTGCAAGCGCTGCTGCAGAGAGCCTCTTTCCTTTGCAGGCAGGGCAGGAAGATACCCGCATGAACTTCTCAAGCTCACGCCTTCTGTACTCTGACTCAGTCTGCTTGTACAGCCGCTCAGACTGCGGGATGAGGCCTTCCCACCTCCCCTTGTGCGACCAGTTGGCGTCACCCCCTTTCATCGAAAGCCTGAACTGTATGGCCTCATCGCTCCCGTGCATGAGCGCGTCCCATTGCCTCTTCGTGGCATCCTTAAGAGGGGTGAATACGTCAAATCCAAAATGCCTGGCAACTGTCCCAAGATACTGCCCTCTCCAGCCGTCTATTGCGTTTCTGTAGATGGCAACAGCGCCGTCAGCTATTGACTTTGACCTGTCTGGAATGATAAGCTCAGGCTCAAATTCCATCTTGATGCCTAAGCCAGAGCAGCTCTCGCAAGCTCCAAACGGCGAATTGAAAGAAAACATGCGGGGCTGCAGCTCCTCAAGCGTGAAATCGCAATGCGGGCAGCCAAGCCTTGACGAGAACAGCCGCTCCTTCTGGGAGTCAGGCTCATAGGCTATGACAAGGCCATCAGCCTTTGCTGCGGCAAGCTCAACGGCCTGGGCAAGGCGAGAGGCATCAGACACCTCCATCCTGTCAATCACTATCTCGATGTCATGCTTCCTGTAGCGCTCAAGGCTCACTTTGTCATCGGTTCGCACCATCTGCTTATTCACCCGTGCCCGTGCAAATCCATCCTTATGCAAATCACTGAGCAATTGCTCATACGTCCCCTTTTTTTGCCTGATGAGGGGAGCAAGGATGATGACAGAACCGCTAAATTGCTCTCCTATTTGCTCAGCTATCTTTTGCGGAGTCTGGGCAGATATCTTCACCCCGTGTTTCGGGCAGTGTGCAGTGCCAATGCGTGCAAACAGCAATCGAAGGTAGTCATAAATCTCAGTCACAGTTCCCACAGTGGACCTTGGATTCTTCGACGTCGTTTTCTGCTCAATGGAGATGGCAGGGGAAAGCCCTTCTATGGAATCAACATCTGGCTTGCTCATCAGCCCTAAGAATTGCCTGGCATAGGCTGACAGAGACTCGACATACCGCCGCTGCCCTTCGGCATACAGGGTATCAAACGCCAAAGTAGATTTTCCAGAGCCTGAAAGCCCTGTGATGACCGTCAGCTTATCCCTTGGGATTGCCACCGTTATGTTTTTCAGGTTATGCTCTCTTGCTCCTTTCACGACGATGTCCTTCATAAGGAACAGCGAGTCAGCGTGCGCTATTTATAGCTTTGGTTTTAGATAACAATCGTGAATAAAAGCGAAGAAAAACCGAAAAAATCCGCTGAGAGTGGCTATTTACCAATACCTTGTGGGAACCCAGAGGGGTGACGGCTAAAAGATGGGCTTCATCCAAAAAATAAAGAAAACGGTAGAACGAAGCAATCCATTCATGGCGCAGGCGGGGTGGGGACGCGCCCTTCGGGCTCCCCGTAGGACATTTTGCCTTTCGCAAAATGGCCGTCTGCCGCCAAGAATGAATGGATTGCGAAGTGATGAGAGTAAAAAAGGATTTTTTGGATGAAGCTTAAAAGATGATAACATTAATATAGAGAAGCATCCAGTGAAGGGATAACCATCAAACTGAGGTGATTGTTCCATGATGTGCAGCAAATGTTCGAAGATTACGGGAGTTCTTGTGCTGGTTGCAGGCATCCTGTTCCTGCTTGTGGATATTGGGTTCTGGAAATTTTTTGACCTGTCGTGGTATACCGTTGTTTTCTTGTTGCTTGGGCTGGTAGGCATTGCAAGCGCAAGCTGCAAGGACTGCCAGAAGTGCTCATGCGGCGAGGATCCTGCGCCTAAATCTGCTCCTGCTGTAAAGAAGAGGAGATAGTATTTTTTCTTTTTTTCTTATGGTTTTTCATCTGTAGCCCTCGGCGCAGCGCGAGTGAAGCCTTTTTCCCCCTCGGAGTCACCAAGAGCATGATGACCTGAAACGAAAGGGATGAAGTTACTCATTGCCCGTTGAAACGGGGAGCGGAGTGCTATTGCCTTTTTTTCTCGGGTGATTTTCCCTATTGTTTCTTCCCTCACGCTCCTGCCCAATGTAGTCATGAAGAGGAGGTATGCTAATTTTTCGGAAATAGTTCAGCCTGTTGATGCCCGCGGCCCTGTCGCATGGCCAGAAACTCACGAGAGCGAAGCTCGAGCGTGAGCTATTGAGCGCAAGTTCATCTGCGCAAGTTTCGCTTGTAGCGAAAGCGCAGCTTGGGTGTACCTAGGGATGAGTAGTCCCTCTGCCTGCCTCTTTGTAACTGCGCTCGGCATCATTTCCTAAAAATGCATTCCCTAAAAGCTCATTGCCTACGGCTTCTTTCTCATCCGAGCCCTTTGTTTTTCTTTCCTCCTTTGTTTGTGCTGCAAATCCTGCTGATGGAAATTCCGTTGTGCACTGCTGCCCACGCCCATCCTTCAACCACGCAGGTGCAGCGCTCAGGTCTAAGGCAATAGCCTGCTCAGCGCTATAATACTGAGGCGATAGCTGCGGCAATGCCAGCAACACATGCCCTTGCCAGCAAGCGCAGCCCGAGCCTTTTTTGTTATCACATTTCTTTCTTCACTTTTTTTCTTCTTTTCTTTCTTCATTTTTCTTTCTTTACTTTTCTCCCTCGGAATTGGCAATTGCGCTATGCTCTGCAACGAATGGGATGAAGTTACGCATTGAATGTGGAAGTGATGGGATGAGAAATATTGCCTTTTTTTGAATGAGCATTAGGGAATGCCAACTCCCCACAAGACTGCCTCCTTCCTCCTGCAGGGTAATTCAGGCTCGTGAAGTGTCACCTCTTTCGGCAAGGTTTATTAAGTGCCTTCTTCCGTTGCTCAGGCATCATGAAGGGCCAGATAGACGGGAAGGTGATTATCTTTGCGCTGATTGCGCTTGGCGCAGGGCTTGTGCTGCTCTTTGGGATATCCAATGTGAAGAAGGTTGCTGAGGTTGCAGATGATGCGCAGCTCTCACGCTTTCAGTCGAGCCTTGTTGCAGACATAGCATCCACGCTGCGAAAGGGGAAGGTAAAGGTTTCGGAGTACGCGGTTCCTGCTGGAGTTGCTGAGGTGTGCTTCCTGAATGTGACAAAGTCCGACCCAAACGGAGATTTTGCTGTCAAGGGGGATTATCCCCTTGTTGCGCACAGCGCTGAAGGGAGTGATGAGCGCATATTCCTTCTCACAGGAAAAAAGGAGATTCTTGCTGCGGCGCAGACAGTAAAGATAGGGAAGGTGCTGGATTCTTTGATTGAGAAAGATTCAGCGTGCTATGTGGTGAGGAATGGGAAGCTTGGCTTGAGGATTGAGGGGCTTGGCTCTCTTGTTGCCATCAGTGCAATTACGCCGTAACATAAGCCACCATTATGAATCGTAATTGAATCGTAATGCCTCAGTTTTATGAAGCCTGCCTGCCTCTCAGTAATTACGACGGGCATCAAATCCAGGAAAAAATGCATTCCCTAAAAGCTCATTGCCTACGGCTGCTTTGCCAAAAGCGATGCTGTTGTTC
>Ga0208373_1005188_pt1 | contig 11070 bp, 8 predicted proteins | sample RifOxyC2_FD_184036 | JGI IMG/M metagenome (GOLD analysis project Ga0208373, IMG submission 184036) | Soil microbial communities from Rifle, Colorado - Rifle Oxygen_injection C2 (SPAdes) | ecosystem: Environmental > Terrestrial > Deep subsurface > Rock core/Sediment | place: Rifle, Colorado... | reverse complement strand
CCGTGATCGTGACCGTCCCATCCCCGGAGCCGTTGAAGTCCGCCGTGGTCGTGGACAGCGATCCTTCGGCCGAGGTCACCATGTCCGCCTCAAATGCATCTATGTTGACTGTCCCGCGCCAGTTGGGTATCACCGCGTCAAACGGGTCCAGCGCCGTCAGGGTCATCGTGAACGCCGAGCCAGCGACTATAACGGCCGGAGCCTCGACCGAGAAATGGTCCACAGACACCACGGATACCATCAGGTTCATCCACGTAGGCGAACCCTCCGCGTCGCTCCCGTTGACCAGGATCGCGTACGTACCGTTCATGAGCGGACCGATTGCGCATGTGAACGATGTCCAGGAAGAGTCGACTGATTGGTCGACCTGGGCCACGGTCATCGGGGACCTCGGCGATACCACGGAGCCGTTGGAGGCGTAGGCCACAGTGCGATCCGCCCCGGAGATATCGTAGCTCCCGAACGGGTCACTCAAGTTGGCCCATACGATTATCGGCTCGGTATCGGAGAACGTGTCACAAGGCACGCCGGCCTCGTCCTCTGTCCAGACTTCGGAGACAGACACGAAGTCGAGGACGGGGACCGTGATGTAGGAATCGAATATGTCGTTGTCATAGAGTATCAGGAGACCGTCATTAAGAGAGTCTCCCCTCATGATCGTCATCACGAGGCGGTGGCCATCGAGCAGAGTGTAGTCGATGGAGGATATGGTCATGTCATAAGCCTTGAACGCAGAGAACACCGGCCCCTGAAGCGGTATGCTCGCCTCGCCCACGACCGCCCACGAGTCGGGAAGGCTCCACTGGCCAGGGGCGATGTCCGATATCTTGACCGTCATGATGGATGCAGACTCGTTGTCCCTCGAGGCAGCCCAGATGTGAGCGCCTATGTCGCCTTGAATCCTGATGTCCTCGTTGGCGACCGGGTCCATGGCCCAGAAGTGCCTCCACCTCTGAGAAGGCAGGTTCTTCCTGATCGTCACACCCAGGAGGCCGTCACCGTCGTAATCGAGGTAGCCCAGGTCCTGAGGAGCGGAAGTGTTCAGCCAGTCGTAGTCGCTCGTGCTGGAAGGGACACCCTCGTGCATCCTAAGGACCTTCGACCAACTCGGGAGTGAATCGGCGGAGACTATCCCTGAAGAGGAATCGAGGAGCGGCACGAGGGACCCGGCAACGATTAGTGCAGCGAGCAGAACCGCAGCTGAGCCGCCCCGAACCCGAGCGGGGATGATGCGTCCTGCGTGAACTCCCTTCATGCGCTTCAGTCGCCCCTCTTTTCGCTACGCAGGTACATTCATAGCCTTCGCTGGGCTTATAAGCGTTCTCAAATCGTTATCAGGGGTGGTAATGGGTACTGGCGCCTACTTCGAACCCATCTTCTCGGACACCGCCAGACCGAGCGCCTTGAAGACCTCGTCTACGTTCTGGCCGGTCTTCGCGCTCGTCATGAAAGCCTTCGCCTTGTACTTCGAGGCGAGCTCCTGAAGGTCAGTGTCCTTAATGACGCGCTCGTTCTCCATGTCCGCCTTGTTGCCCGCGAACACGATCGGGACATCGCCCGCAACATCGGTCAGGGCCTTGATCCAGTACCTAAGCTCCTCGAGGGTCTCCTTGTTGGTCAGGTCGCATACGGCGATGGCGCCGTGAGCCCCGAAGAAATACGCCTCCCTGAGCAACTCTCTGAAGCCCTTCTGGCCCATGATATCCCAGACGAGCATCATGACCTTGACGTTGGTCCCCTGGTCGTTGACCTCCACGATCTTCTTCGTGACCTTCGTACCGATGGTGGCAATGTACCTGTCGTCGAAGACGTCCAGGACGAACCTCTTGATGAGGCTGGTCTTGCCGACTCCTGCGTCTCCGATGAAGCATATCTTGACTTTCATGAGGTCATCGTCGTTCATAAGGTCCCCTCCGCTCAGGGAAGCTGAAACATGTTCTTCGGGTAAATAAACTCTGCCCCTCTTAAGCCTTTGGCGTTCTGCCGCATCTCGATTTGAACGAGTGCCAGGTAGTTTACATGTAGTGGATAAGGGGCATATGCCAGTCGTCATCTCGCACATTGGATGCTTTATAAAGCGGTGGTCTTCCGGATCGACGGCGAGCTCCCTACGGAGGCGAAGATGCTCATGGAGGACTTCCGCCTCGCGGTCAATCACGCGATCAGGGTCGGGCTCCAGGCAAAGGTGTCTTCGAGAGGAGCACTTGTCAAACTGGTATACAAGGCATTCAGGGAAGAACACCCTAGCATGTATGCGCAGCACTTGGTTTGCTCCCTCGAGGTCGCTGGCTCAGTGCTCAAGAACCTCCGAAGACGCTGGGCGAAGAATGGTCCATGTCGGATACCCTATGTCAAGAAACTGATGATGAAGGCGGAGAACCAGGCGTACAAACTCGACCGTGAGAACGGCGTCGTCGACCTGCCGATAAAGGCCAGGTGTCACGTGAAGCTTAGGCTGGTCCTGAGCGACTATCATCGCAGGTTCATGAGCGACCCGTCGTTGTCCCTGGGCTCCCTGACGCTACTCCCCGACAGGGTCATAATCGCGTTCAGGAAGGAGGCGAAGAGACCTTACGAACCGGGGACAGCCCTCTCGCTCGACACGAACGAGCGGAGCCTTGATGGCGTGTTCACGGATGAAGGAACGGCCACTCCGGTAAAAGTCGACTACGCGGACGTGGCCGTCGTCCAGCGTAGGCACCATGACCGGCGGAAGCGTCTCCAGACGAAGAAGGCGCATGACCGCAGGACCTCGAGACGCCTGTGCAAGAAGGAGGGAACGAGGGAGCGGCACAGGATCGAATATGGGATGCACCAGGTGGCGAACGCCGTCCTCGACTTCGCCGAGAAGAACAGGTCGGCGGTCGTCCTCGAGGACCTCGAGGGAATGTCCAAGCCGAAGAGGAGCAAGTCGCTCAACCGGAGGCTGAACATGTGGCCCCGGAGGAAGCTCCACCAGTTCATCGAGTACAAGGCCGCCTGGAGAGGCGTGCCTGTGGTCAAGGTGGACCCGTACAACAGCAGCAGGAGGTGCCCGATATGTGGGACGATACAGTATTCCCGAATGGGCGCCATTTTCGAGTGCGAGTGCGGCTGGCGGGTCGATAAGCACGTCAACGCTGGCATCAATCTGCTGCAGACAGCCTTCCCGAAAGGGATGGCAGGGGGCTTATGGTTTCAGCCCCGGCGCGTTCCAGCATGACGTGATGATGGTCCTCTACGACCCCGTGAGGGGCGCACGGCCGGAGCCGAATGGGACGAGTCATCTGGCGGGGCGGTCCTGACGGACCACCACCCGACTTTGACAGAACCGGCGTTCTGTGTTCTGTTTAGCCATCGGGGGTTACACGCAGTGCGCGGCCTCAGAGACCCTTGTCCCGTCCACTTCACAGTGCCCAGCGAGGCACACACACTGACTATCACCATCGGAGCGGAACGGGATGAGTCGGTCGTTCGGGAGGTCCGAGTTATTACCGCTCGACCACTGACAGAACCCCGCGATGGATATATCATGAGCCTAGACGGTTCCATGCCCGATGGACACGGACGAGATGCTCAAACTCCTGAGGAGTTCCACCAAGGAGTGCGTAGCCGGCTCGGACACCGTCGCGGTCGCGTATTCCGGAGGGGTCGACAGCGCCGTGATCGAGAAGGTCGCGAGGGAATTCACCAGGACCATCTGCTACACTTGCGCGGTCCGAGGCTCGCACGACCACGGGCGCGCGTCCATATGCGCGGCGGAAAGCGGCGTGGAGCTTCAGATGATCACCCTGGACCGGGAGATGCTCGTGGGACTCGTCTCAAAGGCGTGCTCGGTCCTCAGGTCCAACGACCCGCTCCGGGTCGCATATACGATACCCGTCTTGTGCGTGATAGAAGCGTCGGAGCACGATGTCGTTCTCGTGGGCAGCGGGGCGGACGAGCTGTTCGGAGGGTATGCGAAATACCTTGAGAGTACGGACCTCTCGGCCGCGATAGCCGATGATATCAAAAAGATGCAGGTCGAGAACGCAATGCTGAGGAATTATGCAAAATCCATCGGCAAGAGGATGGACGCCCCGTTCGTCTCAAACGAGCTCATGTCGTTCGCGAAGGGACTCCCGATCAGCCGGAAGCTTGGGCAGGGCGAGCGCAAGATCATCCTCAGGGAGGTCGCGAGGATCCTCGGCGTCCTCTCGTACGACGCGCCCAAGAAAGCGGCACAGTACAGTTCGGGCGTCATGAAGGAGATGAAGAAGATGGCGAAGGAGCAGGACAAGGAGCTCCGGGAATGGATCTTGGGGATTGGGGCAGAGAGCCGCAGAATCCCTTAATACAGGATTCCATTCACACCCTGCATGTCCTATTCCCAGATGGTCGACTGGATGTTCAACCTGGAAAGGTTCGGCATCAAGTTCGGCCTGGACAACATGAAGGAGTTCTCGAGGAGGATAGGGGATCCTCACCTCGGCTTCAGGTCGGTCCACGTGACGGGCACGAACGGGAAGGGTTCGGTATGCACGTTCGTCTCCGAGATGCTCAGGCAGCACGGGCTCAAGGTCGGACTGTACACGTCTCCTCATCTCGTGGATTTCAGAGAACGGATCAAGGTCGACGGGAGGATGATCCCCCAGAGGGACGTCGTTAGACTCGGAGATGAGCTGAGGACCCACATGGAGGACATGGCCTCGCAAGGGAAGGAGAAGCAGCTCACGTTCTTCGAGTTCACCACCGGTCTGGCATTCAGGTACTTCAGGGACATGAAGGTCGACTACGTGGTGGCGGAAGTGGGCATGGGAGGGAGGTTGGACGCCACGAACATCATCCAGCCTGATGTGACAGCCATAACCCGCATAGGGCTCGAGCACACGGACTACCTCGGCAAGACGCTATTGGAGATTGCTGGCGAGAAGGCGGGGATCATCAAGCGCGGATGTGATGTCGTGACCTGCGAGAGGGACCCCGAGGTGCTCAGGCTGTTCCAGGACACCTGTCTCGGACATGGGTGCGACCTCGCGAAGCTCGGAGAGCACTTCGATGTCTCCAACGTGAGCCAGAGCATGTCCGGCACGCGATTCGATTACAGTGGACGGCGGGATCTCCCAGGCCTCAAGACGAGCCTCCTGGGCGGATACCAGGCGGAGAACGCCGCTGCGGCCATCGCGGCCGTGGAGCGTCTGGGCCAGAAGGGCGTGAACGTAACGGACGAGGAGGTCAGGAAGGCGCTCAGGGCGGCGAGGTGGCCGGGCAGACTTGATGTCGTATCCAGGGGGCCCATGCTCATGTTCGACGGGAGCCACAACCCGGATGGAGCGCGGACGACCGCGAAGACCCTGGAGGCGCTGAGGATGACGCCCCTCACATTCGTGCTTGGGTGCATGAAGGACAAGGATGCGAAAGGGATCGTAGATGCCCTGGCGACTCATGCGGACTGGATCGTAGTCACGCAGGTGGATAACAAGAGGGCGCTAGAGGCCGAGGCGCTCGGCGAAATCGTGAGGCAGGGATACAAGGGGCCGATGAGCGTCGTCGCAGACTCGGGAAAGGCAATCGAGCGCGCGCTCGCCGACTGCAGAGGCAAGGGGGTGTGCGTGATAGGCTCACTGTACCTGGTAGGCGAGGCCATCCAGTGGCGCAGAGTGATGGAGAAGGCGGACCGAGAGCGAACGCATAAGGTATAAATGGCCCCTCGTTATTGGAGGCGTGCCTGGATGCGGCCGTAGTGTAGCCTGGTTATCACTTTAGCTTGCCAAGCTAGAGACTCGGGTTCAAATCCCGACGGCCGCACGGCAATTCTTCAATGAGACCCTGTGCCCTCCTTGCGTCGCAGGTAGGCCACCAAGACAATCACAGAAACGACTGACGCTGCCGAGGCAATAGCTGCCAGAGGAAGCGAGAGACTGGAAGGTTCCAATTCGCCTTCTCCGGGTTGGAACTTGAGACTCCCCATCAGTTCATCCATCGGTGCATAGATGAAACGCACTTCATAGGTTGACTCTGCATCGAGCTCGCCGCCAATCGGCATGAGGGCGACGTAGTCGCCTATGTTGATGCATCCGTTCCCGGAAATATCCGTGACAGTACAGTATACGGTCATGTTTCCCAGTGAATTCGAAGACGTCAGTAACAGGGTAATCACGTCTCCCTCTGGGTCGGTGAGCCCATCCTGGGTGGGCCGCCAATCCCAGAGGACACCGCCGTCAAGGTCCTCCAGCATCACAACAGCACTCGACCAGTCTACGTCGTGTGTCACGTCGGTGACCGTTATTGTCAACCCAGCGCTATCATGCATGGTCAACCCCAACTCAGGCCAGACGAGTGGGCCAGTACCCGCCGATCGAATCACATAGTAGAATACCGTCCAGCTGACTACAACTGCAACGGCAATGACGGCAACAACTGCCATCATGCGACGCTTCTTCGGGCTTGTCAGGAGGCAGGGGAACTTGAGCATATGCGGGCTTCACACTCCGCCTGGCGATATCGATTCGCCAGTACATAGCAACTCCCTCGAAACGATATGCCTCGTGTCCCGACCTCTCCGTCTTGATTGAAATCAGAAAGAGGATGTCCGGCTCGCCTTGGGTTCATGGCCCGACGGCCGCACGGCCATCTCCGTGAGAAGAGGCCATCAGGGGGCGGGGCTCCGGAGATAGAACCATGAGGAAGGAATGACATTCTCTCTGCCTGATGGCCATCTGCGCGGGGTGTGGAAGAGAATACAAATCGGATTGGGACTCATCGAATCCACGAAGATGCCCATATCTGACACGCCACCCCCTGAGGATCTTAATCTGCATCCTTGCAGCTTCGTTCATCGTAGGGCGTCTAATCGGTCTGGGCAATGTTGTTGGTGAAGCCCTCGCAAACGGTGACTTCTCGTTTGCTACCATGGTTCTTATTGTTCTTCTTGGCGCGATTCTCCTCATGGTAATCGTCCTATTCAGGAGCTGGCGAAAGTCGAAGATGTTCTCGCGCTACTGTCCCGACTGTGCATTTGAAATGCTGAGGTCATAGTTCTCGCCGCGAAGACGGCCATAGAGAAGGGGCGAGAGAGGTCTTAATCTCGTTATCCCCTCCTGATTGAAACCAGAAAAAGAGCGCCTGGCTCGCTCAGGATTCAAGGTCCGACGGCCGCACGGCCATCTTTCTGAGGAAAGGTCATAGGGGCGGAATGACAGCGAAATACAGAAGTGCATCCAAGTCCGTAGGCATCTGGAGGAATCGCGATGAAGTGTCCGCATTGTGAGACCGAGAATCTCCCAGACAACGATTACTGTTGCCGCTGCGGAGGAAAGCTGGATGCTAAGATGACCGACTCAAGCGTGCCTAGTTGGCTACTCGATGAACGCAGAGTTGTCGAAGAGGGCATTGTCCGTGAAGCCCCCTTCATCAACCCGGCATCGTGGAGCATTGCGCAGAGGAGGAGATGGATAGCCAGGAGTAGCATTCCGGTGGCATTCATGGTCGCATTCCTTCTATTCGTGGCGTTCATAACTAATGACACACTCACACAAGTGCTCTTCATCATCATATCCGTCTTCTTCGTGCTGCTGATCGTTGCCGTGTACCACACACTATCACTCGACGAGGATGCGCTCTACAGATGAGTGATAACTAGTTGTGGACGTATGTGAACCTCAATCCCGTTTGACTAACGGATTGCCAGATGGGGCCGTTGCAGTTCTACGAGGCGCGCCTGATGAAGAGCCCGCATAGGCGAGGAAATGTAAGAGATTCGGTAAGGGGCAATTAGCCCCTCCTTTTCGTTATCCTTCCCGAGATGCAACACTATGCGGTTGATTAGAATCAGAAAGAGGGAGCCTGGCTCATTCCGGGTTCAGGGCCCGACGGTCGCACACCCATGCGCAGACGAGCAAACAGTCCCCATCCTCAGTCAACTACTCCTGCCGCACTCGGGAGTCCCCCACAACGGCCGAACATCACCATGACATCCAAGCACTCTGTGGAATCCCTGGCACAGCGCAACCCCGCAGGGACTCAAACACGGCCCCGCTTATACAGCCCAACTGGGAAATGCAACACGAATTTCGCGCCCTCCCCAAGCATACCGATCTCCTCAATCTTGATCTGCTCAGCCTCGAGTATTCGCCTGGCTATCGCGAGACCGTGAGGGATTCCGACAGGGGTGATCATGGAAAATATCCTATCCTTATGGTCTGGGGCTATCCCGACGCCGTCATCTTCGATAATCAGGCGGAGTCCGTCTACTCGTTCCTCGGTGCTGACTTGGATCCTGGTGACACGACCGCCATGCCGAATGGAATTGGAGAGAATGTTGGAGCAGACCATTTCCAGCAGCGGGTCAATAAGTATGGTCCAGTCCTCAGATCTGTTCACGAAGGTCACGCCGTGCAAGTCCACAGAAGATCTAGCATGTTCCAGTGCTGAATCCAGTGAGGACCACTTGATGTTCATGGCTCCGTTGATTTGATACGTCCTCGCGACTTCAACGATTCCGAGTACCTTCCTGACGGCGACTTTCACCTTCGACAGGTGTTCTCGGATTCGTGCGGGATCCGTCTCCTCATCGATAAGGCCCAAGTACCCGTCAGCAATTGTGATCTCACCGCGGATGTCGTGCCTCGTAATGGAACCCAAGAGATCCATCCGCTTGTTGGATATCTTGAGTAGGTTCTCAGAGTCCACACGAGCAGTGTCTGCTTTCTTCGCAGTACATAGATCATCGATGACTCTCGCCAAGAGGGCGAACTGCGTCGACATGTCCACCCCCTTCTGAAGGTAGAAGTCCGCCCCTTCGTTCAAAGCTTCGATTGCTACGTCCTCCCGTCCTTTGCCTGTGAGAAGGATGAATCCCAGGTTATACCCATCCTTTCTCAGGGTCTTCAGCAGGTCTATACCACTGATTCCCGGCATCTGAAAGTCCGACACGACGACATCGAAGTGTCCACACTTGACATCTTCGATAGCATCCAGTGCCGAACCACAGGGAGTAACGTCGATTTCGTGCATCCCAAGATAATGCTGCTCAAGTTCAAGGAACTCAGACTCGTCATCCACAGCAAGCACGCTCGGCTGCATCTCACCAATCCTCCATTCACGTGAGTATGGATTCTATCGATTTTCAGCATATATAAGCCTAGCGTCCATCGGAGGTAAAGGAGACCCAGGTTGGAGGTGGAGAAGGCAGATATCCCGATGAATCATGCAGGGAACGCAACTCGGTTAGACATTCCTATGATATCCTCACTGGTTCGCCGAGAGATCCGTGACTGTGCTCAAGATGTACAGGGCCCGGGTAATCCCATGAAACTCGTCCGTGCATGCGAATCAGGCCGCGCAAGAGCATCGTTATAAGAGGTGAACGACGATTGCGACTGGAGGATGTGCGAGAGGTAGAAGATGATGAAGCAGCTGTTCCTCACGATTCCGTTCGCAGGGCTCATGGCACTGGGAGCAGTCCTCATTCTGTTCTCTGCCAGTGTCTGGTCTTCGGAAGAGGGAAGGGCATTGGACACCACATTAGCCGTGCCTGGTACCCTGCTTCTGCTCACTGGAGCAATCGCAATCGCATTCCTCAGACTCAGAGGATAACATTAGGTATTCCTGCTCTCCACCATGTTCAATCCAAGCGGGAGTCTAGTGGGTTGCGAAGAGCGAAAGGTTTTTCCTCAAGATGGAGATGCCGGCGCGGGGGAAGACAGGATGAAGGTCGAGCTATTCCAGATGGAACGCATGCAGTGCATGTATGAACGAGTCGTCGACTACGAATTCTCAGAGAGCGGCGTCCACCCGCTGAAGCTGAGAGAACTCCTCGGAAGTGGGGATGCTGCCAAGGAGTTCCTCGAATCACCTCTGGGCTACCCTCATGCGGACGGTACGCCTGGCCTGAGGACGGCGATCGCGGCCACGTACAAAGGGGCCAGCACCGAGAACATCTTCGTCACGAACGGCTCCTCCGAGGCGAACTTCGTCGCCGCGTGGCATCTGTTCGAGAAAGGAGACGAGGTCGTGCTCATGACCCCGAACTACGCCCAGATGTGGGGACTTGCGAAAACCTGGGGCGTCAAGATCAAACCACTGTGGCTCAGAGAAGACCTCGGTTGGCAGTTCGATCCCGAGGATCTCAAGAAGGTCGTCACGAAGAAGACGAAGGTCATTCAGGTCTGCAACCCGAACAACCCCACGGGCGCGATCATGGCAGCCAAGCAGCGGAAGGCGCTCCTCGATGCGGCAAAGGATTCCGGGGCATGGCTCCTCTCAGATGAGGTGTACCTCGGCGCCGAGAGGGAGGCTCCTTTGACTGAATCCCTGTGGAGCGATTACGAGAGGACTCTGATCACCAACGGCACGAGCAAGGCATACGGCCTTCCCGGTCTGCGCATAGGCTGGCTGACTGGACAACCAGAGGCACTTGCGGCAATCAAACCACACCACGACTACCTCACCTTGACTCCGGCCGCACTATCGGACCGGCTCGCCACGATTGCACTCGAGCCGAAGAAGAGGAAGCAGATATTCGATAGAACCAGGTCGATACTGCAGAAGAACTACCCAGTGGTGAAGGAGTGGCTAGATGCGCATGGATCCCTCTTCTCCCACGTCCCTCCTGAAGCGGGGGCCATATGCTACATCAAGTACGACATGAAGATCAACTCGGTCGTCCTAGCCGAGCGCCTCAGGAAGGAGAAATCCGTCCTGATAGTCCCAGGTGACCACTTCGGCATGGACGGGTATATCAGGATAGGGACTGGCCCGCCCAAGGAGTACCTGCACGGAGGCCTGGACAGGGTGGACGAACTCCTGAGAGAGCTCCAGAAGGGCAAGAAGGGTTGAGCGCCCTGAACGGGGCAACCTTTTTGACGCCCCACGCAGAGTAACCCTGACTATGGCTCGCAAGCGTTTGCGAGGGGCATTGAGCACATGCAATACCGCGACTTCGGGAAAACAGGCTGGAAGGTGTCCGCTCTCGGCTTCGGCGCCATGCGCCTCCCGGTCCACGGCGACGAGCCGATGACCAAGAAGATCAGGGAGGCCGAGGCCATCGACATGATTCGGTACGCAGTGGACCGCGGCGTGAACTACGTCGACACGGCCTATGGCTACCAT
>Ga0208373_1005183_pt1 | contig 11075 bp, 10 predicted proteins | sample RifOxyC2_FD_184036 | JGI IMG/M metagenome (GOLD analysis project Ga0208373, IMG submission 184036) | Soil microbial communities from Rifle, Colorado - Rifle Oxygen_injection C2 (SPAdes) | ecosystem: Environmental > Terrestrial > Deep subsurface > Rock core/Sediment | place: Rifle, Colorado... | reverse complement strand
GATCCCGACCCCGACCCCTGAATCCGCTAACCCGTATCCGCTTCATACCAATATTACCGCCACGGTTTTTTGGGTAGGCGAGCCCGTGGGGAACGGTTCAAGCGAAGATAACGCCCTGTCCGCCTGGGATGATAATTGGGCCGCGCATTACGGCGGCTACGACGATCCTTTTTGCCGGGAAGGCTACTATCCCTGCGGCTTTAAACCCAAGGAAAACCCGTTTTACGTGACCGTGCCCTACAGTGATTTTAACGACAACGGCGACCGGAAAGCGAACGCCTACAGCGTCGTGCCTTGGGCGAACGAGAAGAATTGGGCGGATAACGAATCTATGATGAAAAATCGCTGGGTAAAAGTTATTAAGGGCGACAAGGTTTGCTATGCTCAGGTTGAAGATGCCGGGCCTTATCAGTATAATGATTATAATTACGTCTTTAATGCCGCTCAGCCGATTAACACCCGGGCGAATAACGCGGGCATGGACGTATCTCCGGCCCTGCGCGACTGTCTGAGCTTTAACGGCCTTAATAACGCCGATAATAAGATCAACTGGCAGTTCATAGACGCCGCTTCCGTACCGGCCGGCCCTTGGAAAGAAATAGTCACTACTTCGCAGATTAGTTGGTAATATCGCGGAAAAAAAAGCCCCTAAGCACAGAGTGCTTAGGGGCTTTTTATGAAAATTTTATCTTTTTTTTAGAAATATTTTATCACCTTTTTGCTATAATAAAGACGCATGTTCAAAAAATCATATAAAATTTTATTACTATTGGGGATAACGGCAGTACTGGTATCGGTTTTTTGTTTTTGGCTATTTTTTATTAAATCCGGCCAGTTCGGCCGGGTGGAGGTGGATTTTTTGAATGTCGGCCAAGGGGACGCAATTCTCATAAAAACCCCAGCCGATCAGAACATCTTGATTGACGGCGGGCCGGACAACGCGGTCATAAAAAGATTATCGGAAAACCTGCCCTGGTGGGACCGGACCATTGACCTTATAATCCTTACCCATCCGCATGACGACCACGTCAACGGCCTGAACGATGTGATCAGGAGATACCGGGTAAAAAGAGTTTTATATACCGGCGTGGCGCACAATTCCCCCGGTTATCTTGTCTGGCTTAAACTGATCAAAGATAAGCATATCCCCTTAACGATAATAGACCGGCCTCAAACGATAGAACTCGGAGCCGGGTGCCGGCTTAAAATATTATACCCGTTTAAAAGTTTTTTGGGCCGGGAAGTTGATAATCTGAACAACAGTTCTATCGTATCCAAGCTCGTCTGCGGTCAGGTTGATTTTCTTTTGACCGGCGATATTGAAGAAGAAGTAGAAAAAGTTTTACTTGATGCCGAAATAGACTTGTCAGCCGAGGTTTTAAAAGCGGGCCACCACGGATCGGACACATCATTAAGTGAAGATTTTTTAGCGGCCGTCAAGCCGAAAACAGCCGTGATCCAGGTGGGAGGGGATAATAAATTCGGCCATCCCAGCCGGAGAATTTTAAAAAGATTAACGCGGATCGGCGCGGCGATTTATCGCAACGACCTGGACGGCACGATCAAAATATCAAGCGACGGAAATATTTTTTATCACGATAATTGATTTAATTTTGGCAAAAATACGCGGATAATGGCGAAGTAACACTTGTTTAATTTTTGCCGCTTGCTATAATATAAGCAATAATTATTTTTATCACACTATGGAAAAAAATAAAAAAATTTTGATCGTTGAGGATGAGGATATTTTGCGCCTGATGTATGAAAGAAGGTTTTCCCAGGATAAGACCCTGACCATCCTTACCGCCGCGGACGGGGCCGAAGGCCTGGCTTTAGCTAAAAAAGAAAAACCGGATATAATTTTGTTGGATGTTATTTTGCCGAAATTGGACGGCTTTTCTATTCTGCAGGAAGTCAGGAGCATAAAAGAAATGAAAAAGACCCCCGTGATTATGTTCACCAATTTAGGCACGCCCGAAGATATGGCCAAGGGCAAAGAACTGGGAGCGACGGATTATTTCGTGAAAGTCCAACTGACCCCGGACCAGATCTATGAAAAAGTAAAAAAATATATTAAGTAAACCATAAAAAATATGAATCATCCACAAGAAGAAAAAACTTATTTAATGATTAAACCCGACGGTGTTAAAAGGGGATTAATCGGAGAAATTTTAAAGCGGATAGAAAGAGCTGATTTAAAAATAATCGCCCTGTCTATGTTTCAGCCCACGCACGAACAGATTGACAATCATTATCCCAAAGATGAGAAATGGATAAATAGGTTGGGGGAAAAAACAAAAAGCACGTATGAGAAATATGGCTTTGATCTAAAAGGAGAAATGGGCACCGAGGACACGTTAAAGATCGGAAAAGAGGTTCGTAAATGGTTGATTAATTATATGACTTCCGCGCCACTGGTTAAGGTTGTAATACAGGGCAACCATGCGGTTGATCTGGTTAGAAAAATGGTCGGCAATACTATGCCCGCTGTCGCGGAAATGGGGACGATCAGGGGCGATTTTAGCGCTGACAGCGCCGCCGCCGCGAACCGTGATAAAAGAGCGGTGCAAAATATAGTTCATGCTTCAGAAACCCCCGAAGAGGCCGCTCATGAAATAGAGCATTGGTTTGGGGCGGACGATATTTGTTCGTATAAGAGGATTGAAGAATCTTTAAGATAATTTTCATAAAATCTTAATAGTTAACTGTAATAATCACTAAGACAGGAAAAATCAGAAATTAATTTTTTATCTATAGCTTATTTAAATATTTTTTATTTAATTTTAGCTATTTTTTATTAAAGTCTTGATTTTTCGCGCAGAAATGGTATAATTATCCACAGGAGAGTAAAAACATCAGGAAAGATTGCTTTTGCTTTATAAAAACAATTGATCGTGGTGTTTTAACTGCACACGTGAAGTTAACACTATTAGGGAAAACAAAACCGACCCCCCAAGCAGGGGTTGGTTTTTTTTATTGACTCCAGCATATTTTTTTGTTATATTAAAATATCGTTTGATAGAAAATAAACGTTCGTTAATAATCTATAAAATTTAAGGAGGCTATGGAAATGGAAGGGAAAAGGTTCGCTTTTTTAGCGCATCGGGTTGAGATCTGGAATTATCTCCTGCCTATGAAAAACGACCGGCGTTTTTTGTGCCGCTGGTTCAAGGGTTTAAAAAATCTGCATTGTGCCCCGGAATACGCTTCGGATTGGAAATGGCTTTATCCTTATTGCGTCCTGATGTCGGTTTTTTTTCTGTTGGGCCGGAAAGCCTACGATATCGTTGATCGTTTCGGGTTCAGTAATTTAAGCGGCACCACCTGCCTGCTTCGTAATTTCGGCTGGCATTTTTTCATTCCCTTCAAGAAGATACAAAGACGCTTGATAAAGAAAAGAATTTTGCGGGCCGTATTGGATCTTCAGGACAGCGTTGACGTGATCGGTTTGGGCGCCTTAGCTAAGGCGCAGTGGCTCACTCAGGGCGGGGAATGGATAGTAAAAGAATTGGGCGATAAGCTGAAAGTGCCCCTGGTACACGGCGACACGCTCACCGCCGAAACCGTTGTTCAGAACGTCCTGAGAACAAAGTTAAGAACTCCGGTCATTATAAGCGGCGCTACTTCCAAGATCGGTCGGGCCGTGGCCCTGTCTTTGGCCAGGCGTGACTATAAAGTATATATGTACACACAAGACCAGGAACGGTTCTTGAAAATTTACGAAGAGGCCGGTGCTTATAAAGAAAATATTTTTTGGCTAAGAGATTTGGCTGAGGCAAAAAATTGCCTTTTATGGATCACTGGCAAGGCCGTTCCGGCCGGAAAAAAACTTCTAAAATACGTGCCTGAGGGCGCGACCGTAATAAATTTTTCCGTGCCGGATCCGATCTCCGAGGAACTTAAAAAAGAATACCAGGATCGGGTGGATTTTATTGAAGGCGGATTGCTTTATTGCGATAAGCGTCATACTTCTTATTTTGGTCCGGATAACGGTTTGAGTTTTACGATGCGCTTGCGGCCCGACGCTAGGTATGCCTGTCAGGTCGGCACGATGGTACATGCTCACGAAGGCTGGACCCACCACGAGGTGGGAAAAGTGGAACTGGACCAGATGCCTGTCGTCTGGCTTTTATCGCGCAGACTGGGGTTTTATTTAAAGCCTCGCTAACAATAAGCTCTTTTTAACATTTTTTAACGTTACGATCATTTAAATTTTCGGCTGATAACAAATCAGCCGTTTTTTTTATTATAAAAATAAGGTATAATATAGAAAACAGCTTCTAAAAAAAGATTTTTCGTTTATTTTTTTATGCATATCACGGATCTAATGCCGCTTATCAGCGCTCTGTTCGTTTTTTTTCTGAGTTTGATGGTTTGGCTGAAAAACCGGCAGTCGCGGATAAATAAAACTTTTTTTCACCATTCTCTGGCGATCGTTATCTGGTTGTTCGGCACTTTTATGATGTTTTTAAGCCGCGCCGATGAAGCGGAGGTAATATTTTGGGACCGCTTTGTTTATATCGGCGTCGTTTTCATACCGGTTTTGGTGTATCACTTCGGTTTGGCGTATACCCGAAAGAAAAACGACGCTTTTCTGTACTTAGGTTATGTTTTGTCGGTTTTTTTCCTGTTCATCAGCCGGACCGAGTATTTCGTAAACGGGATATTTTCTTATAAATGGGGGATACATACCAAGGCGCAGATTTTTCATCATATTTTCCTGGTATATTTTGTTTTTTATGTTATCGTCTGGTTTTTTAAAACCTTCCGTTATTATCAGCAGTTAAGATCGCCGATCATGCGTCAGCAGACTAAGTATGTTTTTTTCGGATTTTTGCTTTTATTCGCCATCGGCCCCCTCGCCTATCTTCCGGCTTATGGCATCGGCATTTATCCCTTTTCTTACGTTTCCGGCCTCTTATTTACGATCATAATGTCGTACGCCATTATCCGCCATCGCTTGATGGACATCAAACTGGCTCTGCGCGGATCTTCGGTTTTCGTTTCTTCTTTGGCGACCGTTCTGCTCTCCGCCGTGGTAATTAAATATTCAGCCCTTATTTATTTCCCGGGACTTTATTGGGTTGATCTGCTGATATTCATTTTCGGGGTCAGTCTTTTTCCCCGGATCAAGGGCCATTATTACAAGTTGGCCAATAAATATTTCTTTTCTTCGCTTTATGACGGACAGGAAGTGATCGCGAGACTGGGCGACGGCCTGCGTTCTACCCTGGAATTAAAGATGATCTATGATCATATCCATAAAATCCTGGATAGCGCTTTTCATATGCGGTCCTTTGCCGTTTTAAAGCGGAGCCGTGACGGTAAATACAGGATAAAATTCAGTCAGGGATTTAAAAACGAGAAACTGGTCGTTTTTCCCGATGACGATGATTTTAAAAGGATTTTCAGCCGGGAAAGCGGAGTGATAATCATAGAAGAGATCCGCGGCCTGCTTAAAAGCGGAGTAAATAAACATACCGCCGATACCCTGCATGAACTGAAAACAGCCGTTATCGTTCCGCTCAATATTAAAAATAAAAACGCCGGCTGGTTGCTTGTCGGTCCGAAAGAGTCCGGCGATATCTATAACCAGGAAGACATAAAAGTTTTGGGGATAATTTCCGTCCAGGCGGCTATGGCCATAGAAAACGCGTTTCTTTACGAGGAAATACTTAACTTCAACAAGAAATTAAAAATTGAGGTGGAAAAAGCGACGGCCAGTTTGCGGCGGGCGAACGCAAAATTAAAACAGCTGGATGAGGCGAAAAGCGAATTCGTTTCCATCGCTTCCCACCAGTTGCGCACGCCTCTGACCATTATCAAGGGATATATATCCATAATGTTGGAGGGGGGTTTCGGTTCTTTTTCCGAGGGGGCCAGGGATTCGCTGGAAAAGGTTTACGAATCAAACGAACGCCTGATCCGTCTGGTGGAAAACCTGCTTAATATTTCGCGCATAGAATCCGGGCGCCTGAAATTTAATTTTGAGGCCAGCAACCTGACCGAGCTATTGTCCGGAGTGGTTGAGGAGCTGGAAAGCGTGGCCGATAAAAAAAACATTGAACTTGTATTCAAGGTCCAGAAAAAAAATTTGCCCCTGGTGAATATTGACCGGGAGAAGATCAGGCAGGTGGCCATGAATCTGGTTGATAACGCGATCAAATACAGCCAAAAAGGAAAAATAACCATTAGCGTTAAATTGGACAAGGAGAATATGCTCGTCTCGGTCGCCGATCACGGCATGGGCATGAGCAAGGACGACCAATTAAGCTTGTTTGAAAAATTTTCCCGCGGCACCGACGTTTCTCTGGTCCATACCGACGGCACCGGCCTGGGACTTTACGTCGCCAAGCAGATGATAAAAGCGCATGGCGGCCGGATCTGGGCGGAAAGTTCCGGCCTGGGACGGGGCAGTAAATTTTATTTTTCCTTGCCGGTTTTAAAAGTCTGATCTTGTCCGCGGCCGGCAAAAATAAATATGTTTGCTTATAATAAAAATAATTAATAATTAATCATTTTTTTATGGCTATCAAAGTGAACAAGGATCTTTGTATCGGTTGCGGCGCCTGCGTCGCGCTTTGTCCTAAAGTTTTTCAATTGGGCAGTGACGGCAAGTCGGAAGCGATCAGCCAGGACGACGTGGAGTGCGCCAAGAAGGCGGCCGAAGGTTGTCCGGTTCAGGCGATTACGGTGAGTTAGGCATTAGGCTTTAGGCGCCAGGTTTTTAGGTTAAAGAAAAATGATCCCGTAACCCGGGATTGTTTTTTTATGTAAAATGGTGTATTAAGTATTATATAGTATCTTTAAGTTAAAATAGAATATGGACTCGGAACAAATCAAACAACTGAATATTCCCAAATCCCCCGGCTGTTATTTTTTTAAGAATAAAGAGGGGAAAATAATATATATCGGCAAGGCGGCCGATCTCAAAAGCCGGGTGTCTTCTTATTGGCGCGAGAGCGCCGGCCACACGCCGCTTAAGGCGGCGATGTTAAAGGAGGTGGAGAAGGTAGACTGGGTAGAAACGGACAGCGAGATAGAGGCTCTGCTTTTGGAATCCAATCTGATAAAAAAACATCAGCCGTCTTTTAACGTGTTATTGCGCGACGACAAAAGGTTCGCTTACATAAAAATTTCTCTAGAAGACGAGATTCCCGGCGTATTCGCCACTCGGAAGATAGATAAAAGCGGCCAATACTTCGGCCCCTTCACGAGCGCCACGGCCGTTCGGGAAACTTTAAAAACGCTTCGGAAGATCTGGCCCTATTGCACGGAACGTAAAATAAAGATTAAACCCTGTTTTTACGCGCAGATCGGCCGCTGTACCGGCGTTTGCGGCGGACGCTTTGATTTACGTGAATATAAAGAAAAAATTATTAAGCCGATTATTTTATTTTTAGAGGGAAAGAAAAATAAGATAATTACGAATTACGAATTACGAATTACGAATTTGGAAAAAAAAATAAAAATGGGTTATTCTGATCTGGAGCCTGAACTTAAAGCAGTCAAAACACAGCTTTTAAACCTGAAGAATGTCCTGGAGCATACTAATATTTTAGGTTTGGGCGAGAAATACGCGGCAGATGTCGTTGAGCTGGCTAAGATACTCGGTTTGCCGAAAATACCGGAACGGATAGAGGGCTACGATATTTCTAATATTTTCGGGCGCGAGGCGGTCGGTTCAATGGTGGTCTTTGCCGGCGGCGAGCCGGATAAAAATCAATATCGCAAGTTTAAAATAAAGATCGGCGCAGGCCGCGCCGATGATACCGGGATGTTAAAAGAGGTTTTAGAACGGAGATTTAAGCATGTAACACGTAACACAAAACATATAACACAAAACACGGAACAGGCGACGGGTGATATTAGGGGGAGCAAGAAAAGACCTGATGATTGGCCTGATCCGGACTTAATTATCATTGACGGCGGCAAAGGGCAATTAAACGCCGTTTTGCGCGTATTAAAACAAAATAGGTCCAGCATACCGGCGATCGCTATTTCCAAGGGCGAGGGACTTCGGAGCGCCTTGGCCCCGGACAAGATATTTTTTCCCGGAGAAAAAAATCCTTTGGTTTTACCTTTAGCCTCGCCCGCCTTGCATATCATCAAGCGGGTGCGGGATGAAGCGCATCGTTTCGCGATCAAGTACCACCGGGAACTCCGGCGAAAGGCGTGGCTCACAAAGTAGTTTGTTTTTCGGAGTTGACAGAAACGCATATTGTGTTATAATCTTTTGATATATCTTTGCGCGTTAATATTATTTTAAATTGCTCATTACAAGTAAAAAAAGGGAGAGTGAAATCATGACAAATATCACGCTTAGGGCGGAAAACATTACGATCGGGGACGAGGAAAATAAGATTTTATTCCGTCGTTTCAGGGGTTTTGGGACCAATAAAAGGATTGAAGAGAAGGACGTTGTAATTATAAACGGTCTTTTGGAAAAACTGGGGATTCCCGTCGGCCGCAATTTGATCGGCAATTTGATCTCGTTTTCCTGGACAGAGGGAGATATCCGGAAAACAATGGAATCTGTTATAACGGAATTTAGTTTTACGCTCGGCGATAAGCGTATTAAGTCGGAACATGATTTTTCCGTGTATTTATATTTTGATAACAAAGCCGAAAAAATGGACATGATTAGTTATTTCGGCAGGTTTGACAGAAGAGAACCGTATGTGTACAACACAAAATTCGGTTTAATAATGAATGATTGGCATTTTTTTCCAACGCCTGATCGGATCCAACAGACAGACAGTCCCAAAATTTCTTTTATTAAAGATCCGAGGGCGGATGGAGGGAAATATCTGGAATTTTATATTGGCACCACGGGCTCCGTGTATTTTATGCAGGGCGGTCCGCATGTTGTTGTCAGCGAAGAAAAAAATGGTGACAGTTTCGTGACCTCTATGTGTTTGGGGCGCTGCCGGTATAAAAAAACCTGGCGAAAAGATTATATGAGACGAACATTTTTAGATCAACCCCTAATGGATTGGAACAGATCAAGTGTTCTGCGCGTAAAAGTTCTTTCTTAAAAAATATCAAGACCCCAAGCAGGGTCTTTTTTCTTTTGTTAAAGCGTTGAATTTTACACTGAATTTTACGCTTGACAATTTGTTTATTTTCTATTAAGATAGTTTTAATATCGTACCTTTACAATAAAAATGAAATGTTTAGGAAAATACCCGAGCAAAGCCACCGTGGTGTTTTTGATTTTTTTCACGTTTATGGTCTTTGTTATCTGGGTGCGATTAGCTTACTATGTTTGTGAGCATTTCAGGTTATTGACGAGGGTCTCGCAATCATTCTTTGTCCTGTCTTTTTCAGCTTTTTAGGTTGGTATTTCGCTAAGTATTTATATTACCAAAGGAGGGGAGAGTGAAATCATGACAAATATCACGCTTAGGGCGGAAAACATTACGATCGGGGACAAGGAAAAAAAGTTTTTGTTCCGGCCCCGGAGGAGCCTGAGAGCCGCAAAAAAGATCAAAGAAAAAGACGTCGTGATCATGAACGGTCTTTTGGAAAAGCTGGGTATTTACCCCGTCCGAAGCATGATCGGCTGTCCGGTTTCCTTTTCCTGGACAGAGGGAGATATTCGGAAAACAACGGAATCCATTATAACAGGATTTCATTTTGTGCTTCTCAATAACCAGCGTATAGAATATGAACAGGATTTTTCCGTGTCCGTATGTTTTAAGGATAGCAAAGAAGAAAAAGAGAAGTGTATTGATTATTTCGGCAGTTCGTCCAGAAGAAAGCCCCACGAGTCTATCAACACAACAAAATACGGTTTGATAATCAATAGTTGGTTTTTCTGCACGTTTCCCGGGTGCCAACGGGTGGACAGTCCCGAAATTTCCTTTATTGAAAATCCGAAGTTGGACGGAAAATACCTGGAATTTTATTCGGGCAGAAAGGATTGCGTTGTTTATAGCCAGACCGGTCCGCACGTAATCGTAAGCGAAGAAAAAAACGGTGATATTTTCGTGACCGATATGTGCCTGGGCCGTTGCCGATATAAAAAAACCTGGCGAAAAAATTACATGAGGCTCACGTATCTGGACCAGCCCCTGACCGATTGGGACAGATCAAGTATTGAGCGCGTAAAAGTTCTTTCTTAAAAAATATCAAGACCCCAAGCAGGGTCTTTTTTCTTTTGTCAAAGCGTTTGACGTAAAAACAAAAATCAGGTAATATTATTTTAAGTTTTTAATTATTTTTTTGTACCTTTAAAAATATGGGAGGAAAATAATGGGAGATGCTTATAGCCACGCCAGCGCCGAATATGAACGCAGAGAAGTGGAAGCTTGGTTTGTTAAACACCTGACACGTTATTTAGACCCAGCATGGAAAAAAGATGAGAATGCTTTATTGGACTCGCTTAAGTTTATCGCCGTTAATCGGTCCGGAATAAATTGCTATAAGTGTGATTTCGGCAGACTTGCCTGGTTGTACCGGGATTTTTTGGAAGTCGCGGCGAAACTCAAGCAAGGCAACCACGATACCTGGGCTAAGCTTTTGGGGTCGCTTAACGACGATACTGAGTTTATGAAACTTAAAGAAGTCTCTCCTTGGCCTAATAAGATTTTGTTGATAGTAGATTACGATTACCGTGACGGCCGGGGCGACCTTAAATACATTCTGGCTAAGCTTATAAAAGATAAAAAATCCTGGCCGATCGGCAAAAAAGTTTTAGTCGTTTTGTCTGCTGATACCTTGGAGAAGTCGGATATTTATCCAGCCGATTAAAGAAAAGAGGCGAACGGATGTCACCGGTCATATTTTCCCGGGCGCTTTACCGCGCATATTATTCTAAGGTTTTAACCAGGGTTTTCGTTATTTTTCCCGCCAGATTGGAAAAGGTCGTGGCCGCGGTTTATTGCATACTGTTTTCTTTTTGCTTAGGAATAGACCGTTGTCTAACTTTCGCCCTTTGCGGCTTTGATCCGCTTCTGACCGCCGAGTGTTTTGAGGAAGAGATGCGTTCGTGCGAGCGCCTGGAAGAAGAAAGCCGGATTTTTCGGAAGAGATGGCAGGCGGAGTATCGCGGCAAACCCAGAGTCAAATTG
>Ga0208373_1005179_pt1 | contig 11076 bp, 11 predicted proteins | sample RifOxyC2_FD_184036 | JGI IMG/M metagenome (GOLD analysis project Ga0208373, IMG submission 184036) | Soil microbial communities from Rifle, Colorado - Rifle Oxygen_injection C2 (SPAdes) | ecosystem: Environmental > Terrestrial > Deep subsurface > Rock core/Sediment | place: Rifle, Colorado... | reverse complement strand
AGAATGAGATTACCGACATGAAAACTTGTGTTATTTCTCATTTAGGGATTTGACCTCCTTTCAACTAATTGAGGCAACAAATCCCTCTAATATTTAGAATTAACTGGCGAAGTCAAGTTATAAAAATAAGTAGATTTTTATAATGTAAAAACCATTGTTATTTATGATTCCGGTGTTAAATTTTGTTATAGCGCTCTTCATTGGAGCATTGCTTGGATTGGAGAGAGAACATCATCAACTGAGCACAAAGGTAGTAAGATTTGCTGGAATTAGAACATTTACTCTTATATCTCTGTTTGGTGCGATATTGGGTTACATGTCGAAGGAAGTTCTTGGAGGATATGCATTTTCAATTGTTGGGCTCGTTATAATTGCGGCTCTTTCTTTATTTTCATATGTGATTGGATATCTTAAATATCAAGATACAACCGCTACAACTGAAGTTGCCGCAGTATTTTGCTATATACTTGGAATGCTGACTATGATAGGGTTTATTGAAATTGCAATAATGTTGGGAATTGTAGTTGCCGCATTGCTTACATTTAAAACAAAGATACATGGAGTTATAAGCAGTATAAAGAATAAGGAATTGTTTGCAATTGTTGAATTTGCAATTCTTTCCCTTGTTATTTTGCCTTTGCTTCCAAACAAGAATTATTCTCCTCTTGATGTTCCAGTTCTTAGAGATATTCTTTCATACTTTATTCCTCAGGATATTCTTGCACAATTAGATGTGTTTAATCTTTACAGCATGTGGCTTATGGTGATATTAGTTGCTGGAATAAGCCTTCTTGGATATCTTCTTGTTAAATATCTTGGAGCAAATAAAGGATATGGAATTACTGGATTGGTTGGAGGATTAGCTTCTTCAACTGCAGTAACTCTTTCAATGTCTCATGAAAGTAAAATTCACAAAAAGATTGTCTCTCCATTCGTTATCGCGGTTGTTCTTGCTTCTGCAACCTCATTTATCAGAGTTATGGCTGAAGTTGCAGTTGTAAATAATAATCTTTTGAAATTGGTAATAATCCCTCTTGGAATTATGGGGCTAGTTGGATATCTTTGCGCATTTTTATTATATTTGAGAGGGAAAGGGAAAGAGGTAAAAGCTAAGGAAGTTAAATTTAAACAGCCATTCTCAACAAGTTCTGCACTTAAGTTTGGATTATTCTTCTTGCTTATTGTATTTGTTGCAAAGGTTGCTCAAATAATTGCAGGTTCAACTGGAATATATTTTGCTAGTTTGCTTTCGGGACTTGCAGATGTAGATGCAATCACTTTGACTATGTCTTCTTTGAGCGCAGCAGGACAGATTGCAGATAAGGTTGCGGTAACTGCGATTATACTTGCAGTGTCAATGAATACTTTGGTTAAATCAGGGATTGCATGGACTCTTGGAGAAAGAAAATTCGCTTGGCACATTTTCATTATCTTCTTGCTTTTGCTTGTTCTTGGATTAGGTTCTTTGTTCTTTATATAAACAGATAATTTTATAACACTCTTTAAGCACTTAGCTTTATGCTCCTGTGGCGCAACCCGGATAGCGCGATGCCCTCCTAAGGCATAGGTTGCAGGTTCAAATCCTGTCAGGAGCGTTATTCTCAAAAATAGTAATCTTTAAAACCCCTTAGATTTTAGCTAGTTTAAGCGCTCGTAGTTTAATGGTAAAATAGGTGGTTTCCAAAGGGAGACTTTAAAGAAAGTTAATCCCTGAAACTACCACTTGTCACGGGTCCGATTCCCGTCGAGCGCATGTATATGTCAATGAAATTGACATAAGCGAGAGGGCACTAAGAATTGACGATAAGGAAATTCTTTCAGCCGTCGAGCGCATTTTGTTCTTGAGTATGTAATATCTCTAAAAAAGGCAACGCTTAAATAACAAGATATACAATAACTATTAGTTTACCGGTAAAATGAAAACTAAACACATAAAAGGAGATAACATAGAAGCAAAGGATTTTGGTTCTGTTCTAGTTAAAAATTTATTAGACGATAAAAATTATAAGAATCTCTCCGTAGCCATTGTAGATATTATTGGAGAGCAAAAATTTGGATTGGACCAAGAGAGTGATAATGCTTACTATGTTTTAGAGGGCGAAGGAAAGTTTAATATTGAAGATAAAGAATTTAAAGTAAAAAAGGGAGATTTAATTTTTATTCCAAAAAATACCAAATATAAAGATTCTGGAAAACTAAAACTCCTTGCTATCTCAGTTCCAAAGTTTGATAGAACGAAAAGAATTAGATTCGATTAAAAGCATTTGCCTTTTTATTCCCAAGTAATTGCAAATGTGAAACTATCCAAATGATTTGCATAGCTGATTACATCTCTTTTCTGATAGGCTTTTTCGAGAAGTTCTTTGTCTGGGCGATAATAGTCTTTTAAGGATTGGCAGGAATATTGATTGACCATGTCTAAGACTTTTGATGCGGCGCAGTGAACTTCATCAAATCTTTCGCATAATGAAGGATACGCTTTCTGAAGACAAGAATAACGAGCTAACTCTGGGAACTGTTCTTTTATCCAGTCTCTAAATTCATGTTTATAATGATATTTTATCTTGAAGGGTTTTCTTTCCGCTTCGCATTGAGGGAGAGATTCTGGTAGGGTTTCGCTTAGCATTTTTCTTTATATGTGGTTTGCATAACCTCCATTAGACCTTCCAGATATTCTCTGCCTGGAAGAGATACGGCCTGAGATTCTTTACCCCAGTATCCATTCATATCGTCATAATAATCGATGTATCTCCAATTTGTGCGTTGAATATCAAGAAAAACTTCTTTTTGCTTTCTGAAAAGATAACTTGTATATTCTTCTTCATTTCCAGATTTTATTGCATCAAACATCTTTTCTTCATCGTCTCCCCTGTAAACAATATTTCCGTTTCTATCCGAGAGAATGTAAAGTTCTACTGTTCTATTGAGAGATTTTATTCTATCGGTTTGCGCTCTTTTTGTAGCTTCAATCTGGTTTACCATTTGTTCTATGTCCATTGTTTATGTTGCCCCATATATTGCTCTTGGGACGAATGGAATTCTATAAACGGGTTTTACTTGCGAGGGAGTTACTGCGCTGGAGATTTTTTTGATTATTTTGCCTAGACGAGTATTGGAAGAATTAGAAGTTGTGTAGTTGTCATCTGAGGATTGAAGAATATCCTCTTCTAACGAAGAGGGGCCTTCGTAGCGCTTGTATAGCCTTTTTGTCTTGTCTTCATCCATACTTATTCTATGTGTTGTATTTTAGATATAACTTTCTGACAAAAAAGTGTCGTGTGTGTTGTACTTTGGGCAAAAGTTTATAAAAGCTGAAAAATTAATGTTTTTATGGTATTCGATGCGATAATATCTAAGAAAATAACTGATTTTGTAAAGGGAAAACCAAAGACTATTCAGGAAATCTCACAACATATAAAAAAGAATTGGAGAACTGCCGAGAGATATGTTGAAAAGATTGAAAAGGAATCTGGAACGCTGTCCACTAGAATATTTAGGGAAGGAACGAGAGGGGCATTGAAAGTGGTTTATTGGAATACTATAGAAGATATGCACTCGCTGTCTTTCCAGGAAGAGATATATGATACAATAATGGACGCAGAGGTAAAAGAGAGTTTCTCGCCTTTTGATATCTATCAGCATGTGGATGAGAAAAATAAGAAAGTTTTTCTTCAAGATATAAGCAAATTAAATCCCGAAGTAGATATAACTGAACATGAAGACCTTGTTGGGCTACTTAGGAAAGCAACAAAGCAGGTTTATGCATTTTCGGGAAATCTTTCATGGATAAATGCGAAGCAGGGAAAGACAAAAATATTAGATGTTGTTAGAGAACTTGTAAAAAGAGGAGTTTCAATAAAAGTTGTTGCAAGAGTTTCAATGGTTGGAGCAGATAATGCGAAAAAACTTCTTGCGATAAATAAAGAGACTGGAAGGGATTTGATAGAAATAATACACAGAAGGCAGCCACTAAGGGCATTGATGATTGATAATAAAGTTATAAGATTAAGAGAGATAAAAAGTCCGGAATACTATGCTCCTGGAGAATTGAAGAAGAAAGTAGAGATATTCTATGAGATATTTGACAAGGAATGGATTGAATGGATACAAAAAATATTCTGGAAAATGTTTTCAACGGGAATGCCTGCGGAGAAAAGGATAAAAGAGATTGAAAACATTCAGAAGAAATTGGGAGAATAAATTATTTAGTTGAACTTATCTCTTTGAGGATTAATTGCTCTCCAAAGATTAAATGAAGGAAATTTTGAAGGCGAATCGCCCCACCTTTCTGGATGACTATACCATTCATAATATTTTTGATCGACAGTCGCACCAGAAGCTCTAAAATGATAAATTTTACTTGTAACAAATTGGGTAAGTAAATTATCATCCTGAAGACGAAGATCACTATCTCCCTCATATAAGTATTCTGCTCTTCCGCTTCTGCAATTTCGATAGATAAATGAGAGATTTTTCTTAAATAGCCGAGGGTTGTGCCCAATTGCTTGTAAAATCTCCTTGCTTCTAACCTCTACTATTTCAAAGTTGGAACCAATTAAGGGAATTGCTCTGAGATCATATAATTTCATGGTCTCTTCTACCAAAAGAGAGAAATCTGCTTTTGTTATCAGCTCATCTGCATCTAGAACAAGCGCATTTGAAGTTTTTACTTTGGATAGGGAAAAATTTCTTGCATCTGCATAATCTCTAAATTTGTAATCGAAAACCTTAAGATTGGGAAAATCAAACTGCAATTGCTCAAGAGCTTCTCTCGTTCCATCAATGGAACCCGTGTCCACTATTACTGCCTGTTCGACATGAGGTAATATGGCTTTTGCAAATCTTTCTATCCCTCCTGCAGGATTCATTATTTCATCTCGAACTATTGCACATAAAGAAGTATCTGCAAGAACTGCAACTTTTTTATTCTGCATCTTAATTGAACTTGAAGAAATCATCTTATCTGCTCCAATTTGAGCTTGCGCTTCTAAATATATTATTTTGAATTGCTAAAGCAAGAGCGTAGCTCGGGATTGCTCCTTTTACCATGTGATTTTGGGCGAGAGTTTCATTTGGGTTTGTTGGATCATCACTTGACCAGTAACCTACATCCATTCTGATATCTTTGTTAAGTATTTTTACATTTTCTCCTATTCTTCTCTTTCTGTAGGAATTCTTTATTGCTTTAACATATGGACCTGCTTCCATTTCAACTCCAAGAGTATCATAACCGCACATAAAGTGATATAAGACAATATCACTCTGCATTGCAGTTCCTGGAACAGTTAATATTGGGCCTCCCTCATGTATCTGTCCCTCAAAAGATACTGCTCGGATGTCTTCCGTTGTAAGTCTGTTGCCATTTGGAAAATCATGTAGATTTGGCGCATCTGATTGTTCAATTACAAAATCTGGAAGCATTATTTCAAATCTCCCCCCATTAATCCTTGTAATCCCTGCTTTCCCCATTATTGAAATACTTTTTATATCTCTTCCAAGTCTTTCACATAATCCCATCATATTGTGGTATCCTTGCATACCAAATGAATAGTCCATATTCAAAATTAACAATCCTGAATCGGTTAATCTTTTTTGGTCAAATTTTAATCTTGGGTCTATGTTCTTTGGAAGTTTTTTCATTAGTTCTGGAACATCAATTATTTGTACATCTACGTTTGTATCGAATTTATCTTTGATAAATCTCATTCCGAGAGATTCTTCATAGGCTATTTTTTGTTTGAATAACTCTCTGCCTTCAGGAGTACGAGTTACTTGCTGAAGCAGGCAATAAAGAACACTTGGATTATTTGTATCTGCACCCTCTAGAGATTCGGCTATTTTTGTATTTGCCTTTGCTATTTTCATTATTGAATCCTGATTATCTCTTGCAAATCCGGTTAAGCAATTAACAAGAGTATGGGTATCTGAAGAGATAAGAGCTATTGGTCTTCCTGCGTATTTACTCAACTCTTGTTCAATTGCCTTGCTCCAAAGTCTTGCTTTTGTAGAGTTGTTTGTTACTGCAAAATCTGGGTCAAAGTTTATAACAATATTTGCAGGTTCATGAACCATCATGTTTGGAATTAATGCCAATAATCTCCCTCCAAGAGATTCATCTGCTTTTTTTATTTTTTCTGCATCAACTCCTCCAAAGAATCCTGCAAGTTTTGCATAAATTATGTTTTTCTTTTCTGGAGTATTTGCCTCAAGAAAATCTTCTCTGCTTACGAATCTGCCATTCTGAAGCTTTGCTTTTATTTTTTGAGCTTCTCGGCTATATGACTCTAGACAATTTACAAAGTCTAGAATATCTGTATCTCCATCTCTTGCTACGGTGAATAATTGTCCTCCAACATCATAATAGGCTCTTCTCTTAACCTGCGAGTTAACTTCGACTATGCCCGAAGATTCGGTTATCTTTGGTTCCTTTAGAACATAAACTTTCTGAGTTATGGTTGCTATTTCGGGAAGTCTTTGCAGGGCATAGACAAGGGCGTTTATGTCGATAACTCTATCGTTATCACTTTCTCTGTGGATACAAGATTTCATTTGAATAAATCTTCCTTGTAAATCCCCCAGAACAACTTGTCTGTCCATCACACTGCCCTTAACTGTGATGTCATATTTATGAATTGCCTGTATTCTTTGAGAAATTTCATCCCAATTTGCGCTCACAATGCTTTCAAGTTCGTCCTGTGTTCTTATTCTTCTCATTTTGTTGTTTTACCTTGTTTTCCTCTGGTTTTTGGGGTTTTTTAGTATATTTAAACATTACTTTTGTACTAATTTTATAGGGGTGACAAAATGGAAAAGTTTAAATATTAAGGATTTAAAGAGAGTTATGCAAAGACAGGAAAAGTACGAGGGCATATTGACTGAAATTGTTAGTAGAATATATGAGAACGGAACATTGAAACGAACTAGTATTAGAATTACTGGAAGAGATGAAAGGGCATATTGGATATCATTTCATGGAGAAGTTCCGCAAGATTTTGTAGGAAGACAAATTAGTTATAATGAGACTAATGTTTCTACGTGGGGAGGTTTGCGTATGGAAACCTGGCAAATGATAGCAAGAACTGATGGAAAAGGAAATTGTGTTTCTCCAAACATAAATGCCCATCGAGTCGCGTGGGGGGCTAATAGATAACAATGACGACTAGAACAGGATTATATATTATGGCTTGGTTAACTATGTGCGCTGCGATGGAAAGCTGCGATAGATTGGGGAAAGTTATGGAAAGGCAAGAAAGACTTGAATATAGAATTGCTGCACAGGAAGCAAGAGGTTCTTCAACTAATGCCTCAGTAATTTCAGTTAAACTCCCTGAACTTCAAACCGAAGTTGAAAATGGGAAGACAAATGCATTCTATATGTTTGGTCCAACTAAGGTTTACGTGGATAATTAAGTTTAAAAGGTTGTTTTAGCGTATACTTCTTATAATATATTAGATATTAGAAAAGAAAGATGGAAACTACTCAAGCACACCACGGCAACAAGAACTGGTATGATAAGTCGTACAAATGGATATTGATAATACCTGCACTCATGTTGCTTATTTCTTTTATATATTTAATTGGATTTTATCATGCAAATGGAGATTTGATTTACAAGGACGTTTCTCTTACGGGGGGAACGACAATAACAGTATTTGATGCGAATGCGAATATTGAGACGTTGAAAAGTGGGTTGATTTCTGAGTTTCCAGATATTGCAATAAGAGGAATTTCTAATATAAGAACAGGAGGGCAAGAAGGATTTATACTTGAGACTAAAGAAACGCCTGAGCAGATAAAACCAAGTATTGAAAAAATATTAGGATATAAATTGACTACGGATAACAGTAGCACTGAATTTACTGGAGCTGCGCTGTCTACGGGATTCTATCAACAATTGATTTCGGCCATAATTGCCGCATTCTTGCTTATGGCATGGGTTGTTTTCCTTATATTTAGTCATGATAAAAAAATAAAATCAATTTCAACAATGCTCACCTATCTTGGAGTTATGATTGTCCTTCCGGGAATAAGCTCAGTTAATGGAATTGCATGGTTTGCAATTGTTGCAGGATTAATATATGGGTTATGGAATAAGAACAACAAAAGAAATGATTATATTATTCTTCTGGGGATTTTCCTGGTTTCTGTTTTGATATTCACATTATTTTTGAAGATGTTCCTTGTTCCGATTATAGGAATTATATTAGTTTTACTTTATGTTTATTATTCCATTCCTAGTTTTGCTGTAATCCTTAGTGCGTTTGCAGATATTGTAATGACTGTTGCGGTTGTAGACATGATTGGGATTAATTTGTCCATTGCAGGGGTTATTGCATTCTTGATGCTTATTGGTTATTCGGTTGACACAGACATATTGTTAACTTCAAGATTGCTCAAGGATAAGGAAGGGCATGTTAACAAAAGAATTTATGGTGCATTTAAGACGGGAATGACAATGACTGTTGCAGCCATTGCTTCCGTTGGAGTTTCATTGGTCATTATATATGGCTTCTCTGAAGTACTTAAGCAGATATTCACAATTATATTAATTGGACTTGTATTTGATATTGTAAACACATGGTTTACTAATGCTTCGATGTTGAAGTGGTATATGGAGGTTAAAAAACTAGATTAATATGGCAAAAATGACTTGGAGAGTATGGTTATTGATTATCGCTTTGTTGCTTTCACTTTTGGCAATAAAACCTAGTTTTGAATCTGGGGTTTCAGTAAAATCCGTAGATAAAAATTCAACCTTGTTTAATGATGGACTTAGGGCTGGAGAGATAATTACTTCCATCAATGGACAAGTGGTTAAGAACAAAGCGGAATATGCACAGATAATTGATAATACTGTTTTCACTAAGGATACAAGGATAGATATAAAGACTAAAACGGGAGAATATACTTCATTTGTTAATGGTCCTCCGGAGATAACTGTTGAGGATTTGGCAAAGACGAGAATAGAGACTGGATTGGATTTGAGAGGAGGGGCAAGGGCGCTGGTTGAGCCGGATGTTAAAGTTACAGATGCACAGCTGGATGATTTAATACAGGTTTCTAGAAATAGATTTAACGTTTATGGATTAAGCGATGTAAATATTAAGGCAGTTACTGACCTTACTGGAAATAAATTCATGCTTATTGAAGTTGCGGGAGCAACTCCTAGTGATTTGGAGACTTTAATTGCACAGCAGGGAAAGTTTGAGGCAAAAGTTGGGAATATAAGTGTATTTGAGGGAGGAAAGCAAGATATTTCTGGAGTGTGCAAGACAGATGCAAAATGTTCGGGAGTTCAGACACCTTTCTCAACTGGAGATGGAGCATATGCTGCAAACTTTATGTTTAGTGTTTATCTTACTGAAGAAGCTGCAAAGAGACATGCTAGGGTAACTGAGAACATAAGCACAGATGAAACAGGAAAGTACCTTTCTGAGAAATTATATCTTTATGTTGATGATACTGAAGTTGATTCATTGTTAATCGGAATAGATTTGAAGGGACAGGTAACGACTGAGATTACAATACAAGGTTCTGGGACTGGAAAGACAGAAGATGAGGCAATAAAATCTGCAAGAGAGAACATGAATAAATTGCAGACGGTTTTGATTACTGGAAGTTTGCCATATAAATTGAAAGTTGCTAAATTAGATACAATTTCTCCTTTGCTTGGAGATCAATTCACTTACCAGATAATTATGGCAGGTATTGGGGCTCTTCTACTAGTTGGAATAATTATATTTGCGAGATATAGAAAAGTGAAAGAATCCTTAGCCCTATTGTTGACTTCATTCTCTGAAGTTATAATAATACTTGGACTTGCCGCATTGTTGAAGTGGAACTTGGATTTGCCTTCCATTGCAGGAATACTTGCAACCATAGGAACAGGAGTAGACCAGCAGATAGTCATATTGGACGAAGCAAGAAAAGGAATTTCAACAAGCCTGAAGGAAAAGATGAAGAAGGCATTGTTCATTGTAGTTTCTGCATACTTTACGGTTCTAGTGGCCATGGTTCCATTGTTCTGGGCGGGAGCAGGATTATTCAAAGGATTCGCATTCACAACTATTATAGGAATAACTGCAGGAGTATTGATTACAAGACCTGCATTCTCGGATATGATTAGAAATATTGAAGAAAAGAATTAGAAAAGGTTTAAATAGGTTCTGAGTGCCAGATTTTTTATGGAAATAATAGGAGTAACACATTGCGGAAATAATCTTAGAAATGAAGTAATCAAACATATTGAGAAAAATCATCCGAACTTGGAATCTCTGATGTTGGAGTTAACTCCAGGAATGGAAGTTATGCCTAGCGGATGGTTTGAGGATATGGCAGAGCATTTTGATAAGAAAGGGACAAGAATAATTAAAGGAGATATTGGTAGGTTGAAATTATATGGTTGTAATACCGCTGAGGAATTGACGGATTTGATGGAAAATCACACTTTAAAATTTATAGGTAAAGAGTTACACCTGATATCAAAAATCGGTGCACATCTAATGCTACCTTGGAAAACTAGATTTTTGGAAATAAGGGATGGAGAGATGAATAAGGTTTACGAAGAAGAAAAACCTGAAGTTGTGGTTGTTGGGGGTATGCATGCTAATTATTTAAAGCAAAAAAATCCTGAAGTTCATTATACTTTCTTTGGAGAAGAAAACATTATTGAAAGATTGTTTTGTAGTAATGGAATAAGGGCAGATAAAAAACATTTTGTAGACAATAATCCATTCATACCTTCAAATGAAAAAAAATACCTAAAAGATTTGGCCTTTGTCACAGCATATACTGCATTGGGGACTTTATTCTTTGGTGGAGGAGTTGCATCTGACTTTGTAGTTGCCCTAAACCTTGTTGGAATAACAAATAGATTCAGGGGAGCTGCATACTATTTTACTGCAGTAAAAGAAAAAGTCAAATATAAACTCGGAATCTGAGAGTTTATAAATCTAAACTTTCTTTGTAAGAGCTTAGCTTTCTAAAGCGATTTTATGTATATAATCGAGTATAACAATGTTTAAAAGATAGGATATCCATGGTTATCCTATGAGAATAATTGAATTAAAGAAAGA
>Ga0208373_1005178_pt1 | contig 11077 bp, 6 predicted proteins | sample RifOxyC2_FD_184036 | JGI IMG/M metagenome (GOLD analysis project Ga0208373, IMG submission 184036) | Soil microbial communities from Rifle, Colorado - Rifle Oxygen_injection C2 (SPAdes) | ecosystem: Environmental > Terrestrial > Deep subsurface > Rock core/Sediment | place: Rifle, Colorado... | reverse complement strand
TTCGCCTTTGGCGCCATCAACGATTTTCGTCATCCAATAACAACCCAGTATTATATCTTGAGTCGGAATCGCGATTGGCTCACCGGTTGCCGGTTTCAACAAATTATTAGCCGACAACATAATTTTGTTAGCTTCATTTTGGGCTTCTTTGGTTAACGGTAAATGAACAGCCATTTGGTCGCCATCAAAATCAGCGTTAAAGGCCCGGCAAACTAACGGATGAATCTGAATCGCCGAACCTTCAATCAAAATCGGATGAAAAGCTTGGATGCCCAAGCGATGCAAAGTTGGAGCGCGATTTAATAAAACGCATTTGTCTTTAATAATATCCTCCAAAATTGCCCAGACTTCATTGGTTTCCATTTCAATCAAGTGGCCAGCGCCGCGAATATTGTAAGCCAAACCCGCTTCAACTAATTTTTGGATTACGAATGGCTTAAAAAGTTCCAAGGCCATGTGTTTGGGCAATCCGCACTGATGAATTTTTAAACTCGGACCAACCACAATGACCGAACGACCAGAATAATCAACGCGTTTACCCAGTAAATTTTGCCGAAAACGGCCGGTCTTGCCCTTTAGCATATCCGCCAAAGAACGAAGTTGCCTTTTCTGACCGGTTGAGGCCATAACAGGGCCCTGTCCGCGCCGGGCGGAATTATCAATTAACGCATCCACTGCTTCCTGCAACATCCGACGCTCGTTACGGCAAATAACTTCCGGAGCATTCAACTCCAATAATTTTTTCAAGCGATTATTACGGTTAATAACCCGGCGATATAAATCATTTAGATCGCTAGTGGCATAACGCCCGCCATCCAAGGCCACCATCGGCCGCAAATCCGGCGGCAAAACTGGTAACACTGTTAAAATCATCCACTCCGGTCTTAAGTTAGCTTTAATCATTGCCGAAACCACCCGCAAACGTTTAAGCGCTTTCTTGTGTGCCAAATCAGAAGTCTTCTCTTTCTCAATTAAAAGTTCTTCATATAGAACATTAAGATCAACTCGGATCAAAGCTTTTCGTACCGCTTCACCGCCAATACCCGCTTCAAAAACTTGAGCATATTTTAAACTTAACTCATAGTAATCATTTTCCGATAAAGTTTGTAATGGTTTTAAACTTTTCAGTTCCGCTAAGCTTCTATCCCGCTGTTCTTTTAATTCTTGCTTTTCCTGAACCTTAGTTTCGGCGGGTAATGATTTAAATTTTTGTTTATATTCTTTGTCTATTTCTTGAATGGCTTTTTCCCGGGCCGCTTCATCAACATTAATAACTAAATAATTAGCAAAATAAATAACCCGCTCCAAGTCCACCACCGAAGTATCTAGAAGTAAACCAATCTTTGAAGGCACTCCCCGCAAAAACCAAATATGCGAAACTGGTGAAGCCAGCACAATGTGGCCGAGCCGTTCGCGCCGGACAATTGAACGTGTTATTTCCACACCGCATTTATCACAAATAATTCCCTTATATCTTATCCGCCGATATTTACCGCAATAACATTCCCAATCTTTTTCCGGACCAAAAATCTTTTCACAAAACAAGCCATCCTTTTCCGGTTTTTGCGTCCGGTAATTGATCGTCTCGGGCTTGGTCACTTCGCCGTGAGACCACGCCAAAATCTCATCGGGCGAAGCCAGAGTTAATTTGATTGCCTTAAAATCGGATACTTTGTAGTTGGACATAAAAAAGTTTAAAATTCAAAAATCAAAATGAAAAATGACAATGTAAAATTCAAAATTTATAAATCCATCCCGCGGCTGCGAGATACCAAAACTTTACATTTTGAGATTTACATTTTCAATTACTCCCTGATAATCTCCTTCTCCGCCATCGGCCGGCCATCATCTTCTACTTCTTCTTTAACTCCGATTAAATCAACTCCTAAGGCCAGGGCTTTTAATTCCGAAACCAAAACATTAAAAGAAGCCGGCACGTGCGGCGCCTTAATCGGCAAACCGCGGATAATTGCGTCATAAGCATTAGCCCGGCCCAGCACATCATCCGATTTTATCGTTAACATTTCCTGCAAAGTATGCGCGGCGCCATAACCTTCCAGCGCCCAAACTTCCATTTCGCCAAACCGCTGTCCGCCAAATTGCGCTTTTCCGCCCAACGGCTGTTGGGTAATCAAAGAGTAGGGGCCAATGGAACGCATATGAATTTTGTCTTCCACCAAGTGATGCAATTTCATCATGTAAATGTAGCCCACCGTCACTTTTTGGCCAAATGGTTGGCCGGTCTGGCCATCGTGCAAGACAACCTTGCCGTCTTCCGGGAAACCGGCTTTTTTAAGCTCCTCTTGAATTTCTGTTTCGGTCGCGCCGTCCAACGATGGCGTCATCGCTAAATAATTCAAAGTATGCGCCGCCAACCCCAAATGAGTTTCCAAAATCTGACCGATATTCATCCGAGAAGCCACGCCCATCGGATTCAAAATAATATCAACCGGCGTGCCATCCTCTAAATATGGCATTTCTTCCAACGGTAAAACTTTAGCAATAACACCTTTATTGCCATGGCGTCCGGCTAATTTATCACCGACCATAACTTTTCGCAGTTGGGCCACTTCCACCTGAATTGTCTTAATCACTCCCGCGGATAACTTATCGCCTTTTTCCCGCGAAAAAACCTTAATGCCAATCACCCGGCCGCGTTTGCCGTGCGGCATCCGGAGCGAAGTGTCTTTAACGTCCCGCGCTTTCTCGCCAAAAATCGCCCGCAATAATCGCTCCTCCGCCGTCAGGTCGGATTCGCCTTTGGGTGAAATTTTACCGACTAAAATATCGTTAGGACCAACTTCCGCGCCAATGCGGACAATGCCTTCTTCGTCCAAATCTTTTAATCTTTCTTCGCCGACGTTCGGAATATCGGGCGTGGTCACTTCCGGCCCCAGTTTAGTTTCTCGGACATCGCAAGAAAAATCTTCAATATGAATTGAGGTAAAGCGGTCGTCCACCACCACTCGCTCGGAAAGAATAATCGCGTCTTCAAAATTATTGCCCCGCCAAGATAAGAAAGCCACCAGCAAATTTTGACCAAGCGCCAAGCGATTTTTATCAATCGCCGCGCCGTTAGCAATCGCTTCTCCTTTTTTAACCTTATCGCCTTTTTTTACGATCGGATGCTGGCTGATGGAGGTGAACTGATTAGTTCTGGCAAAAGTATGTAAATGATAATCAACCCGTTTATCGTTTTTAGTTTTGATTACGATGTGGCTGGCGTCCACTTCAATTATTTCACCATCTTCCCGAGCCACAATTAATTGGCCGGAATCTAGCGCCGCTTTTTTCTCAACGCCGGTGCCAACGAGCGGCGCGTCCGGCTTGATGCAAGAGACTGATTGGCGCTGCATGTTAGAACCCATCAGCGCGCGAGTCGCGTCATCATGTTCCAGAAACGGAATTAACGAAGTCGCAATAGAAATAAATTGCTGGGGCGAAACATCCATATAATCAATTTTTTCGCGTTTGGTAATTGAGGCTTGCCCATGAACTCTCGCCTGCACCCGATCTTCGGCGAAACTGCCATCTTTAGCCAATGGCACCACGGCGTGAGCAATATCATATTTTTGTTCTTCGTAAGCATTCATAAAAACCAGCTCGTCGCTTACCTTGCCGTTTTTAACTTTGCGGTAGGGGGTTTCCAAAAAACCAAATTCATTAACTTTGGCAAAAGAAGCCAGCGTGCCGATTAAACCAATATTCGGGCCTTCCGGAGTCTGAATCGGACAAATTCGGCCGTAATAAGTGGTGTGCACATCACGGACTTCAAAACCGGCTCGTTCGCGAGTTAAACCGCCCGGACCCATCGCGGAAATCCGGCGTTTGTGTTCCAGCTCGGCCAGCGGATTTACCTGATCCATAAATTGCGATAACTGCGAAGTCGTAAAAAATTCTTTAACCGCCGCCATAAAAGGCCGGATATTTACCAGTTGCGCCGGCGTAATCGTTTCTACGTCCAACGTTGTCATCCGGTCTTTAACAATTCTTTCCATTCGCGCCATACCAACCCGCAATTTATTTTGCAGCAACTCACCCAACGCCCGAACGCGCCGGTTAGCCAAATGGTCAATATCATCGCCTTGGGCCCCCGGCGTATTATTTAAACGAATAATTTCCTTAACCACGGCAATTAAGTCTTCCAAACGGAAAATCCGGAATTCTTTGGTTAACGGGAGATTTTGGTTCAATCTTAAATTAAATTTCCAGCGGCCGACTTTGGCCAAATCATATCTTTCAAAATCAAAAAACATCGCTTCAATCATTTGTTGAGCGTTGTCCGCCGTGGCTAAATCACCCGGACGCAAGCGCTTATAAACTTCAATAAAACCATCACCCTGGTTTTTGGCCACGTCCTTTTTAAGAGTCGCTTCTATATACTTAATATCCGGATTGACATCAATATCGGCAAAAGTCGCCAGCAATTTTTCATCAGTCTCCAGACCAAAAGCCCGCATCAGCGAAGTAACCGGCACTTTTCTTTTCCGGTCAATTTTGACAAAAATCACGCCGTCAAAATCGGTTTCCAATTCCAGCCAAGCGCCTCGGTTAGGAATAATTTTAGCGCCAAAAAGTTTTTTGCCGCGATTATTTTCCGCGGTAAAGAATACGCCGGAAGAACGAATTAATTGAGAAACTACCACTCGCTCAACACCATTAACAATAAAAGTTCCCTGCTCGGTCATCAGCGGAAACTCGCCAAGATAAATTTCTTGTTCTTTTACTTCACCGCTTTTTTTATTGGCTAATCTTAATTTAGCCCGCAGCGGCGCTTCATAGGAAACATTCTGCTCCTTAGCTTCGTTTTCGGTATATTTTGGTTCGTCAAAATAATAATCGGCAAAATACAATTCTAAATCTTTGCCGCTCCAATCGCGAATTGGCGAAACTTCTTCAAATAGTTCTTTTAAACCTTTTTCGCGGAACCATTTATAAGAGTCCAGTTGCAACTCAATAAGATGAGGCAGCTCGGCGACGTTTGGATGCTTGCCAAAAAATTTATCTTGCATTTTATTTAAGTGGGCGAGTTTAAAAAATGAAGAGTAAAACGAGTAACGAATTTTTGGTTATTAACTTTAGGCCAAATTCTCTAGGGAGAATTTTAAAAAGCAAAACAAAAGCTACCCTTCAGCCTTAAAATCGGGCGCTTACATATAGGCCTTAATTAACATCCATATAAAGGCAGGAATTACCTTAATTTTTAGTCTGATTCTATTGTATCCGATATAGAGAATATGTCAAGGGTAATTTCTCCCTCCCTTAGAGAAGGAGGGCCGGGGAGGATTTTTTACTCCTCCCTTTCTATAAAGCGAGGCTTGCCCTTCCGAAGCTTTGGCGAAGGAGGGCTGGAGGGATTTATGAACCCCGATGTCTGATATCCCGAATATTGAAGAATCCCGAATTCTGGATGTCGGACGTCCATAAATTAATTTTTTGTAGAAATTTTGTAGCTTTTAGTAGCAAATAAAAAACCCATCGAATTTTTTGTCCGATGGGTCATGATGTTGTTTCCTAGCCTAGGTCCTTATTCTGTTTCTTCCGCGCTATGTAGCATAGCAGAACAAGCAGAACGAAAAAGACAACGCTGGTAAGGCCGATCACGTGCGATGGCAGATCGTTTAATCCTTTCGCCATCGCCATAGCGGTAAGTGACGCTGGTCCGAACATGATTCTTTCTCCTTTCTCCCGCTTTAGTTTTGCGGGACCAGCTTGAGCCAACGCTTGGAGACAAGTTCGTAATTGATAACCCCAAACCCTGCCCCGAGCAATCCTCCGAAAATCGCGACCGCGGCTTTGGCCGTCAAGGTCTCGGCGCTCGGCGCCAGCCATAAGAACGCGGCTATTCCGCCGAGTGTTCCGTCAATGGCGCAAAGCACTCGCTCGTTGGAATGGATAAAAATGAAAAGGTGCTTCAAGAAGCGCCCAGCAAAGGTACCCGCCCACTTAATTCCGATGAACAGATATTTCCATGCCTTCCAGACAGAAAACAGGACTATTAACTCGAGCCCCTTGACTAAATAATACGCTCCGTTGCCATAGGTTAATGGGATTGCTTTGTCTTCTAGCTGCCCGTCGGCCCCAATGATTTTGTCGGGTGCTTCAAGGTAAAATTCTCCTTGAATCGAGAGCAAAACAATCAGCCATAGAAGCTGAAGAAACAAGAGCCAAATAAGAATAAAGAAAATTATACATCCAAATATATATCCAGACATAAATCCCAGCGATTGTTTTTCGAGTGGCGCAATAATAAACCCGGAGACAACCAACAGATAGCTCATCCCTATGGTAATAAAAAATGATAGATACCCGAAAGGATGCGGTCGACGCAAAAATCTGACTATCGCTTGGATTACTTTGGGAAATATATCTCCCATTTCCGCTTTTGCCGCTTGCCATGCCTTGGAAACGGCCCGCAGGACCGCCCGGAATTCATATCCAAGGTATCCCCCGGCGATACCGGCCAGCGTTCCCAGCCACCAAAACATCGGGGTCAAAAAAAAGGCTGCCACCGTGAACAATACTCCGCCGATAAAACACGCCTGTGCAATCTTTCTTGTCTCCTTGTTCATAATCCGCTCCTCCTTTGTTTTTCTATTGTTTAAGGACAAAATTCTTATAAATTATAATATCACACATCAAGGTACTTAGTCAAGCTTTGTTCATTCAATATTAATGTCGTCGCGAACGTTATCTTAATCTAAACTATTGCTGTCGGACAGCAATAGTTATTCTAGCGCTACACCTCTTATTCTCGCCATATTTAAATCCTTTAAATATCCTTCCAATTTCTTCTGGTATCCTTTTTCTCCGCCAAAAATTTCCAATAAAAAATCTCGGTTAGTTAAAGACGGAAAATTCTGCTCGCCTAGATAATCCAAGTGACTGCTCCAACGATAAGAATCTAAAAACTTAATGCTCCCCTTGTAATCTTTTAGCTCGCCCTCTCGCCACTCCGGCGCAAACATATCCAAGGGATTTAAATGAATATAGTATGGCAAATGAATAAAATGCGCCTGGCTTTCTATTCTGATTGATTTGTATCTACCTTCAAACAATGTTCCCGTTCTTTCGTGTTTTTTATTAAAATAATTTGAGTAGCCACCGTTTAGTTTTTTCATAAAAAGAGGAATTCCATTTTCCACCCGTGGGCTCAACACTAAATGATAATGATTTGGCATCAGACAAAACGCCAAAACATCCACCAACATTTCTCTTTTCTTGTGCTCAATATATTGACGTCCGACATCAATAGTTGGCCGCCTAAAACGAAAATCCACATTGAGAACCTTGTCCTCGTCATTAAATTCAAAAAGATCATGAATGAAACGAAAATAATCTTTATCATTCATAAAGATTTTACGCTTATCAACTCCCCTATTTAAAACATGATATAATTCCGCCATTGATTTTATTATAATACTATTGACGTCTGACATCAATAGTTTAACGCAATCGGTGAAGGATTTTTTGTTTATCGATTGGCGAGAATTTTACCTTATTCACGTATTTTTTGATATACTCAATTGTCTGGTCATAGGTTGGCCGGTCGACGGGATATGGAGTTGCGTCTTTGCCGCCATGGGCAAAGGAGTAACGGGCGGGGTCTTCATATGACGGCTTAGCGCCATAGATTACTTCCGCTACCAACGCCAGGGCGCGAATGGTTTTTGGCCCTACTCCTTCGGTGGCTAAAAGTTTTTCGTAGCTCTCTGGCTTTTTATCGCACAGAGTCCAAAATATTTTTTCCAGATACTTACTTTTGAAAAAATCTTCTTTGACTACCGGATGCCAATCAAATTCTTTCGTTTCCAAATTCATAAATTTAAACTGCTGCTGGCCTGATTGCAAAATTGCCACTTGTGATAAATCGGTGGCATGGGCAGAAATAAGTCTTAGGTCTTTTACCAGCGCGCCAAAATTTTGAGAAACCAGCTGGGTGCTGATTTGCCGGTTTTTATCGCTGGCCAACGCCGTCATATTTAAAACGCTTAAATTTTTTGTTTGGCTGGCAATACCTGAATGCGGTTCGTTTATCAAGTCCTTAATGTCGCCCGAATGCCAATGATATCGCCGAGCGCTCTGCGCGGCCGTGTTCATTCCCTGCTGAACCACCGTCCAAGCACCATTTCGAGAGAACAAGAAACAATGGTGATAAATTTGAAATTCGTCCTGAACTAGTGCGCTATCTACTTTAGCCGCCATACGAGAATTATAAACCAAAGAGCGGGTATTATTTTCTGCTAAATTTAACCGCTCGCCCCAATTTAATATTTCGTCCGGCGTTTTGCGCGAGGTTTTGCCTTTACCACCGCAAATAAAAATTCCCAAATCTTGCTCCTGCCCACGAATAGCTTCTTTTAGCGCCGCCGTCAAAATTGTCGTTAAACCCGAAGCGTTCCAATCAAACGCCAAAACCGTACCCAGCGACTGGAACCAAACCGGATCGGCCATTCTTTTAATAAATTCGTCGGCGCCTTCCTCGGCTACGATAGCGGAAACCATTTCTCGGCCAAGCTTAACCATCCGCTCAAATAACCATCGCGGACAAGTGCCATAATCCAGACCAAATGTGGCTACGCCTCGCTGAATCATATATTAGTACAAACGTTCACTAATATTGTACCACAAAACAAAAACCGCCCCAAGAGCGGAGCGGTGAAAAACTACAACATGTTAATCCCCTGTTATTTGCCGCACTCGCTCCACAATTTCCTTGGGTGTCACTTTTGCTTTGATAATAAAATCAACCGCGCCCAAGGCTAGCGACTTCTCTCTCAACTCTTTTTTATCATAGTTAGTAAAAATAATCACCGGAATCTTTGCTAACCGTTCATTTTTTTTCAGGCTCTCTAAAATATTCAGGCCATTTTCTTTTCTAAGCAATAAATCCAGCAGAATTAAATCCGGTTCTTCGGCCAAAGCCAGTTTCAGAGTTTCTTTTTCATTCTCCGACACCATCATCAAAAGACCCTCCATTTCAAATTTGGCCTGATACATCAGAATCTGATCCGGGTCGTCTTCAACAAAAAGAATTTTTTTCATACTTGTTGTTTGTCTATGATGTATTTTTTAATGTCCGTTCCGCCCGATGAGCGCAAAGGCAATCTAACGTGAAAAGTCGTGCCTTTATCAATTCTACTGGTTAAACTAATCTGTCCGCCGTGCCCTTCTATTATTTCTTTAACGATAAACAGCCCCAAACCCGAACCGTCGGTATACATATTTCTGGCATTGCTGGCGCGGGAAAACTTTTTGAAAAGTTCCGGAATTTCTTTAGCCGGAATGCCCATGCCATTATCAGCTACTGTTATTATAGCATTACTGGAATCTTTTTTTACCGTTACCACAATTTTCCCTCGCTCGCCTCGCTTATCGCGCGACTCGCTATTTACGCCGGTTGAGGGCGTATATTTAATCGCGTTATCAATCAGATTGCTCAGCGCTTCGCGCAAGTATTCTTTTTCTCCGGAAATTAAAATTGATTCGTCTGCCGTATTCAAAATAAGATCCATCTCTCTTTTTTTTATTAGTGGTTGAAACCCCTCGATAATTTCTTTCAGCAAGACCACTAAATCGAAAGATTCGTCCTGCTTAATTTTAGCCGTGTATTCTTGGTTGGTCATTTCCGCCGCGTTCAAAATGTCATTAATAATGCTTTCCAATTTCTGGCTCTTTTCCCAGATGCCTTTGATAAAAGTCTGTTTTTTCTCCGCCGGTATTTTTTCCAAATCGCCCTCAATCATCATTGAGGTTATTCCTTTAATCACCGAAATCGGCGTCCGCAACTGATGCGAAGCAATATTTAAAAATTCTGTTTTAGCTTTATCAAGTTTTTGCAATTCAACATTGGCCAGCTGTAAATCCGCCGCCATTTTTACTAATTCTTCTCCTGCTTTCAGCTCATTTAAAACACCACGCACCAGAAAGAAACCAAAAATAGCAACGCCGAAAAAAAGACCGAATTTTAAGAAAAATTCCAGCTGTGTGTTAGAAAGCAAAGCGTCCACCAAAACAAATACTGAAATAAAAACGCTTAAAAGCTCTACGGCGATAACTTTAATATCCATTAAGCGATGCTTAATAACCGCGTAGCTTAGAACCAAAGGACTGGCCATCACCATAAAAACGCCAATAAAAACCAGCGGCCAAAGATTATCAAAACCATACATCAAGGGGAAATTGGTTAAACCACCGCCATAACCCAAAACCGAACCAATTATGACATAGCCTATCTGGTATTTTCTTTCTCCTTGATTAGCAAAAAATTCTTTAATTAAAAGGTAAGAGGAAAAGCCAACTAGAGCAAAATAGCCCAAGAACAAAAACCATTTATAAAGCGGCCCGGCCGTTGGCCAAAACGGAAAAAAAGCGACTTGATGAACACCACTGATATAAATTCCAGAAAAGCTAAAAACACTAAAGAATAAGGTTACTAGATAGCCACCAATCAAAAAAAATCGATATTTTTTATAGAGATTAAGGAAGCTTAAGATCCAATGGAAATAGACGACTGGAATCAAAGTCGCACCCAAATTTAAACATCTAGCCCACAAAGTTGCCGAACCAGCATCTTTTCCAAAAACCAACATAATAAACCAAAAATAACTCCAAACGGCAAAGACCAAAGACAGTAAGCCAAAAAGCCTGTTAGATTTGTCTTGCCTGTTCCGCCAATAAGCAAAAAAACCAAAAGTGGTAAAAAGAGTAGAAGCGATTAGAACTGACCACTTATAGATATCAAACATAAAAGATTAGAAAGGCTTACCTCTTAATAAAGAAGCTAATACAAAAAATAAGTAATACCAAAAATATTCTTTTTTCAGCCATTGGCCAAACAATGGCGCTAGCTCTGTTGCATTATTTATTTTAACATCATTTTGGCGCAAAAATTGTACGTAGAGATTCCCCAGCGTCAGGAATATTCCTTTGGCATTACGCGGCCGCTTAGCAATCACCTCATCAATATTTGACAATGGCCCACGATCTTCTAAAATATGTTCCGGGTGCAAATTTAAAGGCGCGTCGCTTTGCCCATCCCAATCAACTAATTTGCTAGGCGGATTAAAATAACTTG
>Ga0208373_1005177_pt1 | contig 11077 bp, 11 predicted proteins | sample RifOxyC2_FD_184036 | JGI IMG/M metagenome (GOLD analysis project Ga0208373, IMG submission 184036) | Soil microbial communities from Rifle, Colorado - Rifle Oxygen_injection C2 (SPAdes) | ecosystem: Environmental > Terrestrial > Deep subsurface > Rock core/Sediment | place: Rifle, Colorado... | reverse complement strand
TGGTAATCGGAAGCATACTCATATTTATTGGTGTATATATAAGCGAACAGCACCCGCATTACCGTCGCATTCATACGAAGATTCATGCAAAATCAAATGTTTGATACAATGGTTGCATATGAAAAAAATATTGGTTACTGGCGCCGGTGGATATATTGGCTCCGTTGCAACTTCTCTTTTACTTGAAAAGGGGTATGCAGTTGTTGCTGTAGACAATTTCTCAACAGGATTTCGACAGCCCCTAAAGCATCTGCAGCAAAAGTACGGGCACGAAAAACTGAAAATATATGACATTGACTTAAAAGGTTTTTTTTCACATATTTTCAAAGAAAATCACATTGATCTGGTCCTTCATTATGCAGCATCATGCAGTGTCAATGAGTCAATGCAAAAGCCTGAAACATATTTTTCAAACAATACTTGTGCTACTCAGCGGCTTCTCTATACCATGCTCGATCATGGAGTAAGGCAAATTGTTTTTTCCTCGACCTGTGCGGTTTACGGCGAGGCAAAGTATGTCCCGATTGATGAAAATCATCCCACAGAGCCTACCAATCCATATGGACAGTCAAAACTCATGTCTGAAAATATCATTCGTTGGTATGGGAAATTAAAAGACCTCCATTACGTCATTCTCCGTTATTTCAATGTGTGTGGCGCGACAGATGACGGTATGATCGGCGACAGCAAAAAACCATCAGTTCACCTCATGCAAAATGCAGTACGCGGAGCACTTGGTATTGAGCCATTTCGTATGACGTGTGGTAAATTTGACACACCGGATGGTACGCCGATTCGGGATTATGTGAACGTCATAGACCTTAATGAGGCACATATATTGGCACTTAAACATTTGATGAATGGTGGCACAAGTGAAATAATAAATCTTGGGACAGGTGACGGAAATTCTGTGATGGAGATTGTCAATAAAGTTCAAGAGATTACCGGCAAAAATATCCATATTGAGCACGGACAAATGCGAACCGGTGAGTACTCCAAAATGATCGCATCAACTGAAAAAGCTACACAAATACTTGGCTGGAAACCGAGTCATACACTCAAAGATAGCGTTGCATCATTGGTTACATGGTACAAAAAATATCCGCATGGATGGGAGGAATAGGACAATTTTGGTATAATAAGTGCTATTGCGGAGTTAGTTTCCGCCAGAGGCGGATCAGCCTTTGGCTGACAGTTGGTAGAATGTCTCTTTTCTCCGCCGAAAGTCCTGACGGACATTCTGACGGATCCGCCAAATTGCGTAGCTATTGGCGGACAAAGTGAATTTTTACTATGTTTTATACATATGTATTGCGTTGCACTGATAGTCAATCACATCGTGATAGTATATACATTGGGAGTACCACAGATCTAAAAATGAGATTGTCCCAGCATCAAAATAAAGAAGTAAAAACAACAAAAAGCTATGATAGTATTAGACTGATTTATTATGAAGCATGTATGAAGCATGTAGGAATAAAACTGATGCACGAAAGCGCGAGTTACAACTAAAAACAGGTTTTGGCAGAGGTTATTTAAAACGGAGATTAGAAAATGATATATAAATAAGCGGGATTAGTTCAGTGGTAGAATGTCTCTTTTCCAAAGAGAAGGTCAGGGGTTCGAATCCCCTATCCCGCTCCAAAAATGACAGAAATAAACATAAAGTTATATCAATGAAAAAAAACAACAATAAAATTCTCAAAATCCTCTTTGTTGGAGCGATGGAAACTGAACTGCGCCCGTTATTAAAGGCGCTGCATGCAACTCCAGTCAAAAAACTTCTAAATGTTTTCCCAATATACAAAGCTACATACAAATCAATAGAGGTTTATATTGTTGAGACTTTCGTTGGAGATTCCAATGCGTCAATTGCAAGTGTCGAGGCAATAAAGGAAGTGAATCCAGACTATGTAATCAAATATGGATGTGTTGGTGATAGTTATGCTTAAAGTAAAATGGGTGATGTGATAGTACCTTTAGGATTTTTTCATAGAACATCTTGGATTACTCGTACAAAAGAGGGTCTTCCAACGGATGACTCTTCGCTTTGGCAGTCAGTCTTTGGTGGATTACCATACCAGGTAAATAGTCAAAATTTCGGTGGTTTACCCTATCATTTCCCTGTAAACGATAAGCTAATTTCCGCCTGTCAAAATTCGCTCAAGGAACTGGGGATAAATTTTGTCACTGCATATGTAGGTGGTGGAAATATGTGGATATTTAGTAAAGAGTTTCTTGAAAATATTGCTCAAACCATGTTACCCAAGAATTCAGAACATAAAAGATTTGTTTCAGATATGGAATCTTACTCTATAGCTCATGCTTGTTTTGTTACAAAAAAGCCATTTATTGGGTACTATAGTGTAGCCAGTAATGATTACACTGATGAACCATATGATCCTACAGAAGTTCCTATTCAAATGGAGCGTATGGTTCCATATGCACTTAAATTGGTTGATTCTTTAATTTGAGAGTCAATAAGTCGATCCCTGTGGCCAAAATGGACCACTTTTCAGTGCTAAAAATTCCTATTGAAAATAGAGCAGAGCGATGCTTTGGTGCCGAATCTCTAACGCAAGATTTCTTCAAAAATTGGTTCGAAAACAAAATAAATTGGATATGCTACACTAAAATAGTGAGAAAAAAACTTTTTTTCGCTTTTTTCATAGATGTAATAATTGGCGTTTTAATTTACGCTAGTTTCACATTGGTCAGTATATTTTTTGAAATCCCTCTAAACACTAACTATATATCTCTCATCTTCATTACTTTAGTTGCCGGTAGCTTGGTGGGTGTGTGTGTTGGATTATTGCAAGCTCTTTCTAATACTTCTGGAATTATGCATATCTTTTTTTATATCGCGGTCATTATAAATTTGCTCATAGTATTATTAACTGCCAAACTCAGTTTTCAAGATAAGTTGAGAATATTTAAATTCAAAAGGTTAATATTTTCAGTATTTGTAATGGCATTAATACCTTTGATAATTAGCACGTTTGCAAGCCTAATAACAGGCCATCTCAGTTCTCCATTTTCATATCTGAACCTTTCTTATAATTCAGATATTAATAATTTTCTTTTAACAATTGTAGGTAATAACCAAACTATCGTACTCGCGCTATCTGAATTTATTAGCGTACTAATTTGTTTATCAATCGCATTAATCTTTTATGAATTTACTCTTAAGTTTATTTTCAAGAAATATTCACGAGAATCATTGAGCAGCCATTTAATAATGCTAGGTTTAGCCTTTTTCCTTTTTATAGTCGTTATTGGATCGGGTATTGTTTTATTATTAATGGTAGCCAAGGCAGAATCTAAATTACAAAAGTCATTTGTTCCCCATCGTGAAGATAGATTAGTTACTTTATTAGCAAAAACAGCTCCCTATAAAAAAATATTAATTGAGGCAAATTTACCCGTATCCAGCACTATTATAGACAAAATTCCATTTGAAAGAACTGTCTATATTGCAAACGAATTAGACAACGAAACTGCAAATAAAATCGAGAATAACATTCAACTCAATATTCAACGCAAAATCAGAAGCGATAATAATTTTATCTACCTTTTTGTAAATAATAAATTTAACATTTATGAAAAATCGTCAAAAACAATTAAAGAAATCGAATTACTTCAAGAACGGATTGATGGGGTAGAGTTTCCAGCTCGAGAAATTCTCAATTGGGGTAACTATATTTTTCTTAGATTAAATAAAATTTATCTTGTTAACAAATATTCCGGAGAATTACAAAGTCTTGATCTTATCTGTAAAGATTCATGTAATTTTTCAAAAATATACGAAGACAGTAATTATTATGTAATCCAGAAAAACCAAGGATATTGCTATGACCTTTACAAAGTATCTAAAACTGACTTTTCGATATCCGAACCTTATAGAATTAACAAAACATGCGAGACTGGTAGTTCAAACGTAGGACTCATTGGTGTAACTTCACAATATTACATTTTAGCAAGTGGATATTCCTCTAATCCTTTTGGTAAGTATAAAAATATTATTGGTGTTGACAGATCAAATTTTCAGGAGACAATTTTTTTAGATGAAGAACAAATACCAGACGGGGTGTATTTGAGTAAAATTGATGGAGACTTTTTAATTTTACATAACTTTTTTGAAGCGAGTGAAGGTTTTGAGAATGAAATCGCGGAAGGTAAATATTATTACTATAAATTCAATCTTCAAACCAGAGAGCTTTCACCAAAGGTAATTGGTATATACACACCGATAGAAAATAATCAGAATGATCAGTTGGAATATTTACAACCTATTTCATCCCAAAACATTGATGATTTTTTCGAAATTTCAAAGCAGGCATTTCCGCTAAAAGTAGCTTCAATTTCTGCAACAAAAATAATTGATAGTGAGGGTGATAGTTTAGATTTTCCCATACAAGATGTCTTGGCCGTTTATCCCACTCCTACAAAATCAGATTCTTATGGCGAAAAGGAGCTGGAATATAATATTGTTAAAATTGGGAAGCTGTCCGAGTCGAAAATTGTTTTTCAGATCAGTAAAGAAAATACCAAAAATATCAACGATCGTTATTCAAAGTATGTTGATGAGGATAAAATTATTCTTGATTCAGTAAGAATTGGTTTGTTAAATTTTGCAAGTGGAGAAATATTTGCAATAGGCAATAATGAACATTTTCAGCTTGAAGATATTGATAGTCAATCCAACAGAATTTTTGTTAGTTTACCTATTAAAATTAATTTAAAAGATGGTCAATTTGCCGGCGTAAGAGGAAGAGTTTATAAAATTTTAGACCTTGATCAAAAAAGCATAATTAATCAGATTGTTTATTTTCCAGGCAATGAAGAACCGTGGGTAACAGATAAAAACATAGATATGTCTGGACCAAATATATATAACACTATTTATAAGAAGTTGCTTTCAGAGAAATTCCAAAATTTCGATGGTCCAACAGCAGATTTTGCTGCTAGAACAGCTCAAGTTCAAGTTATAGAAAATAGTTTAAAATGCACAAACAGTACATGTTCCTATATATTAAAAGTATCACCGGTTCCCGATCTAAACCTTGATAGCTTTGATTTCAAAATAACCATCAATAATTTAAATACAATAACCTCTATACAAACTATCAATTGATAAATTAAATATTATCAAGGCTGTGAGTAGAGTGTCATAAATTGTCGAAAGAGTCGGTCATTGTTTGAATAAATAACATCTAAACAATTTGAAAAAAATAGAAAAGATCTCACCCGTCCAGTTAAATGGACTTGAATAATATTGTTAGTAAGGATGCTTAATTATATTAAGCAGGAATGCAAAATAATTTACCTATTCCGCTCCAAAATACTTGAGAGATTGCACAAGTTCTTTATTCCACAATTTCCTCTCCCTCAAAAATGATATCTGAAGAAGTGCTTCCGCCTGAAGAAGATGCAGGAGCGTGTTTTGATGTTGGCGTGGCTGGTTCTGTAAACGCAAATGAGGACATTATTGTATCAAAAATATTTTTCCAGAAATCTGTATCATCCACTCCTTCAGTTTTGATTACAAACAATGCTCCCTGATCAACTGCAACAGCAAGGATACCCCCAGGTGTAGCAATACGCGCGGCTTGAATATCGCCAAATGGAATATCAGAAATATCTTTTTTGTTTTTCAGCAGATTGTTTTGTTTGAGCCAGTCTTGTGCAGTTTTTGATTTTGTATCACTGACCTGAAAGCTTAATGTTCCTTCTGATTCTTCTGAAGTAAATATGACATGCGCATAACTTTCAGTATCTTTTTCATCTTCAGATAATGTCACTATATCAGGATATTCAAAGGCAAAACCGGAATCATTTTTATAGGAAAGAAGCACTTGGGGTGTGGGTGTCGGCGAAGGGAGCTCTTCAACAGGCGCCATCTCTTTTTTGCCTGACTGTTGAATAACTAATAAAACAAGTGCCGAAACGATGAGTCCCATGACAATTCCACCGAAGATCAAAAATTTTTTATTCATTGTTTTTATTATACGAGATTCATAATAATTTCGATAGCAAAACAGACTTAAGGTTGATTCTTCTTCTTGAGATTTATATACTTATGATATATGAAAATGCATGGAGTAAGGATTATTGTGATTGTGGGGTTATTGACAATATTTCTTTTGTCTTCAACTGATTCGCATGCAAAAGTGCTCCCGAGATTTCAGAGTTCTGGAGGCTCCTCTTCCACTTCTGCGCGGTCATATAGCGGTGTATCAATATCTCCAAAATTTCTTCCCGGCCGAAATGGGCTACGCGTCGCTTTTGGCGGATTGCAGTATGCGACAGAAGTAAGTTATATGCTCACATATGAAACTAATGGAAAGTCAGAAGGTGTGACCGGATCAGTAAAGCCCGGGAAAATATCAAACATGCGCTTTGAAGTGACATCCAAACTGAAATCAGGGAAAACCTCAATCAAAAGGTATAGAATACGAGTGTAACCATGAAACGCGCAGCTTCACATCTAAAAAAAAAGAGAGTATTCCTGCTGTTTTTTTTTGCTTTTCTTATCCGGCTTATTGCAGTTGACCAATCACTCTGGCTTGATGAGGCGACTACTGCCATGGCTGTCAAGACATACTCATTTGCGCAGATTATGATTCAGTTTTCTCCGTTTGACTTTCATCCCCCACTATATTACCTTCTTATGAAGTTATGGACAATTATTTTTGGATATTCAGAAATTGCACTTCGGATGCCAAGTATTTTGTTTTCGCTTGGGGCGGGGTGGATGATTTATAAGATTGGGGGTTTTGGGCTGTTTCGGAAGTCTGGGAGTAAAAATGGGGCGGGCTTTTGGGCAACTGCGTTTTTTTTATTCAACCCTCTTATTATCTATTACTCTCAGGAGGCACGGATGTACAGCATGGTGACCTTTACTGTATCGGCAAGTTTTTATTTCCTGGTTCAAGTGTTGAAAGCAGATCGTTTGAATAGGGATTTTTTATTGATGAATCTATTTCTCATTTTGAGTTTTTATACTTTCTATGCAAGCATCTTTTATATTGCAGCGGTATGTCTGTTTTTGGTAATTAAAAAATGGTACAAAATATTCTTTTTGACATTTGCTATTTGGGTCTTGATATTCATCATCATCTATCCCCTCCTCTATCAACAGATTCTCAACTCCCGTGAAACGCTCACACTTATTCCCAACTGGTCATCGGTATTGGGAAATGTATCATTGAAAAATCTCTTACTTATTCCTTTGAAATTTACAAGTGGCAGGATCAGCTTTGGGCCGAAAATGTTGTATTATTTGTTGGCAGGGGTTTGGATGATCGTTTTGGGGAGTTTGGGGGTTTTGGGGAGAGTTAGGGGGGTTTGGGACTTTAGGGTGGTGAAAATGTTGATTTTTTTCTTTTGTGTACCGATTATTCTTGGGATTATATTTTCATTTGTATCTCCATTGCTTCAGTATTTTCGATTTCAGTATTTGATTGTATTTTTGAGTTTATTGCTTTCGTATAGTGTAAACTCGCTACCATTTTTTTACACGTCGTCACCCAGAGGGGCTCGCGTCCGCCAGTTGGCAGATCAAAATAAAGTAGCTTCGCTCAAACTAATACATCAGTTAGCGCCATTAGTGTTTATCGGTTTTCTTTCCTGGTCTTTGTTCTATCTTCTCAATCCACAGTTTCATCGTGAAGATTGGAAAAACCTGGCTCAAATATTAAAAAATGGAAAAGCACCGATATATATGATTTTGTCTTCGTCAGATCCTTTGAAATATTATGCGCCAGAACTTGAGGTGAGAGATTTAAGGAGGTTAGGAAGTTTGGGGGGTTTGGGGAGAGAGATAATAATTATTCCATACACCACAGATATTCATGGAGTGAACTATACAGATATTGTATCTAATTTGTATCGTCAAAAAAAAGTGAGCAGCGTTCGTCAGCTAACGTATGAAACGTGGAGCAAAGAATGACGTTTATTGCACGACTTATTGAATCATGTTCTTATGTTCCTTAAAAAATCCCGCAACCTGCACGCCGATGGCAACAATATACGCACCTGCAATAGCAAAAGGAGGGCCATACATCCCATATTGAGGGATAAGGAGGTATGAACCTCCGGAAAGAATGATAAAAAAGAATATATTAGAAATCAGGATATAGACAGGTTTTTTGACAGTATAAAGTAAATACAACGTGATCACTGTTCCGACAGCGCTAAGGCTAAATGGAACTGCAAGAATTTTTGTGATGCCGATTGCTTGATTGAAGTTTTCAGTGAATACCAGATTAAATACAGCGGTTGGAGTCAATATCAGTGCGATAAATATGCCAATAGGAATAAGCATGTAGGTGAAACCTTTCTTCATAAGTTTGTTTATTTCACTACGCGTTTTTGCTGCAGCAAACTGCGGTGAAAGCACCTGTGAAATACTCACAACTGTTGCGATAATCGAAAGAATTATTTTTTGTGCAGATGCGTAAAATCCTACCTGCTCTCTCAGTCCAAAAAATGAAAGTAAAAATAGATCCATTCGTAGTCCGACATTGTAAAACTGTGAAGCAGCAAAGTACGTGAGCGTGTAGTTGAGTTTGATTTCATCACGCTTGACGCTCGCATGTTTCATGGGCTCGATCCGTTCATAGTTTTTGTAAAGTACCAGAAGAAAAAAGACCGAAGGACCGATAAGTCCATATGTCATGATGACCGTTGCAATACTGATATTATTTGTCACGCTAAGTACGATCAATATGATCGCCTTGATAAGATTTGATGTATTATGATAGAGGTTGGCGCGAAAAAAACGTTTTGATGCAAATAAGACATTTGTCAAAAAATTTTGCCAAACAAACAAGATGATCGTACATGCAGTCATAGTTAAAATCCATTGAGGTGCTCCTGTTTTAAAAAACATTTTGTCAAGTATCGGAAAGCTGACGATTAAAGATACAATTACCACAATAGATAAAAAAGTCTGATAGAAAAATGTGCTTTTGATAAATGTATATAGCCTGCTATCATCTTCATGAAACAAAACCGGCACAGTCGAATAAATTGTAGCTGTAGTCCCAAACTCAAGAATGTTTGATGTGATATACGATATCCCGATAAGCACACTAAAAACTCCATACTCAATGGGCGTCATAGAACGAAACAAAATAAGTGCGAAAAATGCAGTAAACGCAACATTCAGGTAGTTTCCGCTTGTATTGATGATGATGTTTGTGCTTGTGGGATCTTTGATGAAGCGGATGAGTCTTGCGATCATTTCATTATTGTAACATTTAGCGCGTAATGTGTAACGCATTACACAAAGCATGAAGCGTGAAATTCACTGGACTTAAGGTTATATCTTAATATCTGTGAATATTGTTGTTTTGGGGTGATTGAGTAAATAGCTTGCAGGTAAATCTGGATCTGGTGTATTGAGCTTTTGAAGCTTGTAAAATATATCTTGTTTTGATTCTCCGGTTGCCAGCAGAATGATTTCTTTTGATTCAAGAATTGTTGCAAAACCCATGAAACATTTCCTGAAAAAAACTACGATCATCAGTTTGAGAGATCGGATAAAATTCATCTAGATTTATTGTATGAAACTGAGATAGATCAAGATGAGATTCAGAAAGCATGCAGATAAGATGGTTGTACATGCCTTTTGGCGAATTTCCTGAAGCAAGACCAAGATTGAATTTACTGAGCAGATTCAAGGGAAAGAGCATTATACGATGGATAGTTTTTGATTGATAGCATGCTTTATTATATTTTTACAGAGGTATATGCTTTGATGTACATTGCCATATTCCAGGATTGGAATGGCACTCCCATAGGCGTTCCATGAATTCCATGAAGATATTCATTGAACTCCCAGTTGTTTATGGCATTAGCTTTAGCTAATTTTTCAAGTTCTGCTGCTGCTATTTTTTTGTCATATTTTGACAGCCACCAGACCCAGAACCCTCCGATGTATGGCCAAATTCCGCCATTGTGATACTGCCAGGGGTAATTCTGCCTTCCCTTTGCCATGTACAGCCGCCAGTCAGACTCTCCCGGATAGATTGGTGGATATAAAACTTTGATAGGATAGGGAAGATTTACACCAGCGCGAATAATCTCTTGAGTGATCAATTCGGCTTTTTTTTCATCGGCAAGTCCGGTAAGGCATGCCAGAATATTGCCATATGTCTCAAGCCGCATCTCAAATGAGCGATGTGAGGAAAATCCTAGGTAATATGGGAGGTATACTGCCTGCGTGTTTGACCATTCGATCATGGTTTGTGCATATACCATTGATTTTGTATATTCATTTTCCGGTACATAATTTCCACACCGATCGTCGGATTTATGCACCCACAGCAAGGTATTTACTCCTTCATAAATCCGTTCTTTCAGGTTATTGAAATCACTTCTCTTCTCTACCTCAATCCGAAGCTTCATCAGCCAATACCACAAGGCGTTTGAGTACAGCACAGTCCCGTGTCTTGGCATTTCATCATCCCAGCCAGCGCATTCTCCTTGCTCAAGTAGATGGTCATTATTCGTGTCCTGATAGACCAACCATGTAAAAGCCTTATCAAGATTATCTTTATATTTATGGTAAAATCTTTGGTCATTGGTTTTTTTGATAAATTCTAAAAAAGCAATACTCCACCACAACGTGCCATCAATGGTACCCGGCATCCACCAGTGAATTTCTTTTTTATCAGGTACATAATTTTGAGGAAACTGACCTCGTTTGGATTGCGAAGGCACCAGATTTTCCAAAGATTTTTTTGCAAGATTGATGAGTTCTTCATTGTCAGATGCAAGCATGCCCAGAGTCGAAACGCCGATATCTCGTGGGAAAAGCGAAGCATATGTCCCCTTTTCCATGTTTTTACTCGGACGTGCAGCTGCCATTCCAAACTCGGTTTGATTTTGAAGAAGAAATTTTGTAGAAAATTCAAATGCTTGTAAAGCTGTTGACATATGATCACAAAAAAGTTTCTACCATGATAGTACCATATTTTTATTTCTTTTTTTATGTTTCGATCCTCAGATGCATTGATTCTTCTTGTGCATTTTGATGTCCCTCAAAAAGATGTTGAAGATCTTCAAACTT
>Ga0208373_1005176_pt1 | contig 11078 bp, 10 predicted proteins | sample RifOxyC2_FD_184036 | JGI IMG/M metagenome (GOLD analysis project Ga0208373, IMG submission 184036) | Soil microbial communities from Rifle, Colorado - Rifle Oxygen_injection C2 (SPAdes) | ecosystem: Environmental > Terrestrial > Deep subsurface > Rock core/Sediment | place: Rifle, Colorado... | reverse complement strand
CATTGCTTCTCGCAATTGTTCTAGAAGAATTTCTTGAGTCATGCGACGATAGAAATCGCACATTCGTTCGATTTTAGCACTTTCTATCGCCAAAGCGAATTCCTGTGTGATGCTGCAACCACTCTAGCAATGTCCTGACACCAAAACCAACACCACCAATAGGCGTATAGGCATTTAAAGGCTTTTCGGCGTAGGCTGGGCCTGCGATATCTAGATGCGCCCAAGCTGTATCACCGACGATAAACTCCTGTAAAAACAAAGCGGCGGTAATAGATCCTCCACCTCTGGCACTAGCAATATTGCGAATATCAGCCACATTGCTTTTGTTTAACTCTTTATACTCTGGCGCCAATGGCATACGCCAAATTTTCTCTCCACTATTACTTGCGGCTTTTAATAAATCTTTAGCTAGCACATCCTGATTAGCATACAAGGCTGCGTAGCTAGATCCTAAAGCCACAATACAAGCGCCAGTCAAAGTAGCTAAATCTACAATAGTATCTACTTTTTGCTTTTGCGCGTAAGCTAAAGCGTCAGCTAAAGTGACACGACCTTCAGCATCAGTATTTCCTATCTCTATAGTTTTGCCTTGCATATTTTTGACTACATCACCAGGCTTAATGGCTTTACCAGAAGGCATGTTTTCACAAGCAGCAATAATGCCGTGAACTTCTGCTTTAATTTTTAAACCAGCGATGACACTAAATACTCCCAAGACAGTGGCCGCCCCCGCCATATCTACTTTCATATCTGTCATACCATCACCGACTTTGATATTCAAACCACCGCTATCAAAAGTAATACCTTTACCGACTAAAGCAATTTTTTCTTTAGCTTTAGTTTTTGGCTGATAAATCAAATGAATAAATTTTAATGGCTCTTCTGAACCTTGATCAATACCTAAATAAGCATTCATACCTAATTTTTCCACTTGCTCTTTATCTAAAATCTTAGCTTTGATTTGTGGATTAGCTTTAGCAATTTTTAAAGCAGTTTCGGCTAAAAAACTTGGCGTCATGACACTGGCTGGCTCATTAACTAAATCTCTGGCTAAAATAGTACTTTCAGCAAATAATAAACCTTGTTCCCAAGCAGTTTTAAAATCTCTTTTTTTACTAAGATCTAGCTCTATACCTAAATCAGTGACTGATAATTCTATTTTATCTGCCTCTAACTTTTTATAGGTATCAAAACTATAATTAGTTAAATACCAGCTTTCAGCGATAGTTTTAGCCAATAAGCTAATATCATTAGAGCCTTTGAGCCAAGTTTTGGCGATCAAAGCTACTTTGTTTACTTGGTAAGTTTTTAAAAACTTGACCAAATAAGCAGTCAGCTCCCGCCAATTTTCTTGGCTAAACTTTTCTTTCGCTCCAGCACCAGCTAAAACTACAGTCAAGTCTTGACTATGAATAACGAATAATTGGCCAGCTTTGCCACTAAACTTTTCCTTTTGCAAGCGTTTTAAAATATCTGCTTCATCTTCATAAGCCAAGAAACTAATCATGGCTTTAATAGCAGCTGAATCTTCTAAAACTGGCAAATACAAAAGCTCAAAACCCTGCTCATCTATATCTTTTTGAAAAAATTGTAGTTCCATATATTTATCGTTTACCCCGTTAGATAATAAATTATACCCGCAGTATAGACCCTAGAGTTAAGAGATTATCTAACGGGGTTAATTTATCTTAAATTAGCATAATTTATTAGATATATCAATCTAGCCAACCCGTCGGGTGACCCGTCGGGTGGACATCTTATTTTATACAAAAACAGCCCCGTCCCCGCTTTCGCGAGGATGACAAGGGGCTGTTTTAATAACTTTTTTAGTTAGCAGAAACTTTGATACCAGGTCCCATAGAAGAAGCAATGGTCAAAGATTTTAAGTAAGTTCCTTTGATGGAGCTTGGTTTAGCTTTCTTTAAAGAATCAAGTAATATTTTGAAATTTTCTTCTAAAGCAGCTTCGGCAAAAGAAACTTTACCGATCACCACATGAATATTAGCGGTGTTATCATTTTTGTAAGAAACTTTACCTTGCTTAAGTTCAGCGATCATTTTAGCCACATCTTCACCAATAGTACCGGTTTTTGGATTTGGCATCAAACCCTTTTGTCCTAGGACTCTGGCGATAGCAGATAACTGCTTCATAAAGCTTGGGGTAGTGACGGCAATATCAAAATCACATTTGCTAGTTTTTTTGATTTCTTCAATCAAATCTTCATCACCGACGATATCAGCGCCAGCGGCCTTGGCAGATTTCGCTAAATCAACTGGAACAAAAGCAGCGATTTTGACAGTTTTACCAGTACCATGTGGCAAAGTTACTGAATCTCTGACGATCTGATCACCTTTTTTTGGATCAATACCAAGCCTGGCATGAACCTCTACTGAAGCATCAAATTTTACACCTGATGTTTCTTTGACTAGCTTGATAGCTTCAGCGATGCTGTAAACTTTATTTTTCTCTACTTTAGCTTGACTAGCTTTTAATCTCTTACTTGTTTTCATATCTTTTAAAAAATAAGCGAGGTACTAGCGTTATTGTGACTAACAATTACTCCCTCAAAAATTTTAATTATTCCTCTATTTTGACACCCATTTGACGGGCAGTACCAGCGATAATCTTTTTAGCTGCTTCTAAATCTTTAGTATTTAAGTCTGGCATTTTTTTAGTAGCAATGTCTGCTAATTGACTTTGGCTTAATTTGCCAACTTTTTCTTGTAATGGTTTACCAGAACCTTTGCTCAAAGATAAAGCGGCTTTAATCATTTCCGCAGCTGGAGCTGTCTTTAAGATAAAATCAAAACTACGATCTTCGTAAATAGTGAGTTCAATCGGTACGACTTCACCCATTCTTTCTTTTGAAGCGTCATTGAACTTCACACAAAACTCTTGGATATTTACACCATGTGGTCCTAAAGCAGTACCGACTGGAGGCGCTGGAGTGGCTTTGCCACCTTGAATTTGTAATTTTACAACCTGTTTAATTGCTTTTGCCATAAAGTTTATCTTTATAATTACTGTATTAAATCTTTTTAATTTGTAAAAAGTCTAGCTCGATTGGGGTTTCACGACCAAACATAGAGACCAAGACTTTAGCTTTGCCACGAGCTTCATCAACTTCAGAAATCTTACCTTCATAATCTTTGAATGGTCCATCAGTGATTTTGACTGATTCACCTACTTCCATATCAACTTTATATTCTGGCTCTTCAGTGCCCATACGAGATAATAAAGATTGGATTTCATCTTCAGAAACTGGAGTAGGAGTAGTACCAGAACCGACGAAACCAGTGACATTTGGTGTATTTCTGACCACGTACCAAGAAGCATCAGTGACGATCATATTGACCAAAACATAGCCAGGAAAAATCTTTTCTCTGGTCATTTTACGTTTACCGGACTTAATTTTGATCTTAGTTTCAGTCGGAATCAAAATATCAAAAATCTTATCTTCCATATCCATAGACTCGATTCTCTGTTTCAAGTTGCGGGAAACATTTTCTTCATAACCAGAATAAGTATGTAAAACATACCATCTTCTACCTTGTTGTGAAGTTTGTTTTGGCATAAAATTTTATTTAATAAAGCTTTGTAAAGCTAAACTTAAAAGAAAGTCGATACCGCCTAAAAAAATCGCCACCGCCACCGACACACCAATCACCACTAAAGTGTGGTTGATAGTAGTTTGTCTAGTAGGCCAAGAAACTTTTTTAAGCTCTTCTTTGGACTCTTTTAAGTAATTGATTAACTTGTTCATAAAAAGTCTAATAAATAAAGTATTTTAAAACAGCTGGGGCAGAAGCTGTTATAACAAAAAAACTATAGCATAAAAAAATCTTCAAGTCAAGCCCGCTGCGCGGGCTTAGACTGTGGGTAAATAGGCACAACTTAAAGCCCTAAAAACCCAAAATACAGCCCCGGCGTATGCCGGGGCTTTGTCACTAAATATCTAAGTTTTGGACGGATTTGGCGTGAGTTTGGATGAATTTCTTACGCGGAGCGACTTCGGCTCCCATCAAGATTTCAAAGACCTCATCAGCTTTAGAAGCCTCTTCGATGGTAATGATTTTCATCAAACGAGTTTCTGGATTCATCGTGGTATCCCATAGCTGTGTAGGATTCATTTCACCCAAACCTTTGTAGCGCTGCATATTTATTTTCGCGGTCTTAACTACCTTTACTTCTTCTTCATCAGTTTCAGCTCGTTCTTCACCCTCATCTTCAACGCCCGCTTCCGGATTGACTAACAAATCTACATCTTCAATACCATATTTCTTTTTGATTTTTTCTAGTTCAGCCTCGTTATAAACATACTCTACTTCTTTACCGCGCTGGACTCTAAACAATGGTGGCTGGGCTACATAGATATGTCCAGTTTTTACTAACTCTGGGAAATGGCGATAAAATAAAGTCAATAACAAAGTACGAATATGAGCACCATCTACGTCAGCATCGGTCATGATAATGATACGATCATAGCGTAAATTTTCGATATTAAACTGTTCGCCAATATTTGTACCCAAAGCAATAATCAAAGATTTGATTTCATTGTTAGCTAACATTTTGTCTAAACGTGCACGCTCAACATTTAAAATCTTACCACGCAAAGGCAAAATAGCTTGGAATCTGCGGTCTCTACCTTGTTTAGCCGAACCACCGGCTGAATCTCCCTCGACAATATATATTTCTGACTCTTTAGGGTCACGACTAGAACAATCAGATAACTTACCGGGTAAAGTCAAGCCTTCTAAAGCGCCTTTTCTCAAAACTGTCTCCCGCGCCGAACGAGCGGCCATTCTGGCTTGAGCAGCTAACAAGCACTTGCTTAAAATTTCTTTAGCGTCCCGAGGATTTTCTTCTAAGAAAATCTCTAGTGTATCACCAAAAATATTTTCCACTACTGGCCTGACTTCAACATTACCAAGCTTGGCTTTAGTTTGCCCCTCAAATTGAGGATCAGCTAATTTAACACTAACAATAGCTGTCAAACCTTCGCGGACATCATCGGAAGTCAAATTCTGATCTTTTTCTTTTAAGAAGTTATTCTTACGAGCATATTTATTTAAGACCCTAGTCAAAGCCGCTTTGAAACCGACTAAATGGCTACCGCCTTCAGGGTTATAAATATTATTGGCAAAAGCATACATGATTTCGCGAAAATCAGTGGTGTACTGAAAAGCTACTTCCACGCTAATTCCTTCTTTTTCTTTATTGACGTAAAAAACTTTTTCTTGTTTAGCTTCGTTATTTTTATTTAAATGTTTGATATAAGAAGCAATGCCACCTTCAAAATAATATTTGTAAGAATTACCTTTATCATCACGATCATCAAAAATATTGATGTGGATACCTTTAGTCAAATAAGCTTGCTGACGTAAATGCTCAACGACTGTTTCCCAATCAAATTCGGTGACAGAAAAAATACTTTTATCTGGCAGGAAAAATTGAGTCGTACCAGTACCAGTGGCTTTGCCAATCGCTTTGACAGAAGAAACAGCTTTACCGCATTTATATTCTTGCATCCATAACTTTCCTTCACGCTTGACTTCGGTACGCATCCAAATAGACAAAGCATTGACAACTGACACACCGACACCGTGCAAACCACCGGAAACTTTATAGCCACCATCACCAAACTTACCACCGGCATGTAAGGTGGTCATGACTGTTTCTAAGGCTGACTTTTTAGTGACTTTGTGAGTATCGACAGGAATACCACGACCATTATCAGAAACAGAGACTTTGCCTTCTGGCAATAATCTCACCTCGATAGTGTCTGCATGACCCGCCATGGCTTCATCGATACCATTGTCTACTACTTCCCAAATCAAATGATGCAAACCAGTGGAAGCCGTATTACCGATATACATACCAGGACGCTTACGTACTGGATCCAAACCCTCCAAAACAGTGATCTGATCAGCGCCATAAGCACTTGATTTTGCAGCTTTTTTCCCACCAGAGGCGGATCGCGATAAGTTTTCTTTTGCCATAAAATATATTTTTTATAAAAAATCGGTCAATTACTTTATTTATTTTAGCATAAAAAAGACTAAAAAACAACCCCGTTTTGCGGGGTGTTTTTTGGCTAATCTTGGCCTAATTATTGCCTTAAAATGGCTGAAAATTTGGAATTTAATAATTGTTTTATCTCTGCCAATAAATTATCGGCATCTTCTGATTCTAGAGTTTTGTCGGCGCTCTTAAACTCTAGATGAAAAGCTAGAGATTTTTTGCCTTCGGGAATACCGCTGCCTGTAAAAACATCAAATGGCTCAACTTTGACAAGCAAGGGTGAAACTTTTTTAAGCTCTTTTTCTAAATCTTCCCACAAAACATTTTTATCGATCAAGATAGCTAGATCGCGGTTGATGCTAGGAAACTTTGCTAAGCTTTGATAAAATTTATTTTGACTAATATATTTTAAGACGGTAGAAAAATCAAAATCCCACCAAGCAATTTTTACTTTAAATTTATTGTCAGCAAGCATCTCATCATTAAATATGCCACAAGTACCTAAAATCAAACCTTGATTTTTTAATTGAAAAGCTACTTGGCTATTGCCCAGCTCAATTTTTTCCCAAGTCCAATCAATTTGCCAAAGATGCTGTAAATTTTGCAAAGTACCTTTCATCTGTAAAAAAGCTCTCTCTGAACTGTTCGCCGACACTTCTAAACCACTAAGATGCTTGTTTTGTAAAGGTAAAAACTTATCAAGACTCGCATCTGTAGCAAAAGCACTTTTTTTACTTTTATCAAAAGTTCTTTCTAATTCAAAAATTTTAAAGTTCTTAAAAAATCTTAGATTCTCCTCTGCTTTAGCTAGCAAGTTTGGTAGTAAAGATAAATTTAAATAAGCTAAATCTTGGGTCAAAGTATTAGTCATTTTCAAATGTTGGCTAGCTTTTAAGCCTAGTTTTTCTACCCAAAACATATCCGTAAATGGATAAGTATATACTTCGTTATAGCCCTGTGACAAAGCTAAATAGAATCTCACGCTCTTGGCTGTATCATGTTCTACGTCCAAAATCGGCTGTCTCAAGGTCACTTGAGGTAAGCTAGGAGTGAGATTGTCATAGCCATAAATTCTAGCTACTTCTTCGACAATGTCTTCAGGAATAGAGATATCTTTGGTAGCGCGAAAAGATGGCACTTGGATAGTAAAAATTTTCTTTTTATAATCCACACCAAATTGTAAACGAGTCAAAATATCTTTGATATCCTTGGTAGGAATGATTTGACCAAAGCGAGCATTGATCAAATCTTCTGGCACCTCTAAAGTCAATTTAGCAAAAGGATTGTTATCGATATCTACCACTGAACTTGCTAAATATGCTTCTTCATTTAAGTTTAAAATTAATTCTACAGCTTTTTGTAAAGCTAGCTCTGTCAACTTTGGATCTAAAGACTTTTCAAAACGACTAGAGCTTTCTGAGCGCAAAGCAATCACCTGCGAGGCTTTGCGGATGCTACTTGCTTTAAAACAAGCTACTTCTAAAATAATATCTTTGGTAGCAGAATTAATCTCACTATTTTGTCCACCCATCACACCCGCGACTGCTAAATATTTCTCTGAATCTGCAATCATCAAACAATCCTCTGTTAGGCGACGTTTGACGCCATCCAAAGTGACAAATTTATCTCCCTTTTTAGCATTTTTCACAAAAATATGATGTCCAGCGACTGCTTGCGCATCAAAAGCATGCATGGGTTGACCCAATTCATACATCACATAATTAGTAATATCGACAATATTATTAATTGATCTAATGCCAACGGCTTTTAGTTTATTTTTTAGCCACCAAGGAGAAGGGGCAACTGTAATATTTTTAAGCGCTACACTTAAATAGCGAAAACATTTGGTTTTATCTTCAACATCAACTTTTAATTTGAGCTCTGACTTATATTCTGGTAAATCTTTTACTAAATAATTATTTAACTTTACACGATAAATAGCCGCTAGCTCTCTGGCTAAACCATATTGTCCCCATAAATCTGGTCGATGATTAATTGACTTGTTATCTATATCTAAAATTATATCATTTAAATCTAAAGCGTTACTTAAATTTTGCCCTACTTTAAAATGAAAATGGGTCAAATCTAAAATTTCTTTTTCGTCATTAGTAGGAAACAAATCTGCTAAAGCAATTTCTGAAGAAGCAGCGATCATGCCCTTGCTCTCAATGCCACGAATTTTAACACTGGCTAAAGTCACCAAATCTCCCTGGCCATGCCATTTAACCCGAGAGCCAACTTTTGCGACTGCCACTAGCATACCTTTGCTTAAATTTGAGCCACCACAAACAATTTGTTCAGTACTTTCGCCTAAATCTACTTGGCAGACTTGCAAACGATCGGCTTGCGGATGAGCGCTTAGTTCTTTGATTTTGCCGACGACAACGTTTTCCAAATTTTTACTTTGGTCAATAATTTCTTCGACTTCGACAGTAGACATCGTCAAAGCATTAGCTAAATCTTGCGGATTTAAATCCTTCGGTAGCTTTAACCACTCTTTGACCCAATTTAAAGACAAATACATATATTTAGTTTACAAGTTAGCAAGTGTACAAGTTAGCAAGTAGTCAAATAAACTTTTAAACTTGCGACTTGCAAACTTTTAGAACTGTTTAAGAAATCTTAAGTCCCCTGACTCTAATAACCTAATATCATCAATGCGATACTTCATCATCGCCATGCGTGTCAAACCTAAACCAAAAGCAAAACCAGAATATATTTTGGTATCGATATTTCCTGCTTCTAGCACTTTAGGATGGACCATACCACAAGGCATCAGCTCTACCCAGCCAGATTGTTTACAAACCGAACAGCCCTTACCTTCACAAACCAAACACTTGATATCCATTTCAAAAGCTGGCTCCACAAAAGGAAAAAATCCTGGACGTAAGCGGACATCCACTTCCCGCTTAAAGACCGCTGATAATAAGGCTTTCATAGTAGCAATCAAATTACCGATATTAATGTCTTTGTCCACCATCAAACCTTCAAGCTGAAAAAAAGTATGATCATGTGAAGCGTCAGTGGATTCATAACGAAATACTCTACCCGGAAAAATACCACGAAATGGCGCACCGTATTTTTGGAGCATTCTAACTTGTAAATTTGAAGTATGGGTACGCAAAAGATTATTTCCCTCTAGCCAAAAAGTGTCTTGGGTATCGCGAGCTGGATGATCATCAGGAATATTTAAAGCCGTAAAATTATAATAATCAGATTCTAGTTGCGGACCATCATAAACAGCAAAACCCATTTGAGCAAAAGCTGATTCAATCTCGTATTGCACTAAAGTCGATGGATGCAAAGTACCTACTTCATTTTTGATACCTGGCAAACTCGGGTCTAAGTCTTCTGCTTGGCCTTTACTAGTCCAAACTTTTTCTGATTTATCAAACAAAACAGCCAGTTCCTCTTTTACTTCATTGGCTAACTTGCCTAAACGTGGTTTTTCTTCAGCCGCCAAATCCTTTAAACCTTTTAGAATATGATTTAGCTCACCTTTGCGACCTAAATATTTATTTTTTAATTCTTCTAATTTTCCACTATCTTTGATCTCTTGTAATTCACGCTCAATCAAGTTGCGTAAAGATTTGAGTTTATTTTCCATAAATTTAATACTTGTGTTTATTTAAACTTTCATCTTGGCTAAACAATAAAAAAAGAAATTCACAAAAAGTGGCAGTCAAGATCAAAAGCATCAAAACCCACCAGTGCAAAATAGCATTTTTTTGTAATAATAAAGCGATGATAAAACCAGTAGCCATAATAATCGCTTGCCGAAAAGACTGGCTAGCTAGTTTATCTAAATGCTCTCTTTGTTTAAAGATAAACTGTCGGCCCCAAAATAAAGCTAAAGACATCAAGCCCAAAATAGCCAAAAACAAAGTCAAACAAAAAAATACCACTGGTAATAATCCGTCTTTTTGGGGATCAAAACTATTGACTACCACCAAGAGGCCGATAATAGCCAAAATTGATGAGCCAATCAAAAAATAATTGAAAGTTTTTAATTGCATTGTTTTTATTATACCAACAAATACCGCCAAAATCAAGATAATTTTTACGCCAAAAAGCGTAGATTCCAGACCATCCTCTGCTCTTCGTCTTTGTTTAAAAGCGCTAAAAACTCCTCTTGCCTGGTCTGTAAATCAGTCTGTATTTGTGGCACCAAGACAGCTATGGTCAAAACACCTTGATAAAGCAAAACTGCCTGCGCCTGGCTGGCAACTTTTTCACCAAACCATAGACTTAATAAATCGTTGGCTTTTTTGATAATCACCAATTCACTGGCTTGTTGCCAAGTCGTACTTTTTTCTACTTTGTATTTAGCGACATCTTTAAAGCTGTTCCAAGGCATATTATTATTCCTTCTTTTGCTTTCCCCGCGTAGCGGGGAAACATAAATATTATTTTATCTTTTAGCAAAAGGGCAAATTTTATTAAAATCACAAGTAGCACAAGACCAGCCAGGAGTGGCACTAAAGTCTCCTGACAAAATCTGGGCAATAGTTTCTAAAATCCAAAGCTTGGTTTTTTCTATTTCTTTATCAGTACCGACAAAAGAAACTGGCGTGTTGTTACTCAAATAATAAAAAGTTAAATTTTTTACTTTAGTCTGAAATACTTCTTCAGCTGCTATCTGATAAATCAATAATTGTTTTTTATCTTCAAAAGTAATTTTATCATCTTTGGCATTACCAGTTTTGTAATCAATGATCTCCCAAGTATTATTTAGCACATCCACTCTATCTAACACGCCTTTTAGAGAATAATCTTTGACTTTGATATTAAAACCTTTTTCCAAAAATAATGGCACCGGCCAATTACCTTCAAACTTTTGGTAAAATTCTTTCAAAATTCTTTCTCCGTCTTGGCGATATTTTTCTTTTTCTTCAGCATTTCTGTACCAATCATCGATCCAAGACTCTTGATAAAAACTTAATAACTCTTTTAAAGTCGGCACGGCACCACTAGCTTCTTCCACAAATAAACTGGCTTGTTTTTTTTCATTACTATTAATAATGCTTTGAAAAAACTTTTGCAAAGTGGCATGCATA
>Ga0208373_1005173_pt1 | contig 11081 bp, 8 predicted proteins | sample RifOxyC2_FD_184036 | JGI IMG/M metagenome (GOLD analysis project Ga0208373, IMG submission 184036) | Soil microbial communities from Rifle, Colorado - Rifle Oxygen_injection C2 (SPAdes) | ecosystem: Environmental > Terrestrial > Deep subsurface > Rock core/Sediment | place: Rifle, Colorado... | reverse complement strand
ATACTGTTCAGTATTTTTTCGTTTGAAATTATTTCTTTTGCAGGCTGGAATTTTCCAGTAATGAACTGGTCTGTATTCGTACTTATTTTGCTTGTTACTTTTATTTTTGCTTTACAGCGTTTGCACTACGGTATTTTTATTATTTTTACTGAATTGTTTATTGGTTCTAAAGGGTACTTATTTTCTTTGCCTATTGGTGATTTTACACTTTCTATTCGCATTGGATTATTTTTGGTTGTTTTTCTTGCGTATATTATTTGGATTATTCGAGAAAAAAAGATTATCTTTTTTCATTGGCCATTATGGAAGCCATACTGCGCACTCATGCTCTTAGTTATGTATGGTGTAGTCACTGGATGGCTGCGTGGCAATGAATTCTCAACGCTGTTTTTTGATGCCAATGGCTATATATATATTGGGCTTGTATTGCCATTAACACAAGCAATTCGATCACGAAAAGTATTCAATCAGTTGATAGCAGTGTGTATTGCTGCAAGTCTAGCATTAATGATAAAAACAGTGCTTATGCTATTTTTATTTTCTCAATTGGAATTGTTTCGGTATATCCTTCCTGGAATATATCGTTGGATACGCGAATCGGGAGTAGGGGAAATAACGCGTTTTCCTAATGGTTTTTCACGAATATTTTTTCAAAGTCATATATATATAGTATTGTTGTTTACTTTTTTAAGTATCTGGTTCGTTTTGCATGCGCCATTACGTAAAAATGAATGGAAAAATACAACAATTATTGTGACATATATATTATTTGCATTTTCTGCGCTTGTTATTTTTTTAAGTTATTCTCGAAGCTTTTGGGTATCCATCATTACAACAGGTATTATTCTTGCTGTATGGTTACTTATCACTCAAAAAATATCTTTTAAACGTTTAATGATAGCAAGTATAGTATTAGTATGCACACTGGCGTTTGATTATCTCCTTGCTCTTGCAATAGTGAATATCCCACTTCCTGGAAGCCAGGGAGTCGGAGCCTCTGCCCTTCTTGCAGAACGAACAAAAGATATTGGAACAGAACCAGCGGCACAGAGTCGAATGGAGTTATTAAAACCACTGACACAAAAAACGTTAGAACACCCCATCTTTGGTTCTGGGCTTGGAACTACTGTGACGTATAAATCTTCTGATCCTCGAAATCTCGTTAATAATCCAAATGGATTATATACCACCTATGCATTTGAATGGGGATATTTGGATCTGTGGTTAAAATTTGGAGCCATAGGTATAGGAATATATGTATACTTTTTTTACTCGCTGTATCATATGGCGAAAAATAGCATCTACTCTCATGCATTGAACGAGTCTCCCCACAGACTCTTACCCGTTCACAATCAAAATCAAACTGAAATTATTGCAGCAATTTTTTCACTTATTACCTTATTAGGAATCCACTTTTTTACACCCTATTTAAATCATCCATTGGGCATTGGGTGGATACTCATTGTTTCGCTTATAATAACTATTAATGTAAACGTTATATCTTCTAAAGACAAATCCATCAATGCGAGCACAGCTCATGCATTGCTGAATTTGTCTTAAGGCGATAATCTCTATAACGAATATACATGAACAGTATTTACACACAAACCAAAATATCTGTTGTCATTGCAACATATAATGAGGATCCTCAATTATTAATTGATTTATTTTATTCTTTGCAAAAACAAACTGTTCAACCAACAGAAATTATTATTGTTGATAATTCTTCTGACGATCATCTTGTACCCATCATTCAAAAACATTGTCCACAAGGTCTACTCTTAAAACAATCAGAAAATTTGGATTTTGATCGCTCATACAATCTTGGCATGTCCAAAGCTTCGAGTGAATACATTCTTATTCTGAATGCTGACTTAGTTCTCAAACCAAATGCAATTGAATACCTTCTGAAAACAATACAAACTGATGCACGCATTGCTGCGGTTGGTCCAAAGTTATACCGCTTAACAACATCGCTCGAAAAAAGCACAGAGCGAGCAATAATAGATTCGTTAGAAATAATAGGAAATCGTTCCCGACGATTTATCAATAGGGGAGAAGGAACAATTGATACGGGAGAATACACCGAAACTCGAGAAGTATTCGGCCTTTCCGGCACTGCTATTCTTTTTCGTACAACAGCTCTTCATGATGTTGCAAAATACGGAGGAGGTCGTATGGACGAATATTTTGATGAAGATTTTGTTGCTTATAAAGAAGATATTGATCTTGCATATCGACTTCAACATCGAGGATGGAAAATAATGCTAGAACCACGAGCAATAATGTATCATAAACGCACTGCACAGGAAACAAAAAAAGGAACAATACAGGGAGTTTTTAAAGATCGTGAACAAAAATCAGTTCGTATTCGTGGCAATTCATATCGAAATCATCTATGGATATTGATAAAAAATGAGCCCCTTAGCAATTTACTTGTTCATTTGCCATGGATCGGTTATTATGAATGTGCAAAATTTTTATTTTTGCTTTTCTTTGAACGTTCAACTTTGGCGATTTTGCCTTCTTTTTTTAAAAAACTTCCACGCATGTTGAAAAAAAGAAAAATTATCCTTTCATCATCTCAAATTTCTCATCAAAAATTTCTTCGTTGATAGCATATCACATACTATGAAATTATCTTTCCTTATTTTAAATACAAATAATTGTAATCTCACACGATTGTGTATTACAAATATTGAAAAACTTCATTTAAATATGACGCATGAAATTATTGTAGTCGATAATGCGTCACGTGATAACTCTGTCGAAACAATTCAAAAATTATTTCCACATGTTCGAGTTATTGTAAATAAAAAAAATCTTGGCCACCCCGGTGGAAACAACATGGGTTTGCGCGCTGCAAAGGGTGAATATATTGCCATGATAAATGAAGATTTATTTTTTCGCAATGCAGATGAAATTCAAAACATTTTATTATACATGGATCAACACACAGATACAGCTTTTTTAGGTCCAAAACTACACGAACTTGATGGAAAAGTACAATATTCTTGTTTTCGAAAATATTCATTACTCACGCCAGTATACAGAAGAACTTTTTTTGGTAAATTGCCAAGTGGAAAAAAAGATGTGAATAGATTTTTAATGACTGATTTTGATCACAATCAAACGTGTGAGGTAGAATGGCTGCTTGGAGCATGCTTGTTTATTCGAAAAAAAGCTATGGATGAGATTGGAATAATGAATGACAAATTTTTTCTTTATTTTGGAGATTTTGAATGGTGTAACCGAGCTCGACAGAAAGGGTGGAAAGTAGTATATTATCATAACACGCGTTTTATTTATCATTTCTATAAACGCGAATCCGCAGCCGGTAAATTTTCATTTACTCAGGCATTGTCATATACAACGCGAATTCATATTAAAGATTGGATAACCTATTTAACCATCAAATGATTATGAGCAATATTCTTCACTTTTCAACAGGGAAATTACAACGATCATGGAAACGACTGGCTCGATGGAAAAAAGTTATGATCATTGCTGTTCCTATGATACTGCTCTGCTTACTGTTTATTGGTATATGGGCATTACTGACCATACAAAAAGCAAAACCAATATATGCTGAGGGACTTGCGGCAAAACAAAATTTTGAAACAGCGCAGCAGAATATTCAAAATCAAGAATTCGATAAAGCAATTGTAGAATTACAAGAAGCTCATACGCATTTTCAATCAGCCCAAACACAACTGCGACCATTTAAAAAATATGAATTTATTCCTGTAGTTCAGGCTCAAATGAAAGCTGCTGAAAATCTTCTTCAGGCAGGCGTTAGTTTATCCGCTGGTCTTCAAACGCTCGCAAAAGTAGCAAACAATGTAAACGCTGTAGTGAAAGATCAGGATGCTTCCTTTAACGATGTATCAGCTGAGCAAAAACGAGCAGTACTTCAACAATTAAGTGAATCTTCTGCTGATCTGCAAGGAGTAAAATCTGACATAGAATTAGCTGTTATTTCTATTGAAAATATTCCAGATGAAGGATTATTAAAACAAGTACGAAATGCCGTAGAGCCAATAAAAGAGCAACTTCCATTACTAGAAGGTCTCATCACACAAGCTATACCAGCCGCAGAATCATTACCGGTTATTTTAGGGTATCCTGAACAAAAAACGTATTTATTTTTATTACAAAACAATAATGAATTACGTCCGGGTGGCGGGTTTATTGGTACCTATGGTATTTTAAAATTAGATGCTGGTGAAATTAAACAATTCGAAACAGAAAATATTTATGTATTGGATATTGCTGGTCAAGGAAAAGTAACTGAACCGGCTCCAGGACCAATCACACAACACACCAGTACAAAGCAATGGTATATGCGCGATAGTAACTGGTCTCCTGATTTTCCAACCAATGCACAGAAAGCTGAATCAAAATATTATGAAGAAGGAGGGCCTGAGACGAATTTGGATGGTGTGATTGCGATTACCCCTACAGTGATCGAATCTTTATTAAAAATGACGGGTTCTATTACGGTTGATGGAGTAGAATTTACAGAGCAAAATTTATTTGAACAATTGCAGCTGGAAGTAGAGTTTAACTATTCTAAAAAAGGCATTTCAGATTTGGATCGTAAAGCGATTATTGGTCATTTGGCAACTGAACTCATGAATCGTATCATGAGTATGCCACGTTCACGATTTGCAGAATTGTGGGATACATTTGTGACAAATGTCGATCAAAAACAAATTCAATTATACGTAGATGATCCTATCACACAATCATTAATTCTTGCTCAAAATTGGGGTGGTGAGATGAAAGAGTATGGAAATTCGGATTATTTAATGGTGGTTGATGCGAACCTTGCGGCACTAAAAACAGATCGTAAAATGGAACGTTCAATTGCGTACAATGTATTAGGTGATAATGGTTCTTATTATGGTTCAGCAGAAGTAACATATATTAACCATACTGAACAAGCACAAAAAGTTGGATTATATACTCGATATCGCACATATACTCGCATCTATCTTCCATATGGAAGTGAACTTGTTGAATATTCTGGCTATTTAACAAATGATGTAAAAGTAAAACACGGTGTTCCAACAGCTCCGGAAGTTACAGAGGAATCATTTACACGTCCGGATGGAACAGTCATACAATATACGGTCGTTGGAGGATTTACAGCAATTGAACCACGAGAAACAGGAAAATTATACATTAAATATAAATTACCACAATCAGTCGCACAACAAATCAATAATAAAACATATACTGTATACATTCAAAAACAGTCGGGCACGCATGAACATGGATTGCATTTCAACTTTGATATTGGTCAAAAAATAAATAATGCCGTAGCTTCTGACTTGACGAGCTCAATTGAAGGGAATAAAGTGTCATTTGATACAGATCTTCAAGTTGATCGGGAATTTACTATCTATCTTAAATAATATCCCTATAAATTAGTATGTTTTTTCGCAAAATTGGTATCGATCTTGGTACGGCAAATACCCTTGTTTATGTGCCTAAAAAAGGAATCGTTATTAACGAACCTTCTGTTGTGGCTATTTCCGTAAAAGATCGTCGAGTTCTTGCGGTAGGTAATGAAGCAAAGGAAATGCTTGGTCGTACTCCGGATACTATTGTTGCACAAAAGCCTCTAAAAGATGGTGTCATTGCAGATTATAAAACAACAGAAAGTATGTTGCGTTATTTTATTAATAAATCATTAGGTGGTGTACGCGTCTTTGCTCCAGAAGTCATGATTGCAGTTCCTGCTGGTATTACTTCAACAGAACGACGCGCGGTGATTGACGCAACAATACAAGCAGGTGCAAAAGCGGCGTATATTATTAAACAACCCATTGCGTCTGCAATCGGCGCTGGCATTCCTATTGGTTCAGCTTCTGGACATATGATTATTGAAATTGGTGGAGGCACTTCTGAAATTGCTGTTATTTCTCTTGGGGGCATTGTTGCGAATACTTCTGTGCGCATTGGCGGTACAAAATTTGATCATGCAATTCAAGAGTATGTACGTAAAAAGTTAAATCTTGCAATCGGAGAACGTACGGCCGAAGAATTAAAAATTCATATTGGTTCAGCACTCCCATTAAAAGAACCTTTGAGTATGAATGTGCGTGGACGTGATGTAATTACTGGATTGCCAAAAACTGCAACAGTTACCTCAGACGATATTACGGAAGCAATACAAGTAGAATTACACGGTATCATGGAGGCTGTAAAATCAGTGTTACAAGAAACTCCACCAGAACTTTCGGCTGATGTTATTGATAAAGGCATGGTGCTTTCCGGAGGGAGCGGTATGTTACGAAATCTTGATGAACTATTGAGCCGAGCCACTGATGTGCCCGCGTATGTTGCGGACGATTCGTTACTAAACGTTGTGCGTGGAACCGGTATTGCTTTAGAAAATCTCGAATCATACAAACGTTCCATTATGGAAAATAAATAACAATAATGGTTTGCTTGCACTATGATTATTGGTATTGACGCATCGCGAGCAAATAGTCGTCAAAGAACCGGAACAGAATGGTATTCATTTCATGTTATAGAAGAATTAAAAAAAATTATTCCTGCAGAGCATCAAGTAATCCTGTATTCAAAAGAACCACTATTGCCAGATTTATCAAAATTGCCTGTTACTTGGCAATCACGCGTGTTGCGTTGGCCGCCAAAGTTTTTATGGACACAGTTTCGATTATCGTGGGAAATGTTCATGCATAAACCAGATATTCTTTATATCCCAGCACACACCATTCCTCTTATTCACCCAAAAAAAATTGTACTGGTTGTTCATGATGTAGGTTTTGAGCGAGAAGCAACTTTATATAACGACACTACTATTGGAAACAACCAACCTATTGTAAAAAAAATCATGAATTTGCTCGTGCGTCTCGTTACAGTAGGAAAATATAATGCAAGCGAAAAAGATTATCATCGATTTGCGATGACACAAGCCATACGACACGCTACACGCATTATCACTGTTTCTCAATTCTCACAACAAGAAATTATTGACGTGTATCATTCTGTGTCAAAAAAACGCATAACAGTCATTCCAAATGGTTTTAATACACGCAAAAAACAACAAATAACGAAAATTTCAAGCACAATAGTACATGAACATGGTATACGCATGCCTTATGTATTATTCATTGGACGCATTGAACAAAAAAAGAATATACCACGTCTTATTGATGCCTTTGCATTAATAAAAAAACAATACCATTTTTCTGGACAATTGGTGTTGGCTGGGTCTCCGGGATTTGGTCATGAAGAAGTACAACATCGTATTACAAAACATCAATTATCCAATGACGTTATTCAAACCGGATGGATATCCAATGAGTTACTCTCTTTATTATTAACGCACGCACATGCATTTGTATTTCCGTCTTTATATGAAGGGTTTGGTATTCCGCTGTTAGAAGCGATGAGTGTTGGTGTACCCACTGTTTGTTCTGCTATTTCTCCATTACAAGAAATTGGGAGTGATGCTACTCTCTATTTTAATCCCACATCTTCTGAAGATATGGCGGAAAAAATAGCACAGGTATTATATAAAGATAGTCTGAGGCAAACATTGATTGAAAAAGGATACGCACAAGCGTGTAAATTTTCCTGGGAAAACACAGCTCTCAAGACTTGGAATGTCCTCCATTCAATTATGCAAAAAAATCTATGAAAACCCACATCTCTGAGAATCAATTATTTGAACGAGCATATCCACAACAGAGCCATTATATTCAACGCATCATGCAATCTCAACGTATGCACCACGCTTATTGTATTGCAGGAATAGAAGAAGGAGGGGAGCGTTGCTGCATAGAATGGTGGGCGCAACAATTACTCTGTACTCAAACACAATCACCCTGCACAACATGCAAAAGTTGTACAGAGTATCAAAAAAATATTCATCCAGATATATTGTGGATTACAGTAAAAGATACTTTCAACACTGAATCGATTGGATTATCGGATATGTACACACTCAAACAATTTATCTCCTCTCCACCCAGAGTAGCTCGATATAAAGTTATTTGTATTGATAAGGCAGAACAAATGACTTTATCAGTAATAAATTCTTTATTAAAAACGATTGAAGAGCCACCCTCTTATATCCGAATACTCATCAGTACTTGTCATATTGAACTACTTCCAAAAACACTCCAATCACGACTACATATATTATTTTTACCACAACTTTCTGAAAAAATAATTGTGGAGATTTTAGCTAACCATGAAATAGTAAATGTTCAAGAACAATCATCATTGCTACCATATATTCAAGGAAAATTTGATCGTTTAGAGCTTATTATTCATAAAAAAATGCAATCATTTAACTCGTGGAAAGAAGAGACAGCATTTTGGATCAATTGTATACTTTCTCCCATTGGAAAAAGGGATCAATTGATTCGAGAACGATTTTTGCAACCACCACAATCTACTCAGCATCTTGCCACACTTCTATCGTCCTTCCAAATTATTGAACATATTTTACGTTCCAATCTATTGACAAACGTTGCCAATTCTTATCAAAATACTGTATACTTTTATTGGCATGACTTTCCACAAATACAGCGCTTACAATCGCTGTATTCTCAAGAGGCGATACTTCAACGATTGCATCTTATTGCAACATGTCAAAAAATGTATCACCAACATGTCAACAAAAAAATGTTACTCGATTATTTGATTATGACTCTATGAATATACTCATGCGAATCAGTGTTCTTTCTATCTCACTTTTATTCTTAGGAGCATCTTGTAGTACACCCAAAGATGGGGGGGTGTATAAGTCAGAAAATGCAGGACAAAACTGGACACCAAAAATATTTTTAGGTCAAGAACGCAAAAAAACACTCACTATTGCAGGAGTAAGCGCAACAGTGATGCGATTTGATCATACAAACCCTTCAATCATGTATCTTGGAACCTTAGAGAATGGAATTTTTAAAACTGATTCAGCTGGCGAACAATGGAGACAGCTACCAATTAATGCTGGTCGTATTCGCGATATTATTATAGATCCTACGAACGCAACCACTGTTTACGCAGTCATTAATAATAACATTATTCAATCTACAGATGGGGGAGAACAATGGGATGAAATTTATACAGATACGCAAGGAGCAATTATTACACGTCTTTCTGTTGATACATCCAATCCGAAACGTATCATTGCTGGAACATCTATTGGGACATTACTCATTAGTGAAAATGCTGGTATTAATTGGAAAGTATTAAAAGTGATTTCAGAGCCAATCATTGGCGTTATAAGTAACCCACAAAATAATCAAATATTGTACGTACTTGAATTAGACACGACTATTCATAAATCAGTTGATGGTGGAAATACGTGGACAGATTTATTCACTACAGAAACATTTGAGCAATTCAAAAAAGATCAAAAAGCAGGAGGTGCCCATACAGTAAAACGATTTACAATGGATCCAAACCATCCAGACACGCTGTACGTTGTGACTGCTGATGGCATAATAAAAACTACAAATGGTGGTATGAACTGGTCGTTTGTGAACACACTGATAGAACGCGGTGCCGAACAAAATGCAGAAATTCAAAATATTGTTATTCACCCGAAAGATTCGAATACACTATTTCTTACTGTCGGTCACTTGATTCATGTTACGCACGATGGTGGAAACACTTGGTCTACTATTGCAGATTTTCCATCTTCCGGTATTATAACCACCTGTATTATACATCCAGAAAATACAGATATTCTGTATGCAGGAGTACAAGTTATAAAGAAAAAACGCACTGGATTTTTTGTTCAACCGCCAACCAAATAAATAATCATATGCAACAAACAGATCAATTTGAAAAAATAATTATTTCACTACAGAATCAATTACGTTCAATGCAAACAAGTCATGCAAATCCGGCTATGGTAGAAACAATCATAGTAGATGCATATAATGCAAAGATGCCTTTACAAGAACTAGCCACTATACAAACACCCGAACCGCAGCTTTTAGTTATTCAACCGTGGGATAAATCAGTGATAAAGAATATTGAATCTGCACTTCGTGAAAGCAAATTGCAACTCAACCCTGTTATAAATGGCCCGCTTATTCGTATTGCATTTCCACCACCTACTGAAGAACGTCGGAAAGAACTCGTGAAATATATGAAAAATATTGTTGAAGAATCGCATATTGCAATTCGTAAAACACGCGAACAATTGCTCAAAGAAATAAAAGAACAAAAAAAGAACAGTGAAATTTCAGAAGATGATTTTTTTTATCAGGAAAAGGAAATACAGCACATTGTTGATGACTATAATGAAAAAATAAAAAAAATCGAGGAAGCAAAAGCAAATGAATTAATGTCACTATAATGTCTACTATTTTCACTATTATTATCTTTATTCTTGTACTCGGGTTATTGGTACTCGTTCATGAGTTGGGACATTTTATTGTTGCAAAAAAATCTGGGGTTTCCGTAGATGAATTTGGATTTGGATTTCCACCACGTATCTTTGGAAAAAAAATAGGGGACACGATCTATTCTCTTAATTGGATTCCTTTAGGCGGATTTGTCAAAATTAAAGGTGTTGCAGGAGATGAGGAGCAAATTTCTACTACAAAGCGGGATCCGAATAGTTTTGCGACAAAATCATTTAGTCGGAAATTTTTTATTCTTTTTGCTGGTATATTCATGAATATTGTTTTTGCCGTTGTACTGTTTTCTCTTACATTTTTTATTGGAGTTTCTACTGATCCAACAACAGCAGAACGTGGTGCACACATTTCAAATCAACGAGTTGTTCTATCTGCAATTATTCCCAACAGCCCAGCATCTGAAAGTGGGCTGAAACCAGATGATACTATTCTTTCGATTAATTCGCAAATCATTAATAGTGCTGAAACGTTTCAACAACAAATCACTCAAAAAAAAGAAGGAGAACCATCACAATTAATCATACAGCGTGACCAAGAAAAGATAACAATTGCAGTTGCTTCTCAACGCATTGTATATAATGAGCAATCATTTATTGGAATTGGTGTTGGTCTTCAAGATATTGCTACGATATCATATCCGTGGTATCAATCAATTTGGGAAGG
>Ga0208373_1005168_pt1 | contig 11091 bp, 8 predicted proteins | sample RifOxyC2_FD_184036 | JGI IMG/M metagenome (GOLD analysis project Ga0208373, IMG submission 184036) | Soil microbial communities from Rifle, Colorado - Rifle Oxygen_injection C2 (SPAdes) | ecosystem: Environmental > Terrestrial > Deep subsurface > Rock core/Sediment | place: Rifle, Colorado... | reverse complement strand
TTTCAATTCCAAATTCATCTTTAAGATTCATTAATGATTCAGATAATTCTTTCAATTCCCTTTTTTTCTCATCTTTACGAATAAAAAACTTATTGAAGAATAATCCTTTATACAGCTTCGCCACATAAGTTACATAGATATGTTTTTAAGATATGATTATTAAAAAAGTATTTGCTCAAAGGTTTTCGAAAACCTTTGAGCAAGGTAAAATAAAAAAATACTTTTTGCAAGAAATAGTTTAAATATTTTTAATAGTTCGGCGTTTCCGCCGTCCATTTTTGGGGGTTTCCAATTGTGGCATGCAGGTCGGCAACACCCAACATCAATGAAGGAATATTAGATGATGTTTCTGATTCTGCTACCGGAGTATTGCCAATCATTATTCCTTTATCATCATAAAGATATGCTTCAATCTTTACGGGTTTTATATTTTCCGTACTTGAATTTCTAACTTTAGCTGTTATATATAACAACCCGTCTTTATAACGATCATCAAGCTGGGCACGCACAAAGAAATCCAAAAGGTAAACTTTAGGAGTTGAACACAAATACACTTCTGAATATTCCGCTAAAACGCCACATATCCTGATCTTCAAGATAAGAGCCGTCAGACGGTAGACTTCAACAGATAATTGATTTTCTCCTTTTTGCAGATAAGAATTCAGGTTGAATTCTGCGGGAGTCATACTGCCCTGGCTGTAACCAACTTTTTTACTGTTAACCCAAATGTAAAAGCACTTTCCACTCCGCCGAAATGAATATAGATATTGCGTCCATCCCAATTATTTGGAAGAGTAAAAGTTGTTCTATAGGAACCTACCGGATTATAATCCTGAGGAATTAGTGGAGGGTTTACAGGATAATCAAGATGGAAAGGATACTTTTCATTCAAATATATTGTGTTCCAAATCCTTCCGTCTGCCAGCTTGCCGGAACCCTGATATTAGCCCATTTAGTTACATCATAATCCTTTCTATAAAAATCCTTTGGCCTTTCAGCAGGATTTTTTGACCATTTGAATTTCCATTGTCCATCTAATGATTTATAATAAGGAGTATGAAATTCCCAACTGCTGTCTGCCAGGGCACTTTGTTGATCAGGATAGTGCAAAAAACTTAAATGAGCAGGTTCTTTGTTAATTCCGATAACTAGTGGATTTTCCCAATCCGGTAAATCACCTAAATTATTTTGTGCTGTTAAAACAATCGGTAGAACCAGAAGAATCGATGTAATAAATATTTTTTTCATTTTTAATCCGTTTATCATTTTTATGAAATAATGATAGCTTTCTTTTTATAACTGCTGGAGCATCGCAGCATTGAATCCAATTTTATTAATCCCAGATAGTCTACCTCATAAGTACATATATACCTGCCGTTCGGAAAATTATTTAGTAGTTCTTCAAAGGCATTACACTTTCTCATCTTTGTTCCTTAGGTTGATCAGTGCCCCAGCACATGATTGCTGTCGGCAGGATTGTCGGGCCCCCTAGTAGTATCCACAACTTTAAACATTAACGGAAGCTGGACGTTATCAACTTGATCGAGCTTAATGGACTCTTCGGAGGGAGTCACCAGTGTGACATTTTCCATGACCCAATCCTTAGCACAGGTGATTTCACCGGGCTTTTGTGCCTCGATAAAGACGTTTTTCCAGAGCATATTGCGCATAGGCTTTTCGGGATAGGCGTTAACGTAGAAACCGGTCCCAGCATTTTTAACCGAGATATTTGCCAGAGTTATGTTGCGAAATTCGGGGATGCCACGTTCGGAAGGCTTAACGGGAATGAGCATTGTGCGCCAGTGATCTTTGTACTCTGACTCAGGAATTGAGTCGGGAACTACCGGGTAGCTAAAGCTTGGATACCAGTTGAGTTCAAACTTAAATGGGCTATCAACGTTTTCCATCTCTATGTCATGGATGTAAATATCGCGCATTACTCCTCCACGGATTTTAGCCGACTTGAAGCGGATGCCGGTGTTAGTACCAATAGCCTTAAGTCCATATACCTCTATATCATGCATGCCGCCGGATGTTTCCGAGCCAAGGGTAAACAAACCATGCCCGGAGCGGGTAACGCAGTTGCGGTAAACAACCCGCTCTGTGGGTCGGTTTACACGTAACCCGTCTGCGTCCTTGCCTGCTTTGAGGCAAAGGTTATCGTCGTTACAGTCAATGTCGCAGTTTTCAACAAGGATGTTCCGACCCGAGTCGGTATTGATACCATCGGAGCTGGGTCCGAAGTAACCATCGTAGTTGTTCCTTATCGTAACGCCGTCAACATGAACTTGGTCGGAATAGGTCAGGCTGATAGTCCAGAATCCCGAGCGATAGATGTTGATATTCTTGATGACAACTTCCTCGGATTCATATACGACGAGAGCCCTGACGCGCTTGCAGTCATAATCGACCGCCCAGCGGAGACCACGGTTAATATAATCTTGATACATGCCGCCTGATTGCGGGGGATCGCCCCAGAATTTATCCCACCAAAATTTCCCGTTACCATCCAGAGTGCCCTTGCCGCTGATGCGAACATTCTGTTCCCTATAGATATTGATTAGTGCCGCAGGCCATTGCATCGTTATACCGGAGATACGAGTGAGCGTATCGGGAAAGGACGCATCATCCTGAATAGCCTGGACGGTGACACCTTCGGGAATATGGAAATCAACATTGGTTTTGACAAAAAGGGCACCGGTGACATAGATACCTGGATTGAAGGTAACCTGCCCGCCGCCGGCTGTCGCTGCGGAATCAATTGCTCTTTGAATGGTTTTGGTGTTGAGGGTCTTGCCATCGCCCGCTGCACCGAAGTCGGAGGCATTAAAGACCCTGTCGGGTATGACACAAAAATCGTCGTCGTAAAAGAGGGCTTCGAGCTGCTGTACGAGTTGAGACTTGCCGGGAGTGAGAAGCGGTGTCTGTACACCAGCCTGCTGTGCATAAGCGGAACATAAGAGTGTGCACAACACGTTGAGCACAATGATCAATATGATACGGTGCATTGTGCGTCGCATCGATATGCCAATATCTGATGTGTACATACTATACCTCCTACCGGGATTAAATAATTTTCTCTTATTAAAAAGATATAGATAAATAAAATAAGTGAAAAAGTCAGCCTGCGGAATTATATATTATAAAATGCTTAATGTAGAAGGTCAAACATTAATTTGTATACTTTGATTTTACCAACCGATATTTTTCATATTACTTTAAACATTCCGCACTTAATCCATAATATCAGGATTGTAAATAGAAAACATCTTAATAATTTATTTCAACAACACAAGTTTTTTGGTTTCTGAGAAATTTCCTGCTTGCTCGTCTTGGCTCGACCAAACCGAGACAGAAAGTCTGTAATAATAAATTCCGCTTGGCAGATCGCTTCCATCAAATTCAACCTCATAATTTCCCACAGGTTTTTTTTCATTAACCAAAGTTGCTAATTCCCTGCCAAGTACATCGTAAACTTTTAATTGTGTGAACATTATTGCAGAAGTTCCTGTATTCCGAATTGTATATCTAATTGTGGTTGTCGGGTTAAACGGGTTGGGATAATTTTGCTCAAGAGTGGCTGATAACGGCAAGAGTGCAGACTCTTCCTCTATTATCCCTGTTGTTTCTTCCTTGTATTCAACTCTTAAAATTAAGTTATTGATCCAATCACTGCTGACGTAAAGGTTCCCGAGGCTGTCACTTGTAAGTCCAACGGGTTTACCCCATATGTTACTCTGATCGGGAGGGTTTGGCCAGAAGCCCGTCATAAAATCTCCTACCTTAGCGTTGCTGCTGTCGGGATCAACGAACAAAGCCACTACCTTGTGCCCGGGGTCGGGTCCTCTGAATCCAGCGCGATATGCTACAAAAGCAGTGTTTATGTACTCGGGCGGAAAATTACCCGAAGGATAGAAGTAGATGTCCATCGGTGCTACGTGTGCGTCAACCAGTGCAACCGGACGCTTCATACTTTCTACCAGCATGCTGTCTTCACTTGTGATGGGCGGTACGCGCCAGTGCCCACGAATCTCAAAATTTATATAAACCTGGTAACCGTAAGCTAACGGCCAGCCGTAAAAACTACCGTCGCGAACGATATCGATCCATTCCGGCGGCAAAGAATCGACAGCTTCAGTATGACCGTTGTTGGTAGCCCACAACTCACCGGTGAGCGGATGTATGTCAAGACCGATAGCATTGCGCAAACCGCTGGCAAATACTCTGCGTCCTGTGCCGTCAGCATTGAACTGTAAAACAGCAGCGTGTTCCGGTTCATCTCGGCATACATCACAAAAGGATCCTATGGACAGATAAAAATGTCCCGTAGAATCATTTACAGCGATCGTTCGTGTCATATGCGGTTCGTCTTTCTCAGGGATATTATCAACAAAAACCTCACGCTCTTCATAAACCAGGTCGCCATCAGCATCGCTGAATTTGACAATCTGGTGGACATCCGCCACATACATATCTCCCTTATAGAAAGCCAGGCTGTTAGCCCATCTAAGGCTGTCAGCTGCAATGATAACCGTATCGGTCACACCGTCGTTATCCCTGTCCGGCAAAGCGACAATCTGACTGGTGAAGTCGTTAGCATGGGGCTCAAATTCATCGGCCGTGCCGGCTTTCATATTCGCTACATGTAAAACACCATCCTTATTAAAGACCATCATACGGGGACCTCTCAAGCCGGTGATGGCAAAGACTTTTACCGAAAAACCCAGAGGCAGGTTCAGGGTTAGACCCTCCGGTATCATACCCAGAAATTTTTCAGGTACGATGAGAGGAACGGGTTCCAGGTTCAGATCAATCTCCGGTGTCATTTGTATAGTTCCGGGCGGGTAGGGATCTTCTCCCTGGGCAAAAAGTAAAACTGGGAAGATCAGCAAGACTATCGCTTTTTTGAGTATATGCACGCTATTGCTTTCCATAGATTTAGCTATCACTTTAAATTCTTATCTAGATTATTTAGAAAATACTGTAATTATTCTGACTTATCAAATATTATTGTTGACTGTTCTTCATTAACCACGAAATATAATATTGGCGATAACACCCCAAACAATTGATAAATTATTTCCGAACCAAATTCATCCCCAGCGTGGAGTTTCCGGGTTCAGTATTACATTAACTCATTATGTGAATTGGCAGATAAACTGTTAAAACGGTTACATTATGTTGTGTTTTTCTTATTAACCCACGGATTAATCTGTGGGTTAATGAAAATAGAAGTAATTTTTTGTAACTGTTTCAACAGTTTTTTTTGTTGTTTTTTATTTCAAACAACTGGTTACAGTAATATTCTTTTTTAATACTTGATTGTCCTTCGTACAGCTTTTTATTTATAAATATTATCGAGTATCAAAGTAACGTCTCTACCGATAAGACCATCGACTGCCGGATTTCTATTCTCTAACACAGCGTTTGTAAAATCCTCTATTAACGGTTGGTGAACATTCTGATGGGGAGGGTGATGTTCAGTTCTTTCACTCTTTTCAGTTTTTACTATCATAGTTCCACCATTAAGAACCGGAATGTGTATTGATCCTTTAGTGCCAAATATATCAAGTGTATCCTGTGCTTCATAAGCTGCATGTGTCACTCTAATGATTGCATGGGTGTGATTCTCAAATAATAAAGAAACATACGCTGTATCTTCTACTTCCCTTTTAAAGTGTACATTAAATAGTTGGGATTGCATCTCTTTAACGTTCCCAAATAGATGTTGAAGAACTTCTATTCGATGACATCCAAAATCCATCATCGGTCCACCACCCGACTTTTCCTTCTCTAAAAGCCAATATCTTGGCTCACCAGGTTTTCTATCGTACCATTCAAATGCCTGGATCTCGACGACGGTCGGTTCACCTATTTCGCCAGACAAGATAATTTCTTTGGCGCGTTTAATCACAGGATAGAAGTGGCGGTAGTATGCAACGCCAAGAATAACATTATTCTTTTTACAAGTTTCTATCATGCTTTCACAATCTTTTGCATCCAATGCCATCGGTTTTTCACATAATACATGCTTTCCTGCTTTTGCTGCCGCTATGGTTTGTTCCGCATGTAGATAGACAGGAGTGGCTATATATACTGCATCTATTTCCTCGTCCGCAATAAGATCCTGCCAGCTTTTATACCATCTATTGGCACCAAATTCTTTTGCAAAAGATTCTGCAAGAGCATGATTGGCTCTGGCAACAGCAAGTAATTCACACTGTTCTAAAGTTTTTAGTGCAGGGGCAATTCTTTTTTTTGAGATATCCCCGCAGCCAATGAGTCCCCAGCGCAATTTTTCCATCTTACTATCCTTTGATTGATATTTGAGATAACTGGTAAATTATAAAAATAAACCATCGAATTATGAAAAAATTTGAATATTCAAATGGTTCATCTTTTGGACTATTGACTTCTCGAATTGCACATTAATGCTTGGAAACAATCACTTGGGTAAGATCGATAAACTGATTCACACAGATTTCGCACTTAAAGAATTAGTGGAGGTGGCGGGAGTCGAACCCGCGTCCGAAGTTAAGAACCAAAGAACGTCTACACATTTAGCCTGTTTTTGTTTTAACTTAAAATTACCAAACAGACCTGGATCACTTTAAGCTTGCCTGCTTTAGTTTCGCATCATCAGCACAGGCAGCAGAATCAGCTATCATACCTAAACGACGTTCTTCCAAACCCCGGCATGAGAGAGAAAGGAGAACGGCTGCTTGTTTAATTAAGCAGCTAAGGCGTAGTTATATTCGCCAGTTATTGTTTTATTCCCAATTGTTTAACGTGTACTCGGGGAACACGATGTGCAGTTCAATGTCTCTTCAACCCCGTCGAAGCCAATTTCACCCCCAGGAAAAAGCAAAGGGTAGAGAGCAAAGAGAAAATGAAATAAAATTATTTTTGCCACTCAATATCTTCAATCCCGGAGATTTTGTTTTCATAACGGGCTAGTACAAAGAACAAATCTGATAATCTGTTAAGAAAAATAATAATATCGGGACTTATATTCACTGCATTATTTAATGCAACAACTCTTCTTTCTGCTCTTCTGCAAATTGTCCTGCAAATATGCAGCAATGCGGCACTTTTGCTGCCGCCGGGAAGAATAAAATTTTTCAGTTCACCAAGCCGGGAATCAAATTTATCAATTTCTTTTTCAATCTCCTCATAATTAAGTTTTGAAATACGGGGTATGTAATGGCTCTTATTTTTCACATTACCGGGTGCAGATAAATCCGAACCAAGAATAAACAAAGTGTTTTGAATTCTTTCGAGAAGTTTTTTCACTTCGTAATCTTTTATTTCTACTAAGGCAAGTCCGATAAAAGAATTGAGTTCATCAACAGTACCGTAAGTTTCGATTCTCAGTGAATCTTTGGAAACCCTTTCTCCTCCGAAAAGCCCGGTTTCTCCTTTATCTCCCCCTTTTGTATAAATCTTCATTTTTTAAATGGAAGCGATTTTATTTCAACGCGACTGGTTCTATGAAACTGGTCTTTTGCAATTACCTTAGTTCCATCACCCAAAAAGTTTTTCCTCACATAGCCTAAACCAATAAACCTATTTAGCTTCAGCGATTTAACATACGAAGTTATTATTCCGGCTTCTTTATTATCTTCATCTATCAAAACAAAATGTGATTCCGGCAATGGCGGTTCTAAAAATTCTATCCCGGTAATATATTTCTGAACTTTATCATACGTTTCAAGTCTGGCTATTACTTCCTGACCTATATAACATCCTTTAGTTGAGCTTACCAGCCGCATTAGTCTGGCTTCATGAGGATTTATTTCATCATTTATTTCGGAAGGGGCAGCCAGAATTCCTTGTTCAATCCTGAAAGAATTATAGACATCTTCACCAACAAAATTAAAATCAAAAAGTCCTTTATTCTCTATAATATATTTAGTCAGACGGCGTGCGTTTTCTTCATCCGAAATTGTCCAGAATTTAATGTTGCCGTTATCATCTTTAATCTTTACAAGAAAAAATAATATTCCTTCGGTGTGTACAATTTTAAAAGTATTTGGTTGAATATTATTAACAATACTTCCACTAATAAGTGTTACAAATGAATCAGCCTGGGGACCCAACAATTCAAAAATTGTATACTTCCCTTCTGTAACTGTTGTTTTAACATCATCAGTTATTACGTATTTGTTAATCCAGCTTACAATTTTTTCTTTGTGCGCTGCGCTGCAAATAAGTAACTGGTGACTATCAAAATTTAAGAGTGTGGTACGGTCAATTATTCTCCCTTTTTCTGATGTAAAGATTGTATCTATAATTTCTTCTTTTGCAAGATTTTTAACGTTATTGGTCGCAATCCTATGAATAAATTCAAGTACATCATTTCCCCTTAGTTCTATAATCCCCGAATGAGATATATTCCTTAATCCTACACCCTCGTATAATGATCTGATAGCATCACCTGCATTATTATAATTTTTGATAACGCTATCATGATTATTTGTTTCCACTTTATATCCTAGATTTTCAAGATATACTATAAGCGGGGTACTCTGCGAATTCATCCTTTTTTTATTTTCTCCTGTATTTTTCCTGTTATAGTTTAATAAAAAACACTTCCGGGATAAAAATTTGACTGCTAAAAATAAGAAAAAAAATGATAAGGATGAACCGGATAACTGCTCTGTATCCTTTTCAAATAATGGCTAAATTACAAAAGCTTAACTCTTTTCAGAATATTCTTTAATAAAGTAAGCTGAACTGATTATTCCTAATTGAAAATGTTTTAAATCGAAATGTTCATTTGGCGAATGAAGATTTTCGGAGTCTAATCCCAAACCCATTAAAACGACAGGGGACTTTAATCTCTTAGAGAAATCAGTAACAATAGGAATTGAACCGCCTTCCCGAACAAAGATAGTTTTTTTGCCAAATGCTTTCTCCATAGCTTTAGCCGCAGCTACATTTGCAGGGTTTTCAATAGGTGTTATACCGGGCTGTCCGCTATGCAGCTCTGTAACTTTTATTTTTACAGACTTAGGGGCAAGTTTTTTAACGTATCGTGCAAACTGTTTAGCAATTTTCACAGAATTTTGCGATGGAACTAACCTCATACTTATCTTGGCAGTTACTTTAGAAGGGATAATTGTTTTGGCTCCTATACCCGTAAATCCTCCTATTATGCCGTTACAGTCTAGAGTGGGTCTTGCCCAAATTCTTTCAAGTGTAGTAAAACCTTTTTCTCCACTTAACTCACTAACACCAAGATCTTTTGCATATTCTTTTTCAGAAAATTTAAGAACTTTAAAGTTCTCACGCTCTTTTTTAGAAAGTTTCAGAACATCATCATAAAAGCCGGGAATTGTTATTCTGCCGTTTTTATCATGCAGTTTTGAAATAACATCGGACAAAATATTAATTGGGTTTGCTACCGATCCACCGAAACTGCCGGAATGAAGATCACGGTTCGGTCCTTCCATTTCAACTTCAAAGTATGACAAGCCTCTTAGTCCGTAAGTTAATGTTGGAACACCGGCTGCATAAAGCGATGTGTCTGAAACCAGGACAGCATCGCACTTAAGCAAATCAGTGTTGTTTTTTAGAAAAACCCTCAGGCTTTCACTTGCTATTTCTTCCTCTCCTTCAATAAGAAATTTAATATTCAGAGGCAGACTCCCTTCTGTTTTAAAAAAGGCTTCGACACTTTTTAAATGAACAAATAGCTGACCTTTGTCATCAGTTGCGCCTCTTGCAAAAATCTTTCCTTCTTTAATTACGGGTTCAAAAGGAGGGCTGTTCCATAATTCAACCGGGTCTACCGGCTGAACATCATAATGCCCGTAAACAAGTACAGTCGGTTTGCCGGGCGCTCCAAGCCATTCACTATAAACAACCGGGTGCCCTTCCGTTTTAAATATTTCAACACGGCTCATACCGATTTTTTCCAGGTTTTCAGCAACAAATTTTGCACAGTGTTCAATCTCATTTTTATATTCAGGTAAAGTGCTGATACTGGGAATTTTCAAAAATTCTTTAAGTTCATTAATGTAATCTTCCATATTATTCCGAATAAAATTTATTACATCTTTCAACTTTTCTCCTTATTTAATTATTTCAGAATTATATGCAGTAATAGAATATTAATTCTTAAAGTATGTCGAGACAAGGGCAAAATTGCCGGTCGAATTTGAAAACTTTATTCCGGCTTTATCTAACATACTTAATTGAGACTATAATTAAAACAGGAAATTAATATATTTTGGCAGTTAGTGTTCAGGTACTTTCCTTGTTAAACCTGTAGTACTTAATTATATTAAATACATGCTGTTGCACAAATATATACTCAGGAATCACCTGGTTCCGTTTATCTTTTCTCTTCTAACACTATTCAGCATTTTTTTGCTCCAGTTTTTAATGAAGTTTGCAGACAGGCTTGTTGGAAAAGGTCTGGATACATGGGTAATAATTCAGCTGATAGTTTATAATTTATCCTGGATGGTAGCTCTTGTCGTTCCGATGGCAGTGCTTGTTGCATCATTAATGGCTTTTGGCAGTATGTCTCAGAATAATGAAACGACAATAATAAAATCCTCGGGAGTCAGCCTCTACAAAATGATTACTGCACCCCTCATTGCTGCTACAATAGTCGGTTATCTCCTTGTGTTGTTTAATAATGATGTATTGCCTGACGCCAATCACCAGGCTAAGTTGCTTATGCAGGATATTTCAAGAAAAAAACCTACACTTTCATTAGAGCCGGGCATATTCTCCCAGGAAGTTTCAAATTATGCTATCCTCGCCAGGGAAATAAATCCAAAATCAAATGAACTGACGCTTGTGACTATTTACGATTATACTGATCCAAGAAAAATAAATATTGTTACGGCAGAAGAAGGAAAAATATTTTTCTCAAAAGACCAATTCAAACTGATAATGGATCTTAAAAACGGTCAGATTCATGAATCGGATATATACGAAACAAGCACATACCGGAAATTAGTTTTCCGGAACCACCGCATAGCAATGGATGCTGAACAATTTTCTTTCCAGCAAACAACTCCCGGAGGTCCCAGGGGTGAAAGAGAATTAAGCACTAACGACATGTTAATAATTGTT
>Ga0208373_1005164_pt1 | contig 11095 bp, 11 predicted proteins | sample RifOxyC2_FD_184036 | JGI IMG/M metagenome (GOLD analysis project Ga0208373, IMG submission 184036) | Soil microbial communities from Rifle, Colorado - Rifle Oxygen_injection C2 (SPAdes) | ecosystem: Environmental > Terrestrial > Deep subsurface > Rock core/Sediment | place: Rifle, Colorado... | reverse complement strand
ATTATATATAATTATTACTGAATTATCAAGATTTTTTTTCTTGACATTTTGCAAAACATAGTTATAATATCACTAATAGTTGATTATGAGATTTTGATTTATCTGTGTAATCGGTTTTTAAAATCTGTGTAATCGTTACTATAATACTCTTCGGGGTTGGGTGAAATTCCTAATCGGCGGTGAAAGTCCGCGAGTCCCATAAAAAATATGGGACCGAATCTGTGAAATTCAGATACCGACGGTAAAGTCCGGATGGAAGAAGAGAATAATAGAGTAGTAAGTATTAAATTTTAACCCTGAAGAATATCTTTAGGGTTCTTTTTATTCACGGAGTTTGGACCTACTGGACCGAACGAGTAAATAATCCGCCGAAGATATGTCAACAATGCGATGAATAGTCGTGATTATTATTGACATGTCAATCGTAGGCGGATAAACAGGTTGAGTCCCCTACCGGAGACCAAATAAACAATCCCGAGCGAACGTAGAGAGTCGAGGGATAAAACCAATAAATTGTTGAGTTCTGACTGCCAAAGGCGAAGTTTTGCCCAAAGGGCAAAAAAGAACCCCCCATGTCTAGTTTTTAACCATATTTGGTGAAAAACTATGGGGGTACAAATTACATTGATTAGAATAAAGTCAATAGATTTGAGATAGACCCTTCACCTTCGGTTCAGGGTGACATCCAAAAAAACATGTTAGACAAAGATATTAAATATATGAAACTTGCACTAAAACTTGCAAAAAAAGGCGAAGGGAAGGTAAGCCCCAACCCGCAGGTTGGTTGTGTTATTGTAAAGAATAATAAGATAATCGCAACCGGCTATCATAAGTTTTTTGGTGGTTTGCATGCGGAAGTTGATGCACTTGAAAAATGCAAAAATCCAAAAGGTGCGACTATGTATGTTAATCTTGAGCCGTGCTGCCATTATAATAAGAAGACACTGCCTTGTGTTCCACAAATTATAGATGCTGGTATTAAAAGAGTCGTAGTTGCAATGAAAGATTCTAATTCTTTGGTTTACGGAAAGGGTATTAAGCAATTAAGAAATAAGGGTATAAAAGTAGAAGTTGGAATTTTGGAAAAAGAAGCAAAAAGATTAAATGAAACATATATGAAATTTATTACAAAAAAGATACCGTTTGTTATTTTAAAATTGGCATTTTCTGTTGATGGAAAAACGAAAACAATTGCCGAAGATTCTAAATGGATTAGTTCAGAAAGTTCAAGAAATATTGTTTATAAATTAAGGAGTGCAACCGACGCAATTCTTGTAGGGTCAAATACTGTCTTGGTGGATAACCCAAGTTTAACATCGCATGGAATGGGGAAGAATCCTGTAAGAGTTATACTTGATGCTAATCTTGAAATACCTTCACATTCAAATGTGTTAAATAATGAAGCGGAAACAGTAATTGCTACATCTAAAAATGCGGATAAAAATAAAAAGACAAAGTTAATAAATATGGGGATTAAAATATTAGAATTACCTTCAAAAAAAGGTTTTGTGGATTTAAAAAAACTTCTTATAGAACTTGCTAAGTTAAATATTTTGTCAGTTGTAGTTGAAGGTGGGGAGACAGTTGCTCAAGAATTTTTTAGAAAAAGACTGGTTGATAAGATTGTATTTTTTATTTGTCCGAAGATTATTGATGGCGAAAAATATATTAAAGATGCTATGATAGTTAAGAATGTTTCTATCAGAAAAATAGAAAATGATTTGTTATATGAAGGCTACTTATAACATCAGAGATTAGCGTATAGCGTATAGGGGATATGAGTCAGCATATAGCGTTCCGCCAGCTGGCGGAGAGGAAAGCGTATAGGGATTAGTTCAAATTGTTCCCTTCCGCCACTGATTCTATGGCGGACCCGCCAACGACTTAGTGGCGGGAACCTCTCATCTCTAATCGCTAATCCTTGAATTTGGAGTTAATATGTTTACAGGAATTATAGAAGATTTAGGGACAATTGTTAATGTTGATAAAAAAAATGTAACTGCGAGCACTAATCTATCTGATATTAATATCGGGGATAGTGTTTCTGTCAACGGCGTTTGTTTAACTGCTGTTAAAATCCAGAAGTTGTCAAAGAATAAGTATCATGATACAATTGAAAAAAACCGTTGGTGTCACCCTGAACAAAGTGAAGGGTCTCAGGTATCATCTAATAACGAGATTCTTCTGCCGATGAATCGGCATCAGAATGACAAAATTAAGGTTTTTAAACAATCTCATCAGATTACTTTTGATGTTTCTGAAGAAACTTTTTCAAAAACAAATCTTGGAAAGTTAAAGATTAAAAATAAAGTAAATTTGGAAAGAGCGCTGAAAACGGGCGGCAGATTTGGCGGGCATTTTGTTAATGGGCATGTTGAAGGTATAGGGAAGATTTTATCGGTTAAAAGATTAGCGAATTCTGAAGTTTGGGAATTTTCTAATCCTGGAGATTTATCAAGATATATTGTTGAGAAGGGCTCGATTGCAGTCGACGGTATAAGTTTAACTGTTACAGAAAGAAAGGTAGGTTCATTTAAAGTTTCATTGATTCCGCATACCCTGAATAATACAACGTTAAGTTTCAAAAAAACAGGGGATACTGTAAATTTAGAGACGGATGTTATTTCAAAATATGTTTTTCAAAATACTGAGAGAAGAGGTATAACAATGGAAAAACTTAGAAAGGCAGGCTATTTATGAATACATTTTCGAATATTAAAGATGCAATTGCTGATTATAGAAAGGGTAAAGCGATAATTATTGTAGATGAACCGTGTCGTGAGAATGAAGGTGATATTGTTTATGCAGCTGAAAAGATAACACCGTCAAAGATAAATTTTATGGCAAAATACGGCAGGGGTCTTATTTGTGTTGCAGTAGAAGGAAAACGATTAAATGATTTAAAGATTGGTCCAATGATAAGAAACGGGCTTGAAATTAAAGAAGCGGCGTTTACGGTATCCGTAGATGCTAAAAAAGGTATTACAACTGGCATTTCTGCATATGATAGAGCTTTTACAATAAGAAAAATGATTAATCCGAAATCAAAACCGGAAGACTTTATTAAACCCGGACATATTTTTCCGTTGAAATATAAAGAAGGCGGAGTTTTGGTAAGAGCCGGACATACGGAAGCAAGTGTTGATATGGCAAGATTATCGGGATTATACCCTGCAGGTGTTATTTGCGAGATTATGAATGAAGATGGTACAATGGCGAGATTACATAATCTTAAAAAATTTGCAGGTAAACATAAGTTGAAGATAATTACAATAGCGCAGATTATTGAATACAGACGGCAAACTGAGAAACTTGTTGAAAAAATAGCAACCACAGTATTTCCGACAAAATATTGTGATTTTGTGTTACATTTATATCAGGATAAACTTACCAAGGAAAATCATGTTGCTTTGGTGAAGGGTGAGGTAAAAGGGAAAAAAAATGTTATTGTGAGAGTCCATTCTTCTTGTCTTACAGGTGACACTTTTCATTCTTTAAGATGTGATTGTGGTGACCAACTTGAGAAAGCGATGCAGATTATTTGTAAAACCGGATTAGGAGTTTTATTGTATATGCATCAAGAGGGAAGAGGAATCGGGCTTTTAAATAAAATTAGGGCGTATGAATTGCAGGATGAAGGCTATGATACTGTTGAGGCAAATTTAGAACTTGGTTTCAAAGCCGATTTAAGAGATTATGGAATAGGTGCCCAAATACTTTCCGATTTGGGATTATCGGATATACATCTTTTAACAAATAATCCAAAAAAAATTGTTGGGCTTGAAGGTTACGGATTGACAATTACAAAGCGAATACCTATTAAAGTTGAACCAAAAACAAAAATTGCTGAAAAATATCTTAAAACAAAGAAAGAAAAATTCGGCCATTTATTATAAAAGCAAGTTAAAAGTAAAAAGTTAAAGGTAAAAATAAAGGCAGGTTAAAGGAAAAAGGTTGGGAGATAAAAATGAGAAATTTTAACTTTTAATTATAACTTTTAACTTGAAGTTTAAGGAGGATTTATGGGTAAAGTTATTGAAGGGAAGATAGTTGCAAAAGGTTTAAAATTTGCTATAGTAGTGTCAAGGTTTAACGAGTTTATTACATCTAAGTTACTAAGCGGATGTGTGGATTCGCTGAAAAGGCATGATGCTGATGAGAAGAATATAGATATTGTGTGGGTACCAGGGTCTTTTGAAATACCGTTTTTTGCAAATAAACTTGCATCTTCAAAAAAATATGATGCAGTTATTTGTCTCGGTGCAGTAATAAAAGGAGATACACCACATTATGATTATATTGCATCTGAAGTTACAAAAGGGATAGCATCAACGGGTTTATCTACGGGCATTCCAGTAATTTTTGGTGTTCTTACTACGGATAATTTAGAACAAGCTATTGAAAGAGCTGGAACAAAATCCGGTAATAAGGGTGCAGAAGCGGCAACTATGGCTATGGAAATGGCAAATTTAAATGCTATAATATAGCTGTTAATCATTGTAATCATTTTCTAAGGAGTATTAAATAATATGGGGTCAAGACGGCAGTCCAGAGAATGTGCTATTCAAATATTGTATCTTACTGATGTATGTAAGATGAATAAAGAGGATGCGGAAAAAGCACTTTTAAGCAATAACGACTATGATAAGGAAGTTGTTCCGTTTGTTAGTGAGCTGATTGATGGTACAATCAGTAATCTTAAAGAAATTGATGAATATTTGGTAAAAATAGCCGAGAATTGGGAACTTGATAGAATGGCATCTATTGATAAAGCTATTTTAAGACTTGCTTCGTATGAATTGCTTTTTACTCCCGCTACACCGCCGAACGTGGTTATAAACGAGGCGATAGAACTTGCTAAAGAATTTTCAACTGAGAATTCCGGGAAATTTGTAAATGGTATATTAGATAAGATAAAAAATTTAAGAGACAAAAAAACTGTGGGATAATAATGGATATTAGGCAAAAAATTGATAAACTAAAACAACAGATAAGACATCATGATTATCTTTATTATGTTGTTGCCCAACCCGAAGTTTCTGATAGTGAATATGATAAACTAATGAAAGAACTTGAGGAACTCGAAAGTAAGAATTCCGAATTAATAACGGATGATTCTCCTACACAAAGAGTTTCCGGGCAAGTAATAAAGGATTTCAAGACAGTAAAACATTCAACACCGATGCTTTCTTTAGATAATACGTATTCTTCGGAAGAGATAATTGAATGGTACAAAAGGTTAGAAAAAATAATACCAAGCGAGAGTTTTGAATATGTTATTGAACCTAAGATTGACGGTGTAAGTTGCGCATTAACATATAAAAACGGTATTTTATCACTTGGAGCGACAAGAGGAGATGGCGAAAATGGCGAAGATGTTACATTAAATATCAGGACAATAAAATCTATCCCGTTAAAGCTACATTCAGAGATACCGCTTTTTGAAGTAAGAGGCGAAGTCTATATAGAAAAGAAAGATTTTCAGGAGTTGAATAAAAGGATTACCCCGCCGTTTGCAAATCCAAGAAATGCCGCAGCAGGTTCTTTACGTCAGAAAAATCCGGAAATAGTAAGTGAAAGAAAACTAAAATTTATAGTCCATTCATATGGTAGTATAGGGGGAATTAAGGATTTTAAGACACATATTGAGTTTTTAAAGTTTTGTGAAAAGAATGGATTACCGACAACTATGAAAAATTTAAATGTTGTCAAAAAAATAAATGACGTTGTGGATAAATGTAAAGAATGGGAAGATGAAAGAGAGCAAATGTTGTACGAGATAGATGGGCTGGTTATTAAGGTAAATTTGCTTGATCAACAAAAAAAATTAGGATTTACAATGAAATCGCCGAGATGGGCGATAGCATATAAATTTGCAGCCAAGCAAGCTACAACAAAGGTAAAGGATATTGTAATACAAGTCGGAAGGACCGGTATATTAACGCCGGTAGCCAAGCTTGAACCTGTTGAATGCGGAGGTGTTACAATTTCCAGTGCGACGCTGCATAATTTTGATGAAATTAAACGTCTGGGTGTAAAAATTGGAGATACAGTTTTAATAGAACGTGCCGGTGAAGTGATACCAAAAGTCGTAAAAGTCGTAGAAAGCAAAAGGACCGGTATTGAAAAAAAACTGGAAATGCCTGAAAAATGTCCGGTATGTCATAAACCTATAATTAAAGAAAAAGAAGAAGAGGTTGCATGGCGATGTGTAAATCCGTTATGTCCTGCTCAACTTGAAGGCGGGCTTATTCACTTTGGCAGTCGTGAATGTATGGATATAGAAGGGCTTGGTGAATCAGTAGTTACTCAAATAGTATCCCAAAAAATGGTTTCTGACTTTGCTGATATATATTATTTAAAAAAAGAGGATTTTTTTAAATTAGAACTTTTTAAAGATAAAAAAACACAGAATTTGATAGGTGCTATAGAAAAAAGTAAGACCAGACAATTAAGTCATTTGTTATTTGGATTAGGAATAAGGAATGTTGGGGAAAAAGCGGCAATTACTTTAGCAAAAAAATTTTTAACAATTGATAATTTGATGAATGCGACTGTTGATGATTTACAGAAAATATATGAAATAGGTCCGATAATGGCGGAATCCATCGTAAAGTTTTTTAATCAAACAGAAACTAAAAAGTTAATAGAAAAACTCAAAATAGCCGGCGTAAATATGAAAGAAGAAGTAAAAAAAGTGCCCCAGGTTTTAGAAGGAAAAACGTTTGTATTTACCGGTGAATTAAAAAGTTTGTCAAGAACTGATGCGGAAACAAAAGTAAGGGAACTTGGCGGTAATGCTACTTCTTCAGTAAGCAAGAAAACCGATTTTGTCGTTGTTGGAGAGAATCCCGGCTCAAAATACAACGAGGCGAAGCGACTAGGCATAAGAATCATCGGAGAAGAAGAGTTTCTGGATATGATAAAAAGACACTGAATAGTTAATAATTTTTATTTTTTTGCACTGTAGCAGCAAAGCGTAAGCTTTGCCAAATATTAGCAGAGCTATCGCTCTGCAGCTACTTTTAAATAAAAGGAAAAATGTCGAAAAAATTTAATGAATTAGTAAGAGTATTTGATAAATTAAACTCACCGCAAGGTTGCAAATGGGATAGAAAACAGACACATAAAAGTCTGTTGAAATATCTCAAAGAAGAAACCCAAGAATTTATTGATGCAGTTAAAAATGAAGATGTGCATAATATGAAAGAAGAATTAGGTGATATTCTATTACAGGTTATGTTTCACTCACAGATTGCAAAAAAGGAAAATAAATTTACAATTGACGATGTAATAGATTATTTAATAAAAAAATTGAAAAGGCGGCATCCGCATGTATTCAGCAAAACCAAAGTAAAATCAGTAAAAGAAATTATAACAAACTGGCATAAAATAAAAAAAATGGAGAAAATGAAAAGTGATTACACAGATTTCTAAAGGCGATTACACAGATAGCGATTGTCTTTTAATCGTTGTAATCCCTTGAATTGATTTTAGAAAATGTTTAAATCTGCATTTTATTCTTTTATTTTCGGCATGCTTAGTGCATCTGCTTTACCATTAGGTGCGTTGGTAGCTAAGCAATGGAAACCTAAACAGAAAATAGGTGCTTTTATGATGGCGTTTGGAGCAGGTGCCGTTCTGGCTGTTATTACTATTGATTTGGTTTCAAATGCGCTTAAAAGAGAAAATTTTTTTTCATTAGTGATAGGTTGCATTATCGGAGGTATTTTATTTGCTGCCTTTAACCGTTTAATTAATAAATTTGGAGGATTTCTCAGGAAAGAAGCTACTACAATAGATTATTTGAAAGACCAGAAGGTTCTACAGTTTAAAAGCATGTTAGAAAAACTGAGCCAAGTACAAATATTTAATCAATTACCACCAGAGGATATTCAGGAATTAGTCCCCAATATTTCACATAGAACATACTTAAAAGGAAGTATACTAATTAAACAAGGCGATCCCGGCGATAGTTTATTCATTGTGGAACATGGAGAAGTGGAAGTTGTAGATGATAAAAACAATTATAATAAAATTGCGATTCTTACGGAAGGTGCCGTTTTAGGCGAAATGGCACTTGTTACAGGTGAACCGCGTTCCGTTACTGCAATAGCTACTACCGATACAAAAGTATGGATAGTGCTAAAAGAGTATTTTGATAAACTTTTAAGGATATATCCAGAATTAAGAGAAGAAGCTAAAAAATTGGTGAGTAGCAGAATAAGTGATTTGCACAAAAAACAAATAATTGATATTAATCAAGCGGAACGGTGGGTTTCAAAAGCAATAAAGAACATAGACTCAAAATTGGTTATACCTACAGAAGCGGATATCCTGGAACTCGAAATATCTCAAAAAAACAGACCTTTATCTATTTGGATGGGGTGTTTTTTAGATGCTTTCCCTGAATCATTTATTATAGGTTCCAGTTTAGTTAGTGCTTCTATTAGCACTTCTCTGGTTGCAGGTTTTTTTATTTCAAATTTCCCTGAATCGTTATCTAGTTCTATAGAAATGCAGCATCAAAATTATTCTTTTAAGAGGATTTTCTGGATGTGGACTAGTATAATGATATTGACTGGTTTTGGCGCTTTTTTCAGTAATCTTTTATTTACCGGTGTTAAACCAATTACATTTTCTGTCTTAGAAGGTATGTCTGCAGGAGCTATGCTTGTAATGATATCTGAGACGATGTTACCGGAGGCATATTATAAGGGTGGTGAAATGACAGGAATATCAACATTATTGGGTTTCTTGGCTACGCTATCTTTCAAGGTTTTTGAAAAATAGGATAAAGTATGGAAATAAAAATCTATTATCAGGATACTGATTGCGGCGGTGTTGTTTATTATGCCAATTATCTGACTTATTTTGAACGGGCAAGAACAGAGTGGATGGCAGAAAAAGCCGTGAGTGTAAAAGACCTGGCTAAAGAAGGTTTTTTATTTGTTGTGAGTCATGCAGAAGTGGATTATAAATCTCCTGCAAAATACGGTGAAATTATAAAAGTTTACACGTCTTTAGTAGATGTTAAAGGTGTAAGATTGGAACTTTCATATAAAATTGAGGATAAGGAAAGTAAACGCTTAATAGTAACCGGCAAAACAACGCTTGTCTGCGTCGGCACAGATTTTAAACCAAAGCGAATATCCGAAGAAGTAATTAAAAAATTAATAATTTAAAGGTTATAAAGGTAGCCCGCTATTGATTGCGGAGATTTAAGGTTATATTTTTGTCATGCTGATGCCGATTCATCGGCAGAAGCATCTCGATTTTTGACCCTTCGTTTCTCTCAGGATGACACTTCGTGTTATCTGTGTCCATCACTTCCACCACTTCATCCACTTCATCCACTTCCGCCACTTCCACCACTTCATCCACTTCATCCACTTCCGCCACTGAACCATCGGCGGACAAGGAAACATCGGCGGACAAGTAATCAATGTTAAAAATCTGCCTGTCCTCCGCAGTCCGCCACCGAATCAGAGGCGGACGGAGGATGGATGTAATCAGATATAATGAACATTATATCAGGGAGAGTTGGGTAATAAGTTATGAGTTGTGGAATATTAATAGATAAAAGCTTATAGTGTAAACTTAATATATAAAATGTCAAAATGAAAGACCCGACCCTAGTTATGTTTATCTACGCCTTTTTTTCTTGACAAAAACATATTTATATATTAAAATACGGATACTATGATACCCAGATATATAGAAATACAGATACTAAAATCTCTGAAAGCAGGTAAGGTTATCGGGCTTTTTGGTGCAAGAAGAACCGGAAAAACCGTATTAATGAATTTGGTTAAAGAAAAACTAAAAAATAAAAATATTCTTATAGTAAATGGTGAAAATTTAGATGTAATAGATATTTTATCAAGCCAGAGATTAAGTATTCTTGAAAAGTTTGTTACAGGATATGAATATCTTTTTATAGATGAAGCTCAGAAAATACCAAATATAGGACTAAATCTGAAACTTATAGTTGACAATATTCCAAAAATTTCAGTTTTTGTTACCGGTTCTTCTGCATTTGACTTAAAAAATAAGATAGGCGAACCTCTCGTAGGTAGAAATAGATTTTTTTATCTGTATCCCATATCCCAGCTGGAATTAAACAATTATCAGAATTATCTTAAAAATAAAGAAACCCTGGAAGACAGATTAATATACGGAATGTATCCGCAGGTTTTATTGGAAAAATCATTAAGAAGAAAAAAAGAATTACTAGAATCACTAAGAGATGGTTATTTGCTAAGAGATATACTACAACTGGATAATCTTAAAAATTCTTTATTCATTTTTAATTTATTGCGACTTATAGCGTTTCAGATTGGTAACGATATTTCGTATTCTGAACTTGCATCAAATCTGAACGTGAATAAAAAAACAGTTATGAGATATCTTGAATTGCTTGAAAAATCGTTTATTCTATTTTCTTTATATGGGTTTAGCAGAAACTTAAGAAAAGAATATACAAAAACACCACGTTACTTTTTTTGGGATAATGGTATACGTAATACTATTATTTCAAATTATAATAATATCAATATTAGAGATGATATAGGGAAATTATGGGAAAATTACTGTGTTTCAGAAAGAGTAAAGAAATTACACTATAAAAATATTCAAAGCAATAAATATTTTTGGAGAACATATGATTTAAAAGAGATTGACTTAGTAGAAGAAAGGGGAGGACTTCTTTGGGGATATGAGTGTAAATGGAAAGAAAAAAATGTTAAACCACCAAAGGATTTTATTGAAACTTACAAAGGTTCTAAATTTACCGTTATAAATCAGGATAATTATTTTGATATTATTGGATAATGATTCTTGAGAATAATCCTATAAATATATGATAAGTCTTGGCGTAAATGCGCAGAAACAAAAAACCCTTGAAGAAAAAATGCAGAAACTTGGTATTTTTGAAAGAGATATCATAGAGAAATTTGCACGTTCCGGCGGAAAAGGTGGACAATACCTGAATAAAACATCGTCAGCCGTATATCTAAAACATATCCCGACAGGTATTGAAGTTAAATGCCAGCAAGAAAGGTCGCAGCTATTAAACCGTTTTATTGCTCGTAGA
>Ga0208373_1005163_pt1 | contig 11098 bp, 7 predicted proteins | sample RifOxyC2_FD_184036 | JGI IMG/M metagenome (GOLD analysis project Ga0208373, IMG submission 184036) | Soil microbial communities from Rifle, Colorado - Rifle Oxygen_injection C2 (SPAdes) | ecosystem: Environmental > Terrestrial > Deep subsurface > Rock core/Sediment | place: Rifle, Colorado... | reverse complement strand
ATCGAGGAGGCCGTGCAATACGCCGAGCAAATCGGGTATCCGGTGGTGATGAAGGTGTTTTCCCGCGATATTCTCCATAAGAGCGATGCCGGCGGTATTGCCCTGGACCTGAGCAACAAGGACGAGGTGGTTCAGGGTTACGAAGCCATTATCCATAATTGCCGGGCTTATAATCCCAATGCGGTTATCGAAGGGTTAGAAGTGGCCGAGATGGTCCAGCCGGGCACGGAATTGATTATCGGCGCACGGCGCGACCCGTCATTCGGGCCGATGGTTATGTTCGGGCTGGGCGGCATCTATGTCGAGGTCATGAAGGACATCACCTTCCGGGCTTTGCCTTTGAAGAGGAACGATTTAACGGCCATGATTAAGGAAATCAAGTCATATCCGCTGCTGCTGGGTGTCCGGGGCGAAGGCAGGAAAGATATTGACGGGATTATTGAGACCATTACCAAGGTGGGCGGCATTATTATGCAATCAACCGATATTTCAGATATCGAAATCAACCCGCTCGTGGTTTACGAGAAGGGACTGAAGGCAGTCGATGTGCGGATACTGCTTTCGGATATTAATGGAGGAAAATAAATGAAAAGATTAATTATCGCATCAGCCGGAAAAAGCGCAGGTAAGACCAGCCTCATCGTCGGTCTGGGCAAATCACTAAACCTGAAAATCGGCTATATGAAACCCTACGGCGAGCGGCTGATTTACTTCAAGAAACGGCTCTGGGATTACGACGCCAACCTGATAAACAGCGTCCTTGACCTGAAGGAGAATCCGGAGGATATGACATTGGGGTTTGAATACCTGAAGCTGAAGTATATGTATGACGAAACATTACGGAAGCAGAAACTCCTGGCCATGGCTGAGCGCATGGAGCAGAACAAAGACTTCTTGCTGGTCGAATGCGGTTCTGACCTGCAATACGGCATCTCGGTCGGCCTGGATCCGGTGTCATTGGCCCGTGAACTCAAAGGCGGGCTGGTCATCGTTTTGAGTGGCAACAGCAATTCGATTATCGACGACGCGCTGTTTATCAAAGAGCATCTTAATCTGGATGGCGTTAATTTCAAAGGATTAGTCATAAATAAGGTTAATAATCCGGATGATTTCAAGGACCACTATCTTGAGGCCATCAAGCAGGCCGGCCTGCCGGTCCTGGGCGTCATTCCGGATAATCCGGACCTGCGCTATGTCTCGGTTGACTACATCGGCAGTCATCTCTTCACCAAGGTCATTGCCGGAGAGAATGCGCTAAGCAATCAGGTTAAGGAAATCGTGCTAATTGATATGCCGACCGAATCAGCCCTGAAGAATCCGTTATTCCACAGGTCTGATAAACTGGTCATAACCAGCGGGGACCGGAGTGATGTCATCATTGCCGCGCTGGATAGCAATACCGCCGGTATAGTCCTGACCAACAATGTCCTGCCGCCCAGCAACATCATCTCAAAGGCCAATGACAAGAATATCCCGTTGCTCTTCACCATCCGGGATACCTATCAGATTGCCAGCCAGATTGATGATTTAGAACCGTTGCTTGAGAAGGACGATTCAAGGAAAGTCGAGCTACTAACCAAACTGGTTAAGAACAATCTGGATTTGAAGAAGATCACAGGCGTTTAGGCAGAATTATGAAGATTATAGCAGATAATCTTCCCGTTTGGGATACCAGGCGTCCAGCACCTTAGCCGGGCCGGTGATAATCCGAGCGCTGTGTTCGATATTGCCCGGAATGACCACGCCATCTCCGGCCTTAAGCAGCTTGGCCTGGCCGGCGACAGTCATTTCCATCTCGCCCTTGAGCATATAGGTAATCTGCTCATGCGGGTGTTTGTGGCTGGGGACAACCGCATCAGGCGCGAAGTCAAAGAAGGTTATCATGGTCTGCTCGCCGGCGACGCAGCGCAAATCAATCCCGGGCCGGATCTCTTTGCTTTTTAATTCGCTGACCGTAAAGAATTTATAACTGGGCATCAGAATCTCCTTCTATCGTTTGTGCTGAATAAAGTAGTTATTCGGTAACTATAATAAGTTTATTGGTTGATTGTGATTTCAGGGTCTTGGTCTTGCCGCAAGGGAATCTAACCTCGACATCGACCGCGCCTTTATAATTAGCTAACCCAAAAAAAACAATAACCGAATCCTGGCTGGCCAATCCCCGCGAGCCGCTGATTTCCCGTATCTGGACCAACTCGCCAGCCGTGACCTTAATTCTTGCGCCGATGCCAAACCGGCTACAGTGTTGACTGGCGACCTTGACCTTAAGATAGGGGAGTTTGTTGCCTTTGTTGTGGTATAGCTTCAGGGTTGCCGACCAACTGCCGCCCACGGCAATATCCAGATTGCCGTCATTATCATAATCACACCAAGCCGAAGACCAGGCATCCAATTGGTCGATCCCAACCGCTTTGGTAACATCCTTAAAAGTCAGATTACCCTGATTGAGGTAGAATAACGCCTTGCGGCCTTCATAGACACAGGAAAGATACATATCCAGAAACCCGTCCTTATCATAGTCGCCGAAAGATGGTTCGGAATGGGTCTCCACATAAGGAATTCCAGCTTCCTCGCGGATATCGATAAATTTCCAATCCGGCGCGCCCTGATTTATGAAAAGCCGGGCCGTATCGGAGAATTGCAGGAATCTGCCCGGATGGGCCAGGTTGGCGCAGAACAGGTCCAGGTCGCCGTCGTTGTCAATATCGCCCCAGACCGCGCCGATGGAATGGCCGTAAGAAAGAAATATGCCGCCTTGCTCCTGCACCTTGGTCTCTTTGCCCTGAACGCCTTTGTTCCGGGCCACGTCAGTAAATGTCCCGTCGCCGTTATTCTGGTAGAGATAATTAGGCCCAAGCCGGTAATTGGTGACATAGATATCCATCAGGCCGTCGTTATTAAAATCAGCCGGCGCAACGCCATAGCCGCATTTGGGGTTTTCCTGCTCGCTCACGCCGGATTTGGCAGTGATATCGGTAAATGTACCGTTCTTGTTATTGAGATAGAGCGCGTCAGGCGTGCCCTGGCTGATTATCTGATTGCCTTCGGCATCCTTGAGGTCCTGCCTCTCGTAATTGGCCACGTAGATATCCAAATAGCTGTCATTATTAATATCAACCCAAGCCACGGCCTGGGTTGGGTATGGATTACTGGTTAATCCGGCGGCATTGGTGACATTGGTAAAAGCGCCTTTTTTGTCATTATGCCAGAGAGTATAACTATTGAAATCAAATGACAGAATATCCAGCCAGCCATCATTGTCATAATCGCCCCAGATACCGCCGGCAGAACTCCCGGACAGTTTCGCCTTCTGGGTGACATTGACAAACTTACCCTTGTCGTTCTTGAAAAGGGTAATGCCGTTCAGGAGCAGGTCTTCCCAGCCGTCATTGTCATAATCACCCCAGGCAATATGGCGCGCCTGGCCTTTGGATAGTTCCAGCCCGACGGACTTGGTGACATCCTCAAAAACCGTAGCAGTCGTTTCATCTGTCTTCTGGGCCATCAGAATGGCGCATCCCAACATAATTAGCGCGCTAATAACAAATAATTTTCTCATATACTTACAATGGTATAATTGGCAGGGAAATATTCAACTAAAATACTCAGATAAAAACAGCAGGACTACTTAAGGCTTTCGTCGATATTTATTTCTTCCGTGCGCAGGCCGAACAGTTTCTTGAGCCAGACCACGATGTCATCGACAATGGTATAAACCACCGGGATAAAGACCAGGGTGAGCAGGGTGGATGAAATCATGCCGCCCATGATGACCACGCCCATGCCGGCGCGCATCTCCGAACCCGGGCCCAATGCCATAGCCAGCGGCAACATGCCGAATATCAACGCCAGGGTGGTCATCAGAATCGGGCGCAACCTGGTCCGGCCGGCTTCAACCAGGGCATCGTGCCGGTTCAGACCTCTTTTTTTCAGGGTATTGGTGTAGTCAATCAGCAATATGCCGTTATGGACCACCAGGCCGACCAGCATAACCATCCCGATCATGGACATGACGTTCAAGGTCTTGCCGGTGATAATCAGGCCCAGGATGGCGCCGATAGCCGTGATGGGAATGGAGAACATAATAATGAATGGATAGACGAATGATTCAAAGAGCGAAGCCATAATCATATAGACGAAGATGATGGACAGGAATAAAGCCAGGATGAGGTTAAAGAACGAATCGTCCATGATTTCGGTCGCGCCGCCCATATTGTAGCCAATGATACTCGGCCGGAATTGCAGTTTGCCGAGAGCCGATTTGATATCATCGCCGACCTGGCCGAGCACCCGGCCGCTCGACTCTGAGATATTGCCTTCGATAACGAACATCCGGCTGCGGTTCTTGCGCCGGGTTTCGGTCGGCCCGAAATCCTGGTAAATCCGGGCCACCTGGCCCAGTTCCACCATCTGGCCGGACAGGGTCTTGATTTGCACGCGCGCCACGTCGTTGAGGTTGCCTTTGCGGTCGTCCGGCAGGACCACCATCACGTCGTATTCCCGGTCGCCTTCCTTGTACTTGTTCGAGGTGTCACCGTCAATGCTGGCGCGCAGGGTTTGGCCGACCAGAGCAGCCGGGATGCCCAAGGCGGCGCATTTGACCCGGTCGATATCAGCCTTGATTTCGGGCTTGCCTTTTTTCCAGGTGGATGAGACCTCAATCAAGCCGGGGACGCCTTTGATGGCCTCGATAATCTGGTCCGAAGTAGCCTCAAAATCACGGCTATCGTTGCCCAAAACCTCTACCTGAATCGGCAGTTGGTTTTCCCCGCCGGAGAGAAAGTCTGGCGGATAGACGCGCATCTTGACCCCCGGAATTTGTTGGGCCAGGGCGCGGATATCCTCAGACACCTGCTTGGTCGAACGGATTTTTCGGTCCTGGCGCAGGTTGACTTTGATTTGCGCCTTTTGGTTGCCGGTATTGAGGGAAATAACCGCACCTGAGGCAATGCCCATGTTAGAAAAATACGATTGCACGTCCGGCATCGCGGCTATTTTTGGTTCCAGCTGCTTGCAGAGCGCATCGGTTTTTTCCAGGGCCGTGCCAGCCGGAGTCTCTATCTCAACCATAATCATGCGCTGATCCACATTGGTAAAGAATTCGACTCCGACAAAACCCAGTGGAATCAGAGCCATGCTAACCAGAAATATAAGCAGGGTCATTGCCAGCACGGTCTTGCGGTGTCCGAGCGCCCAGTTGGACATTCTGGCGTAGATATTTTTCAGGCCTTCCATCAGCCGACCCTTGTGTTCATCCAGTTTTTCACCAGGTTTATGTTTCAACCAGCGCGAAGCCATCATCGGCGTCAGTGTAAACGAGATGAAGAGCGAAAATAATATGGCAAAGGTGATGGTCAGGCCGAACTGGGCAAAGAAGCGGCCGATGATGCCGCCCATAAAGGCCAGAGGGATAAAGACGGCCACATCAGTCGAGGTGATGGCAATGGCGGCCAGGCCGATTTCAGTCCGACCGTCCAGCGCGGCCCGGAACGGGCTTTTGCCCATCTTGAAATGGCGATCGGTGTTTTCCAAAACTACAATGGAGTCGTCCACCAGTATGCCCACGGTCATAGCCAGCCCCATCAGGGACATCATATTAACTGTATAGCCGAAATAATACAGCAGCGAAAAAGTAGAAATCAACGAGGTTGGAATGGCCAAAAGCACGATGATGGTATTACGAATATTATAGAGGAAAATAAAAATAATTATGCTGGTCAGCAGGATGGCCTCAAGCAGATTAGTAGTGACCTCGCTTATGGAATTGCGGGTGAAGGTAGCCTGCTCGTAGGCCACGGTGAATTTGATATCCGGCGGCAGTTTGTTTTTGAAAGCAGTCAACTCCTGCTTGATCAGGTCGGTGATACGCACACCATTGGACCCCGGCTGTTGCTGAACCAGAATGCCCAAGCAGGGCTGGCCGTTCATCCGGCTGATAGAGGTCTGTTTCTTGAACGAGTCGACCACCTGGGCGATATTTTCCAGGCGAATCTCCCGGCCGGACGGCGTGAAAACGGAGGCCCGGCGGATTTCATCCACGCTCCGGAACCGGCCGTTTAAGCGGGTGCTGAATTCACGGTTCTTGTTATCCAATAACCCGGTCGGCACGTCCAGGTTGTGCATCCGAAGCGTAGTAACCACGTCCAGGATGGAAAGGCCATATTGGGCCAGACGATCCGGGTCAACCTTAATATTAATCTGGCGCTCTTTCTGGCCGTTGATGCCGATGCCGGCCACGCCTTCCACCTGCTGCAGGCGGTTCTTGACTTGGGTATCGACAATCAGATACAACTCGTCCAGCGGCCGCTGGTCTGAAGTCACGGCCAGGTTCATAATTGGCATGGCCGTAAAATCCATCTTGGCAACCATGGGGTCTTTGACGCCGTCCGGGAAGAAGGCCTTTAACTCATCAATCTTCTTCTGGACGTCCAGCCGGGCGTTATTGCCGTCGATATTCAAGTTGAATTCTATCAACACTAAAGACAGGCCTTCGAATGAGAAGGACTGAGTATTCTTGAGGCCGTTGATTGTGCTGACACTGTCTTCCACCGGCTTGGTGATGGTGGTCTCGATTTCCTCAGGTCCGGCGCCCGGATAGACCACGGTTACGGCCACCATCGGGAAATCCACGTTGGGAATAAATGAAACACCGATACGCGAGAGCGAAATCAGGCCGAAGATGATAAAGGCGCTGATAATCATCAGCAGGAATACCGGCCGGCGTATGGCAATTTCGGTAATGGTCATTTCTGGGCTCCTAATATTTTAACGGTTGAGCCGTCTTTCATCTCGTCTGAGGCAAAGGTGATAACGGTCTGGCCGGCGCTCAGCCCGGATTTTATCTCAATCATGTCGGACTTCCGGGCGCCGACTTCTACGAAAACCAGTTTGGCAATATTATTTTCAGATGTATAGACCGCATCCTTGCCTGATACTTTTTTGAATGCCTCAGGCAGAATAACCAGAGCCGGGCGGCGGGCGATAATAATCCTGGCCCGGCCGAACATCCCGAACATTATCTCCGGGTGATTGCCGTCCAGAGATATCTCAACCAGGCCCTTGTTGCTCAACGCATCCAGGGTCGGTTTAATCTGGGTGACCTTACCGATGAATTCCTTATTGGGCAGGGCGTCCATCGTTATGATTGATTCAATCCCCAGTTTGATTCTGGCTAAATCGGTCTCAAAGAGATTGACCACCAGTTTCAATTCGGACTGCTTGGAGATGGACATCAGCGGCGTCATCTCGTTAACCTTGGCGCCTTCCTTGAAATAAACGGTCTCAATCCGGCCGTCCACAGTGGATTTAACCTCTACCGGCTTGAAGGTCAGACCGACTTCATCGCGTTCGACAATGGCCACCACCTCGTCGTTCTTCACCTGCTGGTCTTCCTTAACCAGCAAACGCACCAGTCTGCCGGACATGCGCGGAAAAATCTCCACCTTATCCGGCGGCTTAATCGTCCCGTAAGTCGAGATATCATCTACCCATTCAATCTGCCGGACCGTGCTGGCCTCAACCGAGAAGGTCTTGATATTGCCGTTGGTGCCGTTAGTAACACCCTGCTTGCCGCATCCGGCCGCGATTACAAATGCCGCTAACAAAAACCCGATGAACATTCTTCTCATAATAATCTCCTGCTCTTAGAGTGTATTTCATAACCCAACCAACAGTCTGGGTATCATCCTGAGCCCTTCGACGGTTGTCATTCTGAGCGTAGCGAAGAATCTCATTATAGGCCGGATTAGACCCTTCGCTTCACTCAGGGTGACAAAGCCACGGGGTTATTAAATACACTCTTACTCTTTAACTGTAAACTCTTTGCCCACGGCTTTTTCCAGGTTGTACCTACTCAGGTTAAAGTTATATGCCGACTGGAGCAGATTCAATCTGGCATTTGATAAGGATGACTGCGAACTCAGCAGGTCCAAGGTATCAATCAAACCATTTTGGTACCGCTCCTCGGCAATCTTCAGGGCCTTTTCCGCCTGGGTGATTGTCAACTGGCATAGTTCTATCTTCTGCCAGGCGGACTGGATATCCAGCAAGGCCTGACGGACCTCGGCTTCGACGCTCTGGCGCTGTTGTTCGTATTCCAAACGAATGCCGGACAGGCTGGCTTCGGCCTGCCTGATTTGGGCTTTATTCCTGAATCCGTCAAAGAGCGGGAAACTCATCATCACTCCGAAGGTCCAGGCGCCTTTATGTTGGTCCAAATCCGGCTGGTAGCCGTTTTTAAGCTCCCAGCTGGCAAAGCTGTTCAGGTCCGGCCGGTTGGCGGTCTGGGCTAATTCCTTTTGCAGCTGGGCCATCCGCTCCTTGCTCTGAATCTGCCGGATTTCTACGCGATTAGCCAGCGCGTCATTGATACTCGACTGCTCATCTGTTTCTGCCGGGCTGTATGAAAGCGCGCCGGCAATGTCAACCGGGGCGGCTACCGGCCGGCCGATAATCAGATTGAACTGAAGTTTGAGTTTACCCAGCCCGTTAAGCGTATCCAATCTGCCGCCTTGGGCCGAGCTAATCTGCACCTCGGTGGACAGGATATCAAAATCAGACGCCTCGCCGGCCTCGTATTTCTGCTTCATCATTTCCAGCCGCTGTTCCAGCAGATTGATATTATCATCCATGACCTTGATGGCCTCCTGGGTGGCCAGCAACTGATAGAAAATCTGGACCACGGCAAAGGTGATTTCCCGTTCGGTCAATGTTACGCCTTGCTTGGCCATATCCAATCCGGTCCTGCTGAGCGACACGCCATTGGAAATCTTGCCCCAGGCCCAGAGCACCTGCGAGGCCGTGGCCTTGTAGCTGTAATTATCAGCCGCGGCCAGCTTGAATCCCATGTATTCCGGCACCAGGCCCAAGCGGGTGTAACTGGCGCCCAGCTGGAGCTGGGGATATTTGTAACTGGCGGATTCATTCACCTTGGCTTCGGCGCCGGCCATCATCTGCTTGCCTTGGAGTATCTGCCGATTATTCTCCATGGCCATCTTGATGCTTTTAGCCAGGGTCAATTGGTCAGCGCTTTCCGTTCCGCTGGCCACGGATGAAAAAGCCAGCCCTAAAATAACAATCAGGACATATCGCATCATAACATTTCCTTATATTGACAACTAACCTCTGCACCTGCGCTTATTATGGCACTTTTCATGCTCTATGGATTCAAACTTAATTATGGAAGATGATTTCACCCGGAGAAAATCCAAATAGTCCAGGATTTCCCGTTCCAGCCTCATATGATAGGGGACCCCGTAAGGCAGCAGGTTTTGGGGCAGGCAGGGGTCTTGGGTGGCCAGGTGGACTATCTCGCCTTTTAGCTTGACCAACCGGGCCAGGGCTTCTATGGATTCCTGATCGGAGTTAGCAAATCTACACTTCTTAAAGCCGATATGTTCCTTCTTGCACCGTTCCCGCAGTTTATCCCAGGTCTGCGTCAACTTGACCAGGTTCCAGACCCGCTGGGCCAGTTTTTTGGGATTGCCGCCGATATAATCAGTAATGAACATGGCGGTATAATCTGACACTTTGAGCCGCTGGACAATCCGGGCGCATTCCTTTCGGATATCATAAGGCGATATCCAGAGATTGGCGTGCATCCGGCCGAATCCGAGAAATACCAATTCATCGCGCAGGGCATTCCGGACGGTCCGCTTGCTCTCCGGTATATTAAAAGAGAATAGCAGCCACTTCCCGGACCATCGTTTCTCAGACCGGGAGAGCAGGTCCATATATTCGCTGACGATATGCCGGCCGGTCTTGCCCAGGGAAAACAGGGTGGTCCGGCCCTGGGACCGGCTTTGGATGATATCCTTCTGCTTTAATCGGAACAGGGTGGCCCGGACGGCCGACTCCGACTTGCGTATCAGGCCGAGCAAATCCACGATGGACTTGGTTGACATCCAGCCCTTCTTGGTAATCAGCAGATATATAACCAGCAACTCGGTCTTCCCTAATCCTAACACATTCATCTCCTTGTATTACAGATATATCGTATTGCGTCTAATAGAACGCACTATAAATATGATGCATAATATCATGTCAAGCAATTTCAGATAATTTGTTAATATTAATTGCTCCATTAAAACTGCCGCGGGGGCGTATAAATCATCCCGTGATAAAAGAGATTTAAACAAAAGGATTGACACCATTACCATATTTATGTAAGGGTATTGCCAAAATATGCCAGATAAAACAGCAAAAGTGCCTAAGTTTAATTCCGCTGAGGAATTTTCTACCTGGTGGGGGAGTCCGGAAATTTCCCGGGTCCGACAGGCACAGCCGGGATTTCTTGAACACCACTCCCTGGTAAAACCCTGGCTGGAGCAGCTCGGCCCTGAACTCACGGCTTCCGAAAGCGGAGTTACCGAAGAGGCAAATAATGAGCAAACTACCGGCCAGCCCATCGGTGAACAATTTGGCAAGTATCACATATTACGGAAATTAGGGCAGGGCGGGATGGGCGCGGTTTATCTGGCCCGGGACGCGATGTTAAACCGGCAGGTGGCCCTTAAAACACTTATCCTCGAGGATGTGGAGTCAACTGCCAGATTTATGCGCGAGGCGCGGGCCACGGCTAAGCTCAAGCATCCCAATATTGTTAATGTCCACGAAGTCGGCGTGGTCGGCAAGACCTATTATCTGACGATGGATTATATCGAGGGATTGTCATTGGCCGAGATGATAGAATCCGGCGAGTCATCCCTGACCCCGAAACGCATCGCCCAGATAATCCGCGATATTACATTAGCCCTGGAATACGCCCATCATAACGACATAATCCATCGCGATATCAAGCCGGGCAATATCCTGATAGACACCGCCGGCAAGCCGTACCTGACCGATTTCGGGTTAGCCAAGCAGTTAAGCGGACTGGACCGGTCCTTAACGCTGAGCGGCTCGGCCGTGGGCACGCCTGATTACATGTCGCCTGAGCAGGCCATGGGCGCTAAAACAGGCGTGGATAAAAGAAGCGATATCTTTTCAGTCGGTGCCACGATTTACCACCTGCTCACCGGCCAGTTGCCATTCCAGGGTGCAGAGTTATATGATGTGCTTAACAAGGTGGTTAACCATGAACCGCCAACGCCCAGTTCCA
>Ga0208373_1005162_pt1 | contig 11099 bp, 14 predicted proteins | sample RifOxyC2_FD_184036 | JGI IMG/M metagenome (GOLD analysis project Ga0208373, IMG submission 184036) | Soil microbial communities from Rifle, Colorado - Rifle Oxygen_injection C2 (SPAdes) | ecosystem: Environmental > Terrestrial > Deep subsurface > Rock core/Sediment | place: Rifle, Colorado... | reverse complement strand
ATTGTCAGAACCACTTCATCTCCAGGCTTTGACTGCAAGACATATCGAGCAAGAGTTTGATCCTCGTTGATTGGTTGACCGTTGTAAGAAAGAATAATATCCAGAGGTTTGATTCCTGCTTTGTCAGCTGGACCATTTGTCAAAATGGATTTTTTATCTGGAACAAACGCCCCTTGTTTTTTTGAACGTCGTGTCTCTGCGTTCATCCCAACCGTCGAACCAAGTGACACAGTTTCAAGTCCAAGCTTTGGTTGAAGAATAGTCCCCTTCTCCAACAAGGTTCGAAATTGGGAAAGAAAAGCGTCTGAAGGAATGACGGCTGGCTTTTTATCAACAAGTGAAATAGCCCCAAGCAAGTCACCATTTAACGAAAAAATAAATCCTGGCTCCAATGTTTTCTCCAAAAGCAAAATTGTTTTTGACAGCACATCAGAAGAAACAGAAACACCCTGAGGTTGTGTTACCGACACAACGCTTTGTAATGCAATTGAGCCGGATGCACCAGTTACAAACACCTGCTCGGCAACTGTCACATCAAGTCCAGAACCAAATCCAACGATGGATAAAGCATCAGCAGAAATTTTCAAAAAAGAAACGGACGCAGAACGACTCTCTACAACCTGTTCAACGGGATACAACTGATCTCCAATAGAAACCAGTACATGATCATATCGAACAGAAGGAAGCGTTGGAACTAAAATCCAACCGTCTGTTGTTAAAATCAATCCTATTGTCATTCGATCGGTTGCCGTAAATCCGTGTGCGCGACTGATAGATGAGGGATACAAATTCACTAAACTTGGAATCGTGTTTGTTTCAAATCGGCGCAGAGCATCTTCAAATGAAGAAGGAAATTGTTTAGGTTGTGTTTGTGTAAGTCGAAGAGGTGCCGTAAGTTTACTTAACTCAAGGGCGTAATCTTCTAAATAAGAAGAGGTGTAAGAGGTTGCCAAAATTCCCGCCCCTGCACCGATAAGCAGAGCGATCGTGATGGTCCAAATTGTCGTGCGCCAAAACGGTTCGTTCATAACCATTGTGAACTAAAAATGATTGCAAGAAGCAAAACACTGCTTGTAATCAAATAATGTTTAATCATGGGCGTCGAGAGCGTACGTAAAACATGAGCGCGTGTCAATCCAATAAACAAGTAAAAAAGGACCGTCATCAGAGCGGCACTTGTAAAATAACTCGTTGGAAGAAAGCTGATCGCAATAAATAGCTCAGTCATCAAAAAGGAACCACCAAGCGTATAAGGTTTCATTTTGCTCTCATGCGCCTTACTTACCCAAAACGTTCCATAGATGAGAAAGATGAAACAACAAAGTGCCACAATGGAAACGAGACCTAAAGAAATCTGAACAAGAAGCACAAGTCCAAACCCAACAGCAGAAAGAAAAAAGACCGTTAGTAAGTTTAAGAGCAGGCTTAAATATTCAAGTGAGTAGGGTTGGTAGGTCGCTGGTAAATGAATATATTGAAAAACGTATTCTGCATAGAGCAACAACAAGGCTGTTGAGAGTCCGGCGATAAGCCAAATGGTAAATGACTGCTCAAGAAAAAAAATCATGCCCAGACTCGCAATCAAAAAGAGCAGTGGCGTCAAAACAAAATTCCAAAATTGAAACGTGCGCACTTCAAATTTTAAAAGACGCGCGAGAATAAAAAATGATAAAACGATCATGCCAAGCGCCATTCCCACAGGTTGAAAAGACGTAAACACAATGACATACATCCCAAGAGCGAGGATAAGTGCAAGAATAAACGGAGAAATGCGATGAATCAAAATCATAATTAACGAATCACCTTTACATCAAACTCTCCCTCGATTGTAAGCTGACCCGTTTGGTAGGCCATGGAACGAATCCTGGCATATTGTCCCAAAGAGGCGTTGAGGGCTGGCAGTTGTGGTTTGACGAAGGTATCAGTAAAGAAGATGCTCAGCAACTGAGGAAAAACAAAAGATCCAAGTTGCATGCGTTCTGGTCTCACAATAATTCCTCCATTGGCAAACTCAAAACGCAAGTGTGCCACAAGAGCCGTTTTTTGTGCTTGTTGCTTAAAAGGCAAAAACGCTTCGACAATACCGCGTTCTTCAAGAACAATCTGAGCCTTACTTGCATCAATTATGGAATATCCGTTTTGTTCAATGAGTGATTGAAACGTAGAAGTAAACGACGCTTCAGAAAACACCAAGACAACGGACGTGTCCGTTAACACACCTCCTCCTTCTTGGAGACGGCGCGTTAGAACAGTCTGCACATGCTCCTTGGCAATAGTTTCAAGCGGAACCCCAGGAGTAACGATCCGCTCAGGAACAGGATCGCGATAAGCAAGATTGGTAAACAGAGGAATAGTGACCAATCCTGTTGAAGCAACAACCCAAAGAATCCAACTTACAAAAACCAAGAGAAACAAAAAGAAAAGCAAAGAACACGTTAATTTTCCTTTCCCTCCATCTTTACGTCGAATTTCTTTTACGACTTCCCCCTTCATTTGCTGAAATTCTTCTTTCACGTTCTCTGTTTTTTCAATTCGTCCCATAGTTACTCATTTACTATTTCCTTGGCGGTCTGCCACTGCAAACGAGCTTCATCGATATTGCGATCTCCTGTGCGTAGAGTTTCCTTCATGGCGTTCAATGCCAAAGCAAGCCGAAGATGAACAGATTGATATTCGGTTGGCACACGCACAGCAAGCAAATCATTTAATGACTCTTCAACAGCAACCAACTGAGCAAGCGGATCATTTGCTAGAACCATTTTTTGATCAAATGACTCAATGATAGGTTGGACATCTTTTTTATAATCTTCAGAGGTAACCGCTAAAACAGCATCATCGGTTTTAATGACACGATTTGTTTTATACGAAAAAGCATAAAACATAAAAACAACAAGGATAAGAGACAAGAAAGCGACCAAGTAAGGAAACAGTGATTTGCGTCGATGAAAAAACAACATATTAGGAAATATCTTTAAATGTATCTTCTGTTGCAACCGCGATCATGGTCGCGATAGGAATCGCCAGAATGGCTCCAATAAAACCGGCTACTTTTACTCCAATCAGCAAGGCCAAAATACTGAAGACAGGATTGAGACCTGTGACTTTCTGCATGATTTTAGGAACAAGAATATGATTCTCGATTTGCTGAATGATTAAGTAAAGAATAACCACAGCCACTCCCAATACGGGTGATTGGGCAAAACCAATAATGGCCGTTGGAATAAGCGACAGGACAGGCCCGGCATAAGGAATAATTTCAAACAGACCAGCAATAAGTGCTAACAACAATGCATATTCAACCCCCAACAGTTTCAAACCAATATAGACCGCTATGCCTACCACCAGTCCCAAAATAAGCTGTCCCCGCAACCATGCGCCAATCTTCTTTTGCATGCGAGACAACAACTGAGAAATGTAAGGTTGATACTCGACGGGAGCTAAATTTTTCAAACTTTTTCTTAGTCCGTCCTCTTCAGAAACCATGTAGTACGTTAAAACAAAGACAATAAGCGTTGCAGCAACACTTCCTAAAAAGCCCGTGACTGTTGAAAACAGCGAACCAAAGGAAGAACTAATTCCTTGTTGCACATTTTCAAACGTATCTTGGATGCCATTTGAAAGTCCGTGTGCTTCAGAAAAAACTTGAATCTGTCCAAGTGAGATCGTGAGATCTTGAGAAAAAGCTCCGAGTTTAGAAACAAGCTGTGTGCTTTGCGTAATCAGAACAGGAATAAGCAGCACTAAAACAAGGGAAGCAATTGCGCCCAACAGGGTATAAACTCCCAAAACAGCCAGTCCGCGAGGAATTCGATTTTTCTCTAACCAATCTGCAAGTGGGTCAATCAAGGACGCGAGCATGATGGAAACAATCACCATGGCAACGATATCTCGCAAAAACCACAACAACCAAAGAATAAAGACAAACAGAATAGCTTTCACGAAGGTTCGTGTGGAAATGTGAATCGTTTGCTCGGGTATCATAATGCCTTTAGTATAGCAAACAAAAGCAAACGACCAAAACAAACATTTACATAAATTGACAATTCAATTTCATCCCCTATCATTGAGTCGCACTGACATTTTCTCTTGGAGAAAAACCATGCTTTCAACTCTGCTTCGTCAGGTCATGGGTGCCACGGTCATTGAACAACGCGATGGTCAAACCTTTGTCGGTGTCGCTATTCACGGTCGCACAAACACAGATGGCTCCGTCGAGCTTATGTGGAACCACTCTACTTCACCAACACTCGTTCGTTTTGGCACAGATGTGTGGAAGATAGACATTGTTCGACAGGTCATTTTATTGACACGAAAACAAACGGATGCACCACCTGGTCACGGGTTACTCCCTCAAACACATCAAGTGTTCATCGTCCTTCAGCCGCGATAAAGCGAAAGATTCCAACACTCTTCTACCGCACTCCCTGTGCGGTTTTCTCTTCTAGATAGGTTGACAAAACGCTCCAAATCAAGTATCTTTTGCGTGCTGGGGCTGATCAGGATCGATGGAAGTCTCTGGCACTACAATCAAGTCGAGACGGTACGACGTCTCGTAAATCAATTCGTGCAAACGACAACTGCAAACAATGTCATTGCAAAGATCAAGAACGCATTTGCTGTTCAATCTTTCGCACCTGTTTTCGCCTAAGGGTTTGAAAACCATCTGACTCAGTATGCTCGATCGCTGAGATCCAGGTGTTATATCTTCGAGCTGGAGTGTCCTGTTGATGATCTGGGACGCTCGAGAAATTGCGACCATCAACGACCTGTGCATTTTTTCTCGCTTTAAGCACGGACTCGTCAAAACAAACGAGAATGAACTTGGAACCGTTGTAGCGTCTATGCTTACCAGACAGGGGTGCAATTCCCCTCAGCTCCACCAACAAAAAGACGCCAGGAATACTGGTGTCTTTTTGTTATTGTCTAAGGGGAATTGCACGGAGGGATGGTAAGGGAGGATTCCTCCCTTACATGCTCAGGGTGATAGGCCGACGCAAGCTCGGCCGCAAGAGGGGCGGAAGCCCCTATTGGGAGCGAAGCGACGTGCCTTCCCCTCAGCTCCACCAAAAAACACTCAAATTTGGCACCGCACTTGGTCTTCGGGAAAAAATCACCTCGCGCTAGGTTCGCCTAGCGCGAGGTGATTTTTTCCCTCCAGCCCGGCGTGAGGTACCAAATTTGAGTGTTTTTTATTCTCTGCGGGGAATAGTGATAAAAAAACCTCGTCGGCTTGTGGGCTGGACGAGGTGAGAAGTGAACCTTAGACAATGACGCGCAAGTTGACACTTTCGGTGTCCGACAGAATGAATGGAAGGGTGTGATGTACCTTCATGGAATCCTGCAGAGGGATATTCGCTCGTTCGATCGCCTGGTCGTACTCATCCGTATCCAAGGTTTGCAGTTCAAAGACGCGACGCATAGATTCAAGGACGAGATAACAACCTTCGATATAGAACACCGTTGTCGAATGAACCACGAAACGCATTTCTTTTGAAGGGCAGCCAGCCATGAGTGAGATAAAATGGACAAGTCCAGTAACCTCGTCAGGCGTAAGATCTCTTGTGAAATCCAGCTGAAGACATCCTTCGAGACCTTCTTTTTGTGCATTCAGATGGGCGAATTGCCGATTGCGCCGTTCGCGCTCAAGAGCAATTTCCGCAATACGTGCACATTCGAAGGCATTCAAATCCGTTCTCATGGGAACTCCTTTGTTTTGAACGAACACGATAAACTATTCAAAAATGAATCATTTGTCAATCTGTTGATCAAAAAGAAAACCCACATCTGTTGCAGGCGTGGGCACGTAAGACGAGAAACGGTTTGCGGAAGATCAGCTTCCAAAATCGATCATTTCGGGAAGGTTCAATGCCTTGCGAACGTCCGACGCCCAAATGAGCAAATAGTTTCGCACGTCAGGCTCGCGGACTTGACCCCGTTCCAGATGTCGTTCGAGCGATTCATACAAAACAGCCACCTCACCACACTCGGGACAAAACTGGTGAAACTGAGAGAACAGACGACGCCGAGCAAACGTGCACGGCTTTCCATGAAGACTTGTGTCCTCAACAGGTTCCCCAACCAGGTAGGTAATAAGCTCCTTGATTTCATCCTCTCGACGATCAAGTGAAATAACACGCCGTGTCACAAGTGAGAGAACAGCGAGATAACTAAATCCCGCAGGTTCTTTTTTTATCTGAGTCAACATGACTCCCCTTTCGTTTGAAACGATCTGTTTGTGTTTCCCCGACTGTGGAGCATAAAGAAAAAATCGGTCGTTGTCAATCAACACATCTCTCTTTCCACAAACAAAAAACAGTCTCATCACTTGATGACGAAACTGTCAGAGAGGTTTGCGCGCTGCTTTCAAGTGCGCGACAAACTGTTTGAGATTCAACGGAGAAGTTTCCAGATCTTCAATACAAGACTCCAGATGCAACACAGCATCATCCACCGTGTCCGGCCGTTTGAATCCTTCTTTGAGAAGAGACTTGGTTACCGGTTCGGGCTGTTTGAGTCGCTTGAGAATCTGCTTTTGTTCAGTAAGCATGGCTGTCACTTGATCTTGCGTAAGCGATCGCTTCTGATGCAAACACTCACTCGCCGTAGCAAGCATTTCCTCGATACGCCAATGCTCTTCAAACAAACACATAGACCGATACGTGATCTCAAGCTGTTGCTTGGCAAGATCAGCCGACGTTCCATCTCGCGTGTTTGCCGACTCGATCAACAGACGAGAGGCCTCGTTGAGTTCGCAGGCAACATGCGTAAACCGTCGAATAAACGGGCGTGCACAAAACGTTGAAAGCGTTTGTGCATAGGCAGTCATCCGCTGAGCAAGCTTGCGCATTTCACCAGCGGATCGTTCACCAGGTACAAAAATCTTTTTGTTGAGCAAGGTGCTTTGTGCTTCTCGTCGAATGAGAAAACATTCGGATCGAAGCTGATCAAGATAGTACTGAATCACCACCGCACGCCAATCCATGCGAGGACCAATCCCACGAACAGCAAGCCTACGCTTCTGAAGACTGCGTTCCACAGACCCGCACAACAACGGGATACGACCCACGTTGCGACGACCTCTTTTATCTTCCAACGATCCCGCTTTGGACGTTCGACCACGTGCAGACACCTTTTCCAGATTTGTATCTCTGAGATGTTTACTGACACGCTCGGTTGCCCTGGCTACAAACTTGGCTTCTTCTTCTGGTTCTGCGTGGTCAATCGTCCAGGATTGACGCATGAGCCAATCCGCATCAAGCCACCAATCTGCAAGCTCGGGCAGCTCCTTTGTCTGATAACGAGGATTGATCCGTCCAAACGCACGTGACGCATCAAAGAGCGAATGAAACTGAACAAAGACTTGTTGCTCAGAAACCGTTGGATCAAATCCCGAAGCACGCGTCAGTTCCAAATTGCGCGAAAGAACTTGCCCTGTGCGCAAACCGTCCGTCTCTTTTTGGACAAGATACAGACAACCTGGAACAAGGACGATGAGCGAACAAGAAATCGTCCGAGGCTCCTTTCCTGATTCACACAAGATAAACGCGCGCGTTTCAAAGACCGGCTCCTTGAGCAAAGGCAAAACCCGATTCATCATTCACCTCCTGGAAAAACAAGGCTGAACGAAGCAAGAAGATACAAAAAAACACGTGTTTGGTCAAGCCATGCCACGTGTTTTACGATCGACCTGTTTTCATGATCGTTCGAAGTTGTCGGTCAACATCTCGTCGCTTGATGGTTTCACGTTTCTCAAACTGCTTCTTTCCTTTTGCAATCGCAAACTCCAATTTGAGAATATCATGTTTTACATACAAACTGACTGGAATCAGTGTTAATCCTTCTGTTTTCTTTTTTTCTTGCAATCGTTTGAGTTGTCGTTTATGAACCAAGACTTTTCTGTCTCGGTCAGGAACATAGGTTTCTTGCACGCCCGCGGGACCATAAGGTGACACGAACATATTCTTGAGCCACAATTCTCCCCGACGAATGTCCAAGAAAGCCCCTTTAAACTGGACATGTCCGGCTTTGATCGATTTCACTTCAGCTCCAGTCAAAACTAAACCACCCTCGAAAGATTCGAGGAGGTCATAGTCGAACTTGGCTCGTTTGTTAAAGGCGACCTCAGACATACACACACAAGCATAGCAGAACGCTTGATCTTTTCCAGTTCTTTCGCTAGAGTATGAGCAAATTCCTATGCGAATCCACAGACATCGACAAAATCGACCCAAGCTAAACTTAACCAAGTACAAAGCAAACGAACGTATTCACGCAGAAATCGTTCGTGTTATTGATGAAGAAGGAAAAGCCCTTGGAGAAATGCCGATTCAAGAAGCCTTGGATATTGCTCTTGGAAAAGAGCTGGATTTGGTGGAAGTTTCACCACTTGCGAACCCTCCTGTTTGTAAAATCCTAGATTACGGACAATTCAAGTATCAGAAGGAAAAAGAAGCCAAGAAGCAAAAAACTCAGCAAAAAGAAGTCGACATGAAAGTCGTTCGACTCTCCATCCGTATTGGAGAACACGATAAAGACGTCCGTCTGAAACAAGCCCTTAAATTCTTGGAACGTGGGGATAAAGTCAAAGTTGAGCTTCCTCTTCGAGGACGCGAAAAAGCCCACAAAGACCTCGCCGAAGAGGTTATAAACTCATTTATTACTGGAGTTCAAGCAGGGATCGCTATTAAGCTCGAGCAACCTACAAAGTTCTTAGGAGGTCGATATTCCGCCATCTTTGTAAAAGCTGGATAAACTTGACACTCTTTAAGGAAATCGCTACACTCCCGCAGGAATTATATGAAACAAAAAACTCACAAGGCCTTGAAAAAACGAGTGAAAGTCACTGGTGCAGGCAAAGTTCTCAAACGAACCGCTGGCCAAGACCACTTCAATTCACGAGAGCCAGGAAAGGTAACACGTAACAAACGACGTGATAAAACTTTCAACGCCACACTCGTCAAGACCGTTAAAAACCTGATCCAAGAAGGATAATATGCCACGAGTAAAACGCGGTGTACAACACGTCAAACGACGCAAAAGTTTGCTCGAGAAGACGAAGGGAATGATGTGGGGACGCAAGTCAAAAATCAAACTTGCTCGACCAGCCTTTTTGAAAGCCGGTGTGAACGCCTTCCGCGACCGCCGAAACAAAAAGCGCATCTTCCGACGTCTCTGGCAAGTCAAGATCAATGCAGCTGTTCGTCCAAGCGGACTCAGCTACAGCAAGTTCATGGATGGACTCAAAAAAGCCAATATCGAACTTGATCGAAAGGTTCTTGCCTCACTTGCTGAGCACTACCCAGCTGTACTGCAACAAATCATCAAAAAGATCAAATAAACAAGGATCAGCATTGACCACGCCGCTCGCGAGCAGCGTGGTTGACAAAATGCTGATTTTTGTTTTATTCTGCGAAGTCACTGAAACAACAGGAGGAAGATTATGTTGTATGCCATCTCCAAAGGAAGGCATCTCGGTGAAGAAGTTGTGAACTTGAAGGTCGGCGAACCAGTAATCGTTACCATTGTTACGAAAGACCATTTGCTTCCTGGCTTAAAAATCTGTCTTGAAGAAGTCTGTGACGAAGCATTGAGACAGACAAATGATCCAGATGGCGAACATCCTGATGAGCACAAACTGCTCGGTCGGATGGAGATGACCGTCGAAGAACATCATCTTACTCAGAGAGTTCTTACAACGGAATTTCGCTGGCCAACCGGTTTCAAGAACACCGGAATCAGACGTATGGATCTGGTTTTGAGAAATGTTTCTAATGACATCGTAGTCCGTGAAGTGCGGGATGCCCTGTACTTCGATGTGACCCTTCAAAGCAAAGAAGACATCGAACTCGAGCGCATGCTCAAACAGCAACGCCGTCGAAACCTCTTGCTCAATGCACTAGCGTTTCTGATAGTCATGTTGTTCTCTGGAATAATGGGTCATGTGGTTGGCCGTGAAGAAGTGCGGAACGAAAAAATCGAAGATGCACTTGCCGCAAGCGGAGAAACGTTTTGTCAGAAGTGTCCGGTGGTTCTCTCGTTTGGGACAAGTATGAAGGACAACCAGACATCTGTCCCAACGTGTCCACCTCCACCCATTTGCGAATGCCCAGAGAAACCTGTTCCTACGTGCCCGATCACCGCTCCTGCGATCGAGTGTCCTCCAACGAGTCCACCAGTCGCATGCCCCCCTACTCCCACTTGTTCACCTCCTCCCGCTTGCCCTGCATGCGAGACGTGCGAGGTGTGCGAGTCCTGTGAAGTATGTCCCGAACCGTTCGCCTACAATGAGTGCGAGAACCTTCCTGTGTGCGAAGAACCCTTCGTCTACAACGAATGCGAGACCATGATTCCGCAAACTTCTGTTGTGGAGAAAACGAAAGGGGTTGGAAAACAGGCGTCTAAAACGACAAAAAAGAATGAAGTCGAGGATCTGGAACCTGGATCCACCTTCTATCATTAACCTCTCAAAACGGTGATTTCCCCAAGAACGATTGGGGAATCACCGTCTTTTTATTGACAAAATCGCCATTTTATGGTATTTTTTTCAGTCCATTCTTTCTCAACCACCCCCCCTTTCCACGCTTACAGGAGAATACAATGGCTGCTCATTTCCTGGTTGGAGGACGCCTCACCCTTCAGGCAAACGCCACGCAAGGCGAGGCTTTCGAGTTCGCTTGTCTTGTTCCGGAGGAAGATGTTTTTGATGGCGATATCTACGTCCTCGAAATTCCTCCGGGACTCGAACTCCGTGAAGACGAAACCTTCCAGATCCCAACCGGATCCGAAGGAAACGGCGAGTTCACCATCTCATTTACTTCCGAACAGGGTTTCACAAGCCCTGGCCTCAAGACACTGACCGTCCTCAAACGGCCTTCGGCAGGTGGAATGCCAACGCATGAAGGAATGCTGCGGGTGAACGTGGAAGCTCAGGCGACCACAACACCCAACCCGGATGACGACGAAAACGAAGATTCGCCGTTGGACGATCTTGACGAAGATGATGAGTCCGAGCTTCGGACAACGCGAACCCGGACTCGTCGGACACACACCCGGACCACGGTCACAGAGCGTCGCATGGCGCCTGTCACGCCTGGTGGTGG
>Ga0208373_1005154_pt1 | contig 11107 bp, 8 predicted proteins | sample RifOxyC2_FD_184036 | JGI IMG/M metagenome (GOLD analysis project Ga0208373, IMG submission 184036) | Soil microbial communities from Rifle, Colorado - Rifle Oxygen_injection C2 (SPAdes) | ecosystem: Environmental > Terrestrial > Deep subsurface > Rock core/Sediment | place: Rifle, Colorado... | reverse complement strand
CCCCTGGTTTTGCTTGCTCAATACGTTGATATTCTGATTCCTTTAAAAAATAATGATTAATAGAAGGATGCATAAGAACAACTCGAGTTTTTGGACAAATATCAGCAATAAGATTAAGCATCAATGCAGCTGAGGCAAGCCCATCCGCATCCCAATGATATAATAAAACAACTTTTGTTGGTTTATACTTTTGCAAAAATTGTACAAGATGCAAATGTTTCATGGCTTATGTATTATTTTTTTCTCGTCTTCCAGTTCTCGTTTCTTCAAAAAATAGAGCATTTCTTCGGTAATTTTGCGTGACCATCCAATAGATGAACCTAAAAATCCAAGCATTAAGCTGCTGAAACTCAACATAATAAAGACCCCGGCAATAATCAATGATTGAATGTGTCCTCGCCCTTCATCAATGAATACAAAATATAAAAACCGTATCATACCTGCTGCACCAATACTGAATAAAATCACAGCGGAAAAACCAAAAAATCGCAATGGTCGAAATAAAATGATATTCCGAATAATATTCACACCGGCCTTCCATAAATGGTCGGGAATATTTTTTATGAGACGTGATTTGCGAGAAACTGGTCGCGCCTTAATGGGTACTTCAATAATATTTAAATGCAAATCATGTGCGGAAAGAAGTGTTGTATGAACATAGGTATGAAGTGAATAGACACCAATTTGCAAAGCAGCATCACGTGTATATGCGCGAAACCCAGTAGAAACATCATAACGTGGCATACCCATCCACTTCGTCAATATGTAGCTTCCCAACCGATTGAGATGACGATTCCAAAATGGCATGCGATCAAGTTCTGCTACTTTTCTGGAACCAATAGTAATATCCGCTTTTTCTTGAAGAATAGGTGCTATTAAATCAGGAATCCGTGTTTGATCGTAATGATTATCTGCATCAGTATTCACTATAATATCTGCCTCCCGTTTTAATGCTTCCCATAACGCATCTTTAAATGTAATGGCAAGACCTTTATTTTTTACATGCGAAATAACATACTCCGCTCCTGCTTGCCGCGCAACATCAGCAGTACCATCTGTTGATCCGTCGTCGTATACCAATACCTCTATCAAATCAATACCCGTAATGGAACGAGGAATCTCACGAATCACTGTTGCAATCGTTTCAGCTTCATTAAACGCCGGAATGGTAACAATAAGTTTCTTCATAAACGCTGATCTTCTTCACCGTTTCGACCAATCGAATAATACACAAATCCGTACTCCTCACGCATACGTGTAGGTTTGAGTAAATTACGACCATCAAAAATAATCGGATTTTTCAATTGCGATTTAATTTTCTTCCAATCCATTTCAATAAATTGTGGCCATTCTGTAGCAATGAGTGCGGCATCGGCTCCAACGCATAAATCATTAACATCATCAACATATGTGATAGATTGTTCACCTAATATTTTTTTTGCATTGGAAATTGCTTCATAATCAAATGCACGAATCAGTGCTCCATCTTCTCGTAATAATTCAATAATATCAATAGCAGCGGAATCACGAATATCATCGGTGTTTCCTTTAAATGCCAAACCAAATACTGCAATTGTTTTTCCTTTCAAATTTCCTTGCAACTGTTTTTTGATTTTTTCCACCATATGACGTCGCTGATGGTTATTCACCTCAATAACAGCTCGAAGAAGCTGAAAATCATAGCCGTGAATACCGCCAATTTGCTCTAAGGCACGTACATCTTTCGGAAAACATGAACCGCCCCACCCAATACCTGCTTTCAAAAAACGTGAACCAATGCGTTTGTCTAAACCCAAACCATAGGCCACTTCTTCTACATCGCCGCCGGCTCGCTCACATAAATGGGCAATTTCATTAATAAAAGAAATTTTTGTCGCCAAAAACGCATTCGAAGCATATTTAATTAATTCTGCACTTTCTACAGTAGTAATAAGCTTTTCGCCTTTTATGCCATCAAATATATCAAGCATCACTTTTGCAGCACGATCATCATGCGTGCCAATAACTACACGATCAGGATGCATAAAATCCTTTACTGCAGACCCTTCACGCAAAAATTCTGGACAGGAAACTACAGAAAAATCTCCGGAATATTTTTTGCGAATGATCTGTTCCACTGCTTTTCCTGTGCCAACAGGCACGGTACTTTTATTTACAATAACAGTATATTCCTTAATATGATCAGCAATTTGTTCAGCCACTGCATTCACATACTGCAAATCTGCATGCCCATCAGGTCGAGAAGGAGTTCCTACTGCAATAAAAATGGCTGCTGCATGATTCATCACTTCTGGCAAAGTAGTGGAAAAATGCAAACGACCATTAGAACTGTTATTGAGCACAACCGATTTCAAACCAGGCTCAAAAATGGGGATATGGCCTTGACGTAACCGTTCAATTTTTTTAGCATCAATGTCAACACATGTCACGGCATGACCAATTTCTGCTAAACACGCTCCTGTGACAAGGCCAACATATCCTGTGCCCACGACGACAATATTCATAGAAAAAAAATTAAAATTTATTTTTTTGTGGTAAAAAACCACTCAACAGTTTTTTGAATTCCCTCTTCTAAAGATGTTCGTGGTCTCCACTGAAATTGTTGCATAAAACGTGAACTATCTAAAGCACTGCGCCGTAATTCTCCAGAAATTGCCGCTCCATGCTGTATGGGCATTGCTTGACCGCTCACTCGTTGAATAAGATGAGCAATGGTATTAACCGATGTTTCTTTTCCAGTCCCAATATTGTACTGATTTGAAGCCTGAAGGTCAAGATTTTGCGACAATACACGTATACACGCATCAACAACGTCATCAACATACACATAATCCCGTGTTTGTTCTCCATCACCAAATATCGTGAATGATCTGCCTTTTTGTATGCAATCAATAAAAATCGAAATAACCCCGGCTTCCCCTGTTGGTTCTTGACGAGGCCCATACACATTAGCAAAACGTAATATCGTGCATTGCAACTGATATTTTTCAGCATAATACTGTGCATATAACTCGCCAGTATATTTACTAATAGCATACGGGGACGAGCAATGAATGACAGCTGTTTCCGCAGTAGGAATGGCAGCTTTATCTCCATATAAGGCTCCGCCGCTTGAAATATATACCACCTGTTTAACGCCGTATAAACGACAAGCTTCCAATACGTGTAGAAAACCAATAATATTTTGCTCCGCATCCAATTGAGGATGTTCAAATGAATAACGCAGATTTTTTTGTGCTGCTAAATGATACACCATGTCAAAATTGCCCGATTTGATGATATCGTAGATTTGCTCTTTATGTGTAATATCTGCTTGAATAAAATTTGCTTGAGATGCAACAAATTCTTTATGCCCGCAAGATAAATTATCAATAACAGTTACAAAAATCGGTTGTGCTGTACTGTGAACATGTAATAATCTGTCAGTAAGATGTGAGCCAATAAATCCGGCACCGCCGGTAACAAGAATATTCATGTAATGACTAAAAATGAATTATTTAAGATTGCTTTGTCGATTGGGGTGGAACATAGGTAAGCACTCGAGAGCCTAACATGTCTGCAACAGTTCGCTCTAACCCAACAGCGATATCTGTTACCGGAAACCATCCAAGTAAATGCTTTGCCCGCGTGATATCTGGCAGAGCTGATTTTGTCAAACCGCTGATTGCATCTTCGAACATAATATTTGATTTTGACTCGGTAAGTTCAATAATTTTTTTCGCAATTTCAATAATAGGATGGGTCTCTGGATTACCTAAATTAACAGGATCATTCACACTCGACTGCATCAAAATAATCAATCCTTGAATAAGATCATCTACATAACAATAGTTATCTTGCACGCTTCCGTCACCATAAATAACTAAATCGCGATGATCAATGGCCGCACGTACAAAATCCGGAATCATGCGGCCTGCGTTTAAACGCATACGAGGTCCATATACGTTAAAAATACGAGCGATTTTTGTATCAATATGATACGTACGGTGATACGTATCAATGACTGTTTCCGCAAAACGTTTTCCATTATTATAACAGGCGCGATCACCCAACATATCAACAAATCCCCAATAATCTTCTGAAAAACTTTCTTGCCCTTCTAAAGGGTCGCCATATACTGAATGAGTAGAGGTAAACAGACACTTTGATTCATATTTTCGTGCAATACCAAGAGCATTAATGATACCAAGTGAATTGGATTTAATTGTTGAAACTGCAAATTCTTCAAAGCCCAGTTGCACTGTTGGACACGCTAAATAATATATTTCCTGAATTCCTTGAAAACGTACTTGAAAAATTTCCAATTCCGGCAATGCTTCCAAATCAAACGGGTTTACAATATCGTGTCGAATAAATGCAAAATTGGGGTGTTGAAGAAGGTGAGAAATATTATTCACATTTCCACTGGCATAGTTATCTAAACAAATCACTTTGGAGGTTTTTATGAGTTCATCACATAAATGAGAACCAATAAACCCAGCGCCTCCAATGACGAGGACATTTTTTTTATCAAAAATAACTTTTCGTGCCATATATTTTTATTTGTTTTTATTATACTGTTTTTGCTTGGTCTGTACAATCGGATGCTTTGTGTGAGTTGCGCGTGAAGAAAACGTCCAGAATTTTTGTAACAAAAAATTCACTCCACCGGCGGAAAAAGAAGCAATTAATTTTCCAATAATATCATATACTCCAGATGAAACTACAATCCAAAGAACCCCCTCATTCATAATAAAAGCTACACCAGCAGCGACATAAAATCGCACTAATTGAATATGAGAATAAGAAACAGCATCTCGAAATGTCCAATGTTTATTCCATACAAAACTGTTCAACCCAGCGATAAGAAAAGCAATCGCTGCAGCAAGCAAGTAATGCAGATGAAAAAAGCGCGTTAAACTAATATAAATGAGTGCATCAAGTACAGTGTTACCAGCGCCCACAATACCGAAACGAATAAATTGAAATATAACAACTTTCATTCTATGCACTACTATATCAAAACGAGCAGCTTCTTTCAAGCCGCCCGTCTCGAGAACATTACTTTATCGGCAATTGACTGCGCTGCTGTTCATATACCTGTAGAGCTCTATCAGATACCGTACTGTTTTGTGATGTAACAAATGTATATAGTTGGGATGTTGCGAGCGCTATCGTGTCCCACTGATATGCAGTATAGACATGATTCTGTAATAACTCTCCTACTGCTTCTACTTGCGCAGGTTTTTTCAGCAAAAGTTGTAATTTTTCAAACAAATCAACTGCGTTCGCATTTTCAAACAAAAATCCTTTACCTGCTACTACTTCAGCATTGGCAGGAATATCACTCGCAAGAACTGCTCTGCCATAACTTGCAGCTTCTAATACGGCAACAGATAACCCTTCAGACTCAGATGGCTGTACATATATATAACAGTGAGAAAATAATTCCTGCAATACTTCACCGGTTTGATAACCGGTAAAAATAATACGAGAATCACCGGCAGCTAGCTCATGTAATTCCTGAACATACGCATCTGTATGTGTTGATCCGCCAACAATCACCAATTTTTTTTGTGTCTCTAACTGCTTAAATGCGCGAATAAGATGATGCACTCCTTTATGACGAACTAAACGCGTTACGACCAAAAAGTATTCATTTGTGTGTAATCCGAACTGCGAGGTGATGCGCGATGCTTTTCGTGATTTCGTTACAGAAATACCGTTTGGGATGTATACAGTTTTTTTATGATACTGTTGTTTGCAATACTGTTGTAGATCTTTTGAAACCGTAATAGTTTTATGTGCAAATGTCACAGCAGTCCATTCGCCCAATTGCAAGATGAATTTTGCAAATCGACTCCATTTTTCATGTAAACGATCTGGACTGTGAAATGTTGTTATCACGCGTGCATGAGGTCTAAATATACGAGGTAAAAAAGAAAGTAATGATGGACCAACACTATGAAAATGATAGACATCAACATGTTGTTTCATTGCATGAATAGTAGCAAAAAGTGTGTGGAAAATGGTATCAAAATTTTTGGAACGAACGGTTGGCAATAGAATAACATGCAACTGTGGAATTGCTTTTTGTAATGCATCAACTTGTTTTTTCTGTACATAATAAGACCGAGCGTAAACAAATACTTCGTGTCCTAAACCAGCCAATCGTCGTGAAAGATTATCGACATGGTTTTCTACGCCACCCCAGGTTGCAGGTATTCCTTTTTGACCGATCATTGCTATTTTCATAGGTGTATGAGTGAGAAAATGGTACGTTGATTTATGGTGTTATTTATAGTGAATCTTTCCGATTTTTTTATTCATTTTTTATCCAGATGTCAAAATAAAGAACCCATAAAATTAGCAGAAAAAATCATTTTTGTCAACCCTTCACCTAATCCATAAATAAAAAATGGGCTAATTTTAGCCCATTCGAATCAGGTAACGCCAGAGGGGAAACTCTATTTCAATGCAATAGCGTCAGCTTGCGGTTGATGCATTAAATTGAATGAAGTCTCCCCTATGGCGTCATCCACTCATAATATCTATGGAATATGTATTACGGAACAATGGCAACAGGCAAAACAACTGCTGGAATTGACTGAAAGAGTGTCTCACCAGTATAGGTATCTTTGGCGCTCAACGTAATCACGTCTGTGAAAGGAAGTTTTTTTCCTACTTGTAAATGGTTTGGAGTAAAGCGTACTTCAAATTGTGCACCATAACCTTGTGCTTGAGGTGCAAGCGATGAAATATTCCAATCAATGGTGCGTGATGTTGGATTCCAGGACAAATTCGTTCCAGCAGAAACACTATACGATCCTGTCCATTTTATTTGAGGAAGAAGTGTGGTGTGAACACGTATTCCGGATAATGTATTATTTATATTATTAACACGTAAAACAACACGCATGGCTGTTGTTTCCCATGCTTTCGGCGGGTACGGCCCATATCCAATTTCTTCACCATTCGGTCCATAATAGAGTGGTGTTGCAGATACTTGTAACTGAGAATGATATTTTGTATCAAAGGAAACAGAACGCATAGGAATAGTTGTGTCAACATCTGGAGAGTATCCTGTGCCGTTCACCCGAAAACTTGAAGAAACTCGTTGACTATTCGTTGCACGTGTTGGAATACGAACTGTATAGGTTCGACTTTGGCCGGCAGGAATTTCGGCGATCACTGGAAAGGAAACAGTCGAACCTACGCCACCCTGCGTGCGAAGTGTTTTTCGTTCATCAACAACGCTTACTGTTGTTCCGCTCGGCATGACTGGAATACCAGATAATTGCCCGCGTAATCGAATATTCTGTGCTGGCACATCACCTGTATTTTTCACTGTTACTGTTGCAGTAATGGTTTCACCAAAATGAACCGCGGTATTTCCGCTCATTGAAACAAACAGACGAGGATGAACCACACGAACACCAGAAAAAAATGATCCATGTTGTATGCGTTCTTCAAATACCGGCGCATCAGCTAATTGTGAAGAATACATACCAGAAATGATCACTTCTTGATCGCCGGATATTGCGTTGCTTCCTGATGTAGCAGAAGTAAATACACCACGTATTTTTATTTTTCCCTCTTCGTGTGCTTGAACGCGCGAAAGGGTTAGGCTCTGTTTTTCTTCATTATATGCTAATTGAGTATCACCCTGTTTTACTGATTTTACTGAAAATTTTTCTGGTAATTGTAATACAAATTCAACATCTTTTTGCGCAAAATCACTTTCATTTTTATATGATATTTCACTTTCAACTGGTACTCCATATGTGGCAGCTTTTTTGAAACGCATGCTCGCAATAATCGCTGAATGTGATATTGTAAGCGTTTGCGTTGACACAGCATTTTCTGTACGGTGATAATACATATAAGAGGTCACAGCACGTACTGTTGCTGATTCTTCTACATCTCCAAACCATACTCCTTCGATATCAATCATTCCCACATCATCTTTTGCGAGATTTCCAATTTCTACATGAAATGGTTCATGCATGGTACGTTCTTTTTGCGCATTGACAATAAATCCATGAGGAAGATACACATCAAGCGCTGCATTTGTAATTGGGCGATTTTTATTTTGATATAGGATGACAACATGCGTGGGTTTACCGCTAGTAATTTCTTGTTGTGTCACCACACGGACTGAAAGATCTGGAACAGTAAAATATCGATAAAACCAAATACCTAAACCAATGTTTGTTGCGATAAACACAAACGTAACACAAGCATAAAACGTATCAATAATAAAGTGGTGAAAACGATCTTTATACTTATCTGTAAGAATATGAATAACAAAGGGCAAGTACAAATGGGTTAATTTCCAACCTAAAAATTTTATCCCTTTTGTAAATGTGGGAAGATGTCGGTGATGAAATCGAAGTTGTTGTTCTTCCATACAACATTAAAAAAAGTTAAAAATAGAATAGCTGTTCGTTAATATCTCGGCTTTTCCATCAGCATTCAAATCTGTAGTAGAAACAAACACACCACTACGATCAGATTTTTGATACGCATAAAATCCTGGTGTCAACAGTTTACCACGTTTTGAAAAGATTCTCACCATGGGTGAACCTCCTGGCCCAGCACCCACAACAATTTCCGATTTTCCATCACCATTTACATCGCCAACTGCTACAGAAGCACCAATGCGATATTGCTTTGGAAATGCGTAAAATCGATGCTTGCGCACAACACAACGATTACTCACAAAACGAATTCGTGCGCTCCCTCCACTTGCGGGAGAAACTACAATTTCAAGTTTTCCGTTATGGTTGAAGTCACTCAGTGCAATATTTACTCCTCCCTGAAATTTTGGGCTGTATGGGTAACAGCCGGTGTGCACTAATTTTCCTTTCACTGTATAAATTTGAATCAGTGGCGAACCTTTTTTTCGAGCAGTCACAATATAATTACGCCGTTTTCCATAGAGTCGTCCTACTGCAATATTCACCCCGTCTTTGTAGTTGGTTCCATACGGTGCAAAAGTAGCAATGAGTTCATTTCGATTATTGTATGTTTTGATGTACGTAGATTCGGCAACAACAGTTCTTCCTGATTCTACGATTTTATGAATAGTTGTGCCACCAGAGAAACTTCCATCAGAAGAAAAAAAGCTTTTGCGTACTTGGTCACCGCTTGAGTTAAATACTTTTGCGTACGCGCCATTCAAAAAAGGGGTATCCTGTACTTGCGTTAATCTGCGCAATAAAATAATACCATCTTTTGGAGGAATGGTAATTTGCCCAACAATATCTCCGGAATTGACTTTTGGATCTTGAGACCCATGAATTTTTTCAAAGCCGGTTTTTAAATCAATCGTATGAGATTGTGAAGTGGAATTCACAAAAACACTCGCATGTTCATAATCACGACGCCATACTCCATCGCGTAATGTCAATGGATCATTTTGTTGCAATACGTTATATGCTCCGGTTAATGGTTTCCCTAATAGAACATCGTATTCATCATAATACCACCGCTCATGATGGCTAAGATCGCCGTCGTCAAAACTGTAATACCCATCATTTAACAATGTTGATGTAAGACCAAAACGAAATGAACGATAATCATTCCATTTGGTGGAATTTTGAACATTTGTATTAATAATAACATATTGCTCTGGAACAGCACGACGCACAATAAAATTATACTGCTTCATCGAATCCAACCATTTACCATATTTGGTATTTGGAAAATGTTCAAATAATACACCATTTACCTGTTTATAATATTCTGTACCACCATTTCCCACGACAATGAATTTTTTTCTTTTGCTTTGCTTGACGTATTTCTTTGTTAATTTCAATATTTTTTGCATCCCAGCAAACCACTGCTTATTCACCTCCTGAGGATCATCGGCAATGCCATCTTGGTTTAAATCAATATGAGAACTCACAAATGATACGTTATTCCATAAATTATCATAGAATACTCCATCCCATAATGGATCTTTAATGACCGCATCTCGAATAAATACCGGAAAGTAATCATTAAATCGATGTCCATTCTCATCAGGCACGGCTGTATTTGTCACATTTAAAATATAATATGTTGGCCACCACTCTGCGTGATCTCCATTCGATAAATGCACAACCCAGCTGGGATTTTCTTTTAAGGCATCTCCAATATATTTTCTCGCTGTCCCTTGCTGCAACTCTGCCGCATCCGAACGTATATCTGCTAATGAAATATAGGCTAACAACTTTATTTTTGGGTTCAGTTTCTTGATTTTTTCTAATCGTGCTCGCGAGTTACTTTCTTGATGAATATCACATACAATCACATCCCATTTTGCTAATTCTTCTACCTCTTCCTCTGAATCGATATCCCATTTTAAATTTAAATTTACAATTTTTGGCTTTCCATCATCATTAATAGAAGATTGAGCAAAAACAGCCGAATACGGAATGGTCACCACAACCAACACAACTACAATCATTATCGGTGTGAGAAAAAAAGAAGCTGTTCTATACGCTCTGTTATACATTGTTATCTTTTTTTTGCAAAATGTCTTCATATAGCTGGATTATCCGTTGCAAATGCAACGCTTCAGTATACTGATTTTCTGGAATTTGTAAAGAGGGGGTGTATATAACTCGCTGAATAGTATCTGCTAGCTCTTTTTCTTTGCCGGGAGTAAAGAAAAAACCCGTTTTCCCTTCATTAACTAATTCAATACATCCACCATGCCGAGACGCAATAACTGGAACACCCAAGGCAAGAGATTCATAAATCACTAATGGTGCATTTTCATATAACAGTGTTGGAACAATCATTGCACGCGACTCTTGTATGAGAGTATGCAATGCTTTTCCTTGTAAAAATCCAACAAATTGACAATGCGTTAACTGATGTTTTTTGGCATATGCTTGCAATGCAATTTTTTCTTCCCCCTCTCCTGCAAAAATAATTTGGATATCTTTTGATATATGTCGTGCAGCATGTAATAACACATGCGCTCCTTTTCCAAATACAAGCCTTCCAACGAATACCACTTGATTTTTTTTCTTTACCGGCAATTGATGCATTTTTCGAACAAAATGAGGAATATATACTATTTTTGAACGATCCCACCCCCATTCAACCAACGTATTTTGTAAAAAAATCAAGTGGT
>Ga0208373_1005152_pt1 | contig 11108 bp, 9 predicted proteins | sample RifOxyC2_FD_184036 | JGI IMG/M metagenome (GOLD analysis project Ga0208373, IMG submission 184036) | Soil microbial communities from Rifle, Colorado - Rifle Oxygen_injection C2 (SPAdes) | ecosystem: Environmental > Terrestrial > Deep subsurface > Rock core/Sediment | place: Rifle, Colorado... | reverse complement strand
AGACGCGGCTCTTTATTTTCAAAAGGAAATATTCCCTGCCATTTCCAGGGAAATCCCGGAAACCAAATATTATATAGTAGGTAAAAACCCAACGGAAGAGGTCAGAGCGGCAAGCAACAGCAGAAAAGTGGTAGTGACGGGCTACGTTGACGATATCCGCCCTTATATCGCTAAAGCCACGGTAAATGTGTGTCCCATGCGCGTAGGTACGGGAATGAAATACAAGATCATCGAGTCAATGGCGCTAGGCACCCCGACCGTTGCCACCGCTTTTTCCTGCGCGGGAATTCCAGAGCTTAAACACGGGGAAAACATAATGATAGCTGATACACCTGAAGAGTTTGCCAGAAGCGTTGTGATGCTGCTCAAGGACAAGAACCTCCGGCTGAAGTTAAGCGAAAACGGAAGGAAAATGGTATCTGCAAATTACACTTGGAAAAAAGTAGCTGAGAAATTTGAAAATATATACCAGGAAATCGTAAACTAAAACAAATGTGCGGAATATGCGGTATATTCAATTTCGGCAGCAATAAACCTGTGACCCAGCAGGAAATCAGCCGTATGTGCGGCCTTATCAGGCACCGCGGGCCGGATGATGAAGGTGTCTACACCGGCGGACAAACCGGGCTCGGCATCAGGCGGCTTTCAATCATCGACCTTCAAACCGGCCACCAGCCCATTCACAATGAAGACAGCTCCCTTTGGATTGTGCTAAATGGTGAAATTTACAATTTCAAGGAACTTCATGATGAACTGACAAAAAGAGGCCATAAGTTTTACACTAAAACCGACACAGAAACCATTATCCATTTATACGAAGAATACGGCGACAGGTGCGTAGACCACCTCCGGGGGATGTTCGCTTTTGCCGTCTGGGACACAAGGAAGAAACAGCTGTTCATCGCCAGGGACAGACTGGGGAAGAAACCGCTTTTTTATACTGTGGTAAACGGTTCGTTTGTTTTCGCCTCCGAGATGAAATCAATTCTGGCGCACCTTGATTCAACGCCTGAAATTGATCTTTCAGCCATTCACTCGTTCCTGACGTACCAGTACATCCCCGGGCCAGGCACGATTTTCAAAACCATCAAGAGGTTGCAGCCGGCATCAACTTTAAAGTGCGGACAAAACGGAAATATAGAGACCAACCGCTACTGGAACCTGGATTTCAGGCAAAAAACTAACCTATCATTTAACGATGCTAAAACACGCCTGGCGGAAATACTTACTGAATCAACTAAGTTGAGGATGATATCAGACGTGCCCTTGGGGGCTTTCCTTTCAGGCGGGCTTGATTCAAGCATTATTGTAGGCCTCATGAGCAAGTTATCGTCAAAACCAGTGAAAACTTTCTCCATAGGCTTTGAAGATGCGAACTTTTCAGAACTGGGTTACGCCAGGACAGTCGCTGCGCGCTTTAAGACGGACCATCATGAGTTTGTAGTTAAGCCGGACTTTATAAACGTTTTACCCAAGCTTCTTTGGCATTACGACCAGCCATTCGCTGACACTTCGGCCCTTCCGTCTTATTACGTGGCAAAAGAAACCAGGAGTTTAGTTACCGTAGCCCTTAACGGTGACGGGGGTGACGAAAACTTCGCAGGCTACCTCAGGCATAAGGCCATGAAGGGGTCAGTTTATTTCGCCTGGCCTTTCCGGCTGATGGGTGCAAAGCTTACAAATAAACTCGTTTCCATGATACCCCACACCGAGTCAAACAACGCTAAAAGCCGTGTCAGGTACATGCACCGGCTGTTTTCAGCGTTATCCAGGCCTCCGGAAACAAGGAACGCCATCTGGCACTGCTATTTTGATAATGAAACCAAGAATCGCATATATTCAGCCAGCATGAAGGAACATTTCGCCTGCAATGACGCCTACGGCTACCTTGAGGAGACATTCCTGAATGCCCCGGCAAATAATACCATAGACCGCACGCTTTACACTGATCTCATGACCTACCTGCCGGAATGCCTGCTGGTAAAGATGGACATAGCCAGCATGGCCAATTCACTGGAAGCGCGCTCGCCGCTGCTTGACCATAAACTCATTGAATTCACCAGCACACTGCCTTCAAGCTGGAAGATGCATTACCTCACATCAAAATATATTTTCAGGCAGACATTTGACGATATTCTGCCGGAACAGATAAAGAAAAGGGGAAAACAGGGGTTCGGAATCCCGGTCGGCAGGTGGTTCAAAAATGAACTGAAGGATTATTCCCGCGAAGTCCTGCTTGATTCCAAGTCGCTTAACAGGGGATATTTTGATAAAATAGAGTTGCGTAACCTGATGGATGAACACGCGCAGGGAAAAAGCGACCATGGCTACAGGATATGGGCGCTGCTTGTACTTGAACTCTGGCACAGAATATATATAGATAAAGCGTATTCACAAGGTGAAATTTTATGACTTTTCATGCAATGAAATTTGTTGATAAATACGCAGGGTGGATTTTGTGCACCTTGCTGAGTTTTATTGACTTTTTTATCAAACCATTCAAAAATAACGAGGGAACCGCGGGTTTAAATTCCACAAAAAACATACTCGTAATGAAATTTTGGGGTATGGGCAGCATTATTCTCTCAACGCCACTCCTGCAGGCATTACGGGGCAGGTTTCCCGGAGCGAAGATCCATTTTCTCACTCTTTCAAGAAACCGGGACATCGTGAAGATGTTTGAACCCGTTGACGGAGTCATCACCCTGGATATCGACCACGGCCCTAACGGCTTTCTTTTGAGTTTTATCCGGATTGTCAGGGCCATGAGAAAACTGAAGATCGACATTCTTTTCGACCTGGAATTTTTCACGCGTTTTTCGGCTATTGTCACTTATCTAAGCGGCGCCAGGGAACGGATAGGTTTCAAAGCCTGGGAAGTATGGAGGGGGCGGCTTCACACAATTGGCGTCCCTTTTAACCGGTACTGGCATGTGACCCGGAACTTCTATAATCTGGGCAAGGCGGCCGGAATTCCCGAAGTAAAATCAATGGAACTTTTGAAACCGGAGCTCTCAACCGACGAAAAATCCGGAACAGGAGCGTTGATGGAGAAATACGGGCTTGTGCCGGGCAAATATGCCTGCCTGAACCCCAACGCCGGTGAAATAGCGATGACCAGGAGATGGCCGAAAAACAATTTCGCTAAATTAGCGGCTTCTATACTGCAGAAATCACCCGGCATCAAAATTGTTTTTATAGGCAATCCAAAGGAAAAACAATATGTGCAGTCGATCATATCCAGAATTGATGCCGCCGGCGTTATAAGCACGGCGGGAGAACTTAACCTGGAACAGCTGATAATCATCCTTAAAAACTCAAAGCTGCTGGTTTCAAACGACAGCGGGCCTCTTCACCTCGCGGTGGCGCTGGGCGTACCGACAATTTCATTTTTCGGACCCGAAACGCCGGTGCTTTACGGCCATTCCAGCGAAAAGAACATTTCATTCTTTAAAAACCTTGACTGTAGCCCCTGCATAAACGTGCATGAGGACAAGACATTCCGCTGCGACAAAAAACTCCCTTCATGTCTTGAAGAGATAACAGTTGAAGAAGTGCTGGAAAAAGTCCGATTATTCCTATGAAAATACTGCTGCTGAACCCTCCCGGCAAAAATCTTTATATCAGGGATTATTACTGCTCTAAAATATCCCAGGCGAATTATATCAGCCACCCGGTGGACCTGCTGGTGATAAGCGGGAATTTAAGAACGCTTCGCGACTGCGAGGTATTCCTGGTTGACGCCGTTGTTGAAAAACTCACCGTCATCCAGGCGCTCTCGGCAATAAAGGAAATCGGCCCGGAATACATAATTTCACTGATCGGTTCTGTTTCGCTCGATGAAGACCTGGAATTCTTAAAAAGCGTCAAGGAACACCACTCCTGCAGGATTATCGGCACAGGCGATGTACTTCAGGAAAACCCGGGGGAATACCTGGAAAAAACCGGCATCTTTGACGCTGTAGTCACGGATTTCACAACGCAGGAAATAACCAAATATATAGCTTCCGGTTCCAGTGAAAAAAAGATACTGTCTTCTGACGGGTCCGGGGACTACGCCCTTGCCGGCAACCCCCGCCATGAACTCTTCCTGGAACTTAAATACAGGTATCCTTTCACGCTTTCAAGGAAATACTGCTCAGTTTTAACCGAATTCGGCTGCCCGTTCAAGTGCAGTTTCTGCATAATGGGGAAACTAAAGTACAAATCCCGCCCGGTAGAAAACATAATCAACGAACTGGAATACATAAAATCCCTTGGGGTAAACGAGGTTTTCTTTGTAGACCAGACATTTAATTCGAACAAGAAAAAAACATTTCAGCTTCTAAATGAAATGATTACAAGAAAACTCAATATTTCCTGGTTCAGTTTCTCGCGGGTTGACGTGCTGGATGAAGAAACCCTCGGACTCATGAAGAAATCCGGATGCCATACCCTCATACTCGGCATAGAATCAGGCAGCGACAAAATACTTAAAGAATACAGGAAAGGCTATTCACGGGAAGACATAAGAAGGACATTGAAAATCTGCTCAAAACTGGGAATAAGGACTACCGGGACCTTTATTTTCGGGCTCCCTGATGAAACCCCGGAAACAGCAGCTGAGACTCTTTCGCTGATAAAGGAACTGCCGCTGGATTACGCTTCATTCAACGTGGCTGTTCCCAGGGCCGGCACAGATTTACGCCGGCAGGCGCTGTCACTCGGCCTGATAGATAAGGATTTCCAGGCAATGGACCAGTCAGGTACAAGCGTCGCAATGTCAACAAAACAGATGCCCAGGGGGGAAATAAAAAAGATCAGGAAACAAGCTGTAATGGCTTTCTACCTGCGGCCTTCGTATCTTTTAAAACGAATCGCGCATTTAAGGACTTTTCACGAACTTGCGCAGAATATTTCAAATGCCTGCCATCTTTTGGGCAGGACTTTCGGTAAAAATGAAGATTAACAAATTTATACTCCTGATTTTTCTTCTTTCCCTGGCGACTGGCCTTGCTTTTGTATTGCTTGGGCCCCAGAGGCCTTATAGTTACGATGATACACGGTCATGGGATTCCGCCGCGGTGAGTTTTCTTGAAGGCAAAGGATTCCTTGAACCGGATGGCTCGCCAACCGCCATAAGGCCCCCTGTTTACCCGTTGTTTTTGGCTTCAATTTTCTATGTTTTCGGTCACGACCTGCTTTTCGTCAAAATCGCGCAGGCTTTTCTGAACGCGTTTATCATTGTTTTCGCGTACCTGATCGCTGTTGAAATATTCGGGAAAAAGACGGGCCGGATAACCGGTATCGCACTTTGCTTTTATCCGCCGTTAATCGTTTATACCGGGATTATCGGGTCAGAAACGCTGTTCACTCTGTTGCTTGCCGTCGTCATTTTTGCTATTATTACCGGGCTTAAAAATGAAAACATTTTTCTGCTGGTTCTCTCCGCTCTTTTAATCGGAATAACCAATCTCTGCAGGTCTACCCTGATGTTTTACCCGTTTTTCCTGGGTACAGGTATTTACCTGCTCCACAAAAAGAAACGCTCCTTGCTTGAAATTTCGCGGGCGTCGGTGATTTTTATAGCCATAACCCTGATACCCGTTCTTCCATGGACCGCAAGGAATTATTTTACGTTCGGAAAGTTCATGCTTGTCAACGTAAGCAGCGGGGAACTTTTATGGGCCGGCAGCTACCTTCCCTGGGATGGTATCGCGAAAACCGACAGGGATGAATACTTCTACAAGCTTTTCGCCGTAAGAAAAATCAAAAACCCGGCTATCCTTGAAAAAAACATGCAGCGGGAAGCGCTTAAAAACATAACACGGCACCCTGGCGGGTTCCTGAAACTATCGGTAAAAAAGTTCTTCCGTTTCTGGTTCCAGCCTGTGGGACAGGAACTGGTATCCAAGAAATCAAAACTGGCCGGTTATTCCATGTACTTTATCCACGCGCTATGGCTGATTTTAGCGGCAATCGGTTTTTATTTATCCAAAGAAAAACGTATTTTACACATGCCGGTAACCGTCCTTTTTGTTTATATGGCTATAATGCACAACCTGATAGCACCGATAGCCAGGTACCGGCTGCCGATCGAGCCGTTTATTATGATTTTCGCGGTTTACGCAGCTGTTCAAATATATGAAAAAAGAGGTGCCGCCCAATGAAAAAAAACGTTATCATGGGAAAAAAATGCGCCATTGATAAAACAGTCATGTTGGGAATTGAAACACCAAGGTTGAAAAAGCAAGGAAAACTTTCCATAGGGGAAGGGGCAAACATCCGTTCAAACGCTGTTATCTATACCGGCACATCCATAGGCAAAAACCTGCAGACCGGCCACAATGTTGTTATCCGCGAGGAGAACAAGATCGGCGATAATTTTTCTGTCTGGAACAATACAACCATCGATTATGGCTGCAAGATCGGCAACAATGTGAAGATACACTGCAACTGCTACATCGCCCAGTTCACGACAATTGAGGACAATGTTTTCATGGCTCCCGGTGTGACTATAGCGAACGACATGCACCCTGGCTGCGAACATTCAAAAGAGTGTATGAAAGGCCCGACGATAAAGAAAGGAACGGAAATTGGCTGCAACGTGACCATTGTGCCCTTCGTGACCATCGGCGAAAACTGCCTGATCGGTTCCGGCACCGTGGTTACAAAGGACATACCGGCGAATTCAGTGGTCTACGGGAACCCGGGGAAAATCCAGAAAAGCATTTATGATTTAAAATGCGTGACCGGAATAACAGATAAACCATATAAAAAGAAATAAGAAGAGAGAGGAGAGTTTAATGAAAATCGATTTGATCAACCTGAAGAAACAGCACAAACCAATCAGAAGCGAGATTAACAAGGCCATCAAGAAGGTAATAGACACCACAGCTTTTATCCTGGGCGAAGATGTTAAACTGTTCGAAAGTGAATTTGCGAAATACTGCGGTACTGAATACGCCATCGGTGTGGATTCCGGGACCAGCGCACTTGAACTATCGCTATTGGCGCTTGGCATAGGCAAGGGCGACAAGGTAATCGTACCGTCATTTACTTTCATTGCCACGGCCACAGCTGTGCACTACACCGGAGCCGTTCCGGTTTTTGTTGACGTAGAAGAAGGCACCGGCAATATTGATACAGCCAAGACGGAAGAACTGCTAAAAAAAGACACCGCTATAAAAGCCATCATTCCGGTGCACCTTTATGGCCAGACCTGTAAAATGGATGAAATACTCGCGCTTGCCAAAAAGTATAACCTGAAAGTAGTTGAAGACGCCTGCCAGGCTTCCGGCGCAACCTACAAAACGGCTTCCGGCGCGCAGAAAATGGCCGGCTGCATGGGTGATACCGGATGCTTCAGCTTCTACCCCGCAAAAAACCTGGGTGCCTGCGGCGACGGGGGAATGATAATCACAAACAACAAGGAATTGAACACAAAACTGAGATACCTGAGAGATTGCGGCAGGACGGAAAAGTACCTTCACGAAGTAATCGGGTTCACAAAACGCCTCGACACCATCCAGGCGGCGATACTCAGGATAAAATTGAGAAAACTTGACAAATGGAACGATAAAAGGCGAAATAAAGTGGCGCTTTACCGCAGGCTTTTGAAAGGTTCCGGCGTTGAGACCCTTGAAGTTTCCGGTTTTGCTGCGCCAATCTACCACCAGTTCGTGATAAAATCCGAGAACAGAGACGGGCTCAGGGATTTTCTGGCAAAACAGGAAATAGCCACCGGGGTCCACTACCCGATCCCGGTCCATTTACAGCCGGCTTTCAAGTTTCTCGGCTATAAAGAAGGGGATTTACCGGTATCTGAAAAACTTTCAAAAATAGTCCTGTCACTGCCCATTTACCCTGAGTTGAAACAAAAAGAAATAGGGTTTATTGCCGCGCAGATAAAGGCATTCAACAATAAATGACCATGCCTTCGAGATTGAACTCTTTTGCCATAAGTATACCCGCTTACAACGAAGAAAAGAATATTGAAGAAGTGGTGCGCAACAGCGTATCAGTCCTGTCAGGAATCACCAGCGACTATGAAATTATCGTAGTGAACGACGGCAGCACCGACGGTTCGGCCGCTGTCGTGAAGGCACTGGCCCTTCAGAACCGCAACCTCAAACTTATCTCTTTCCGGAAGAACTACGGCAAGGCCGCGGCCCTGGCCGTGGGGTTCAAGGAAGCCCGGTACGAATGCATCATTTCCATGGACGCGGATCTACAGGACGATCCCGTGGCCATTCCCGGCATGCTGGCCAAACTGGACGAAGGGTACGACCTGGTGTCCGGCTGGAAGAAGAAGCGGTACGACCCGCTCATATACACGCTGCCGTCACGCCTCTGGAACGGCTTCACCTCGTGCGTGGCCGGCGTCCGGCTCCACGACTTCAACTGCGGCTTCAAGGCCTACCGGTCCGAAGCGGCCAAAAGCCTCGACATTTACGGGGAACGGCACCGTTACCTGCCCGTGTTCGCCCACTGGAACGGCTTCAAGGTCACCGAAATCCCGGTGCCCCACCACGCGCGCAGGTACGGAAAATCCAAGTACGGCGTCGACAAATTCATCAAGGGCACCCTCGACCTCCTGACCATCATTTTCCTCCGGCGGTACACCAAAAACCCCATGCACCTGTTCGGGCTCCTCGGCGTGCTGTTCATCCTCCTCGGATTCTCCATCACGGGCTACTTCGGGGCGGTGTGGATCATGCAGCGCTCCCTGCACCTGCGGCCGCTCATGCTGCTGGGCGTGGGCGCCTTCCTGATGGGCATCCAGCTCTTTTCCATCGGGCTCATCTGCGAAATGATCACGCATACCGCGAGAAGGGAAGAGTATCTCCTTGAAGCGAAAATCAATCTCGATTGAGGGGCTTCCGGACGCTCCCCGCGTCCTCGCCATCTGCCCCATCGGCATCGGAAACCTGCTCCTGCTCCTTCCCGCAATTCAACACCTGAAGAATAACGTTCTGGGTTCGCAGGTGACCCTTCTGGCGCTGAAAAGCGGAATTGAATCCGTGGCCCGGCGGTTCGATTTTATCGACACGGTGGTTTCCGTCAACGCCAATCAAACGATGGGCCTTGCCGCGAAACTGGGCGTCCTCCAGTCGCTCCGGGGCAACTTCAATGCCTCGTTTTCCTTTTTTCCCTCCAACCGGCTCGAATACAACCTCCTGCCTTTCCTCGCCTTTATTCCCCGGCGGTACGCTTTCCGCTACGCCGCCTTCGGCTGCCGCACCGGGTCGTTCCTGAACACCCGTTGCGTTGCCGTGTCTGCGAAGGACCACGATCTGATACAGAATTTCCGGCTGCTCGAAATGCTGGGGCTTCCCCTGCCCGAGTCCCCTGCGCTGGTTCCGCTTCCGCTCCGGAACGAGGAAATCGCCTTTGCCGGGGAAGTTACGCGGAACGGAAATCCCGGAGACCTGCCGATCATCGGCCTGCACCCGGGTTCCAGCGCCGAACACGGCATGGACCGCAAGCGGTGGCCCGTCTCCGCTTTCGCGGAACTGGCGGGCCGGATACTCGCGGAAAGGAAAGTCCGGTTTTTCGTGTTCGGCGGGCCGGAAGAGGAGCCGCTGAAGGAGGCGTGCGCCCGCGCCATCGGCCCTTCCGCGCTTGCGGTCAGGACCCGCACCCTGTTTGAGACCGCCGCGCTCATCCAGCGCTGTTACCGGTTCATATCGAACGATTCGGGCCTCATGCACGTGGCCGCGTGCGTCGACGTTCCCGTGTGCGGCGTCTTCGGCCCCACGGACGACCTCCGCACCGCCCCCTTCGGACCCGGCCACCGCGTCATCCGCGGCAGCGAAGCCTGTTCGCCCTGCTGGACCCACGGCAACGTGGGAAAGCGCGAGAGTTGCAAATTCGGTGATTACCGGTGTCTGGGGAATTTATCCGGTCAGGCGGTGTACGAAAAGATTGCAGGATGGTTGCGATAAACACAACGTCCTTGTAGGGGCGACCCATTGGGTCGCCCCTACAAGGACGTCATCCCCGTCCCCAATTCAATTTTTTCCGCAGCATCCCGAAATAATCGAAATTGAGCGGCTTCAGGAGCGTGGTCACGCTGCGCGAACGGGTGATGACCACCGCGTCGCCCGGGCGGAGGGGAACCACGTGCTTTCCGTCGACGATGAGCTTGGTTTTGACACGGTCATGTTCGACGGCGAGGGTCACGGCCCGGTCCATGGAAAGGACGATGGGTTTCTGCGTGAGCGAGTGGGAGCAGATGGGGGAGATGATGGCGCAGTCGAGCGTGGGGTCGGCGATGGGGCCGCCGGCGGCCATGCCGTAGGCGGTGCTTCCGGTGGGCGTGGAGACGATGAGCCCGTCCGCGTTGTAGCCGGAAACGGGTTTTTCCCCGTGCGAGACCGAGAAATTGAACAGCCGGTTTCCCTTGACCACCGCGTCATTCAGGGCGACATCGGACATGACGGCGCGGCGGTTGCGCACCAGGGTCACATCGAACATGCGCCGCGTTTCGCGGAAGTATTTTCCATCGAAAATCCGGAGGAGTTCCGCATTGGCGCTTGCCGCCGGCACGTCGGTGAGGAAACCGAGGTTTCCCATGTTCACGCCCACCAGCGGCACCCCGGTGCCGATCATGCGGCGCGCCGCGGACAGGAAGGAACCGTCGCCGCCGAAGGAAACCAGCGCGTCGAGGGCGTCCGGGAAGACCCGGGACGGAAGTCCCGTCAGCCGGGGATGCGAAAAGCGGTTGATGGCGCGGTCGAAGAAAAAGCGGCAATTCCGGAATCCGGGATCGCCCGCGAGCCGCAGCACGGCGTTGCGTATCGGTTCCTTTTTATCGAAGGCGATGAGCCCGATGTTCCGGAGACGTTTCATGCCTTACGTTTCCACCAGGGCTTCGAAACGGTTGAAAAAGTCGGGCCATACCCGGTCCACGGCCTCGACCCCCTTGAGCGTGCTTTCGCCCTTGTTCTTGGCCGCGGCCACGGCAAAGGCCAGCCCCAGGGACGGGTGGCCGTTGACGTTGAATTCCGCGCCGTCATATTCGCGCGCGCCCTCAATCACGATGCCGTCCCCGATTTCGCCCGCCTTGACGCCCATGATTTTAAGATTTTCGAGGGTGACTTGCAGCAGGTCCGCCTGTCCGTCCC
>Ga0208373_1005150_pt1 | contig 11110 bp, 9 predicted proteins | sample RifOxyC2_FD_184036 | JGI IMG/M metagenome (GOLD analysis project Ga0208373, IMG submission 184036) | Soil microbial communities from Rifle, Colorado - Rifle Oxygen_injection C2 (SPAdes) | ecosystem: Environmental > Terrestrial > Deep subsurface > Rock core/Sediment | place: Rifle, Colorado... | reverse complement strand
CATCAGGTCGGCCGCTTTTCGCACCCAATTTGTCGAGCCGATTTGTGAAGCGGCCCGGTTGGGCGGACCTGTCAGACTGGCGGCCCAATTTGCCGAAAGGGAAGCAGAGCTGCTGCTTGACCAGGGGGCGCTCCGCACAACTTTACTGGAAGACACTTTAAAACTGGCCCCGATGATGAGGCAACGGGGGTTAAAAAGTTTATTATTTACTTATTCCCCGCAAATGGCGGACGAACTTATTGATACCTTAACCAGATTAGCTGAAGGACAGTTATTGCTAACTCAATCCGGAGTTGAATTATTTACAAGTGAATCAACTCAAACCCCGGTGCATTTTGTTCCCGGTTATAATCGCAACCCCATCGCTATTGAAGATTGGCAACAGCTCCTGGCGACAGCCACGACCGAGGAAGCGCCAGGGCTCGTTCGGATGTTTAATAACCAGGTTGATAAAAACATCCCACCGGAAAGGGTAGATTCACTTTATCTGCCACCATTGTTAGCCTGCACCCGGACTTTCTATGATAGCGGAAGCGGTATCACGGCGGCCAAAGCTATCTGGCTTGCAGTCATTGCCGGTTATAAAACCATAGAAAGAAGAGAGCAGTTATTTGGCTTAGCTATTGAGTTGCTGCCGCAAGACAGCTCTACCGCGCAAGAACTCCTGATCGCTCTCTATCGCGATCGCTGGCTAACCGGCCGGTATCTGATTGAGAGGGTTGCTGAGTTCTGTTTTTCTGCAAGCGAAACAGAGCTTGGTTTGGCGTTATTAAGGATGATATTAAATCATTTGCCATTGACCAGGGCGGATCTGTTCTTTCTAGAAAAGGAGGTGACTGACATTGCCAGCACTCTGTGCGGCATCAGCCAGCGAACGGTGTCTGAAAAAATTGATATTGGAACAGCTTTTGCCATCTATTTACTATTGCTAGAAAGCGCCATCAGCGAAGAGACAAAATTAATTGTTTTGAATAAAGTTTTTAAAGCTTATAAGCTTAACAGGCAAGCAGCCAGCCAAGTAAGAGCCCTTCATGACTTGGATCCCGAACACTCTCCTTACGCCGCGGCATTAACCGCATATATTCTATTATTGGAAACAAACGACCAGGCAAGAAGGTTCATCGAGCATTCCCCCTTCAAAGAGCATATATTGCTGGCTGACTGCCGGATTTCGCTGGCCCGTCGCGCCAGACAATATAAGCAGGCCTTAAGCCTTTGCGACGCTGCTTTAGCTGAATTAGCTCTCGCTTCTTATACCCAAAAAAAATACCTTATGACCAGCGTTGCCGCCAGCAAATTGTTCTGCTTATGGTTCTCAAGGTCGGACACAGAGGAGTGCAATCGGAATATTTTAGCTGAACTTCAAGGCTTAGTTAGTTATTTTGATCGGCTCGGCATGACCCTTCCCCCCGGCGCACTGTTGATCGAAGCCTATCTGCTCGAGGTCCAGGGAAAAATCACCGAAGCGAAAGAAGTTGCCAGGCAACTTGCCGTCCAGTTTCCAAGAAATCATAAGGTCAGGGATTTTTTAGATAAATATCCCGATAGTTAATCCTCTACCCGCCGGCTCATTTTTTTGATAAAATAGTCAATAATGGAGTACAAAAGCACCCTTAACCTGCCGCAGACAGATTTTCCCATTCGAGCCAACTTAGCCAAAGTTGAAGATGAAATGCTCTCTTTTTGGTCCAAAGAATCGATTTATGAAAAGCTGCAAACGCAAAATAAAACCAAAGATAAATTTATCCTGCATGATGGCCCCCCCTATCCCAACGGCGATATCCATCTTGGGCACGCGCTCAACAAAATCCTTAAGGATATTGTGGTCAAATATAAAACCATGTGCGGGTTTCACGCCCCCTACATCCCTGGTTGGGATTGCCACGGCCTGCCAATCGAAACCCAGCTTTTGAAAGAGGCGCGCATCGCCGGCCACGAAACCCCTACCCTGGACAAGATTGATTTCCGCAACAAATGTCGTGATTATGCCCTGAAATATGTCAATCTGCAGCGGGAAGAGTTTAAAAAGCTGGGGATTTTTGGTGATTGGGAAAAACCCTATTTAACTATTGACCCGGTTTATGAAGAAAAGATTGTGGCTCTCTTTGGTGATTTGGCGGAAAAAGGCTACATTTACCGGGGGAAAAAGCCGATCCACTGGTGCCCAACGGATGTCACTGCCCTGGCCGAAGCAGAAATTGATTATGAGGATGAAAAATCGCCATCCATCTATGTCAAATTCAAACTTCTAACCTCAAACCTCAAAACAATCGGCAACAGTCAAAACCCTAATTTGCCGCTCGATAAACCGTGGTTCGCAGTCATCTGGACCACCACCCCCTGGACGCTGCCGGCCAACGTTGCGGTTTGCGCGCATCCGGAGCTGGAATATGTTTTCCTAAAAACCAATAATGAGATTTATGTGATCGCAGAAGGGCTATTGGAAAGCTTTGTCGGCAAATTGGGCTTAACCGATTATGTGATAGTCGACAAAACCAAGGGCAAATATTTGGAGGGTTTCCTCTGCCAACACCCTTTTCTTGATCGGCAAGTTCCGATTGTCCTGGGGGAATTAGTTACCCTGGAACAGGGGACCGGTTTGGTCCACATCGCTCCCGGACACGGAGCAGAAGATTATCAGGTCGGATTGAAGTATAAATTGCCGATTGTCATGCCGGTTGACGACCGGGGACATTTTGACCAGAGCGTCCCTGAGTGGCTGCAGGGCAAATATTATGATGAGGCCAATAAACTGATCACCGAAAAGATGAAGGCTGACGGCACCCTGCTCAAACTGGAATTCATCAAACACTCTTATCCCCACTGCTGGCGCTGTAAAAAGCCGGTCATTTTCCGGGCGACTGAACAATGGTTTATTTCGGTTGACACAAAAGATCTGCGCCGGGAAGCGCTCAAAGCGATCGCCAATACCCAGTGGTTCCCCAGTTGGGGCGAGAACAGGATTCGCGGCATGGTAGAAACCCGTCCCGACTGGTGTATTTCCCGCCAACGGACCTGGGGCGTACCCATTCCCGCTTTCTTTTGTGAAAAATGCAAAAAGCCTTTAATGACCGGACTCTTTAACCAGGCCATCAGGAAGCTGGTCGCTGCCGAAGGGACCAATGGCTGGTTCCAAAAGTCAGCCAAAGATATTTTACCTGCCGGGACAACCTGCCCCGACTGCGGCAGCACAGAATTTAGCCAAGAAACCGATATTCTTGATGTCTGGTTTGAATCCGGCTCTTCACACGCCGCCGTACTGGAGACCAGGGAGGAGCTAGGCTGGCCGGCTGACCTTTATCTTGAGGGATCAGATCAGCATCGGGGCTGGTTTCAATCTTCACTCTTACTTGGTGTCGGCTACAAAGGACGGGCCCCGTTTAAAGCAGTGCTGACCCATGGATTTACCATTGATGACCGGGGAAAGAAAATGAGCAAGTCGCTGGGCAATGTAATTGATCCTCAAGATGTCGTCAAGCGCTACGGAGCTGATGTTCTACGCCTTTGGGTCGCCTCAACCGATTTTCGCAACGATATGGCCGCCTCAGAAAAAATCTTAAAACAGGTGCAGGAAGCATTTCTTAAAATTCGCAACACCTGCCGCTTCCTTTTAAGCAACCTCTCCGACTTCCCAACTTCGAACTCAGAACATAGTACTGATGTTTTAGAAATCGACCGCTGGATCCTACTCCGCTTGCACCAGCTTGTGGGACGAGTCAGGAAAGCCTACGATGAATATGAGCTTCATCAGGTTTACCATGGCCTCTATGATTTTTGTGTTAATGATCTTTCGGCCTTTTATCTGGACATGTCCAAAGACCGGTTATATTGCAATGCCCAGGATTCGCTGGAACGCCGCTCGGCCCAATTTGCCATGAAGGAAATTTTAACCACTCTGGTCCGGCTTATGGCCCCTATCCTCTCTTTTACGGCGGAGGATATTCTAAACTACACCAACTTCAAACCTCAAACCTCAAACATCAAACCTCAAACATCAAACTCGGTATTTTTGTTGGATTTTCCTGAAGCGGATAATAAATATCTTGATGGAAAGTTTGAGGAAAAGTGGGCAACAATCCTTAACTATCGGGAAAAAACATACGCCAAATTGGAACCCTTACGGGCTAAAAAAGAGATCGGCTCGTCAATCGAAGCTCAAGTCGAGCTATTTGCGCAGGGCCAGGAGCTGGCCATACTCAAATCAGTCGCCGGGCTTCTGCCCTGGATAATGATCGTTTCCAAAGTTATAATCAGTGAAGGCGCAGGCGAACCAAAGGTCTCCCACGCCCCGGGACAAAAATGCCAGCGCTGCTGGTTGTGGAGTGAAAGTGTTGGGCAAAGCGAAAAACATCCTGCTCTGTGCAATCGTTGCGCTAATGTAGTAGGATAATAAAAAAAGGAGAAGTTATGGTTAAACACGATGTTTTGGATCTCAAGTTGGCTGCCAAAGGAAAAAAACGGATTGAATGGGCCGAGCGGGATATGCCGGTCCTCTCCCAGGTAAAAGAAAAATTTGCCAAGAGCAAAATGCTCAAAGGGAAAAGGATGAGCGCCTGCCTCCATGTCACGGCTGAAACTGCCAATCTTGTCAGGACGCTCAAAGCCGGTGGGGCCGATATCGTTCTCTGTGCTTCTAATCCCCTCTCCACCCAAGATGATGTTGCCGCGGCGCTGGTGGCCGAATACGGCATCCCAGTCTATGCCATCAAAGGTGAAGATAACAAAACCTATTATAAACATCTGGTCACCGCCGTCGAGCATGCTCCGGCCGTAACCATGGATGATGGTTGCGACTTGGTTACCTTGATCTCGTCCAAATACCCAGAAATCGCCCGTGGTGTCATTGGCAGCATGGAAGAGACCACCACCGGGGTCATTCGCTTGCGCGCCATGGAAAAAGACGGAGCACTCAAGTTCCCGGTCATCGCCGTTAATGACGCCCAAACCAAAAATTTGTTTGATAACCGCTATGGTACCGGCCAAAGCACCGTTGACGGGATCATTCGGGCAACAGATTTTCTAATTGCCGGTAAAACTGTTGTCGTGGCCGGTTATGGCTGGTGCGGCAAGGGGTTTGCGATGCGCTGTAAGGGGATGGGCGCCAACGTGATCGTTTTGGAAATTGATCCGATCAAAGGGCTGGAAGCCGCCATGGATGGTTTCCGGGTAATGACCATGGCCGAGGCCGCCCCTATCGGCGATCTTTTTTGCACTCTGACCGGCGACCTGCACGTCATCAGGCCGGAGCATTTCCGCAAGATGAAAGAGGGGGCGATTGTCTGTAATTCCGGGCACTTTGACTGCGAAATCGATATTGTCGGCTTGCGCAAGCTGGCTAAAAAGGAGATCAAAGGGGTCAGAAATTTTGTTGATCAATTTGTCCTGCCTAATGGGCGCAGCATCTATTTGCTGGCCGAGGGAAGATTGGTCAATCTGGCGGCGGCCGAGGGGCATCCCGCCTCTGTTATGGATATGAGTTTCGCCACCCAGGCGCTGGCCACAGAATATGTCATTGAAAATAGCGGCCGCCTTAAGAAAAAAGTTTATAACGTACCGATGGAGATAGAAAACTGGGTAGCCACAGCCAAATTAAAATCATTGGGTATTTCCATTGATAAATTGACCCCCGAACAGGTCAAATATTTAAGTTCCTGGCAAGAAGGAACCTAGAAAATGGAACAGGAAAAGCTCTTTGAAGCTATTGAAAGCATCCGCCGGGACAAACATGATCCCTGGCGATATATCCTGTTTACATTTCTCAACGGCATTGCCCAGGGGCTAGGGATGGCGCTTGGCCTGACTGTCGTCCTGGGGATTGTCATCTGGTTGTTAACCCTGATCCTCTCTCATATGATCAATTTTCCGGTTGTCGGCTATTATGTCGGCGAATTGATGAAAATTATTGACACCTACATCAAACAGGGGGCAAAAGTCAGGTAGTTATGTTGTTTTTTGCCGGAACAATCCTGGTTTGGCTGATCGACCAAACTACTAAATGGTTAGTTCATAATTCGCTCTACCTGGGCCAGTCAATCCCCCTGCTGGGCCAATACCTAAGCCTGACATACACCCGCAATACCGGGGCCGCCTTTTCCATGTTTGTCGGCTATTCTGATGTGCTGGCCCTCTTTGGTTTGGCCGTTATCAGTTTGATAATTTATGCCCACTTTCGCGTCCCCAATAAACATCGGCTTACCCAACTGGGGTTGATGTGTCTGTTGGGGGGGAGCCTGGGCAACTTGACCGACCGGTTCTATCGCGGTTTTGTTGTCGATTTTATCGATTTCCATTTTTGGCCGGTCTTTAATTTTGCCGATATGATGATCAACCTGGGTGTTTTCTTCATTATCTTGAGTTTTCTAAATCAGGAGCGCAAATATGCTGCCCACAATCACCCTAGGTAATTTACCTATCCATACATTTGGTCTTTTTTTTGGCCTGGCCTATCTGACCGCGATCGGCCTAACCATTTATTTTGGCCGGCAGGAAAAAATCCTGCCCGACCAGGTCCTTGACCTGGCCATTTATGTAATAATTTTTTCGGTCATTGGCGCCCGCTTGTTCTATGTGATCGGCCTCTGGCATTATTTTTGGCAAAACCCCTGGGAAATCGTCATGGTGCAAAACGGCGGCATTGTCTATTTAGGCGGCCTGCTGGCGGGGTTCCTGACCGTCGTTGTCTATTCCAAACTGAAAAACATCAATCTTTTAAAGATGCTTGATAGTATGGCCCCCGGCTTGGCCCTGGCTTATGCTATCGGCCGCCTGGGCTGTTTTTTTAACGGCTGCTGTTTTGGGCTGCCAACCACACTCCCCTGGGGGATAGTGTTTCCCAAGGGGTCATTGGCTGATTTTTATTGTCCGGAGCAGCATCTGCACCCAACACAGCTCTATGCCGCCGGGCTTGGCCTGCTGGCCTTTATCGGACTGGCCTTGATCTATCGTCGCAAATCATTTGACGGGCAGATCATCTACTGGTGGATCATATATTACACACTATATCGTTTTGTAATCGAATTTTTCCGTTTCAGCCCGATCCATTGGGCTGGCTTGACCCCTTCGCAATGGCTGGCAGCGCTTATCCTTGGCGCTACGCTGGCGGGAGCCTATTATTTTCGCCGACAAAGAGTTTAATTACACGATCGCCAGCGGCAGCCAGCATGAGCGGCTGGACAAATATCTGGCAGCACAAAAAGGGCTCACACTCTCTCGCTCACAAATCCAAAAATTAATTGAAGATGGACAGGTTAGGGTTAACGACCAGCTGGTCCCGGCCAAATACCAGCTAAAAATTGCTGACCAGATAAAAGTAATTGTCCCGCCCCCGCCAGTTAATTTTACCCAAGCAGAAGCCATCCCCCTGGCGATAATTTATGAAGATAATGACCTGATTGTCATCAATAAACCGCGAGGCCTGGTGACCCATCCGGCCCCCGGCAACCGGAACCACACCCTGGTTAATGCTTTGCTGGCCCATTGTGACCATCTGGCTTCGTTAGGCGCGCCACTCCGTCCCGGGATCGTCCATCGCCTGGATAAAGACACCTCCGGCCTGATTGTGGTCGCTAAAACAGACCCGGCCTACCTTTCGCTGGTTCAGCAGCTAAAAGAGCGCACCATGGAAAAGAGCTATTTAGCCCTGGTCAATGGCGCAATCAAAAACGAACAAGGAAGTATTGAGGTCAATATCGGACGTCATCCGGTTAACCGGAAAAAGATGGCTGTCCAGGCGGCCGGAAACAGAGGGAAAACCGCTTATAGTGAGTTTCGGGTTATTAAACGATTTGAAAAATATACTCTGGTGGAGGTCATCATTAAGACCGGCCGGACACATCAAATCAGGGTCCACCTTAGTCATTTAGGCCATCCGGTGGTTGGTGACCAGGTTTACGGAAAAAAAGATATTATCGCAGCCAAAGGGCAATTACTGCATGCCTACAAATTGTCGTTGACTCATCCGGAAAGCGGGCAAAGGTTAAGCTTTACAGCTCCCCTGCCGGCCGATATGGCCGAGATTATTAGCCGGTTAAAATAAAGCGTACGTGGTGACAATCCCCAGGACCAGCGGGATCCCGACAATCACGGCAATATCATTGACAGTAAAACCAAAACTGAAAAAGCTGGCAGCCAACAGCCCCCCCATGGCACAAATAGAGCCCAGGGCAATGACATTTAATATGTTTTGCAGAAGTTTTATCTTTTTGCTGGGGTGCGTGACAACATAGATCTGTCTCTGCGGCTGTGGCTTTTCCGCCGGCTGGATGATCCTGACAACAATATCTCGGTTATTCATTATAACTCCTCCGTAATAGTTTATCGCCCACCTTTGGACATAATTTCACTCATTTTCCTTTCCGCTTTGCGGCTACAAAATAAAAATCAGCTTTGTGGCCTGCCTCCATGGATTTGCGTGGTCTACTTTTGCAGTTGCAAAATATTTTCTATATGCGGGGTTTGGGGGAACATGTCGATCGGCTGGCAGCGGCTTATCTTGTAACCGTATTCAGCTAAAATCCCGACGTCATTTTTTTGGGTTTGCGGGTTGCAAGCGACATAAACGATTGTCCTGGGGCCGGCCTCACCCAGTTTTTGGAGCACCCGCCGATGGATTCCCGGCCGCGGGGGATCCACCACCACTTTGTCCGCCTGCAAATCATGGGTTTTCAAGACATTTTCCGCCCGGCCAACCAAGACAGAATAATTATTAATCTTATTCAAGGCGGCATTATCCAGCGAAAGCCTGGTGGCCGGCTCATTTTCCTCGATCCCGACAACCGCCTTAACCTGGTTGGCCAGCGAGAGGCCGATACTGCCGGTCCCGGAATAAAGATCATATATTTTGTCGGTGGCTGCCGGCTCAAGAAATTCCTTAACCGTGGCGATTATTTGTTCAGCCCCGACTATATTGGTCTGGAAAAAAGATTGTACCGGTATTTTAAAGCGCAAACCGGCCAGCTCTTCCTCATAATAGTCCTGTCCGCAAACCTGTTTGATATCGCCGTATGATCGGTCGGCCGGCGAAAGATTAATGCTCCAAACAACCCCCTGGACCCGATGGCTAAATCTCTCCCAAAGATCTAAAAGCGGCAATTCCCCCTCGCTGGACGTGAGGATATTAAATACCGTACTCTTTAAATTTTTGGCTTCCCGTAAAACCGCGTGACGCATAATGCCGCTCCGATAGGCGGCCAAGCCCTTGTCACGGGCATACCCTCTCAGTTGAGCAAAGAGCTCGTTTGAGCTCTCCGACATCAATAGACAGCGTTCAATATTTATTACCCCGCGGTTTTTGTCCCTTAGGCCAAGAGAAAAATCGGGGCCGAAAGCATAGTCCATTCTGTTGCGATAGAAAAACTGATTTTTTGAACCTATGATTCTTTGGGCGTCGGGAAAAAGCTGGTCGATAACGGCTTGTTTTTGGTCCAGCTGCTCTTCATAGGTTGAATTTTGGAGAGCACAGCCTCCGCAGCGGCCAAAATAGGGACATGGGGGTTGTTGCGGCATAAGTTAAGCAGCCATCAATCCCATTAATTTATAAATCAGCTTCGCCGCCGTAAAATCAGCCGCCTGATCGTGGGGACGCGGAGAAAACTCAACCAGGTCAAACCCGACCACCTTTTTCTGGGCGCAGACAGCTTGTAACAGTTCGAGCAGGCCAAACCAGGTCAAACCGCCCGGCTCCGGAGTCCCGGTTGCCGGCATGACAGCCGGGTCCAGGATATCAACATCAATAGTAATATAGACTGCTTCTGACAGCTGTTGGTTGATCTTATCCGCATCAGGGAAAAAATTAATTTTTTCCAGTTGACGGCTCTCTTTGGCCCAATCAAATTCTGCCTTAGACATGCTTCTAATCCCGGCTTGGACCGCCGGACAAATTTCCAGGACCCGCCGCATCACACAAGCATGGCTGTCCTGGCGGCCCTCATAGGTATCCCGCAGGTCCGCATGGGCATCGAGCTGCAAAACAGAGAGTTCGGGATATTTGGCTTTAATTGCCCTGACAACGCTGGGGGTAATCGAGTGTTCGCCCCCCAAAACCACAGGGATTTTTTGCTGGCTTAAATGACTGGCAACGCGGGCTTCCAGGTTATTAATCGTTTGCGCCTTATCAGTAAAGACCGGCTTGCGGACAAAGGTTTCGTAACCCAATTCCAGATCGTACCATTCAATTTCTTGGGAAGCGCGCAAGATGGCGGCAGGCCCGTGTTTTGTCCCCTTACCATAACTGGTCGTCTGCTCATGGGGACAAGGGATAACCACATAACGGGCTTTTGTGTAGTTGTGCGCCTGATTGGGCATTTCCAGAAACCTTTGATTATTTTTATTTCTCATGGTTAAATTATCTCCATTTTTTCACCTGACCAGTCAAAGACCGGCTTTTTGCGTCGCTTAGCCACCCCCAAATCATCACTTAAGCCTTGGGCCAATAATGGCAGGGCGATCGTCACGTCACAAAAACATTGTACCATTTTTGCCTGGCCGGCGATCTTGCCCCAACTTTGGGCTTCCTGAAAAGTGCAGCCAGAGAGCCCGCCAAATTGCGGGGTGTCTGTGGTTATTTGGATGGCATACTCATGCCCGCGCAGGTCCCGACCCAGAATGTTATTGAGCAATTCTGTCTGCTGGATAAAATTCTTGGGGACCCCTCCACCCAAATAAACCACCCCTGATCGGTGGCTGGCTTTGGCCAGCGCCGCTGTCTCTTCAATATCTTTCATTTGGTCGATAAATCGCGGCTGTTGGTTGCGGCGCGCCAAGACAAAAGAATACCCAATTGAACTGTCGGCCAGCGCGGGAGCAAAAACGGGAACGCCAGCTTCGGCCGCCGCAACTAAAAAGGAGTTTGATTGCCGGGAGCGTTTTTTGATAAACATGCCCAGCAGGTAAAGAAATTCTCTTGAAGAATATTGATAATCGGGATTGAGGCTTTCGATAAATTGCTGCACCTGCCGGTCAACCTGGCGCTGGGCCGTCTCCAAAACCAGGACATCATAAAACCGATCGACTCCAGCTTTAAGCAAAGCCTTATCATCAAGCGAGGGCGAGCCCTGGTAATGGCGCACCCCCAAGGCCTCCGCCGCGTCATGGAAAACCTGGGCTCCGGTCG
>Ga0208373_1005146_pt1 | contig 11117 bp, 12 predicted proteins | sample RifOxyC2_FD_184036 | JGI IMG/M metagenome (GOLD analysis project Ga0208373, IMG submission 184036) | Soil microbial communities from Rifle, Colorado - Rifle Oxygen_injection C2 (SPAdes) | ecosystem: Environmental > Terrestrial > Deep subsurface > Rock core/Sediment | place: Rifle, Colorado... | reverse complement strand
ATGCTGGACGTTCTCTTTTTAAGCGTCGGGCTGCAGTTTATTCTGTTCGGCTTCTGGGCGGACATGAACAAGAAGGTGTGAGATGAAAAAGATTTATCTCAACATACTTCGCTTTTCTGTGGGAATTATCCTCCTTCTTTTTCTTTTCTATAAGGTGGGCGTAAAGGAAGTGTACATCTCAATCACAAACCTTAATCTTATTTACATCCTTCCAATGCTCTTTTTTTACATTTTTATTTTCCTGGTGGAGGCATACAACCAGAAAATTTTAACAGATAAATTAAAAAAAATCCCATTTAAAAAATTCATGAAATACCACATGCTTTCCTGGTCGGTGGGCATGTTCGTCCCGGGAAAGATTGGGCAGTTTTCAATGGTTCAGCTGCTCAAAAAAGAAGGTATTGGCCTGGGCAGGGGGCTGGCAGCTGTGCTGTTGGACAAATTGACCACGCTTCTTACATTGTTCATCCTTACAGCGCTGAGCCTTTTGCTCTTTTTTGAGCTCCAGTTTGCGCTGAAGATTATTGCATTGATTGCAGCAGCCGGGATTATCTTTTCATTTTTAATTTTCCACAGCGGCAGCAGGAAGCTCGTTAAAAGGTTCATTTTAAGGAAGCATGCAGAGAAATTTGAAGGATTTTCCTCAACAATGAAAGAGTATGCAGGCATTCACAAGGATGCGCTTATTTCCAATTTTCTGATTACCTTCCTGAAATGGGGAATCTCAGCAGCCATGGTATTCTTCCTTTTCCTCTCATTCAACTACCCTGTTGATTACATAAAGATAATCCTGATAATGCCCGCAGGTGTTTTGGTGTCCTTCATCCCGATAAGCATCTCAGGCATCGGAACGAGGGAGGCGACAGCAGCATTTTTGTACTCTGCTGTTGGGGTCGCAGCATCTGTCGTTTTGTCAGTTTACCTGCTTAACCTTGCAATGAATTACCTGCTGGCGATTGCATGCACAGTCATCTTCATGCATGAGTTTGGGAAGTGAACTTATATCTCTTCAAACATCCTTACAATATCTTTCAAATCCAGATATATGGCTTTTATCTCATTCATTCTTTTTATTGCCCTTTCTGTAAACCCATTCTTAGAAATAAACAGAAATTTGTATTCTCCTCCGAAATTGATAAATTTTGATTTTCTCATTAAATCATCAACAACGCTAATATCAATTTGCCCATTTGCCCATTTAACTTCTCCTGCCAATATCTTTCGTGATTTATTATTATACGCTACGATGTCTATTTCTTCTCCTGAACGGTTCCACCAGCTTCCAATATCCTCAAAGTCCAGGACATATCCTTTCACTTCTTTGTTTAAGTATGCAATAAGCAGTTCTTTGCATATTTCCTCAAATACTCTTCCAACGTAAGCGTTAAGGTTTTCTCTAATGCTGTCAGAAACGAGCTTAATATTTCCCAAGTTTAGCGCTGTCTGGTTTGGGAATACAAATCTGTACCAAAAACTGAAAAAATTATCCTTTAACATATATCTTCCAAGCCTTTCTTTGCCAAGCACAGGGTCTTTTTTTACAAGCAAATCAAGGAGCTCATCCAGCCTTTTGATGTATGCGGGCATAGTATTCGCATCTATTCCTGTAAAGTCCTGTATTTCTTTGATATTTTCTTTTCCAGAGGATGCCGCTTGCAAAATAGAGTTATATTTGGCATGAATCCTTACAGTTTCGTATTCGAGCAGATTTTTAGGCTCTTCAAATAATTCAGCGCCTTTTTTTAGCAAAACTTCTGTTATTCTTTTATTCACATCCCCTTCTATTCTTTTGATTTTTTCAAGATAATAAGGAGTTCCGCCAAATACTGCATATGTGGCTATTTTTTCTTCTTCGCTCAATTCTTTAAACATCAGTCTAAAATCGGCATACTTGAAGGGGGATATCTTGATTCTTGTTGTTCGCCCGTATAACGCCCCCGCTCTGCTGTTTGTTATTTTATGTATCATGCCGATTGATGAGCCGACTAATATCAGCAAAACCTTCTTTTCTTTTAGTTTCTGGTCCCAATGATTCTGCAATTGAGTAATGAATTGAGGAGCAACTTCTAAGAATCTTTGAAACTCATCAATCACCAATACAAAAGGATTGTCTGCTTTTGATGCAGTATAATCCAGGAAATCACTGAAATCTGTAAATTTTCTTGTTTCTCCCAATTGTTCCTGCACTGTTTTTGAAAGAGAATCAAGTATTCCCTGCTTTTCTACTAAATCAACATAGAAATACAGCTTGTTTTCATGAATAGTTTTGATAAATTGCCTTATCAATTCTGTTTTTCCAACCCTTCTTCTGCCATATATGACAAGCATTTCTCCAGACTCCAAGCTGGAAAATTTGCTCTTCAGCAGTTCAAGTTCCTCTTTCCTGTCGTAAAATGCTCTGTTTTCCATTATATTATCCTATTAATGTTATAACATTAACAAACTAATATTATATATAAATCTTTCGGTTTGCTCCGGACATTAAACGATAGAATCTCTTTTCAGACTTTCCACCCATGCCTGTAGAATATGCAATTTTATAAAAATAATTATTATTACTTATTAGTAACAAAACATTTATAAATGGCAGTTTTTTCTGAAGTACTTATGGGAAGGAAATCAACAGCAACATTAGACCAGATTTTAGACTCTGTCTTCAGCCGTTTTGGCATGCACAGAGGTTGGAGCAGGTCAGTCTTGCCTGAGCAGAAGGAGAGGGTGCTTTCCATAAAACAATACCTACAGGCATTGCATGACAAGCTGCCTGTACAGGAATCTGTTAAGCTTGCGCAGTTGGCATATTTTTGGTCTGGCTACAAACGGAATAAGCATTGCAGAGCTGGTGCAGCCTGACGGGAGGGAGGTTGTCCCTCTGGTTATTAAAACCCACAAGGCAAAAGAGAAGATGATGCAGCACGCCTTTCAGGAATTAAACAGGCTTGCAGTAGTAAAAAAAGGCGCAGTAATGATTAGGTTTCTAGATGATAGTGTTTAAGCGCAGATTTTGCACCTTTAGGTGCAAAAGATGCGCAAAAGCATAATCTTTTTAAATATCCCTTTTTTAGCTTTCTTTCAGGTGTTTTTTGGTGCTTAATCTTGGTGAATTAATGAAAGGTGATGTGGTTGAACGGCTTTAATGTGTTATTGTTAAACGCCCCGTGGAAAACAGAGACAGGCTATGGCGTTAGAAGCAACTCCCGGTGGGCGCACACTCGCAAGGACAAGGTCCTGCCTTTTCCTGTCTATCTTGCTTATGCTGCCGCAGTCCTTGAAAAAAACAATTTTGACGTGAAGGTTATAGACGCTGTTGCTTCTGAACTAAGCCTCAATCAGGTAAACCAGGCAGTGAAGGAAAATGAGTTTGACCTGATTGCGATTGAAACAACAACACCCTCTATCGAGCATGATTTAAAAGCAGCAGAATTCATAAAAAGCAACAATGATATCAAAGTAGTTTTAATGGGGCCGCATGCAACCGTTTTTGACACAGAACTGCTGGAAAAAAATAATTTCATTGATTTTGTAATAAGGGGCGAATTTGAGTACACTCTTCTCGGTTTGTGCAATGCGCTTAAGGATGAAACTCCCCTGGCCAAAGTTGACGGCCTGACCTACAAAATCAAAAGCAGGATTATAAAGAACAATTCCCGCACCCTGGCACACAGCATGGATGATTTTCCTTTTCCCGCAAGGCACCTTTTTGACATGCCCAAGTATGAAACACATCTCTACAAGGAGCCCTCTTTCCTTATGATTTCAAGCAGGGGCTGCCCGCACCAGTGCACATTCTGTCTGTGGCCTCAGACAATGTACGGGCATTTTTTCAGGGCCAGGAGCGCAAAGAATGTTGTTGACGAAATGGAGCTTCTTGTAAAAAAGCATAATGCAAGGGAGATTTGCTTTGATGATGACACATTTACAATAGGCAAGAAAAGGGTTTTGGAGATATGCGATGAAATCAAAAGGAGGAAGCTCAATGTTGAATGGAGCTGCTTCGGACGCGTTGGCCTGGACGAGGAAACACTGCGCGCAATGAAAAGCGCCGGGTGCGAGCACATACGTTACGGAGTTGAGTCAGGAAGCCAGGAAGTGCTGGACAGGTGCAGGAAGAATGTCAAGATACAGCAGATAAAGGACACATTTAAGCTTACCAAGAAGGTGGGCATCAGGGATTACGGCACATTCATGATTGGCCTTCCGGGAGAAACCTGGGAGAGCGTGAATAAAACAATAAAATTAGCAATAGAGCTTGACCCTTACGCAGTCCAGTTTTCAATGGCAATCCCCTTTCCGGGAACAGAATACTATGAGGAAGCAAAAAGCAACGGCTTTCTTCTGGCAGAGAAATGGAGCGATTTTGACGGAAGCTCAAGGGCTGCTGTAAGGACAGAAGACTTAACAAAAGAGGACTTGGAAAAGGCATTCGCCCACGCCTGGAAGAAATTTTACCTGAGGCCGGGCTATGTCTTCAAGAGCTTTTTCAGGCATCTGAGCTCGTTCCATGACATGAAGAGGCTGTACAAGGGCACGAGGTCGTTTTTTGTAAGGTGGGCTTATTACAGGAATATGCTTAAGGCAAAAAAATGACCAAGGTTGCATTTATACAAAACACCCTGTACGAATATTTCGGCCCCATGTATATCTCTGCTGTTCTTAAGCAGAATGGCCATGAGTGCGACTTGTTTGTTACGCAGGAGGAAAAGAACCTTAACCAGAGCATTAAGGAGTATAATCCTGATTTTCTTGCATTCTCCATAATGTCGCATGACCATAAATGGGCTTTAGAAACATCAGCAAAACTGAAAAAAAGATTCAATATCCCGATAATATTCGGGGGAGCGCATCCAACATTCTTTCCGCAGATAATAAACTATCCCGGCGTGGACATTGTCTGCGTTGGCGAGGGTGAGTACGCTTTGCTTGATTTAGCGAACAAATTCAAAAACGTGGATATAAGAAAAATACCAAACCTATGGGTGAAGGAAAAAAAGGAGATTTACAGGAATCCTGTCCGGCCTCTTGTTGACAGCCTGGACAGCTTCCCCTTCCCTGACAGGGAGCTTTACTACAAAAGGTACAAATTTCTCAAAGAGTTTCCGACAAAAAGGTTCATAACAAGCAGGGGCTGCCCCTACAATTGCACCTTTTGCTTTAATCATGTAATGAGGCAGATGTACAAGGACAAGGGAAAGCCTGTGAGGATAAGAAGCCCTGAAAATATTGTTGAGGAAATAAATCACATAAGAAAAGAATACGGGCTGAAGACAGTAAGGTTTTCAGATGATACCTTTACACTGAACCACAGGTGGCTTCTGGAATTTCTGGATGTTTACAAAAAGAAAGTAAATCTGCCGTTCACATGCTTATGCAGGGCAAATGAGCTTGATGAGGAGATTGTCAAAAAAATGAAAGAGGCAAACTGCGCAAGCACAACATTCGGCATTGAAACGGGCAACGAGGAATTGAGAAACAAAATTTTGAGGAAAAACCTTACTGATGCGCAGATTGTCAATGCAGCAAAGCTTCTGAGAAAGTACAAACTGAAGTTCGGAACTTATAACATGATTGGCCTTCCGGGCGAAACAATTGAGGACGCATTCAAGACAATAAAAATAAACGCAAGGATAAAAGCAAACTTTCCCACAATCTCAATCTTCCAGCCATACCCTGGAACAGAGCTTGCAAGGTATGCAATACACGAAGGCATGCTTGAGCCTGATTTCAACATAGGGCATTTGGGAACAATGCATTCCGCCCTGAAGCTGAAAAACGGAAAAGAGCTTCAGAACCTGCACAAGTTCTTCTACCTCTGCGTAACAATGCCCTGGACAATCCCCCTGGTTAAAAAGCTGATAAAGCTGCCCCCGAACAGGCTCTTCAAATTCATCTACATGGCAAGCTACGCCCACCGCTCATTGATTTCTTTCAGGCTAAACCCAATTGATGCCCTGAAGATTGGGCTGAAGATGAGGAAGAGTTTGATGACGGATTGAATCATTATGAAAGACAAAGGTAATGTTAAAAATTTCGAAAGCATGTCTGAGAAAGAAAGACTGGGATGGTTAGATGAACATTTTTATTATGAAATATGCTGTTTTGAAGAAGCTTTTTCTTGCATGAAAGCGAAAAATGAAATAAATCCACAAATAAAGATAAACAAAGAATTGGAACTATTTCTTCTTCATGTAAGATGCCTTTCCGAATTCTTTTACGAAAAAACAAAAGATAAATACCCGAATGATGCCAGAGCAGAACACTTTTTCAAAAATAGTCCGGAATGGGAAAACTTGAGACCTGACAAGGACGGACTTTGGAAAAATATAGAGAAAGATATAGATAGAGCAGGTAAAGAATTATTCCATTTAACTTATGCTCGTATAGCTGGAATCGATCCAGAAAAACTCTGGAAAATTAGTGAAATATATAGCGAACTTAAGAAAGTAATTACTATATTTATTAATACGATTCCTAAAAAATATTTAGGTAAAAATTTAATAGGATTCAAACAAAGGTTAACAAATAATAATGATTTAATTCAAAATTGAAAATTTAATCGCAATGAGCCAGAAATCTTCGCACTTTAATGCGCGGATAAGTTCACTTTAGACTAATTCAAATTTATACATTCCTTTTTTATAAATACAAGAATAAGTATTGGCTTTACATTCACGTTCTAAAAACCAAATATTTTGCTTACATAAAATTTCAATATTTACAGTTCCATTCATAATTTTATCAATTATATTTTTATCAGGAATGACATCCAAACCTACTGTTGCAATCCATGGAGCTACAATTGTCTGCTGATGTAAATCCATCCAATCTGAACAAACTTTAATATGGTTAAGATTATCCCCGATTAAAAATTCATTACTTGATAAACATTCTTTCACAAGTGCTGGTGCATCTCCTTTGTTTTTTATTACTGGATTAAATCTTGTAGGATCGTTGAATTGAACAATACTATTACATCTTTCATCAACTGTAAGATATGCTTTAGGTGTATTAAAATAAGATGCTATAAGAAGTGTAGACAATCCAAAAATAAATGTAATTATTGCACCAATAAGTATCCAGAGGAACCTGTTTGCAGACTTATGTTGGCGAGTTCTAGCCATCTCACAGAACAATAGACTTATCTTTTTAAATCTTTTTAAAACAATATTCCACCATGAGTGAGAGTTTCATCTATCCCTTTAACACAACCAAAGCATTTATATATTACTTAGTAATACTTAGTTATACCGTGGAAGCAATAAGCCTGAAGTTGGAAGATACTTTCCTGAATGATATTGAAGAAATGATGAAAAGGCATAGGTATACAACTAAAACTGAGTTCATAAGGGAAGCAATAAGAGATAAGATGAAGCAGTTGGAAAGAGAGGAAGCATTGCTTAAGATCGAAGAATTATACGGGACTTCAAAAAGAAAAACAAGCAACAAAGCGCTCCATAAGGCGGGAGAGAAAGCCTTTAGAGAGCTGGAAAAAGAGCTAAATATTAAATAAGTTCTTCTGGCTTTTTTGCATTGGCTATATCTTTAATCTTTTCGAAATGTAAATCCCTTGCGATTAATTGTAAACGATTGTCGCGGCATAATATTGCATGCAGTGCATCTTTATTTGGAATTTTTCTCTGTCTTGCCAATCTTCTACCTTCTTCCACTTGTTCCCTATATATGTGAATATGATTCTTATTTCCCGGCTTTGCTAAGCTCAAAATCTTATCAATCTCATCAGGGATATAGTCAAGATGTTTCAATTCCTTAATGTTTAAATCAGAGTATGCAATCTTGCAGTCCTCGTTTATTATTCTTACAATCAACCTAAATGCGTACTCCCCATTCTTTCCTCTTTTTTCATAGAAATCAAGCCAAACAGAAGTATCAAAATAAAACCTTTTTGTCATTTTATCAGAAGGTTACTTATCGCTTCTGTTTTAATCCTTTACGTGTGAATGTCCAGTGTCCAATGGGCGAGAAAATCGGAAATTCTTCAGCAAATTCGGAAACCTTCCAATATTTTATATATGAACACACCAAAATTGCTAAGAAAAACTACTGGACATTACTGCTTCCAAGCCACTTCTTCTAAAACCCCCTTAACCTCCCTTCCAAGGACAGCGGTGCAGCATTTTTCCTTAAAAAGTTTGTAGCCATTCTCAGCTATTTTTTCCTTCAGCTTAGGATTATTTTTAAGCTCCAGGATTGCCTCAGCAAGGGATTTCTCATCAGATGGCTTGCAGAACAAGACATTCTTCCGGTTTTCAAACAACTCTAAAGCTGCCGGAGTTTCAGCAGTAATCAGCGCCCTCTTCATTGCGATTATCTCATACGCCTTGTTCGGGATAACCCTCTTTGCCTTTTCGGTTACCCCGAAAATCCCAAGCCCGATATCAGATTCTGCAATCGCCTGCGGAATTTCTGTAAATTTCATGTAGCCCTCAAAACGCACATTCTTCAGGTTAAGCTTTTTTGCAAGCGCAGTGCACATTTCAAAGGTCTGCCCCTTTCCTATTATTCTGAATTTTATATCCTTGTGCTTCTCTAAAATCTTCGCCGCCTTTATTATATACTCAACCCCCTGCAATGGAATAAATTCTCCATGGAATTCAACAACGAAATCCTTGTTTTTTTTAACATCCATTGGCTTAAACAGATTATCATCAGCCCCGATGAATAATCTTGAAATCTTTTTCTTCGGAATACCAAAGGTTTTGGAAAAATAAGAAACATGCTGTTCAGTGTCAACTAAAACCCTGTCTGCAAGACTGCACGCATATTTATCAAGCAAAAACCAGAATCTTGCTTTCAGGGAATCTTTTTTCACAACCTGCTTGTCAAACACCTGTGTGTCGTAAGCAGACAAAAAGGCATCAAAGACTATCTTTTTCCGGGTCAGCAATTTAACAAAGGGCATAAGCGGCTGGCCGAAAAATCCCACAAAGACAGCATCACATCCCCTTTTTTTGAAGGGAAGCCTCAGCATGACAGAAAAGAACCTTTTCAGCGCTGATTTTGAGGAGGACGTGCATTCAACAACCTCCACTCCATTCATCTTAAGCCCATTAAGAATTATCCTGTTGCGTGCATACTCCGGTTCCCTGCCGCAGATAAAGCATATTTTCATTTGAACCCCTTTTCTTTTAGAAAAGCACTTTTTTTCTTTTAAAAAAAGAAAAAAACTGCGCTAAAAAAGAAAATTTATTTAGCACTGATAATATGTCGTCCGTTTGCGCAGATTTTGCGACTTTAGGCGCAAAAGATGTGCCCCCAAAAGAAAATTGATATAAATTATTTTTCTTTAACGCGACCAGATGGAATCTACTCATTTAATCAGCCCCTTCCTATCCAGCTCAGAAGTTGCCTTCTCAACCAAATCCACTGCCTCCTCCTTTTCCGACCATTTTATTAGCTCTTTCATTCCATCCTCAAATGAAACCCTGGGCTCAAACCCAAGCTCTTTTTTTATCTTTGTTATGTCAGAAAAGCAGTGCCTTACATCCCCTTTCCTGTACTTGTTTGCAATCTGCGGCTTCATTTTCTTTCCGTAAAGCTGTATGAGCGTTTCAGCAACCTGCAGGATTGTTACAGATTTTCCTGTTCCGACATTATATATATTATAGTCAGCTGCCTTTGATTTCATCGCGAGGATATTTGCCTCTGCAATATCATGCACTGAGACAAAATCCCTTGACTGCAGTCCGTCTTCAAATATCAATGGCGCATTATTATTCTTTATCCTGCTCATAAATATTGCCGCAACGCCCGTATAAGGATTGGACAGCGACTGCCTCGGCCCGTAAACATTGAAATACCTCAGTGCAACAGCGGGAATGCCGTATGATTTCCCTATATTGATAACCATATCCTCCTGTGTTTTCTTTGTTGTGGCATAAATGCTTGTGACTTCCTGCGCTTTTGATTCCTTTGTGTTCTCCGGCTTAAGTTTCTTTTTGCAGTTAGGGCAGTAAAGCTCCCAGTCATGCCTTTCCATCTGCTTTTCTTCCCTTAACCCCGGGTTGACCAGACCGCATTTTTCACAAAGGTAGCTGCCTTCACCGTAAGTGCTCATTGAGCTTGCCAATAAAATTTTCTTTACATTGTTCTCAGTATTTACAAGAATATCCAGCAGGTTTGCAGTCCCCATTGTGTTTGCATTGCTATACCTGCTTATCTCATACATGCTCTGCCCTACACCTACAATTGCTGCCTCATGAAAAACAACCTCTATGTCCTGCAATGCATTTTTCAGCGCATTATAATTCAGAACGTCCCCTTTCACAAATTCCGCATTTTTATTCAAATAAGAGGGAATTCTGTTATGGTGCACCTGCGGCTCGAGGTTGTCAAAAATCCTCACATCGTGCCCTTCTTCCACAAGGCGGTCAACAATAAAAGAGCCGATAAACCCTGCGCCGCCGGTAACCAATATTTTCATAATCCGCAAGAAAAGATGCACATTTATAAAGATTCTGATTGATTAATCCAAGTTGTATTACCCATTTAAAAATAGTAACATTACCAAAAAATTTATATACTATTTGCATTATTTAGCTTTGTTTATGTGTAAAACAAACAAAAGGGGGGCATTTACCAAAGGTATTCTTTTATTCGCAATAGTGCTGTTTCCTTTATTCTTGATCAATGCTGAAAATGCCAGCGCAGGCAACGGGTGCTGTGTTAACTGGCATGCAGTCGGGTTTGGCCCTTGCGTAGGTGGCCAGTGGGAAGTAGTTTACAATTGCGACCAATTCACGCATGACGGCTCAAAAGATGGCACGCCCTGCTCCATACAGGATTTTCCTGTTGAATGGACTGGAATGGAAGCCTGCGGCGGCGGTGGCGGAGCAGCACAGGGAAGAGTCATAGGCAGAATTGCTACATCTGATTTAAGATTCTTCACAAAAGCAGGAGCAACAAACTGTAATCCTTCGGATATTCAGTCAAATTCTGTAAAGGTAACTTCAAATAATATTGAAAGCGCCTGGGAATGCAACCAAAACGACCCAAACAGACAGGCACCTTTCTATAAGATAACGACAAACACAGGAAGCAATGCTTTCACCCTTACCCCTCCGGAAGGCTTTGTCTGCGACAGGTGGACTGTAGGTTACCCG
>Ga0208373_1005144_pt1 | contig 11119 bp, 7 predicted proteins | sample RifOxyC2_FD_184036 | JGI IMG/M metagenome (GOLD analysis project Ga0208373, IMG submission 184036) | Soil microbial communities from Rifle, Colorado - Rifle Oxygen_injection C2 (SPAdes) | ecosystem: Environmental > Terrestrial > Deep subsurface > Rock core/Sediment | place: Rifle, Colorado... | reverse complement strand
CACAGTGCCCTTTCAGGACTCGGTGCTGATGATCATACCCAGTATCTCCTCACGAGTGGTGCGCGCGCTATGGCAGGTACCCTCAACATGGGGACCAATGCCATCACGGGTGCTATGGCTATCACGATGGCGGGGCTCCTCCAGAACACCTTGACCACGGAGCAGATGCGCCTTCGCTATGATGCGTCTAATTACACGAGCTTTACCGTGGGGTCCACGGGGGCGTTGACGCTTGGTACCACCGGGACAGGGACGACGACGATTACGAATGGGGTGAATGTGGGGACGGGGAATGGGTATTATATCAATGGAGCACGAGTTTTGAGCGTAAGTGGCCCAGGAGTTATTGTGGGGTTGAGTAACTCGGCAGCAGGCGCGAGCTCGGTGTCGGTCGGACGTGGCAACTCCGCAAGTGTTACTAGTGCTGTTGCACTAGGTCTTTCAGGCACAGCCTCGGGGCTTTCCAGTGTTGCGGTTGGTGGACTTAACACCGCAAGTGGGTTCCAAAGCTCAGCTATGGGGTATTTTAATACGGCTGATTCAAGCAGCAGTCTTGCTCTTGGTAACGGTAATACTTCAAGTGGCGGTAACGCGATGGCTTTCGGCCTCTCTAATACCACGACTGCGACCGGGGCAATAGCTATTGGTGCAAACATTACTAACGATACCGCAAACTCCCTCCAGCTCGGGCCCTCCGATGCGGCGAAACTCACTATTCTCTCGACCGGCAATGTGGGTATTGGTACCACGAGTCCGTATGCGAAACTCTCGGTAATGGGCGAAACTGTTTCCACATATTTCACTGCAACCAGTACCACCGCTACGAGTACCATCCTTGGTAAACTTGCGGTAGGATACAACCAAGCAAGCGCTAGCGTCAACGGTACCTACTTTACCGGAGGTCTCACCTCATGGATGAACAACGTCGGTGTCGACGATGTCGAGATCGGTCTTGGTCGTGCGGACAACACTACTGCCACCGCAGGCTCTATGATATTCGGTGGTCGCTCCCGTGGCACTCTTGCAGCCCCAACCGTAGTCTCCAGCGGAGACACACTCCTTACCCTCCAAGCAGTTGGTCACGACGGTACTGACTTTGCAAAATCCTCTGCTATCAGTTTTGAGGTGGACGGTACTCCTGGTGCTAATGATATGCCCGGCAGAATCGTCTTTAGTACCTCTGCAGACGGTGCACAGACACTTACCGAGAGGATGAGGATTACTAATGCGGGGAATGTGGGGATTGGGACGAGTACGCCTTCTGCGAAACTTACGGTTCAGGACACTTCGGGAACATCAAACCTCCTTACGATGATGTCCTCTTCAGGGTCTACGCTTCTTACCGTCAATAGCTCAGGAAGGCTTTCCATTACGCGCGGGTCAGGACTGAACGGATTTACTCAAGGAACAGGGCTTAATGTTGCCGGGACATATAGTAATGGTAACACCATTGCCGATGTGCAGACCCCTGTTACGAACATTTCTGGAGTGACCACCGCAAGCCCTACTGTCGCTGAAAGCGATTACTATACAGGAACTATTGCACGCGGGGTATATTCTGGTACCGCTAACGGAGGCGGTGTTATGGGTGCGTTTAACGAAGGGAGGGTCACTTCTGGGGTCTCGGTGACCGTTGATGCTATCTATGGATCTTACAACTTCGCAAATGCAACAGCCGGAGCAGCAACGATAACTAATGCTTATGGTTCTTACAATCTTGTTAACTCTATTTTTGATCCGGTGACGAATGCGTATGGCGTGTATGCGCAGATGAGTGGCGCTGGGGCTACTAATGCGTATGGCATATATATCGATAATCAAGGTTCTGCAACTAACAATTTTGGCCTTTATTCAGCGAATACGACTAAATCCTACTTTGGTGGTAATGTAGGTATTGGCACCACGAGTCCTTATGCAAAACTCTCGGTTGTTGGCGAAACTGTTTCTACTTATTTCACCGCTACATCGACAGCAGCAACCTCGACCTTTGCGGGAGGTTTTGATGTTGGGTCAGGTGCTATCACTTACGATTATTCTGCAGGACTCACTTCTATTCAAAATCTCGAACTTGGTTCACTTTCTTTTGATACTAATGCTGGCGTCTTGAGTTGGATGGATATGCCTGTCACCGCAAGCTCAACCGCAGGGACGATTCAAAGTTACTCGGCACAGATTGATGGCAACTCACTCTTGACGGTGTACGGAGAGTCAGATGGTGCTGGCAATATTCGCAACGGTGCAGTCGGTATTGGTACAACTTCGCCATATTCGATCCTTTCCGTATCAACCGCAAGCACCACAAGTGTCCGTCCACTCTTTACCGTAGCAAGCTCAACGGGCGCATCACTCCTTACGGTTACGTATGCGGGGAATGTCGGTATTGGTACTGCAGCTCCTGCAAAGTCCCTACAAGTCATCGGAGATATTCGTGTGGGAACCTCGGGAACCAACGGTTGTGTGGAAAACTTTGCGGGGACCGCACTCACAGGGACGTGTTCTTCTGACGCGTCTTTGAAAACAAATATCCAATCATTGGGTGGGGTACTCCCTGGATTGGTGCAGCTCACCCCTTCTACCTTTTACTGGAATGACCTTGCGGGTAATGAGCTGCACAATTCTACGACCACACAAAATTACGGCCTCATTGCCCAGGAGGTTGCGCGCGTACTCCCCAGTCTGGTTGCTACGACCTCTAACGGCTATCTCGGTGTCAATTACTCGATGCTCCCTATCTTGACTCTTCAGGGCCTCAAGGAACTCAACCTTAATCTTGAAGGACTTGCATCTACAACGGCGGTGATGATCGATGAAGTTGGTGAGAAAACTTTCACGGGAAGATTCTTTGATCGCATGACGGGATGGCTTGCAGATGTTGCAAATGGGATCGGTGAGTTTTTTGCAAATCGTGTCCACACCAAGACGCTTTGTGTCGGTGATAGCGTAGAAGGTGAGACCTGTATCACCAAATCTCAACTCGATGTACTTTTGTCGGGAGGAAGTATTTCAAATACCGCACCCGCATCGGTGAATGAAGAAGTGTCATCAACCCCCATCACGATATCTATAAACGGCAACAATCCCGCAACGTTGAATATCGGGGACACCTACGGCGACCTCGGTGCACTCATTGTCTCTCCAGAGTCGGCAAAGAATTTCGGCATCAAAGCATCGCTCGACGGTGGGCCAGCACTCGATATTAGCCAGATCAGTCTCGATACTTCTGTCGCAGGTTCACACACGATTGTGTATTCGGTCGTTGACCAAAACAATGTCACCACAACAGCCGAGCGTGTCGTGAATGTCATCGCGCCTGTAGCTGATGTCCCAGAACCAGAACCTACTCCTGTTGTCGTTGAGGAGTCAACAGAGGCCCCTGCGTTAATCCTCGAACCAGAACCTGCTCCTGTTGTCGTTGAGACGCCGGTGGAGATTCCTGCCCCAGCTTCTGAACCAGAGTCAGTTGCCGCATCCGAATAATTTCTGAGGTTCAGTACCTGAGTTGATACATATATATGAGTATGAAGAAGATTAAAAATCTAAAAGTTGTTGTTGGTCTACTCGTTGCCGTTGCTGTTGTCAGTGGGGCAGTAGTCTTTTGGCCTAAGTCATCTCAAGTATTTGAAATACCAACTTACACGGATACTGATTACGGCTTCTCTTTTTCGGCCCCCCAAGGATATTCTGCAAGCTCATTTTCTGATGTCGAGGACACTAAAACAATTCTGCTTGGAAGTGATACTGATAGGTCATCATTGCAGGTATTTGTGAGTGCCTTTGATGAAGATATTGTTCTCACGGTCGAGCGTATCAATCAGGAAATGCCTGATCTCGTCGTTTTAGATCCTCAGAAAGTTTCTGCGGGTGAGGCCGAGGGAGTTTCTTTTGGGAGTACCAATGCACTGGATACAGAAAGTAGGGAAGTATGGTTTGTATATAAAGGCAACTTGTATCAGATAAGCGCACCGATAAATAAACAAACCTCACCCGAACTTTTTGATGCTATAATAAAAACATGGAAATGGAACGAGTAAATAAGGTGCACAACCAAGACCGCTCCGGGTATCGAAGCACGCTTATTAAAAAGCCATTCTTGGGCGTGCTTCTTTTGTTTGCATTTCTTCCTTTTACTGCCTCAGCGGGCACTCTTCGCAAACCACCGAACAATCTTGGCCTTGTTGCATATTGGCCGTTTAATGAGGGGGTTGGTTCTACTGCAGGGGATGCTAGTGGAAATGGTCATACTGGAACACTCAAAGAATCACCGACGTGGACGAGTGGGAAGCTTGGTCGGGCTCTGAGTTTTGATATTTCTGACCGGATAGCTTTTACCAACATTATCACGGGTACAACAAATACAATTTCAGTGTGGATATATCTGACGGCTGATTGCTCTAATTACAGCAGCATTTTTGCTCAAGATAGCGTGGATGGTTTGTATTGTTATCAAAGTGGGTCGGACAATAAGCTTGATTTCTGGTATACTGCTACACCACCAGATCACTTTAGTAACACCGCACTGGCGCTCAATCGTTGGTACCATGTCGCGATAGTAAATAATGCAGGGAGTGCGACTTTCTACCTTAACGGTGTGGCCGACGGCACTGTCGCTTCTGCACCAAGCTTTAATGCTAATACTATTGGGGGAGATACCTCGCTTGAAACGTTCCCTGGAAAGCTCGACGAAGTTCGTCTCTATAACCGCGCTCTCTCAGCGAGTGATGTGTATGCATTATATAAAAGTGGTGCGACTCAGATAAATAATTCCAACAAATCTCCCGGCACCCTCTCTCAGGACCTCACGGGGTACTGGACCTTTGATGGCAAGGATATGATACAAAATGTCGCCGATGTGTCGGGGAATGGCAGAAATGGCAGATTGGTAAACTATACCTCAACAACAACGGCACCGGGCAAAGTAGGGCAGGCGCTTACTTTTAATGGAGTAACAGGTGCTGGTACGTATGTGAATACGACCACACTCACTAGTTTTATGTCTTCGGCAACGGGTACTGTTTCATTATGGTTGAGGCCGACAGGTAGTGCGCCAGACCTGAGTAATGCCGAGTCGATGTGGGACACTATGCCTGCAGTAAGCTGCTCAGCTGTCTTTTGCGGATTTATTCTCGGGCGTGCAAATAGGACCGATTTGGGGCAGGATAGGATTTGGGTGTGGAATGGTTCAAGTGGAGCGATAGGAGCAGATTATGTTGTAGGAGAATGGGCATATTTCACATGGGTGCATGGCAACGGGCTACTTTCTCTGTATAAAAATGGTGATTTTGTGGGGTCTATGTCCTTGGCTGTTGTGCCAAACTTTAGTGGCAATTTATATATTGCAGGGAATTGGTCTGGGTCGAATCGTCATTGGCGAGGTGACCTCGACGAAGTCCGCACATATAGTCGTAATCTCTCCGCTACTGAGATTAAGCAACTCTACAATCTTACGCTTGGCACCAAGGTTAGCAAGCCAGCAGTGAATTCTCTGACCACGGGACTCGTCGGCTACTTTACTTTTGATGGGGGAGATACGAACTGGGGTACCAATACGATGGTGAACCGCGGGAGTGTTGGGGGCACGGTAACCCTCAAAAATATGAGCACCACCACGAGTCCCGCTCCCGGAAAGGTGGGTCAAGGACTAACATTTAATGGCACAAACGGCTATATAGACCTGGGGGATGTTTCAGTATATAAACCAACAGGAAGTCTTGCGGTATCGTTTTGGTACAAAGGACTCAGGGGGTCAACAGAAACTTTTATTGGCCACTCACCGCAGTCACTGACAAATTTTTGGTATATTACCAATTCCCAGGCATTTTTTTGTGGGACCGGACTTTGTGCTAAAGCTGTTTCAAAATCGTACACGTTACCTAACGATAATGCTTGGCACCATATAGTAGCATCGCTTGATCGTGATCAGAATCCCGATACCCTCACGGTGTATATTGATGGCGTCTCGCAAGGGACGGCAACTGGTACCGCTAATGGTGGAGAGTTATTTGGCACCAATACACTTATTGGTGCCCCTAGTTGGGGCAATGGTGGCTGGAGGCAAGGACCTATGGACGAAGTCCGTATCTATAATCGCACCCTCTCTGCAGCCGAGGCCCTACAGATTTATCGTATAGGTAAATAGATATCACCTGGTTGTACAAGCATCTGGTGCCCACAATCCTTGTTCTGTTTCGCGTGCAGTGTGTTCGGCAGTTTTGAAACCTGTTTGATGATAATAGGGGACACGGTACGTATATTCGTGTCCGTAGCCTTGGACGATAATTTCTTTGTTCACCAAGGTCCCATCAGAGAGAAATACATAGCGGAGGAGACGGCCATATTTGTCACGGTCACCTTGCGATGAATCACCCTCGAGGCGCACTTTTTTGTTTTCTACCAAGTTTTTGGTGAACAACGACGCTTCCTTCCCGAAACACTGTACGGGTTTACGAGGGTCGACTGCCTCGGGGGTGTCGACGCCAATGAGGCGAATTTTCTCTTGTTTTCCGTTTATGTCGACCACGATAGTGTCACCGTCTACGATACGGACGACTGAATAAAGTTCCCCTGAGACGAGGTCCTTGGGAGTTTGTTTTATGGACACCACCAGCGAAGGACGTCCGACATCCGTCGTTGGTGGTACGGAGACGAGTTCGCTTCCCACCAATACGACAAGGGTGACAAGTACCAAAATGACGGTTTTTCGCTGCATACCCTTATTGTACACCAGTCTGGCACCCTTAGGGCTTGCAAAAAACCCACCCATCTGGTAAAGTCTCACCATATGAAGAAAGAAATCCATCCCACATACCATACTGAATCAGCAGTGTCTTGCTCTTGCGGCGAGAAGTTCACCGTAGGTTCAACGATGCCAAAGATCGATGTTGAGATCTGTAGCTCGTGCCACCCATTCTTTACTGGAGAGGAAAAGACTATCGACACGGCAGGGCGTGTAGAGCGTTTCAAGAAGCGCCAGGCAGCTGCAAAGAAGTAGCGAAGCTAAGTAAACTCTGAATTTAGTAGATTTTTTGAACCCAAGAGTCTCCGGCCAAGCCGTGGACCTGCTGGTCCAGAATCTGCTGATTCAGAGTTTTCTTTTTGCATGATAATATACTCAACATGGACCTCGAAACATTTAAAACCAACCACAAGACAAAGTATCTCGCTGATGAATACGAGCGCTTGCTCGGCGAGGAGTCTTCTGTGCGGTCGATGATAGAGAGTGATCCTTCTATGGCAGAGCTTGGCGAAGGGGAGCTTGTAGCACTCCGCACACAAATCGATGCACTCGAAAAGCAGATGACTGAAATCATTGAGGGTGACAAAGAAGAAGAGGTAAAACCAAAAGAAATCATTTTGGAAGTGCGCGCAGGCGCCGGCGGGGAAGAGGCCGCCATTTTTGCTCAGGATCTGGCGATGATGTATGAGTATTTTGCAGAAAAGAAAGGATGGGAGTTTAAGAAACTCGATGAGTCGCCAAGCGAAATGGGTGGCTATAAGGAGGCGTCATTCGAAATTAAAAGCAAAGATGCGTACGACCTACTCCGTTTTGAGACGGGAGTTCATCGCGTGCAGCGCATTCCTGCAACAGAAAAAGCTGGACGTATTCATACCTCGACCGCATCGGTGGTGGTGCTCCCCGTATTCCCCGTAAAAACTTTCGAGATCAATCCCGCAGATCTCGAAATGGAGTTTTCGCGCTCGGGTGGTGCCGGAGGGCAAAATGTGAACAAGGTGGAGACGGCGGTGCGTATTATCCACAAACCAACTGGTCTTGCAGTTCGCTGTACGAGTGAGCGTAGTCAGGTAAAGAATCGCGAAAAGGCGATGTCGATGCTCATGGCAAGACTTGAGGATATTGATCGCGTAAAAAAAGAGAGCGATGTTTCTGCAGATCGTAAGGGTCAGATTGGCACCGGCGATCGCTCGGAAAAGATTCGTACCTATAATGTGCTTCAGGACCGTATTACCGACCACCGCATCAAACAGTCATGGAGCAATATTGAGAAGGTTTTTGCTGGCAACCTCGACGCCATTGTGGAAGCCTGCGCTGCCGGGACCGTAGGGGACGCAGAAGAGGAATAAAGCCCTTATCCTCGACGTATCTTGCTTTTTCGGCTTCTCTCTGGTAGTATGATGTCTTGTAAACAGGCGACAAGGAGATAAGGCCATGAGTGTCTTCTTGCGCTTCTTAAACAATTTAACCCTGGCCACATTTAATATTATATGAGTAAAACAGCAATCAACGAAGCACTTATTACCGACATGTTTGCCGCAGGGGCACATTTCGGCTATTCGCGTTCACGCCGCCACCCATCAGTAAAGCCATTTATCTTCGGCGTCAAGAACGGCGTTGAGATTATGGACCTTGAAAAAACGAGTATTGAGCTCGAGCGCGCCAAGGCATTTGTAAAGTCTCTTGCAACAGGCAACAAACAGCTCCTCTTTGTGGGAACTAAGAACGAAGGCAAGAAAGCTGTTGAGGACGGAGCAATGTCAATCGACATGCCGTTCGTTGCAGAGCGTTGGGTTGGAGGTGTTCTCACTAACTTCCCTGAGATCAAAAAGCGTATTGCACGTCTCGAGGACCTCCGCGCACAGCGCGAGAAGGGTGAGCTTGCTATTTACACAAAAAAGGAACGTCTTCTTATCGACAAGGATATTGAGCGTCTCGAGAGAAACTTTGCCGGTGTTGTTTCAATGAGAGACATTCCTGCAGCGCTCTTTATTATCGACCCTAAAAAGGAGTCAATCGCAATCAAAGAGGCACAGTTCCTCGGCATTCCTGTAGTTGCTCTCTCTAACTCAGATTGTAATCTCCGTGAGGCTGATTACTCTATTCCTGGCAATGATAGCTCGGTATCGAGTATCTCATTCTTCGTTAAGCAAATCGTTGACGCCTACAAGGCTGGCCGTACGGTCTAGCCTACTAGTTCCTCATCTTTATTTTTTATTTTGTACTTTATCCTATGATCACGACTGAACAAATCAAAGAATTGCGCGACATGACAGGTGTTTCTGTTATGCAGTGTAAGAAAGCCCTTGAAGAAACAGGTGGCGACAAAGAAAAGGCCCTCCTTATTCTTCGCAAAAAGAGCGCTGGTATCGCCGAGAAAAAAGGCGACCGCGAGCTTGGTGCCGGTGTTGTTGATGCATATATTCACAGCAACAAAACTGTAGGGACTTTGATCGAGCTTTCTTGTGAGACTGATTTCGTGGCTCGCAACGAAGAGTTTGTTGCGCTTGCACGCGATATTGCGATGCACATCACGGCAACAAATCCCGCATACATCGAGGAGTCAGAGATTACTGAGGAAGTTCGTACAAAGGTCATTGAGATGTTCAAAAAGGAAGTTGAGGAGTCAGGAAAGCCTGCTGATATTCAGGAAAAAATGATGGAAGGCAAGATTACTACCTACTTTGCGGAGCGTACGCTTCTTGGTCAGGCATTCATCAAGAATCCTGACATTACCATCAAGCAATTGATTGATGGCGGTGTGCAGAAGTTTGGTGAAAAGATCGTGGTGTCTCGTTTCTCTCGTTTCTCGGTCGCAAAGTAAGGGTAGAACCTCCCCGATTCGTGGGGTGGTTTCGAATCTATGATCGCAATCATCACATTATTTTATCTTTCGCTCATGGTCATCGCTTCGATGGTCGTGTGGAAGCTGATATCCCTCCGAGCACTCAAGCTGTCCCTTATTGAGGGGATAGAAAAAGAGCTTCATGGTAAACTCTATGACACTATCCACACGTGGTGGAGAACGATGTCAGAGAAGTATGTGGTACAAATTCGCGCAGTACTCGTAGCACTCTTTTACGCCGCTGCACATGAGATTTTGCGCCTTATGTTGATCCTTGGGCAAAAGCTTAAAGCGCGTCACAGTAAGTGGTTTGACATGGTAAAAGGGAAGGGCGCGATTCATAAAAAAGGTTCAGTTTCCTTTTTTCTCCGAGATGTGGCAGAATACAAAAAGTCCCACGGAGGGAAGTAGTGATAGTTTCTCAAAAAAGTAAAAAATTGTGCCGCCTTAGCTCAGTTGGTAGAGCAACGGTTTTGTAAACCGTAGGTCCCCGGTTCGAATCTGGGAGGCGGCTCCAAGTAAAGAAAAAGCCCCGCGAAACGCGGGGCTTTTTCTTTTCCGCAGTTATTCTTTGTTTGAATATAAAAAGTTATCCCCAGTATTGACATAGTAAAGTTTGTAATGAGGTATATACTATAGGAAGGATAAGGGCCAGCAATTTAGTTTGGGTTCCTATAATTAAAAATAAATATATGAAAATAGTTAACAAGGTTTCAGTTCTTGCGTTCGCTGTTTCCTTTGTGCTTGGTCTCGCGGGGCCAACGGTTATTTTTGCGGCAGGTCCAAGTACCGTCAATCTAGGCTCTGCGGGTAATTTTACTATTTTGGCAAAAACAGGCATCTCAACGACTGGCACCACTTCAGTCGTTGGTGATATGGGGGTAAGTCCTGCTGCTGCAACATATATTACAGGCTTTGCGCTGACACTCCCCGCAGCAAGCGCATTTTCTACTTCAGCGTTAGTGACGGGAAAAGTGTATGCTCCCGGCTACGCGGATCCAACTCCTGCAAACATCACTACCGCGGTGAGTGATATGCAAACTGCCTACACCGATGCTATGGGAAGGACGAATCCCACCGCAACCGAGTTGGGTGCAGGAAATATTGGCGGGATGACCCTTGCTCCAGGCATCTATAAATGGAGTACGGGTGTCACCATACCTTCAGATGTCACGCTCTCAGGTAGTGCCAATGACATTTGGATTTTTCAGATAGCACAGAATCTTGATGTTAGTTCTGCTGCGCGGGTTATTTTAACCGGCGGAGCACAAGCGGGAAATATTTTCTGGGTTGTTGCTGGCCAAACAACACTCGGTACAACATCTACTTTCAACGGTAATATTTTGGATCAAACAGCAATCGTCTTAAACACCGGCGCCGTATTGAACGGTAGGGCGTTGGCGCAAACACAAGTTACACTCGACTCTAATACGATTTTGTTTCCCACGCTTACGGTAGCAACTCCCGCTCCGTCAGTAACTCCTGCAGTCCCTGCCACACCTGCAACCCCCGCGGTTCCCACGGTAACCCCTGCGGTTCGGCAA
>Ga0208373_1005141_pt1 | contig 11124 bp, 8 predicted proteins | sample RifOxyC2_FD_184036 | JGI IMG/M metagenome (GOLD analysis project Ga0208373, IMG submission 184036) | Soil microbial communities from Rifle, Colorado - Rifle Oxygen_injection C2 (SPAdes) | ecosystem: Environmental > Terrestrial > Deep subsurface > Rock core/Sediment | place: Rifle, Colorado... | reverse complement strand
AACGCGCCCTGAACAGCTTGGATAGGAAGAGTGATAGCCAGAGGACGGGTGTTTTGAGCGATTTGTATCATTAGGCGTGAGCCTTTGTCGGTAAGCCCGGGCTGACGGACCTCGGTGAAGGAAAGGGCGGTTTTGGCAGGATCAAAAGGAGACACAAGCGGGGTGTTGAAGGCAATTACCACGTCGTGACTGCCGGAAAGACCGAATGAGAGAGGAATTTGGAAGTATTCAAACTGGCCATGTTTGAGCTTGATGTAACCGCTGCGTTGGACTGGAGCCTGTCCGTCTACCTCGATACGACTAATTTCCGCTCCTGGCGGGGCAAAGAGCTGATAGACCACCTGATATGGACGATTAAGGGATGAATAATCGGTTAGAAAAGTGTATTTGAGATGGTACTCATGGCTAAAACTATCGGCGGCTATATTAATCTGATGAACCTGGTCGCGCTTGAGCGAGTGATTGACTGGAAGTTGAGAGAAATTTGCCTCATTAAGGTAGGTAACTTGATTAAGACAGTCTTGATATCCCCCTAGTGTGGTGTGACAGGGAAGATCAGAAACAATTCCGGAAAGAGGCAGGCGGGCAATAATTGATTGAGCTTTCGTGTCTTGGGCAAATAGACTGATGTTCCCCTCTTCGATTTCTGATAATAAAGAACGGCCGAGAGTGACCAGTGATAGTTTATTTTGATTAAATGAGGCTAAATAATTTTCAACTACCGGCAGGGAGATGTCAGTAGTTGAGCTTGATGAGCGCAGATCCTGAGGTATTCCATCTTCCTGAAGCATTTTTTCAAATAGGCTTTTGTTGACCCCGACGATCAAATCAAGATTTACTCCGGCCGAACGGCTAAGAAACCAAGTTAGATAACCAGCTGTTTGACTGAAGTCTGCAGGATAGTTCATGTCTTGAAATTTATACGAATCGATTCCGGTGACACGGCCAATCATTTCAGGTGCTTTGGCGGCCCCCGCTGAGGCAAGGTCGATTTTTTCAGGCGAGAATAGCTGAGTGTCAACTATCTTTCCGTTTTCGATCGAAAAGACAATTAGATTTTTTATGAGCCCCCCGGTGGGCCGGAGCTCGTTGTGATCTTGAATGATCACACCAACGCGCGCAGTTTTACCTTGAGATAGTACGAGAGGTATTAGGTCAACCAGCTTCATCGCCTGGACCAGCTGTTTCTCGATTTTGTCCAGGCGTGAGTATTGAGAGCTGTTTTTGATTTGAGCCGTAATATTTGATGGTAGTTTACCTGAGTCAAGCGATGTCTTTATTTGAAGGATGTTCTCATAGACAAGAGAGAGGTTTGACTGGAGTGCAAGTGATGAATCAACGATATTAATGTTTGTTTGACTGTCGTGGAAGTTGTTAAATACCTTCTCGGCTAGAAGATAGGTTTGCTGGAGGTTGGTAAGGCTTAGAGATAAATAATTGTTGAAGGAAAATACATTGATGATTTTGCTGTGCTGGTGAGGGCTAAGGAGGCTGAGAATAGGTGCAATTGGATCATAAGTGGTTTTACTTAAACTGGTGATACGGTCGAGGTCATTTACCTTGTTAATTGATTCTGTGAGATCGCCTTTCGAAGCCAGGTCTAAGGCCTGGCCAAGAAGTGAGTATTCCCTGGCAATCGACCAGATAAAAGCGAGAGAAATTGTGAGGTAGATGATAACAATTGAGGCGACTCCCCCGACGGCCAGTCTGGCAAGTTTGTTCTGTATCTGCCACCGATGTTTTTTTTCGGTTATATTCCGGCGAATTTGGCTTGCTATTTGAAAAATATTGTTTATTCGCGATGGTTCAGGCCTGATGACATCGTTAGTCAGGTATGATTTTGTGATATCTTTTATTTTCTGCTCAAATGGTGTATCGGGATGCCATGAGAGACTGATTTGGGTATCATTAGCGGCATGGATATACTGCTGAACATCAGTAACATCGGGTAGTGAGGCATCAATTTCGATGTGGCTATCCCCGTCGGCTAGTGAGTTTTTGAGAAGATAACCAATTTCTAGATCAGTGTATCTATCGCCGAAGATCCAAAACGATTTTCCGGCGGTACTGTCTAAAAAGAGTATTTTAGTGAGTGCAGCTATAAAGTCGTTTATATATAGCGGAAAAAATAGTGTTTTCCCGTTTTTGGAGATATTCCATTGAGATTCATGAAGAGATTGAAAGAGTAAATCATCAAAAAACGTTAGAGGCTTAGAAATTACGTCCTGATACAGATCCTTAACCAAACAGAGACGATAGAGAGGTGATGATGTTTTTTGAGATTCAAGTAGATTCCTAAAAAACATTACCTTTTCTATGTCTACCCTGTCATTAAAGAGGAGGCAGACGGCTACCTTGATCTGTTTCTCTCGACACCTTTGCAGAAGATCTAAAACAGCTTCACTTAGACTGGTAATGTCTGAAGAAAGATCGACAAGAAAGATGGAGTACGAAGAGTCACTAAAAACTGAGGTAAACTTGATGCCGTTTACGTCTTCCAGTTTGAGGAATAGATTTGTAAATTTACCGTTATTTGACTCGATATATACGAAAGGACGTTTGGAAGTCATTGAGTTAAGTATACCTAATACAAAATACGAAAATTTATTTCAGAATTTTAAGATTTTATTGTTCTTACAATTTCTGTTCTTCTTTTTAGGCATAGTTTGCTTTTTGTTTTGAGGCTATTAAAAAACAATTATTGTTATAACTGGCCCATGTGAAAATGGAGGCACGGGGTATGAATTACTTTTTCCACAGAGAATATTCAACACTAACATGGCAATTTCCAAATCCTCAGGGGCAAAACTTTAGGCAAATATCTATTCCTTGTCTAGAGCGTCGTTTACCAGTTTGTCGGCGTCTTTGTTTTTCTCACGGGGGACATTGACAAAAACTAGCTGATTTAGGATTTTTTGTTCTCTTAGCCCGTTGATGAGGGTGACTATTTGATGGCGAAGTTCCTGCAGGTGCGGCTGCTTTACTTTGTATGTCCCCGTGATTTGACGGACAATTAGTTCTGAGTCAAGGACGAAGCGAGTCTTTTCAGAAGAAAGTTGCTTTTCTTGTATAGTTTCCAAAGCGCGAATAACAGCGGTGTACTCCGCTACGTTATTGGTCGTGTGCCCGATTTTTTCGGAAAGAGAAAAAAGATGGTTGCCATCGACTGTAGCGAAAACGCCGATCGCCGCCAGGCCTGGGTTGCCGCGAGCACCGCCATCTGTGTGAATTTCGATGAGGGAATATTTTGAAGACATGTTGATATTATATATTCAATATTCAATACGCCAAAGTCCAACGCCAATATCCAAATTCAATATTCCAGACAAGCTCCAGACAACAAATCACAAACAGAAACAAAGAGATTGTCTCGTCCCCCTGAGGTGGACTCGCAATGACAAGGAAAGAGAATCCGTATTAGGATTTGTGGGAGAGGGTTAAATAGAGACCAATTAGGAGGATGAGTTTGTTTTGGGGAAGGGTTAGCCAGTAGTGGTCAAAACCACCTGTAAGAAGAATTAATGAAAGAAATTCGATAAAAAGATGATCTTTGTAGATTTTTGTTTTTAATACGAGAGAGGCTAGGACTAACAATCCAAAAAGGCCGGTTTCGGCAATGACAAGCAGGGGTAGGTTGTGGACAGGCTGAAGGAGCGCGGGGGTGACTTTATTTCCAGGCAGATTTTTTGCCAAGGATGGGATGTTGCCACCAAGGCCGACGCCGAATATCGGGTATTGGCTGATAATGGAAAGGGTAGGCATTACTAAGGCTGTTCTGTTGATGAGCGAGGATATAGGGAGAGGGCTAAGGATCAAAACAGCAAGGGGCAGGAAAAGCAATAGGGGAAGTGTGTTTTTTCTAAATAAACCGGATAGATAAAAGAGAGTGGAGGCGATCACTGTTTTGGAAAACGAAAACATGATTCCGATAGTCGCAATAATTTGAACCAGCAGTGAGTATCTGTTGAGGCGAAAAAGAAAAAGCGAGATAAGCAAAAAACCAGCTAGAGAATTTGGGTGGGAAAAGGTGGCATAGGAACGAATGAAAATATCATTATTAAAAATAAATTTTGCAACATGGGGAGTAGCCTGGTTAAAAGCCCTTTCACCAAGGAAATAAAATGGGCCGCCAAGTGATGCCTGGCGAAAAAACTGGGCTATCTCAAGGAAGACAATAAAAATTACTGAAAATGAGAGGGGAAGCAGTACCGAGACTGACTTGACACGATTAACTCGAAGAGTGGCAATAAACATTAAGTAGTATAACCAGCGAAGCCAGACAAAGAGTGTGGAGAGGGGAGACAAGGAAAAGAGTAGGTTAAGAGAGACAAAGGCAAACAGGAAAATTACTGCTTTAATTTGTGCTTTTAGAAAATGAAGAAGGCGGGGAAGACCAGAAAGGATATAGAAGAGGATTAGGATATCGGAAAAATAGATTGTGGGGGAGAGATAGTCGATACGGAAGCCAGCGACCTGAGTGAATGAGGGCCAGAAGTGTCTTCCGAGCTGAGTTGGGAGGAAGAGGATGATGAGAAAGAATAGGATGCGCTTTAACACTAACGCTGATTGTATCTGACTTACACGGGGATGATGTACATTTGGCGGTAGGGAGGCTCACCACGAGACTCGGTGCGAATCCCTGGAATTTCAGCGAGAATCATATGAACGAGACGGCGTTCGAAAGAACTCAGGTTAGGTAGAATGATCTCTTTCTGGAGATCGACGGCCCGCTGGGCGGCATTAGTGGCAAGTTCACGAAGGGCATCCTCGCGGCGTTCTTGGTAATCATTGACATTGAGATGAATTTTTGGCCAGACTGAAAATCTCTGGAAAAGAATCAAAGAAAAGATCAATCTGAGAGAAGTAAGTCCTTCACCGTGATGACCGACGAAGATGCCGGCATTATCCAGAGGGACAGTGAGAGAAATATTGATGTTGTCTTCCTCGGCGATTTCGATATTTATCTGGTCTGCCTCTAAACCGAGAAGAGTGAGAATATTGGTAAGGATTTCTGCGACTTTAACATTATCCATTTTTGTTGTTAACTTTAATAATCCTAAACTTGGCGAGGAAGGGGACTAACCCTCCCCAGCCGGAAAAGTAGTATTGCTGGATTATAGAGAATACGGTAGAAATAACCCAGTAGAGGACGAGACCGGATTGGAAGTTGAATGAAATGACCGACGTCATGATGGGCATCATATAGACCATTTGAGTTTGCATGCTTTGAGCCATTTCCAGACTGTCTTCTTCTTTTTTCTTTTCAGTGCTTTTTTGGGGATTTTTGACGTGTGCTTCTAGTCCGGACTGCATCATCAAGGAAAAGATAAATTGAGTTGCGCCGGCGAGAATGGGAAGAATATAGAAGGGGTCAGGCTTGTTCAAATTTAGATAGAAAAATGAAGGATTCAGAGTAATTCCACCAACCTCTGATTGACCCAAGAATTTCATAAATACTTGATAAAGGGCGATTAAAACGATGATCTGGACAATTTGAGGAAGGCAGCCGGCTGCAGGGTTGATGCCGTGTTGGCGATAGAGCTCGAGCTGGGCCTGCTGGAGCTTGGTTTTGTCTGTGTGTTTGGCTTTTAGCTTATCGAGGGCTGGCTTGAGTTCCTGCATTTTTTTAGCGGATTTGATGGTGGGGATGACCAGGGGGAGGAGAACTACCTTGATGAGGAGGGTTAGAGCAATGATGGAAAGGCCCAAATTACCACCAAAGAGGCGATAGAAGAAAAGAAGTGCTTGATAGATGATGTTGGTAATGAAGGACATTTTTTTCTTTTTTTATATAGATCCCCGCATTCGCGAGGATGACGAATACATCATTTTACTGGATCATGGCCGCCTGGGGAAAGAGGGTGGCAACGAATGACCCTAAAGAAAGCTAATTTTGCTCCTGAAATAATACCATATTTGCCGATAGCTTGCCGGGCATATTGAGAACAGGTCGGGGAAAAGCGACAGGCAAAGTGGGGGCCAAAAAGAGTGCGACCGAGGAAATGGGTGAGGGGTGAGATGAAACGCTGGTAGAGAGTGACCATATTTTAGTTAAATTACATGTCTTGCGTGGTAGAGATACCAAGAAGACCGAAAAGATCAGAGGAGAGAGTGGAAAAAGGTACCTCGAGAGCTTTCTTTTTGGGAATGATCAGATAATCCGCGGGGGGGATTGAGGAAAGATGCGGACCGATAATATTTAGAATTTGCCGCTTAAGATGATTCCTGTTCACCGCACTCTTGTCCAGTTTTCTGGAAGTTAAGGTGGCAAAACGGGGTGAGTTAATTTCCGGGAGAGGGGAAGCTTTTACAACAGTGAAGAGCGATGAATGAAGCGGTCGACCTACTTTATCCAGCCTTTCTCTCTCAAAGCGGAGAGGTAGGCGAAACTTTCGAGGCAGAGACATATTAGACTGTCGTCAGGCGGGCACGTCCCTTGGAGCGGCGGCGGGCTATAACTGAGCGGCCGGATTTAGTGGCCATTTTTATCCTGAAGCCATGGGTACGGACACGTTTCATTTTTTTTGGTTGGTAGACGCGTTTTGGCATATTTTTTATATAAATTTAGCAAGTAATCAGTTTGCAGTATGTATTTTACAACAAAAAGGGCCGCCTGAGGCGGCCTCCGATTTCTATTCTACTTTCCTCTTGTAGGCAAGATAAGTCTTTGCCCAGGAAAACAGGACATCAAACAACTGATCTGCTGAAAGGAGGTATTGAGTGGTCAACCCCGGATAGCTCTCCCCTTGAGAAGTAAATGGGTGGCGCAAGTAGCGGGCAGGCTTGAGGACAATCATCAAGCCATTCTCAGACAAGGGGACAAGATAAATCTTGCCCATATCCCGAACTACGTACTTGACGCAGAAATACTGACTGGCGGGTTTTGGCGATGCCTGCGAGGAAGGCTTTACCGAAGGTTGATTAGGAGAGGGATCGTAAAGATAGCCATATTCCAGCTTTGTTTCCGGAAAATAGCCAACAAAATCAACAAGATCATCCGCATCTGGAGACTGGAAAAAATGATTTAGACGGATAATTAAAAGGCGGTTTTCGTCCGATTTTTTCCGAGCCAGATTTTGCTGCTGTTCCCTGGTGGCGGAAACGACCAAGAGTTTCTTGGCGTCATCAAAGATATTACTCACGGGCAACCTCCTTGTATTTTATGCCTAAATTAATGTGCTTTTGAATTCATTATACACTCCTATATAGTCTCTTTGGGAAAGCTGGGGGTTGTACTAATGTGGATAAGTGTTAAAAATAGGCTTATGGAGACCCCGGAGCAATTATGGAGCAGAACATGCGGAGAACTATCGGTGCAAATGACCCCATCTACTTTTGGTACGTGGATTAGGCCGATGTTTATCCGTTCAGTAACCGCAATCAATGACGAGAGGATCATCGTGGAGCTAGCCTCACCCTCACTATTCCATTCGGGGACGGTGGAGCAAAAATATTACAGCCAAATAAAAGCGGTACTGGAAAAGATAAGCTGCAAGAAAATCGACCTAGCAATGGTGGTGTCTGCTAAGAGGCAATCCGCAATTACGGATGAAGCAGTGCTGCCAAGAGCCGATAAAAGCAGGAGTGAAAGCCTGTTCACTCCACCTGAAACAGAAAAAGTCGAGGAGGGAATAAATCCAAAGTTTACTTTTGATTCGTATGTTGTGGGCGGACCAAACAGACTGGCCTTCGCGGCGGCGAAAGCAATAGCGGAAAATCCAGGCAGAAGGCATAACCCGTTGTTTATTTACGGTGGAGTAGGGGTGGGAAAAACCCATTTAATGCACGCTGTTGGGCATGAGCTGGTTAAAAAGGGAGTAGGTAAGGTAATCTGTATCAGTAGCGAGAAGTTTACCAATGATCTGGTGGCATCGTTTAGGTCGAAAATGACCGACGCTTTTAAGAAGAAATATAGGCAGGTGGGGGCGCTCCTCATAGATGATGTCCAGTTTTTTTCGGGTAAAGATGCTTCGCAGGAGGAGTTTTTCCATACCTTTAATGAATTACAGATGAAAGAGGTGCAGATAGTAATGACTGCCGACAAGAAGCCACAGGAAATTGTCCTATTGGAGGACAGGCTAAAAAGCAGATTTTCCGGAGGAATGATGGTGGATATCGGCCTACCGGACTACGAAATGAGAGTGGCGATCCTAAGACAAAAAGCTATGGAAATGGGAACAGAAGTCGATGACAGTTCATTTGACCTTATGGCCAATAATTTCGCGACGAATGCCCGGGAACTAGAAGGAACATTTTCACTCCTGGCCCATAGGGCTAACATTTACAACAAACAACTCAATAGTGAGTTGATACAGGAAACGATGGGCTTGCCAGCGGACACAGTCAGGGCAGTTAAGGTACGTCCAATAAAAGTAATTTCGACTGTAGCCAAGTATTTTGACTATAAAAATAAGGATTTACTAGGAACGTGCAGAAAAGCTGATTTGGTAGAGGCGAGGCATATCGCCATGTATCTGTTGCGATTTGACCTTGGAATCCAATTGGAGAAGGTGGGGGAGCTAATGGGAGGCAAAGACCATACCACTGTGATGCATGCGGTTGAGAAGATGGAAGCGGAAATGAAGGACAATACCGACACTAGAAGAAAGGTGTTGGCCGTTAAGCAGGCGATTTATTCAAAAACGCCGCCGGTGTTAACCAATTCCCAATAATCCAATGTTCAAACCCCGATTTCCAATTCACAAATTTCAGTTTCCAAACAAGTACCAATCAACAAATCACAAAAAACAAACCTGATTAGGAGATAATATTATTGTTTGTACACAGTCTGTGGGAAACTTAGAAATTTGGGGAAAGAAATGAGGGTGACAGAATTAATGGGGGAAAACTTTGAAAGTTATCCAGATGATTATCAACAGATTGCGGGGTTTATACAGACTTTGTTGAGCACGCCGATAATAGAAAGTCAGAAAAAAGATGGATATGAGGGTAAGACACCTATTATCAACAACAATTTCAGGATCGCGCTGGGCAGAGAAAGACACAAATCCACACCACCTACTATATCTACTACTATTTTATAAATTAAGTATTAAGATAGGATATGAGAGTTGAGGTTCAAGCAGAAAATCTTAAAAAGGCATTGGGGGTGGTGGGCAGGGGAGTGAGCAGCCGACCTCAGTTACCAGTACTTTCCGGAGTGCTGATAAGGGCAAACAAGACCGGCTTGGAGATTGTGTCGACCGATCTGGAGATTAGCCTGTGGGTGAGGGTGGAGTCTAGTGTAACTGAGGAGGGGGAGATGGTAGTGCCGGCAAGATTGTTTGCAGACTTGACTACCAGCTTGCCGACGGGAACGGTGGAAATGACAGCAGAGAAAAATAAGTTGCTGATTAGAGGCAAGCAAACGAAGGCAGAAATCATGGGCCAAGGGGCAGAGGACTATCCAGTGATTCCGAGATTGAAGAAACCGCAGATGAAGATAAAAGCAGGAGAGTTTAGGGAAAAAATCGATAGAGTGAGCGTGTCGGCGGCAAGAGATGATACCAGGCCGGTGTTGACAGGGATGCTTTGGGAGATACAAGAGAGTGAGATTGTGTTGGCAGCGACGGATGGGTACAGATTGAGTGTGGATCGTTTGAAGCTAGGTAAGCAGACCGATTTAACAGGTAAGCTGATCCTGCCGGCAAGGTCGCTAATTGAGGTGGCCAGGGTGGCAGAGGAGACCGGAGTTGACGAGATTGACGCAGAGTTTGATAAAGATAACCAGCAAGTGATTTTTGCTCTTGATGGCGTGGAGGTTTCTTCGAGATTAATAGCCGGTGAGTTTCCGCCGTACCAGCAAATTATGCCAAACACTTATAGCACTAAGCTGAACTTTGACAGAGATGGTTTTTTTGAGGCGGTTAAAAGGGCGAAGTTGTTTGCCAGGGAGAACGCCAATATTGTTAAGCTTTCGGTAGAGGAAGGGAAGATCAGAATTATCGCTGAGAGCAGTCAGGTGGGAACAAACGAAACCGAAGTGGAAGCAGAGGTTGAGGGAGAGAAAGTAATGGTAGCCTTTAATGCCCAGTATTTGGTGGATTTTCTAAATATCTTTCGTGATGAGCTGGTGATTTGGGAGACTGAAGGGGAGTTAAAGCCGAGTGTGTTTAAAGGGAGGGATGAGAACTGGCTGCAGGTGGTGATGCCGGTGAGGATACAGACGTGAGAAATATCAAAAATAACTAATTACAAATCACCTGCTCGCAGTCCGACCAGTCGGACAACTACGGTAGGCGGGCAAATGACAAATCACAAACAAAATTCAAACTACAAATGTCAAACTATAAACGAATTCCAAACAAAGAAAGACATATCAGAGAGGGACGTATTTGAGGGTGTAGGATTTGGTGGAGCGATTGTAGATCTTTAGGAAAAAATTAATGCCTGATTGAAAATGTTCTGTGTAAATTTCGTCTTTATCGAGTGCAAGGGGGGTGTCTTTGGTGATGACTCTTCGATCAGGGTTGAAATATCGCAGTGACACCCCAGCAGTGGTTGATTGGAGGAGGATAAGAGAGCCGTCGGCGGCTTTGAAAATAACTTCAGTAGGGAGAGTGGTGAGTTTTAATAAGTCTGTAAACGAGAGATTGGCTAGGTCAAGGCGTGTCAGAGTATTTGTCTTGCTGTTTATGAAGTAGAGGAGATGATTGTCTCGATCAAAGACAATGGATCTGTCTAGGGCGGGGACGTTTTTTAGTGTGAATTGATTGGAGTCGAAAGAGAAAAGGCTGAAGAAATAATCTGGGCCGACGAGAGGCTCTATTTTGTTGGTAATAAGGAGAAGGTTGTTGTTTAACCAGGTAAGGGAGTTGGCATTGATTCCTTGGGCGGAGAGGGAGGCAGTGTTTGTAGAGAGATCGTATAGATAGAGGTTGGTAGTGTTTTGTTTGGCGGAGTATTTGCCCAAGAGAGCAAGAGAACTTTCGGATGGATTAATTGAGTAAGCGATGATCGGTTTGTATGGGGCGGTATAGAGCTTGGTGGAGATTTTTCTTAACAAATCGAGAAGATAAAAGGCATTATCGGGATTGGCATAAGTGCCAGTTTCATAAATAAGGCTGGCGCCGCGAATTTGATAGTCAACAACAGTGAGACCCGCCGGAGAAAGAGGAAATGGGG
>Ga0208373_1005139_pt1 | contig 11127 bp, 1 predicted proteins | sample RifOxyC2_FD_184036 | JGI IMG/M metagenome (GOLD analysis project Ga0208373, IMG submission 184036) | Soil microbial communities from Rifle, Colorado - Rifle Oxygen_injection C2 (SPAdes) | ecosystem: Environmental > Terrestrial > Deep subsurface > Rock core/Sediment | place: Rifle, Colorado... | reverse complement strand
GGGCAGGTATCGGCCCAAATCCCCGGTCTTGTACAGGCGGCTGCCAGGTTGGCCAAAAGGGTTGGGGACGAAGGCCGCGGCGGTCTTGCCGGGCTGCCCCAGGTACCCGCGCGCCAGCCCCTTGCCCCCGAGGTGGATCTCACCCACTCCGCCTAGAGGGGTCAATTGCAGGTTGTCATTCAAAAGCCAGGTATCGACCCCTGTAATGGGGTATCCGATCGAGGGAATCCCCACTTCCGCCTCCCTGGTAGCGGTGGCGCAGACGGTGTTTTCCGTAGGCCCGTAAGCGTTGAAGAATCTGCTTGCTTCCGACCAGCGGCGAAACAAAGAAGCGCCACAAGCCTCACCGGCAGAAATAGCCAACTTCAAGCTGCTCTTGTCCGGCGAAACCAGCTCTAGCAGGCTCGGCGGCGCGGTGAGGTGGGTGACTCCCCATTTCCGCAAGCGGTCATGCAGGCCCCCATCGGGCAGTTTTTCCCACAAAGGGGCCAAGCGCAGACTGCTGCCGCTGCCCAAGGCCATTAGAATGTCCCACACCGAGGCATCGAAGCTCAAAGACGAGAACTGCAACACTTGATCCCCGGCCTCTAGGTCAAAAAGTAGTTGCTGCGCCCGCACCAGGTTGCCCATGCTGCCATGGGTCAAACCGACCCCCTTGGGTTCGCCTGTGGAACCGGAAGTGTATATTACGTATCCCAGTTGGTTCTGGTGGGGAATCAGCTCTAGGTTTTCTGCCCTTTCAGCGGCAGACTGACTACACCAAGCGGCCAGATGTAAACCGCCAGAAAAGTGGGTCCAGAGGCAGGTACCACCCGCCTGCCTTGAGTACCGCCAAGATGGCGGCGATGCTTTGCGGCTCCGCTTCCAGCAACAGGGCAACGCCCTCTTCCTGTTGCAGGCCCATCCTCAACAGGCTGCGCGCCATTTGGTTGGCCTGTCGGTTCAGTTGAAGGTAGCTCCATTGCTCCTGGCCAAAACGCAGGGCAGGGGCGTCGGGCGTTTTGGCCGCCTGGGCCTCAAATATCTGCAGAAAGCTCGTTTCCCCTTCGGCCTTCGCTCCTTGGCCCCAGGCTAGTAGTTGGTTTCTTTGCAAGCCAAGGTGGTTCAAGCTGGCCATGACTTGCCCCGGGTGGCTACAGAGTTGGCCCAAACAGGCCATCAGCACTTCCACCATCGATTCCATGAGCTGGGCGGAGAACAGGTCCTTTGCATATTCCAGGTTTAATAGCCATTGGTCGTTGGCGCGACTCAGATACAGGGTCATTTCCATCCGAGCGGCGCCGTTGTGTAAATGCAGGTTTTCCCCGCTCAGGCCAATCGCCTCCAGAGGCAAGTCGGACTCCTGAAAGGCGAACATGATTTGGAACAATGGGTTGCCTCCAACACCCCGCTCGAACTTCACCTCTCTGGCAATGATTTCAAAGGGCAGGTCTTGGTTTTCCAGGGCTTCCAAATGTCGTACCTTCACCTCTGCAACCAGGTCGGCAAAGCTCCAGTTCGGCTGGACCCGGCTCCGCAAGGGTAGAGTATTCAAGCACAAGCCGGGCAAGTTTTCCAATTCGGGCAGCATGCGGTTGGCCACGGGAATGCCCACCACCAGATCCCTCTGCCCAGAGTAGAGATGCAAAACATACAGGAAGAGAGCCAAATGCACGACAAATGGCGTGGTTCCTAGGCTACGGGCTGTATCCGCTACCAACCGAAGCTGGTCTGGGTTCATTCCCCGTTGCAGCAACTGACCAGAAAAGGTCGGCTTGATCACAGGGGGCAGGTCGCTGGGAAAATCGATGCGCGTAGGGGTGTCATGCAGTTGCCGTTTCCAATAGGCCAATTGGCCGTCATAGTTGCCTGATTCCCATTGACTTCGCTGCCAAATGGCGTAGTCGGTGTATTCCAATTCTGGGGCAGGCACTAGGCCTTGCCAATTCCGCTGCGCCAGAGTCCCCAATTCCCGCCCGATTAAATCCAGGCTCCAGGCATCCAACAGGATGTGGTGCGCGTTCAGAAATAGGATGTGATGTTCTGGGTGAAGCCGCATCAGCTTGGCCTCAAGGGGAACCTCTATATCCAAAGCGAAGGCACGATTTATGCCTGCTTGCATCGTTTCAGAGGCATGGGCCTCCCCTTCCGGTTCTTGGCTGAAGTCCAAGAACTCTAAAATTGGCCCTTTTTCCTTGATCTTCTGCTCCGGCAGGCCGTTTTGACTGGGGAAGTAGCTGCGCAACACGGCGTGACGTTGTACGATCTGGGCGAAACCGCTCACCCAGGTATCGGCATCCAGAGGCCCGAAAAGGCGTAGACCAAAGGGCATGGAATACAACCTGGGATTGGGCAGGATTTGCTGCAGTAGCCACATCCGTTCTTGTGCGAAGGAAAGAGGCAAACGCTCCAGACGAGCCTGGGGCCGCAGGGGAGCAAAACCCAGTTGCGACAGGCGAAGACCCCGTTCCAAGCAATGCGCCATCTCAGCCAACTGAGGAGATTCGAAGATCTGACGCAGGTTCAAGGCAACCTGAAACTGAGCCTGAATCCTGGCGGAAAGGCGCATGGCAAGCAAGGAATCCCCTCCCAGGGCAAAGAAATCGTCTTCGCGATAGACTGCGGGCAGGCCCAGTAGGTCCTGCCAAAGCGCAGCCAGAGCCAATTCCCTTTCCCCTTGGGGTTGGCTTCCCGAATGGCGGGACTCGGCGGGATTCCTTCGCGCCAAAGCCTGGCGGTCAACCTTGCCTGAGGACAACAAAGGGAACTGGTCCAACGCCTGCAACGAAGCAGGTATCATATAATCAGGCAGATACTTCTTCAGCTCAAGCAGCAGGGCCGCATCCTCCGTCAAAGAAGAACCGGTCCGCAGGTAAAAGCCGTTCAGATTTTTATGCCCGGCAACGTTGGTGTGCAGCACAACGCAGGCGGACTTGACCCCTGGCAAACGATGCAGCGCCTCTTCCACCTCGCCCAGTTCGATGCGGTAGCCGCGCAGCTTCACCTGCCCGTCGGTCCGTCCAAGATATTGCAACCTGCCATCGGGCAGGTATCGGCCCAAATCCCCGGTCTTGTACAGGCGGCTGCCAGGTTGGCCATAAGGGTTGGGAACGAAGGCTGCGGCGGTCTTGCCGGGCTGCCCCAGGTACCCGCGCGCCAGCCCCTTGCCCCCAATGTAGATTTCGCCGATACCACCGGCGGGAACCTCCCGCAGGAAAGCGTCCAGCAAGTAGAGCCAGCTTTCGCAGATTGGCCGCCCGATTTCCACGCTACCCGCCGTACTGCCCATCTCGGTAAATTCGTGAATGCAACAGCCGACTACGGTTTCTGTGGGGCCATATTCATTGATCACCCTCGTAGAGGGAGCCTTGCTTCGCCAGGGAACCACCAAGTGGCGGGGCAGGTCCTCCCCACCCAGGATCAGGGTCCGCACCAATCCCTTCCAAGGGCGATTGGCCAGCAACAGATTCAACATCTGCAGATGCGCCGGAGTCAGTTTGAGCATGGACAAATCGCCGATCCGTTCCACCTCCCTGGCCAGATCCTGCAGATCACTGCCCCGAGGCATGATTTGGATCGGACAGCCCGACATCAAGGGAGGGAAGATGCTAGTCACGGTGAGGTCGAAGCAGATAGAGCCATGCAGAATGGCGCCCCTGCCCTTGTTCATTTCGTAGTGAGAACAGGCAAAGGCGAGGTAGTTTTCCAGTCCTTCGCATGTGATCATCACTCCCTTGGGTTCACCGGTGGAACCGGAGGTGAACATTACATATGCTAGGTCTTGTCCCCTTGCCGCCCAGCCGGGGTTTCCATCCTCCTCCTCCTGCCAAACCGAAGAAGAGTCGACCAGCAATTGGGGCAAGGCATAGGCGGACAGGTGCGGCGCCAGTTCCTGATCCGTAATCACCGCTGCGGGTGCCGCCCGGTCCAGCATGCTGCGCAACCGCTCTGGAGGGGTATCCGGATCCAAGGGCAAAAAGGCCATGCCTGCCTTGAAGCAGGCCACCAGAGCAACCACCGTTTCGCATCGGGGATGCAGCATGACCCCCGCCAGCGCCGCTGGTTGCGGAGCCAACCGGCGCAACCGGCGCGCCATTTGGTTGGCCTGTCGGTTCAGTTGGAGGTAGCTCCATTGCTCCTGGCCAAAACGCAGGGCAGGGGCATCGGGCGTTTTGGCCGCCTGGGCCTCAAATTCGACCAGGAAGCCGCGAGTCATCTCAACAGCCCAGTTAGGTTCGGCCCAGCCCTTTCGGACCGGGGAATCCTCGGCCTTCAACAGGGGAATCCGTTCCAGGGGCAGGGTGGGATTCAGCAGCACCTCGTCAAGCAAGGTCAGGTAGCATTGAAGAAAGCTGTTAACCGTTTCCTCGCGAAAAAGATCGGCATTGTACTCCATGCGCAGCTTAATGCCTTCTTCTCCACGCACAGCCAATAGAGTGAGGTCGAACTGGGCCACTCCGTTGTCGATGTCGTAGATTTCCAAATCCAGCCCTTCCCGGTCCCGTTGGGCGGGAATTTGGAATTCAGGCATGGCGAACATCACTTGGAACAGCGGAGTGCGAGATGGGTCGCGCCGCTCCAACACTTCTTGCACGACCAGTTCAAAGGGCACCTCTTGATTCATCAGCAACTGGCCGCGCAGGCGTTCCACTCTTCCCACCAGTTCCTCGAAGCTGTGCAGTTGGCCGACATTCAGACGCAATGGCAGACTGTTGAGCATCAGACCCACCAGATGGGAGGTCTCGGCCTTGTGCCGATTGGCCACGGGCGTACCGACAATCAAATCGCTCTGCCCGCTTAGGCGCATTAGCAGCAATTGGAACAGGGCCAAAAGACACACGAAGGGTGTCACCTTTAACCTTTCTGCCATCTCCCGAACCTTTTCTTGGAGACCGCGGTCAAATCCGGTGGCAACTACCTGGCCCCGATAGGTGAAAAACTTGGGGCGGGGGAAATCAGAAGGTAACTCCAAAATCTGCGGCGCCCCCTGCAGGTGCAACCGCCAAAACTGCAGCTGTCTTTGAAAGGCACCCTTGCGCACCTGCTCGTTCTGCCAAGCGGCAAAATCCCGATATTGAATGGCTGATTCAGGCAATTGGACCAGATTGGCATTCCCGACATCGTAGAGGTGGTAGTGCAGAATCAGTTCCTGCATAAGGAGGTTGATCGACCAGACGTCCAGAATGCCATGGTGCGCGTTGCAGACCAGTATGTAGTCCTCTTCATCCCGCTTGATAACCAACAGCCGGAACAAAGGCCCCTGTTCGAGATAAAAGGGCTTGCGGCATTCCTCCCTTACGTTGTGGTCCAGGTCTTTCAACTGGATGGTTGATAAATCCAGTACCCGAAAAAAATCAATTTGTTCGAGCCGGTGCAAGTAGAGTTGCTCCCCCTGCTTGCGAAAGCAGCAACGCAGAATCTCATGTCGCGCTAACAGTTGCTCGGCGGTTTTGCGGATCAGTGCCAAGTTGATGGGCTTGCCCCCCTTGCCGCTGCGCCGCAGGCGGAAGGCGAAGGAAAGGTTGTAAAGCGGGTTTTCGGGAACCAGTTGCTGCACCAGATACATACGACGTTGGGCAGGAGACAGACTCACCAGCCCGCCTTCGGTTCTGGCGATGGCGCCACCCGCTTCTTCATCATGCTCTGCTTTGGGGTTCTTTAGTCGCGTCAGGATCAGGGCGGAAAGCTCCGCGATGTTTGGTCCCTTGGTCAATTCCGTCATGGGCAGGGATACACCCAATTCCCCGCGAAAACGGTTGTAAAGCTCGTAGGACATCAGGGAATCGATTCCCATGGCATGCAGAGGTTTAGTCCGGTCTAAACCAGTTGGCTCCTTGCCCAACACCTGTCCGATCAGATCGCTGAGCCGATCTTGGAGGTATGGCAGCCTCGCCTCCTCATCCAAGGCCATGACGATGGCAGCCAAATTGACGTTGGTGCCGCCCAGGCTCAGCTTGCTTTGCAGCAATTCATAAAAAATTGGCGATTCTAGACGGGGAAACCCCACCGAAGCGAGACGCCTCCAGTTGATCTTGGCGGTGCAGACCTGTGTCTCTTTTCCCTGCATCAGGGCGCCCAGGCATTCCAATGCTTGGTTGACGGGTAAGGGCGTGATTCCGCTATCTCCTAAAATTTTGGCCACTTCTTGATTGCGGGCCAAGTAACCGACTCCTCCCAAGGCGCCCCAATTGATGCTCAGAGCGGCTAGCCCGTGTGCTCTGCGCATTTGGGCCAGTTCGTCCAGACAGGAGTTGGCGGCGGCGTAGTTGGCCTGGCCCCGGTTGCCCAAGAGGGCGGAAATGGAGGAAAAAAGGACGAAATGGTCCAGTTTGAAGGCTGCGCTGGCCTTGTGCAAGTTCCAGGCACCTTGCGCTTTAGCGTTCATCACCGCGGCATGGCGTTGGGAAGTCAATTCAACCAACGGAGCATCATCATACAAGGTCGCAGCGTGCAGAATACCCTTTAAAGGGTAGGTGCTGCCGTGAATCTTTTCCATCAGCCGTTCGACATGTTTTTTGTTGCAAACGTCCAGTTGCACCAATTCCACCTGAGCCGTACGCCGCATACGGGCAAGGATGGGGGAGTTTTCGGCCTCCACCTTGCCGCTTTTGCTGGCCAGCAGCAGATGCTTCGCACCCTGCTTTGCCAGCCAATGTGCCACCGCCAGGCCGAACCCTCGGTTGCCGCCGGTGACCAAGTAAGTGGCTTCCTGATCGATGAAAATCGATTTTTGGGGCACACGCCGCACCTTCACCGGTTCTGAGCTGGTGAAGTCGATCACCGTCTTACCCACGTTCTTGTATTGGCTCAGGTCATCGAAAGCCTGCCTAACGTTGGCGGGCGGATAACAGGTCACTGCTACCGGCTGCAACTGGCCGGTTTCGAAAAGATCGTGAATTTCTTTGGAAATCTGCAGGAGCAGGCCCTGGCGATTGAGAAACATGTCGGCGACATCAATGCCGAAAAAAGACGTGTTTTTGCGGAAGGGCCAAAGCCCGATTTGGCTGTTGGCAAAGATGTCCGCCTTGCCAATTTCCAAAAACCTTCCATAGGGCTTGAGTATTTCCAGACCCTTGGCTATAGCAAGCCCGGCCTTGGAATTCAGGATCACGTCCACCCCCTGTCCCTGGGTTGCCTTGAGTACCTGATCGGCGAAATCCAGCGAACGGGAATCGAACACATGCTCCACCCCCTGGCTTCGCAGAAGTTTCACTTTCTTTTGGCTTGCGGTGCCCAAAATCCGGGATCCCCTCCATTTGGCCAACTGCAGCGCTGCCTGACCCACGCCGCCCGCTGCCGCTTGAATCAAAACCGTTTCCCCAGGTTGCAGCCGCGCCTGCACGATGAGGGCGTAATAAGCGGTCGTAAAAGCGATGGGAATGCACGCCGCCTGGGCAAAGTTCAACCGAGCAGGCTTGGCCTGTAGATGCCCCTCGGACACGAAAAGGTTGGAGCCGATGCAGCCTTTGCCAGTGGCGATCACTTCGTCACCTACTTGCCAACCCGTCACTTTAGGCCCCAAACGGCGAATCACACCGGAACATTCGTCGCCCAAGTACACATCGTTCTCGTCTTCGCTGGGATAGGCCCCGATGGCCTTCAAACTGTCGCGAAAATTCAGGCTCGAAGCCTTGACCTCGATTTCAACTTCTCTCTCGCCTGGTTCGGCTTGGGATCTTTCGACAAAATACAAATCCGAGCGGCTCGAAGCCGTGGGAGCAAGAACAAAGCCGACCTCCTGGGGCGAAACCATTTCCTCACGCGCTAGGGGCATGATACTTTCCGCGCCCGCTTCGCGGAAGCGCCGCACCATGCGGACACCTCGCCTCAATGCAATCTCCAACTCCAGATTGGACCCGCCCAATTCCTTAAGCAGTTCCTGCATCACCTGACGGCTTGGCCTAGAGGGAAGATCGACAACTGTAGCCTTGGAGGCTGGGTACTCGCTCCCTAAGGTGCGGATCAAGCCCAGCAATCCGCTTTGCTCTAGGTGCACCTGGTCTCCCGGTTCGACCTGGGCGGCCACTTGGGTCAAACAATAAAAACGGGGCAATTGCGCCAAAAGATCTGCCCCCAGACATTGGAGCAAAAACTTCAGCAAAAGAGCGTTTTCCTGCTGCAGTGGGCTTTTTCCTTTTCGGATCTGGAAACAGCAGCACCCCGGTAAGGTCAAGGCTGATCATTTCCGGCTTGAGACTTTCAGCCTCTTCTTCGTCCTCAATCCGAACGCGCCAGGTGCGCTCGGTGAATTGCGCCCCTCCCCTTTTCTTTGTGGGGATCAGGCGCCACACGCTCGCACCTTCCTCCACCAGCAGTTGTTGCATCAATTCGATCCGCTGGTCGCCTTCGCCGCCAACCAGCAAAAACGCCTTGCCTCGCAGTTCGACTTCACCTTCCATCGCTGCGGCCAGCCATTCGTGTCTATAGAACCAATTGTATTTTGGCTCGAGTTGACTCGGACTTTTGTTCAGGGCATCGCAGCGGAAACCAATGAATTCTGCGATTGGCGCGCCCGATTCTCCGTAGATGCTGATGTCCGCTTCCAGCATGAAGGGGGTGGCCTTGATTAATTTCGCATGGGTCCAAATGCATCGCTCCATTTCTCCGTAGAAATGCACTCTGTCTACCCTGGAAGGCAGAAAGGTTGCCTGCAGTTCGGCCAGCGGAGAATGTGCCATTGCTCCGAAGATGACCTGAAAGCATGAATCCATGTAGCTGGGGTGAAAACAATAATCTTGCCGGTCTGCATCGGTCAGATTCTTCAGTTCGATCTGCGCAAAAGCCTCGTTGGCTAGACTGCGTATGTGCTGAATACCCCTAAAGAAGGGGCCGTAATGCAGGCCCATCTCCTGTAGGTGCTCGTAAATGGCCGGGAGATCAGGCGCATGGGCGAAGCGACGCTGCAAGGTGGAAAGACTGCCACGACCGAAGCGGATGTTTGACGCCAAAGAGGAAAGCTGTCCGTCGCAGTGCAGCAAAGGGGGATCACCCAGTCCCGAGGTCAAGGCTTCGATGGCAAAGCGGTTGGACTCTAGAATGTTCAGTTTGCTAAGCCGAGCATACTCATGCCGGATACGGATCTGCATTTGCTGTTCTTTGTCCCAATGCAGGGCTTGATGAAAGGAGACATTTTCCAGTTTGCAGCGTTTTCCACCTTCGTTTTCCCGAAACAAGCCCAGGGCGATTTCAATAAAGCCTGCCCCAGGGAATACCGGTTCTCCATTGATTTTATGATCCAACATGTACTCAAATTGCTCGCCGCGCAAGAAAAATGCCCAATTTTTAGGGTCTTCTGGTTCACGAGCGTGCAAAAAGGGATGTTGAGAGGGAACCAGCCTATATGATTGGGATTCCTTGCTTTCCAGCCAATAACGTTGGTGGTCCCATACATAAGGTGGTAATTTGATCGGGCTACAGGGCTGCAGGAACGCCTCCCAGCGGATTTGCTGCCCGGCGGTGAGAAGTTGCCCCAAGTTTCTACGCAGGTAGGCGAAATCATCCTTTTGTTTAGGGTGCAAGGAATGGGCAATCAAACCCGGTACGCCCGATTCGGCCAGGCCTTCTTGAAGGTAGGTGGAAAGAACGGGCCTAGTGCCGACCTCCAGCAGCAACATGTCTCTCCCTTCGCTTTTGGCTTCCGCAAAGAGGTTGTGCAGGGTTTTGGCGAAGGCCACCTGCTGACGAACATTGAGCCACCAATAGCTGCCTTTGAAAAATGAGCCTTCTTCCTCCTTACCGGTTACAGTGGAATAAACCGCAAGTCTGGGATCCCGCGCTTGCACATCGGCCAAGGCCAGATTCAAGTCGTCGCGGATCGGGGCCATATATTCGCTGTGAAAACCATGGTTGATGTTCAGCAGCACCGCCTTGCGCTTGCGGGAGGCGGCAATCCGTTCCACCTCTTTCAGCTTTTCTGGCTCACCAGCCAGTGTCACGGCCCTTGAGGAGTTCACGCTGGCGATGCACAGATATTTCCCTCCTACCTGTGCTATCACCTGTTCCGCTTCCAGGCGGCTGAAATCCACTGCCAGCATCTTGCCTCGTCCCGCTTGAGTATGCTGCCAATGGCTGCGCTGGTAGATGATCTTTACAGCGTCCTCAAAACTATAAACTCCCGCCACGTATAAGGCGGCCACCTCACCAACGCTGTGTCCCAGCACAACTTCGGGGACAATGCCCCAAGACTCCCAAAGAGCTGCCAAGCCTACCTGCAAGGCAAAGATGGCAGGTTGAGCGAACTGAGTCTGATCGATGCGGGAATGCTCTTCATCGGCATGGAGTTCCTCCCATAGGGACCAGTCGACATATTGCCGCAACAATTTATCGCACCGCCGCACCCAATGGCGTATGATCGGCTCGGTCTTTAAAGCATTGCGCCCCATGTCCCAGGCTTGGCAGCCTTGACCGGTGAATACGAAGACCCGTTTTTGGTTCCCCGACAAAGTGACTCGGCCCGGCCCGGCTTGGGCGTGCTCCAGTGCTTTGGGCAAGGCCTGCGATCCCTTTCCCTCCAGATTTTTGCGAAGAAGTCGTTCCAATTCCTGGGGGCCGCCAGCCCACAGCACCATGCGCGTTTCGTGCAACTCGCGGTGGTGAGCGAGGTTATAGGCGAGATTGTAAAAATTCTGCTGGCCGGGGTTTTCTTGGAGGTACGTCAGCAAGGAACGGCAATAGCCCCGCAGGGCACTTTCGTTGCGCGCGGTAAGGAGAAAGGGCTTTTTCCCTTTCATCTGTTTGTTGCTGACTACCGGTTTTAACTCTTTCTGTACCGAGGTCAGAATGGCGTGTGCATTGGTCCCGCCGAAACCGAAAGAGTTTACTCCACCAATCCGCAAGGTTGCATCCCATGGGGTCGTTTCGGTGACTACGCGCAGGTTCAGCTGTTCGAAATCGACCGACTTGTTGGGATTTTGAAAGTGAAGGTTGCCGGGAATCTTGGCATGCTTGATGGCCAGCGCCAGTTTGATCAAACCAGCCATACCCGAAGCGGATTCCAAATGACCAACGTTGCTTTTGGCCGAGCCGATCAGAAGTGGTCCGTTACGTCTGTTGCGTCCTAGCACCTGGCCGATTGCATTGAGTTCAATCGGGTCTCCGACAGGCGTCCCCGTGCCGTGGGCTTCAAGATAGGTCAAATCTTCTAGGGGC
>Ga0208373_1005138_pt1 | contig 11128 bp, 9 predicted proteins | sample RifOxyC2_FD_184036 | JGI IMG/M metagenome (GOLD analysis project Ga0208373, IMG submission 184036) | Soil microbial communities from Rifle, Colorado - Rifle Oxygen_injection C2 (SPAdes) | ecosystem: Environmental > Terrestrial > Deep subsurface > Rock core/Sediment | place: Rifle, Colorado... | reverse complement strand
CTATTATCACAAATATGATTATCGTTCAAGCTTACATCTATAATACTTCCGTCCTTTTTTACAAGCTGCAATTCTAACCCTTTTGCGAGCTGTCCACTGAAACGTTTTGGTAATAATTCTTCCATTATTCTTCGTGTTTTTTCTGTTTGAAACTCGAAGATATGCCTTCCAATGAGTTCTTCTTTTTTATACCCAAGAATCTCTGCGCCTGTCTGATTACAGTTAATGATACTACCATTTTCGTCATTTGTTATATAAATGTCCGGGGCATTATCATAAAGGTCTCTATATCTTTCCTCTGATTCTTTTGTTTTTGCAAATAATCGCGTATTTTCTATTGCGATGGCCAGTTGCATAGCAATCTGTTCGAAGATAGTGAAATGTTTTTCTGAAAAGTTATTTACCCTCTTGCTTCCAAAATTAATCGTTCCAACAATAGCGCCTTTATATTCAAGGGGGAAGCCCAGCCTGGATTTTATTCCCTCTTTGATTAACATCTGATCTGACCAAAAGGAACTTTTTGAAGTATCTCTCACAATAAATGGCTTGCCGGTAAACGTCACATGTTCTAATAAGCTGTCCTCTTTTGGGTACCAATCACCTTCGTTGATTGCTGTATAATCGTATGGCTTATCTACTGCCAAAACCTCAAACCTTTGTGTTTTCTCATCAAGCAGGGCAATACTAATCCTATCAAAATCAATAATGCGCTTAAGCTCGTTACTTATGGCTTTAAACATTTCAGGCATAAGACCCGATGTAATAATTTTATTGATATTGTAGATAATCTCTTTCTGATGCTCCATTTGCCACATCTTGGTAATATCCTGTATCAATTCGAGTACCTGTATTATATTTCCTTGATTGTCCTTTATCGGTGAACCGATAAAATGGTAGTATTTCTTTTCATTATCTTTGTCAATCACTAGCCTTTTTGTTTCTTGTATTTTACCCGTTTTGAATACACGGTTTGCTGTGCAGTCCTCGGGGGGTTCTTCGCCACAACCGAAGATGCTATGACAATCAGGCGCTATAAAACTGTTTATCTTGCCAAACCGGTCTTCGAAGGGTTTATTAGCCCATGCTATTCTCATATTGTCATCTATGAGGCAGAGATAAGCGCCAATCTCAGTTACTATCAACTCCAGTTTCTTCTCTTCCCTCTCTAATTCAAAGCGCGTTTTTTCAAGATCGCTCAGCATATATAAAGTGGCCTCTCTGAAGTCAGATAATTCACCGATAAGTTTTTTTATCTGCCTCATATCCCTGGCAACACCGACAATTCCCAATACTTCTCCTTCGTTATTCCGCATGATACGTCCGCAAAAATGCATAGGTATGTCTTCATTGTTACAATTACGATAGGTAATGTCGTAATCTTTCAACACATCATCGTTTGAAATAGCGCTCCATCTCCTGCTCGCAATAGAACTACCTTTATCATGTAACATGATACTTACATCCTTGCCGATCAAATCTTTTTCCTCATAACCCAGGAGCTTCAACGTTGATTTATTAACGGTTTTTATCTTATTATTTTTATCTATCACAATTAATGTATCGATCATACTTTCGATTATATTATCTACGTAGGCTTTCGATACGGTAGTCTTCTGCAGGTCTTCGATCATTTTATTTATTGAGGTAGCAAGCATTCCAATCTCGTCCCTTGAATTCATATGTATCCTTTTATCGAGATCGCCGCTGGCAATGGCGCTCATTGTATGGGATATTTTTGATATTGGACTTGTGATCAACCTTCTGATCAGTACGTAGGTAATAAAAATAATGATTCCGGTAGAACACGATGCGATACTGATAAGTATTATGATATTTGTCCTTAAGCTAGCATAAATAGGTTCCAAAGGGGCAATAACACTTATAGCGCCCCTCAAATCTCCTATTTTGTATTCCTCCTGTTTTTTAATTTCTTCTTTTAATAAATAGCGCTGCCTTTGGATAATCCACGTGAAGCTGATTCCCAATATGAATGCCAGGGTAAGGCTAATGGATAAGATACATTTAGTACCTAGTCTCATAATACTCTATCGCTATTAATACTCTTTCTGTTTTAAATTTTTCAGTTCTTCTTCCATCTTTTTCATCTTGAGTTCTCTTCCGATAGCGACTTTAGCAAAATTCTCTAATTGTTCTACTTTTTTCTTCAAATCGTCCCGCGATGCCTCTAATTCACATGTTCGATTTTTTACATCCTCTTCGAGATGTTCCTTTATATGTTCGAGTTCGATTGTTCTTTCTTTTATTTTGTCCTGTAATGCAACATTCAGGTCCTGGACTTTCGAGATTTTTACAAAATCAAGCCATGAAGTGACATCTGCATACTCACTGATATTCAGTCCCTTTACCTCTTCTTCATTGCTGATCCGAATACCAACAAATTTTTTTAAGCACCAGAAAAACAAAAGGCCCATCGAAAAGGCCCAGGCAAATCCTACGATAATTCCCAGACATTGAACACCCACTTGTAGAAGCCGATTAGAATTCGTCATAGAGAATGCGGATGCGGGAGTAAACAGGCTCACGGCTAACGTGCCCCAGGCGCCGCAAAAACCATGGACGGAAACAGCTCCTACAGGATCATCCACCTTTAACGCCTTTTCAACAAAATCCTTTGCTAATATTACTATAATCCCTGCACAGAATCCCACAACGCATGCATAGAGAGAACTCACCCTGCTTGATCCAGCGCCAATGGCAACTAATCCACCCATAATCCCTAAAAGTATCTCTGCCGCATCCAATCTCTTGTTTTTCAGTCTTCCAAAGACAACTGCGCAAACACCTGCAACTGCGCCTGCAAGGGTTGTGTTGATAATTACTAACCCAATAATTGTATCTACCTGCAAAATAGCTCCACCATTAAATCCAAACCAGCCAAACCAAAGGAAGAATGTGCCTATTGTAGCCAGAGGCAGATTGTGTCCGCACATCCTGTTTGCGGTGCCATCCGTATTAAATTTTCCCATCCTTGGCCCCAGCATAATGGCTCCGGACAATGCTACCCATCCGCTTACAGAGTGAACTACCGTAGAGCCTGCAAAGTCAATAAATCCCAACCTCCCAAGCCAACCAAATTGGTTATGGTGAAATAAATCTCCCCATGCCCAATGGCCAAAAACAGGATAAACAAGGCTTACTACAAAAATGGTGGTGCAGATATGCGTTGAAAGTTTTGCCCTTTCTGCGAAGGCGCCGGATGTAATGATAGCTGCAGTGCTTGCAAATACCAGTTGGAAGAATACAAAGGCATATCCCAGAGAAGTCAGGTGGGTATCAATGCCGAAAAACAAAAAATTACTTGTACCCAAATAACCTTCATAACTTGCGCCAAACATTATTCCAAAACCGAGAAGAAAATACATTATGGAGCTTACAAGAAAACCCAATATGTTCTTTACCGCAACACTTATTGCATTTTTTGCCTGTACGGAGCCGGCCTCGAAGGCAGTAAACCCGACTTGCATGAAAAAGACCATGCACGCAGAAACAATGAGCCAGATAAAATTAAGTTTTTTCTGAAATAATTGCAAAGGCGTTTCTGCAAATACAGCATAATAGGGGTAAAAGATTATTGTTAGCACACTGAAGCATATAATAACGAAGATTTCCCTGTTATAACTGTGGTAGGTTTGTCTCCTGAGCATTTTTTACTCCTTGTAAACAAAATGAACTATAGTGAGTGAAGATGCGATTATAGTATTCCACAAAATGTGTTGTATTTATGGTTTTAAACATTTATCAAAAATTGACAGTAGTTGATAGTTGATAGGAAATTGCTTTTTCCTTAAGAACGACAGTAAAACAAAATTGAAGAAATTTGCAAGCTTTTTTTAATTTTTTCAGCAAAATTAACGGCATAATACCAGTCTTTTAAAAAACTCCTCAATCTCGTTCCACTCGCGCTTATCCAGTCTTGCTCTTTCCCATTTCTTATTACAGTCACATCGCCCAAGCTCCTCACGGCATGATCAAAATATAATAAAACTCTTTGTCTATAAACAAATCGATGTCCACTGACACCCTATGATTTAAATATATGGCGACGGCGGTTCCACCTGCCACATAGGTATCAGTAGGCAAAGACCACGTGTAAATATCATTTAACAGGGTGGCCACAGATGCTGGTATTGCTTCTGAAAACACTTTGTATCCTCCCTTTTCAGGTTAAAAAATAAACACCAATAATTGGCGGTCTTGGGACTCAGATAAGAACTTTGCTGTACAACATAGATGATATCGTCATATTTGAAAGTTGCCAAAACGAACTCAATTTGCCTGTCACCACCATGTTCCAAAGCTCGTTCAATGATGAGAAACTTATCGGCTTCAAGATCAAGAGAATTGATAGCTGCCCCCCCAAAGGCAAGGAGCTATGATGTCTTTTACAGTATCGTTAATCATGCCAAATTTATACCATATTTCATTTCCTCTTTAAAAACAATAACTTCCTAACAAAATCTATTTCGTATCTTATTTTTCTTGCAAAATTCGGGTAATTCTTTTAACCTGATAAAATAACACTTGAACATATTCTGTACATTTAGAAAGGTTTTTTACTATGAAAAATTATGTTGTGATTCTTCTTGGCTTTCTCCTTGTAGCTTCCATGCTGGGTTGCAGCAAGGATGATACCTCATATCCCAAGGCAGGGATCGTTTATAAATCCCAGGGCATTGTGGACGAAAGTCCAAGCGACCTCCAGGCTTCTGAGAAACCCGATGTTCAACAGTTACAGGACAAACTAAGTTCTATGAGCAATGACGACTTGTTCCAATTTGCGCTGACTTGCGGAAATCAAGGCAATTGTTCAGAGGCGCTCACTGCCTATAATAAAATATTGGAAACGGACAAAAATTATCCAGACCTCTATTATTATCAGGGTTTGTTATACCGTGAGATGGGTATGATGGACGAGGCTATCTGCGCCTTTCAAACGGCTATTACCCAGAACCCTGATTCATCGGAGGCACACTATAACCTTGGCTATGCCTATCGATGCAAGGGGCTGCATAGTGAGGCCATTCCTGAATATCAAAAGTCTTTAAAGCTCATCCCTGAAAATAAAACGAAACAAAAGGCTTATATTCATTTCAATCTCGGATTTTCTTATTTTTCGAATGGGATGATTGACGGTGCAATCGATGAATTCAAAAAGGCCCTGGCATATAAACCCAAAGATAAGGAAATACACCAGAAGCTTGGCATTGCTTATACAGCAAAGGGCTGGACGGATAAGGCAAAGGATGAGTTTTCACTCTATCATGAGCAAGACAAACCCATAAAAAAAATCCCGTAAAATACAGTTCACCGCAAAGGCGCAAAGTACGCAAAGGAAGTTGAAAGTTGTGAGTTGTAAGATTTAAGTTGAATTTTTAACTGTCAACTTACAATTGATTCAAAACTTTGCGCTCTTTGCGTCTTTGCGGTAAGTTAAACATTTATACTAATGGAGAAAAACGTGAAAGACCTTAAAAACAGGCTCGATTTGTTAGAAATGGATTTAAAAAAACTGGAAAAGAAGATTAAGAAGGAAGGCCCCTATGGCACTGATGAGGACTGGCACCATGTATTACAAAAGGTAAGAAAGATCGAGGAGTTTGCCATTGCACAATTGGCGATTAAGAAATATGTAGAAGAACGTACATCATCGACATAAATGCCTCGTTATGGTATTTGAAATTGGGGTTCCATACACACATGCATCTGAAAAACGGGGCAAAAATAGCCATCATTGGTGGCGGCCCAGCCGGAAGCTTCTTTGCGCATTTTGCTTTAATGCATGCAAAACGACTTGGCATTAAAGTATCTGTAACGATATTTGAAAAAAAATGCTTCGACAAGAAAGGCGCCCCAGGTTGTAACATGAGCGCTGGTGTACTTTCCGAGTCGCTCCTGGGTAAACTTACTGAACAGCACATCCATTTGCCGCCCTCTTGTATACAGCAAGAAATAGAAGGTTATTTCCTTCAGGTTCCTGAATACGGCATACCTTTACACTATCCATACCCACCACACAAGACAAGGATTGCCGCCGTATTTCGTGGAAGCGGCCCCAGGTTTGCAAATCGTGACGTCAGTAACAGCTTTGACTATTTTCTCTTAGAACATGCCCAGAATGTCGGGGCAGACGTTGTCCTCCATCCGATAATAAATATAGAAATACCAAAAAATCCAAACGACCTTATAAAACTTACTTACGGCGAAGGCGCATCAAAAGGCGAATATACGGCCGATCTCGTTGTGGGCGCTTTTGGGGTCAATTCAGATACCCCATTGGAACTGAACAAGTTGGGTTTTGGTTATACTCCGCCCAAAACTGTCCGAACGTGCATCATGGATATTTACCCAACAAGAACAATAAATGACGCACTGTACGGCAATAATATCTACGTCTTCTCGCTGGGCTTAAAATTTATAAAATTCGCTTCATTTATCCCTAAAGGAGAGTTTCTGACCATTTGCCTCGTTGGCAAAAAAGATATGGATAAGGCGCAATTAAACACGTTCATGAATCAACCTAAGATACAAAAGATGATCCCTGAAGGCTGGGCTGACCCAAAGAAACGATGTATCTGTTTTCCCAATATACCCGTTAACCACGCCAGACATCCGTACACAAACAGACTCGTCATCATAGGTGACGCTGGTATCTCCCGTACCTATAAAAACGGCATAGACTCTGCATTCACAACTGCACAACTAGCCGCAAAAACCGCATTTGAACGAGGTGTGTCTGAAAAAGATTTTGAAGAAGGATATTTTAAACCTGCAGAAAGACTGCTGGGCCGCGACAACATTTACGGTGGCATAATCCTCATGGCAAATGACATCATATCAAGACAGAAGCACGTCGTGTCATCTCATATAAAATATATGTCAGAACACCCGGATACATGGGAAACACGGTGGATGAACGAGGTGTTATGGAATACGGTAACAGGAAATGCCACATATAAAGATATCTTTTTAAAGAGTATACACCCAAGACTCTTATTAAGCCTGTTTTCTGTTACCTTGCGTTCAATTGCAAAAAAGAGCCAGACTTGTTAATATATATTATAATTTAATTGTATAGGAATTTTCATTTTATTTATGCGGTTTTCGTGTCCATAACTAATATGGTAAATAGTCTATGGAAGACCTCCCCTTCATCCCCGTACAGGCAATAAAAGAGAAGGGCGAAATAATGATAATCACATACCAAAAAGACAATTATATCAACGTTGAGGCCCGCGATAATGGCATTGGGATACCAGAGCAAAACCTGTCTAAAATATTCGAACCTTTCTTTACTAACAAAGAGGTCGGGAAAGGAACGGGTTTGGGACTTTCTACTGCCTATAACATAATAAAAAACCATAATGGTACGATAGAAGCAAACAGCAGAGTAGATGAAGGAACAACTTTCACCGTTAAGATACCCATTTCAGCAGGGTAGATTCATTTTTGAAGAGACATAAAATGAAACTCTATCTCAAAGATAAATCAAATATTGTCGTAATAGGCGGTGGACCATCGGGGAGCTTCTTTTCCCATTTTGCATTACGGCTTGCAAAAGAACACGGTCGTAAGGTCGATATAACTATTCTTGATGGACGGGATTTTATCCAGAAGGGCCCTGTTGGTTGTAACATGTGCGCAGGTGTTTTGTCTGAAACCCTTATCAATAAAATGGAACGTGAGGGGATTGTATTACCAAAAACACGCGTTCAGCAGGAAATAGACGGCTATTATTTTCTGACACAAGAGCGCGGCATCCCATTACACCATCCAAAACCAGGGCATAAGCCAAAAATCATAACGGTTTTTCGTGGAAACGGCCCCCGATTTTCCGTGTTAACAACCAACATCAGTTTTGACGATTATCTCCTGAAACATGTGGCGTCACAAGGGGCAAAGGTACGTTCTGCTGTTGTAGAAGAAATAGCGCTGCCAAAAGACCCGCAGGATTTGGTAAACATAGCCTACAAAGGGGCTGGCATAAGGGAAAAGATGTCCACCGATCTTGTCGTGGGGGCATTCGGGATGAACACGTCTCTGATAAAGAGAATTGTCGGCAAGGAATTTGGGTATCGTGAGCCTGGATCAGTTCGGACATGTAATGCAGAACTCCACCTGGGACGTTCCTATATCCAGGAGCGCTTCAACAAAACCATTTACGTATTCGCACTGGGCATAAAACCCATCAAATTCGCCGCCTTTATACCAAAAGGGGATTATGTCACTGTTTCACTCGTTGGGAAAGAAGATATAACAAAGGCGCACCTGATAGAATTCATGAAGCATCCAAAGGTCTGTGAACTTCTGCCTCATGGATGGTCACTGTCGAAGGATTTCTGTATCTGTTTTCCAAAAATACCGATTTCCCATGCCGCACACCCTTACACGAATAGATTTGTAATTATCGGTGATGCCAGCATCTCGCGCACTTATAAAAATGGCATCGAATCCGCCTTCGACACGGCACGGCTCGCCGCACATACGATCTTCAAACGCGGCATTTCTGAAGAAGATTTTAAGAAAGGATATTACAAGCCGGCATTAAAACTCCTTGCGCAGGACAACTTCTTTGGCAATCTCATGTTCGGCCTCCATGATTACACTACGTCACGAAAGGCATTGGTAAATGCACAAATTGACCACATTACAAAATGGCGGAACACCTGGGAGTCTGTCCAAATTAAAAGCATCCTGTGGAACATGGTCACCGGTAACGCAAGTTATAAAGAGATTTTTTTCAAGGTGATTGACATTCGTTTGCACTTTATCATGTTCCCTCACATCTTTTATGCCGTTATCAAACAGGAGTGTGAGAACCTGAAAAAGCGCATACACATCAAGCTCACGGAAAAACTAAAAATCCTGAAGGAATCAGGCTTAGGCCCACTGGAGGACGGTCAGACTGTGGCGATAATTGGCGGCGGCCCGGCAGGCGCAAGTTGCGCAATCGCCCTGAAGAATCTTGCCAAAAAACGGAACATTACTATAGATGTCATCATTTATGAACATAAAGATTTCGAAGGCGGCATTGAACACAATGAATGCGCAGGGGTACTCTCTCAGCCCATTGAGCGCATTATTGAGGATCAACTGGGAGTTCCTTTCCCCTGGCATCTCGTGAAACGGGAAGTCCTTGGCTATTATCTCCACACAGATGGTTCTGTCATCAAACTGGACAGAGAAGGAGAGATTTCTTACGCTCTGCGCAGGATTCAGTTTGACGCCTACCTCCTGCAAAAGGCAAAAGAAGCAGGCGCAACTGTTATACGAAGTATGGTTACTGATGTAGAAATTGGTAAAGAAAAGGTTACCGTGTACAGCGAGACAAAACACATTCGGGCGGACGCCGTCGTGGGCGCATTCGGACTCGAAGAAGGCACATACAGGATATTTGAACGAGAGACTCCGTATAAACCGCCAAAATTCCTGTTGACCATACTAACCAAATTTCACCCAAAGGGTCAAAATCATGACCTTGAGAATGCCGATGGATACATCCACGCCTTTTTACCATCGCTCAGAGAAATAGAATTTGGCGCAGTTACTCCCAAGGCTGACCATTACACCATTAATATCGCCGGCGCAAAAATATCTTCACGGTCAATGGATGAATTTTTACAATTACCCGACGTGCTGGAAATACTCCCCAGAAATTTCAAGGAATCGCTGGGTACACTCGATTATCATCGCGGCTGTTTCCCGGTAAAACCTGCAAAACATCTTTTTGGTGACCGATATGTTACTATTGGAGATGCAGCCGGTCTCATCCGCCCGTTCAAAGGCAAAGGGGTCAACGCCGCCTGCCTGATGGGCATCAAAGCCGCTGAAACCATGATGTACGTCGGTATTTCAAAAGAGGCATTCAAGACCTACATGAGCAGTTTTTACGAGGTTATAAAAGATCTACCTTACGCCAATACCGTGAGAAGGTTTGTTATATGGGGCGCTTATTATGGTTTTCTCATGCCCATCATCCGCATCGCAGAAGACCACCCTGCATTGAGACATGCGCTCTTTGACAGCGTATCAGGGAAAAGGGCATACCGTGAAATACTCCTCAATACGATAAGTATACCGCTCTTACTGAAAATAAGCGCAACAATAATCCGGCGGTTAGTGAAGCGGATTTTCCAGGTAAGACGCTGAACCGGATTTATCTTTCAATATTAAGTTCCTGTTGACAGAATAGCTATAGCCGCACAGTTCAGGCGTTAGGAGGAGCAAGGTTTAGAGCATGATTACTCAAGAACAATTCAAGATGTTGTTACCACTAGCTTGTGCATGGGCCGAAGAGCAGGAGCGCATGATTCTTCGCGGCGGCGTGCCACTCTCACCCGCGCAGACCTTTGACGCTGTTAGGGCTGGTGTCGCTCATCCCGAGCAGGTGAGGTTGCTTAGGGTTGCTCGCATTCCCATGCCAGAACATCCAGCACTGCGTGCTGCTGCCGAGAGCACACATCTCATATCACCTCACACCGCAGGGTTGACTTTAAGGTACGGCATTTTCGTTCGCTCAGATTGTTGGGGCGACCGACGTTTGGTCGTGCATGAGCTTGTTCACACTTCGCAGCATGAGAGGCTTGGAGGCTTCCAGCAGTTCCTACAGAAGTATTTGTATGAGTGCATCACGATTGGGTATCCTCCTGCTCCTATGGAGCAGGAGGCTGTCACGACTTCTGCTAGATTATGCACCTAACCATGCGCTTTGGCCAACGTATAGATAGGGTCAAATAAGCTACACGAACCCATCATCCAACAAATCTGAGATTTACGATTTGGGATTCAAATCGTAATTTGTGAAATGTAAATTGTAAGTAAGACATTGTTGGGTGCGTCCTAACACACCCCCAACCCCTCTTCATAGAGGGGAGCGTGCCTTGTGGAAGTGTGGAAAACCTGAGTGATTGTAAATATCATTTGTGCGAACCTGTATGCTGAAACTACCCGAAAGATAATTTTTAGTTGGTAAATCAATACCCCATAAATTAAAATAAATTTTCAAATGGGAGTATCGTAATGAAAATTAGCTATGATTCTGAAGTAGATGCCCTGTACATTCGTTTAATTGAGGGTGAGTATGAATGCAGAACACTTAGATTAAACGAGG
>Ga0208373_1005137_pt1 | contig 11131 bp, 12 predicted proteins | sample RifOxyC2_FD_184036 | JGI IMG/M metagenome (GOLD analysis project Ga0208373, IMG submission 184036) | Soil microbial communities from Rifle, Colorado - Rifle Oxygen_injection C2 (SPAdes) | ecosystem: Environmental > Terrestrial > Deep subsurface > Rock core/Sediment | place: Rifle, Colorado... | reverse complement strand
GCGTACATAGCCAGGTTCTCCGTCGCTGTTACCGACGCCTCGATCTGCCACACTCGATATTCCTTTTGCATTGTTTTTGGCGCTTCAAACCGTACCATCTGTCCCTCACAAGCTATCTTCACCCCCACCTTAGAAAAAACATCAGTATGAGCTTCGATCGACCTCATCCCCAGCTCACAGCCTCCCGGCAAAGGCACCACTGCCCTACCGAAGCGGGCCAAGAGCGGCCCGACAAACATGAGTGACCCGCGGAACTGTCCACCAATTTTCCCATCCACTCTATATGAGCCTAAATTCCTGCAATTCACCCTTACTACTCCATCACCAGCTTCCTCAACTTCTGCACCCATTAGCCTCATTAGCTCCAGTATTTTTTCCACGTCACTTGTCGCTGGTGTATTCTTGAAAACCACATCATTTTCAGAAAGTAGCGCCGCCGGCAGGGCCGCCACAATCGAATTCTTATTCGGGATAGGTGTTACCTCTCCCCTTAGCTTATTTCCTCCAACAACTCTGATTATTCCCCCCATCTCCTAATTTTACTCCAACGAATCAAGTCGCTCATTGACCCAGCCAGCCATACTATAATCACAATGTGGACTATGCATACATCGAAAGTCAACGCTCACAGGAAATCATCAAAGGATCAGCTCCTGCCCATATTTCAGTACCCCCAGCCAACGACGAAATCTGGGATAAGATCCAAACACGACTAGAACCATCCGTTCGGCGTTCTCATTTCGGAAATATTACTCAACGTGAATTTAGGATCATCCAAGAAACCTATGACGCAAGTTCCGTCAACAATCTCATCTCTGGGACAATCAACCTCATTAATACAATCATTGATCGACATCATAAAGAAGTTCCAGTCAACACACTTCTCTTCATGGACAAATCAGCCAGGAATGGTTATTACGTTTTTAACATTCTCTGGGACGCGTATTCAAAACTCGGCAAAATCCCTAAAATGTATAAACCAGACATCAAATTCCTAAATATCAGTCAATATGATCATTCAAAAAATATATATCCTGGATCGCTGGCACTTCTCAAAAACAAACTGAACCAGAGAAACTTCAGCCGAAACATTTTAGTCGTCGACGACTCTGTTCTAACCGGGGACTCCATGAGAATGACAATCAATACCATTAGCGATCTATTTCAACATCGCCCAGACGGAATCGAGCAGTTCGCCAACACCCCAAGCTGGTATGGAGAAGAAGCATCGGGTGTCATTGGTGTCACCGATCCTTCTGATAAACACCACGCCACATATAAAAAAATTAGCCAACAACCAGTCGATCAAATACTGGCCGTCAATAAAATTATTGACACGATCGGGGAAAGACAGTTCACCAACCTTGCCAAACTAATTTTTTCCCTACCTGATCACTCAAACGTCCCTTTTTCTGCCGTCAGTAATGAAGATTTTGCCATCGTAAAATCATTCATTTTTCAATGTCAGCTCAATAAAATACCAGACGCGGTCTCCTTTTTCCACACAGCTGGTGGTTTCTTCGTCAGCTCCTTACCTGAAAAGTCCCTCCACGAAAATGCTAGGGCTTATCGCAGGATTCTGAAGCAAATTTGTTCTTTGTATCTCCAAAGTCAAAAAAAACAGGGGTAAATGTTCGTGCCGTAAATTAAAAACTCACCCATAAAGACAATCTCTGATTCCAAATCAATCCCCGCAGCATCCTTAGCCAATCATTTATAATTACACAGTGAGCTATTCAAACATTGAGGGCCTAAATCCCGGCGATATTGTCGAACGGTCAGCTTTTAGCCATATCAAAGTACCTCAGGAGAACGACAGCATCTGGACAGTCATTGAGACACAACTCTCCCTTTTCACAAAGCGATACCACAACATCTTCACCCCCGAAGCAGGCAGAGCTGTTACCCGTACTTGTTCAAAAGAATCCACTCACTATCTCATCTCCGGCACTACCAACCTCATCAATACGATCATCGATCGACACTGCGCAGGTAACGACACTGAAACACTGCTTTTTATGGACAAATCTGCTAGAAACGGCGCCTTTCTCTTCGACATACTCTGGAAAGCTTACTCGAAACTTCATCTAATACCGGAAATAAAGAAACCAACTATCAGATTTCTCAATATAAGTGGTTACGATTACGAGAAACACAAATCTCCCGCTTCATTGGCGCTTCTAAAGCAAAAATTACACCAAAAAGACTTTAGTCACGGGGTTCTTGTTGTCGACGAATTTGTTTGTTCGGGTGATTCGCTTAAACTTGCAGTCAAAGTTATCGATGATCTATTTAACTCACATCCAGATGGCGTCCAACAGTTTGAATATTGTCCCCATTGGTATGGCAAATCAGGGTTACTCGGCGTTACGGACTCCTTTGATCAATATGACGAAACGTTCGAAAAAATTGGCCAGTTACCAACCGATCAAATCCTGAATATCAACACAATAATTAACACAATCGGCGAGGACCAATTCGGCGATTTGACAAAAAGGATCATAGACAAATCAGGACAAATTAAACTACCCAACCCAGGCCTCACTAAAGTCGAAATTAACCTCGTCAAATTATTTATTTCCCAGAGCCAATTGGAAGAAGATGAGATACCCGCCGCGGTTGCTTATTTCCGCACAGCCGGTGGCTTCCTTGTCAGCCCTCAACCTGAAAAAACATTAAAGGATAGTGCCAGAGCTTATCGTTCCGTACTTAGACAAATTTGTGACTTATATCTCAAAAACCAAACCAAAAAACCTAGTCTCAGTTTTACCCAGATAGTAAACTCAGTACTCACCCATAAAAACAATCTCTGATTCCAAATCAATCCCAGCTGTTTCTTTTGACCGCCTCACTATTTCATTCTGCACCGCCAAAAAATCAGCCGCGCTTGCTCCTCCATCATTGACGATAAAATTATGATGAGCAGTCGACACTACCGCCCCACCTACTCTATAACCACCCATTTTTAAAATATGCTCAATTAAAAAACCTGCCGATTGTGTCGGGTATCCCAGCCTCTCCTGGTCCGCGTCGGAGATGTTCTTAAACACACATCCAGCAGATCTCGTTGGTTGGATCTCTTTTCTTCTAGCCCACTCACGAGCAGTTTTGCTCGCCCGTCTTTTATCTCCCAGAAACATATCTAAAACTACTTCGGTAATTATTTCTCCAGAACGATGGAATCTCGACTCGTCATACCCTAACGCCAACTCGTTTTTTAGAAACGTCCTAATTTCTCCCTCTTTTGTCAACACCGATACCCTCTCTATTATTTCTTCAACCGTATGCGATCCACCATGGATATTATTAAACACCGCCCCACCCACTGTTCCTGGAATTCTTGCATACCACTGCAAACCAGTAATTCCCTGATCAAGTAGGCTCCACAAAGCACCCTGCAGGCCCACACCACTATCGAGCGCCACCTCTATCCGTTCTTCATCCCACTCATCATAGTCCAAATCCTTAAACTCGTACTTCAGCGACCCCCAAACAGAATCCGTCTGCCATCTGGTTTGTACCACCTCGTCCGGGTATACTCCCTTCCTTTTCACCTTTCCCCCAACAGCTATTTTGTCGCTTGAATTTTTTACCACCAATCCCCTGATCCCACCGTCTCCAACTAAAATATTACTTCCCCCGCCAATCACCGTTACCGGAATATCCAAATTCCTTGCCAACCGTACTGCACCTATTAGTTCGTCAGAATTTTTCGCCCCATAATATACATCCGCTCTTCCGCCTATTTTCAAGGTGGTGTGACGAGCCATCGGCTCGTCTTTTATAGCCCTTGTCTCGCTAAGCGACTTGATTAATGTGTCCAAGTTACCCAAGGCATCAATATTGTATCAGTTACTTCACTAGTCCCAAAACCACTTCCTGTAGTCTATTTAGTTCCTCCATTGTCACTTCTTCATTTACTGTGTGCGAATCACGCCCTCCATCCACAATGTTTAAAACCTTTAACCCATGCTCAGCAAAGATGTTGGCATCGGAACATCCCCACACCTCCAAAAGCTTTGGTGTTAGACCAATGTTCTCGAGTTTGCTAACCGTTTCTACCACGAAATCATCTTTTTCATCATACACATAGCCGCTATTCTCCCGCTCTGCTCTTGTCTCTACTTCAATTCCAGTTCTTTTCGCTTCATTCTTAAAAACACCGAATATCTTCTCGGTTATTTCGGCAAGCTCCCCTTCGTGGTAGCTCCTTACTTCGCCCAATATTTCGGCCTCACCCGGCACTACATTTACTCCCGTGCCCATTTTCACTAAACCCAGATTAACCAAGGTATTCTCGCTCACTCTCCCCAGTCCCACACCGGAGAGCGCTTTAGTAAGAATTTCCAACACACTCACGCCAAGTTCAGGATCTTTAGCGTGGGCCGCTTTTCCTCTAATCCTAATATCCAACCTGTTATAAAAAGGAGATGCTACCTCAATATCGCCAACCTCACCATCAGACGCGTCAAAAATGTATCCCCTCTTTGCCCTCAACCAACCGTAATCCAACCCGTGAGTTCCCCGGCTGCCAGCTTCCTCCCCAACACTAAAAACAAGATCAAGGGGATGATTTTCCCTGAAGCCATTTTTGGATAATTCCCGCACTGCTTCAAGAATTACTGCCAAAGCCGCCTTATTATCCGCCCCCAGGATTGTCTTGCCCTTTGAATAAATAGTTCCATCAGAGTGTAGTACGGGCTCTATTCCCCGCCCAGGCTCAACGGTATCCAGATGAGCGCACAAAAGCATTATCTCGCGGCCTTCCCTCCCCGGTACTCTAGCCAACACATTGCCCACACCGTCAATATTGGCAATTATTCCCATCTCAGCCAATTTCCTTACCACCAACTCAGCCACAGCCATCTCCTCACCGGTAGGGCTATCCACTTTTATTAGTTCAAAAAATGTCTTGATCAATTGTGTCATTGTCTTTTAAAACCAAAAAACTCCCTTGCGGGAGGTTTTTTAAAAACCGCACGAGGCGAAATTTATCTCAAAAACCTCCCCATGTTAGTGGAGAAAGGTTTAGGTTTGCCTCGTTTAACAAATAATCTCGTCATACTATCCTCTAGTATATCATCTAGCCCCTCAGTCTGTCCACCGTTTCTCCGCCATCCAGTAGTTCCTGCTCTCCCGTCTTCATGTTTTTTAGCGTTACTTTTCCCTTGCCAGATTCTTCTTCTCCCAGAATAGCCACAAACGGCACACCCTTCCTATTGGCAAACTTTAATTGTTTTTCCAGCTTCGCTTCATACTCAGGATAAATCTCAACATTGACGTTTTCTTTTCTCAATTTATCAGCAAAGCTCAAGCTGCTTGGCAGAGATTTCTCACCCAGCGGACAGACAAGCACCTTAGACACTGCTCCAAACTCCGGCACCAACCCAAGCTGATCTGCCGCTTCCAGTGTCCGATCAAATCCAAAAGCAACGCCGGTCGCCGGCATTTTTATACCTGTCAATCTCTCCATCATTCCGTCATACCGCTCTCCTCCGCCGACCGATCCGGCGGTATAATCCTCAATCACTATCTCCCATATTGGCCCTTGTGAATAGGAAAACGATCTGGCCAAAGTCGGCTCAAAACGATAATACTCCTTGCCAAACCCGGACTTTTCCAGATAAGTAATAATCATCTCAATCGTTTCATCCGGCTGGATATCCTGTACCCTACTGAAATACTTTTCTGCCTGAGTTTTTTCAATTCCCTTACTCACCATGTCATCGATCACCCCGTCCCAGCCGATCTTCTTCAATTTATCAATCGCCACAATTGCCTCATATGGGATGTCTTTCATCAGATCACGATTGTTAAATACAATTACTGGTCTCTTGAATCCAATTGTCAAGTAAGTATCCAGGTTCTCTGCGATTACCTCGGCGTCCGCCGTAGGAGACGACACCCCAAAGATATCCAGATCAAACTGGGTAAATTCCCGATAGCGGCCCCTCTGAGGATTTTCAGCGCGAAACACAGACTGACATTGATAACGGCGGAAGGGAAAGGTCAGCTCATTAAAATTATTAGCCACAAAACGGCAAGTAGGCACTGTCTGGTCATAGCGAAGCATCACATCGCGCCCCCCATTGTCCACGAATTTATAAAACAGTTTCTCGTCTTCGCCGATCTCTCCACGGAAAAGATCGTAAGGCTCCAATGTCGGTGTTTCAATCGGCTCATACCCCCATCGCTGCGCCACCTCCGCCATTTTATTTTTTAACCACTGTCTTTTTTTCGCCTCACTGGGCAAAAAATCTCGAAATCCTTTTAAAGTCTGTATTTTCTCCATGTTTTGATTTTATCATTGACAAATTAACCGACCGGTTATCTTTTCAAGCTCCAATATTTTCTCTATCTCAACATACTCATCAGGCTTGTGGGCCATATTATTCCCAGCCCCAATAGTAAAACACGGAACTTTGTTGAAATTCCTCCATAACATCTGCACATCAATATATCCTGTTTGACCTGCTGGTTTAAACGGAAGTTTCAGCTCACCCAAATTTATCTTTTCTGGGGGAGTGTACCAACTCCCCAAATCGTGCCTGATTGATGAAGAAACGAGTTCCACACCTACCTCCCTTGCTTGTTCAGTAATAAAGTCGATCACCATTTGTGCTGTTAACTCTGGTCTGCTTGGCCTAATGTCCAGGGTAAATTGGCAAATATCAGCTATCACATTTCCCTGCTTTCCCAAGATCATCTCACCATTAAACTCCCCTTGATTTTGTCCTCCAAAGATATATGCCAAATTTGAGCTCGTCGGCCCCAAAATCGGATCTGTAAATTCTGCCAGCCAGTCAAATAATTGGCTTAATATTTGATAGCTTTTAACAATGGCATTCACTCCGCTCTGTGGCCTGGCCGCGTGTCCAGACCTACCCTTAATAGTGCAGCTTATCTCAATCAACCCCCTGCAACCATTAGTTATTGCCAGGTCGCTTCCATCGAGAGAAATTACCCGCTTGGGATTTATCATCCCATTAAACTGCTTCACAAATCCCCTCATTCCCAGGAAATCATATTCTTCGTCAACATAAAAAAGAAACATCGTCTTGTCTTTGAGTTTTGGGTTTACTGCCAATGAAAGCATCACTGCGATTCCAGACTTCATATCACTTGCCCCCAGGCCACAAATACGTCCATCGGATACAACCGGATCCAGAGGATCACTAGTCCATTCTTTACTTGGCTGAACCGTGTCGATATGGCCAACTACCAAAGTGTCAATCGTCTGATTGTTTTTCGCGATTATATTAAATCGACCATCACCAACAAATTGTCTTTCCACTTCAAGTCCAGAGTTATCTTTCAGATAATCATAAATAAACTCACCCACCACCGCTTCATTAACCCGCTCGTCGACAAAAGACGGAATCGAGATCAATTTCCTTGTCAGTTTTTCAATAGTCGTTTTTTTCATGGCTGTCCTCCTTTCTTTATTCTATACAGCCAGTATCTTTGCTTGTCTTTCCCGTCCTGCACCGGCGGGTCAAACTCCACAAAGCCAGTCTTGGGCAATATTCTCTCCGCAAAAGACCCTAGTGAAGTCCTGCCAATCGAAGCCTGGCCGGTTTCGTCTGCCGCCTGGGCCATCCGGGCATAAAGCTTAGTTCCCACACCTCTGACCGTATTTCCGTTAATATCAGCCAAGTTCGCCACCGCCGCGTCCTCCCATAACAGTAAACGCCACCAATCTTCTTCACCCTCCCTGAGAGCAAAAATATCACCTGATACGTCCTCAGATCCACTGACCTCGGCTAAATCAAAATAATCAACCAGCCTGGCTACAATAAACCCAATCAACTGATCGTTCCCCTCCGGAGTTTTTGCTTTAGCCACAAAGCAAATGGAGTCCTGTTGAGATAATTCATCCAGCAACTGTCTCTTGGCTGTTTCCCTAGTCCATGGTTCTTCATCCCAAATCAAGCTAGCTTGTTTTGCTTCCCTGTAAAGCCGTTGGTTCTGGGAGTTAAATGCTCTCATATAGATGCCGGCCATCCTCTCTAACTCATCCATTGTCCTACTAAAAACATCAATCGAAATCGTCTCAGGACAGATCACCATCGGTTCATCCTCTCTTGCCCAACTCTCAAATCTGGGCTGGCGACCTGTCAGCCTGATCCCCTCCGGAAGTTTAAGCATTCGACCATATTTTTCCTCCACCGCCTCCGGCGGGGTTCGCGGGTCATAGACCCAGTTTGGTAAGCGATCTTGTTGTTCTTTCATTTTTATTAATATTTGATAATTTTGGGCACAAAAAAAGACGGTTGTCAGCCGCCCTGTAGTTGTTTAATTTAATAAACAGCTATCACAAAGCGGCTTTCACCGTCCGATGATGATGTATTTTTGAGGTGATTCTACTGAGTACCAGCTTGTATCCGTCCATGCCCTTTGTAAGCCATTGATTTACTCTTGTTATTGTTGCTGTACTAGCTTTAGACCTCTTAGCAATTTCCCTATACGGCACTCCTTCTTGAAGCAATATTGCCACTTTCAGCCTCTCGGCAAATGTCTCAATCTCTGGTATTGTCATCAGATCACGGAAAAACCTCTCTGCCTCAGGCAGAGTTTTCAAACTCAAAACGGCCTCAAATAGCCGGTCTGTGTCCTTGTTTTTCCAATAGCTTCTATCGTCCAATATTCCCATTGTCTTCATTTGTTTTAGCATGTTAACACGCTAAAACAATCTTGTCAAGTACAACCTTATCTCGGCTCAAACTCACTATCACGAATAGGCTCACCGTCCTTGTTATATTCTTGATAGATATATTCCCTCTCCCCAGGAATCCCCCGAGCCACATTTTCATCACGTATTTTCTCCGACTTCATCCATTTTTTTCCGTCTTTCTCGACTACATAAGTAGTTTCTCTCATCAGCTCCCCCTCATTGTCATATTCATAGACATGTTCCATGCTACGACCATCTGCACTACCCTCCTCCACTTTTCTGACCAACCTTCCCTCCTCATCAAACTCAGTCTCGCCCATCTTAAGTTCGCACTAGTTTCAAATATTTTCTCTTTCCCACCCTAATCAGATTTTCCCCATCATGAAGTGGGATTTTCTCTGAGCCTTTTTCCACTCTAATATCATCAATATATATCGCTCCTTCGTCGAGCAGTCTTTTAACTTCAGACCGGCTTTCCACCAACCCCGCCCCCACCAGAATATTTGCCAAACCAGGTTTACCATTCAGGTCCTGTATCACTCCGATCTCTCCTTCGGCCACCTCCACCGCTTGCGCCCCCTCTCCGGTTTTCTCTACTACTGTCTTTTGAAAATGAGCTTCCGCTTCCGCAACTTTATCCTCCCCGCACAACTCGGACACAATTATCCTCGCCAATTCTTTTTTGATTATCATCGGATTTTCCCCTGTCTCCAATCTCTTTTTTGCATCATCAATTATCCCAATACCTACGTTTGTCCCCATCTCGTAATAAGTTAGAATCACATCATCGGCCACAGACATCACCTTGCCATATACTTCCTCAGGACTGTCCTCAATCCAAATCGCGTTTCCCCAACTCTTACTCATTTTTCTTCCGTCCGTCCCCGGCAAAAAACCATTTGCTACCACGAAAGACTCTTTACCTCTTAGATCCTTATTCAGCGTCCTCCCCGCCTGCATATTAAAGGTCTGGTCAGTTCCGCCCAGCTGTATATCGGCGTCCAGAAAATAGCTGTCATATCCCTGCATTATCGGGTAGAGCACTTCCGGCAGACTTACACGTTTCCCCTCCGTCAATCTTTTTTTAATCAGTTCTCGGCTAATGAAGTCGTTCAGCGAGAAATGCTGTGTCAGCTCCAGCACATTTCCAAAAGTCAGCTTGCTCAACCACTCACTATTATGTCTCAGCTCCACCCGGGAAAAATCCAGAAACTTCTCTGCCTGTCTTTTGTAGGTTTCAAAGTTTTCCCTTATCTGCTCATCAGTCAATATTGGCCTCTCAGCCTCTTTATCCGAAGTGTCCCCAATCTTGGCCGTAAAGTCACCAATCAAAAAAGTCACGTTGTGCCCCAAGTCAGCGAGTATCTGCAGTTTGCGCAGAGGCGTGACATGTCCCAGATGAATTCTTGTCGCCGTTGGATCTACCCCTACATAGACATTCAATTTTCTCCCGGAATACAAGACATCTTTGAGCTCCGTTTTGTTAGGAATAATATTTTCCACCCCCCTAGTTAGGAAACTTTCTATCAATTCATTTCTGTTTTCCATATCCTGATTGTAGCCTATTCAACTACTTGTGGAGTATAATCACGCCATTATGCAACCCAATACCTATTGGCACCATTATCATTTTGAACCCGCGGGGATGCTTTTGGGATCTGCATAAACAAAGCCAAATTACCAAAAATCACACCCCGCTACAGGCGGGTTTTTTGTTACAAAAAATGACCAAAACAAACTCAAAAATACCAAAGATCATCGCCATAATCGGCGGCATGGGCCCATTTGCCAGCGCCAGACTCTACTTTTTGCTGCTCGAAAAAGCCAGGACCAATTTCGGCGCCAAACGCGACGAGGAGTTTCCCCGCATCATCATCAACTCCCTCTCTATCCCCAACTTCATCTCCGACACCAGCCAGGCAAACTCAGCTAAAAATACGCTTTCGCAACAAGTTAAAGCTATGGAAAGGTTGGGCTGCAATATCATGGGGATCGCCTGCAATACAGCCCACATCTTTTTCCCTGATCTTAAAAAACAATTTAAAGGAGAATTTCCCTCACTTATAGAAACCGTCTCCGACAGAGCAAAAAACCTGGGATTAAAAAAGATCCTGGTGCTTTCCACCGAAACCACCAGAAACACCAAGCTCTATTTGAGCGCCCTCAGCAACAGGGGTATAGGAGCGGTTCAGCCGGACAATAGGTTTCAAAAATTAATTACCCGCGTCATCCAGAAAACCATTTCCAACACTCCTCTTACCCATGTGGAAAAAACCCAGCTGTCAAAACAAGCAAAAGCGCTGTATATATCATCAAAATCCGACGGAGTGATTTTGGGTTGCACCGAACTCCCTTTAGTATTTCCCAAAAAACTTCTACCCAACACTATTGACAGCCTCGACTGTCTGGCAGACAAATTGCTGAGTATTTACTACAAAGAGAGTTGCCTACAAACTC
>Ga0208373_1005135_pt1 | contig 11135 bp, 7 predicted proteins | sample RifOxyC2_FD_184036 | JGI IMG/M metagenome (GOLD analysis project Ga0208373, IMG submission 184036) | Soil microbial communities from Rifle, Colorado - Rifle Oxygen_injection C2 (SPAdes) | ecosystem: Environmental > Terrestrial > Deep subsurface > Rock core/Sediment | place: Rifle, Colorado... | reverse complement strand
TTCTAATTCTTTATGACATTCTTTTAATAAAATCTTTGCTTCTGCATTCACTAATCCCATCTTATCTCCTCTAAATTATTATTCACTTAATAAAGAAATGTTTTTTGTCCTTAATATGCTGCGTATATTTAAAAATTGATTAAAAAAATATTTATACCTTACTAAAACATATAATAATAAAGAAACAAAAATAACCGACATAAAACTGATAATATTTAACCTCGAATTTTGTCTTAAATATTTTAAAGAAATATTCAAAACAAAGAATAAAACAAGACTAGACAATAATGAATACAACATTGTATGCATAAAAAACTCTTTTATACTAAATTTTAATTTTATAAAACATACTACTAAATTTAATAACGGTAACAAGATGCTAAATATAGTGAATATTATTATAACAGTAATTAAATTGGTTTTATAAATATAACAGATGTAAACTATAAATATATATATGGGAATTACGACTATTTGTACCTTTGCAGGAACATCAGGTTGATTTATGGCATATTGCAAATGATTTACAGCTATAGTTATTGAACGAATAATTTGAGTAAAACACAAAAGCTGGAACGGAATAATTGCTTGATTCCATATATCACCAAATAAAAAATTAAAGATAAAGTGAGCTCCGACAATTAAAATAACATAAATAGGTATTAAAATAGAATTAAATAATTCTGAAATTCTAAAAAAAACATTTTTTAGTCGCACTTTATCTTCGCTGACTTTTGATAATATTGGAAACAAAGAACTTATAGAAACAGATGAAAAAGCTTCAATTACTTTAAGATACTTCCCTTTGGCAAATGTATAATAACCGAGTATTGCAGAAGGCCATATTTTTCCCATAAAAAGTTCTATTGAATTATGGAAAAAAAATGACGTAATGTTGGATACGAAACTTGACAGTCCGAAATTTAAGGATTTACGCAGCCTTGAAATATCTAGTTTAAATGCTGGATAATATTCAGCAAAATAAAAAGCTAAAAATACGCTAAATAAATTACCGACTAACGGTGGTATAACCAATGCCCAAACTCCGGCACCAAGAATAGCCATTATTATTGCAGTAATACTGCTAATAAGCGACATAATTAAAAAAACCTGTGTTTCTCTTTTATAATTCAAAGAACGGTGAAGCAAAGCAATCGGTATAGACATAATAATATTTAAAAATAAAGTAAACCCTGTTACAATCAATAATTTAGATAAAATCGGATTATTATAAAATTTCGCTATCTTCGGTGAAACTATAAATAGTATAATGTAAAGAACTGAAGCAAATATTAAAGAAAAAGTAAAGAGTGTGTCAATAAATAATTTATCTATATCCTTAATACCTACGATTGACGGTGAAAATCCAAATTGACTTATTATATTAAAGAAAGCTATACTGCTTATAACCAGAGCTGCTGTCCCGTATTCGCTTGGTTTAATAAAACGTGCAAGTACTATCATACTTGCAAACATAAACACATAACTTGTTCCTGATGAAATAATACGCCATTTTGCCGATTTTATTATTTCGTGTCCGACAGAAATACTATTAGATGACATTTTTAAATTACCATAGATTCTGAATTAATTTTTCTTCCAATGGCCTAAATAAATATCAAATTCAGAGGCCCCTATTTTATCCGCAACAAGCTCTTCGCTAATATTTTTTTCTAATTTCATTGAATAAAACTGCTCTTTTGCAGGTTTGAAATATTTATTAAGCATTTTTCTTATATCCTGTACTGAATAAACCCGGTGAGTATTAAATACGATATAAGATTTATTTCTAGTCAAAGTAGTAGAAAAAATAAAACTACCATCTCTTTTTAAAACTCTTTCAATTTCAGCTATTGCTTTAACATCTCCGTACGGGTCAATTTCGTCACCATACGAACCTAATCCAAAATGTTCGATGGAACATAAACTGGTGATGCATTCAATTGATTCATTATTAAACGGCAACTTTTCTGCCCTACCAATAAAAGACTCTTCAGCATTTAAAACTATATCTTTTTTTCTTATGTCAATTGTTTTCAAATTATAATGACTCCCTACCCCACTCAGCCATGACAAATGACTGCCGATATCCAGTATTTTTTTCGGTTTAAGAGCAAATAATTCATTTGAAGCAAAATTAAACTGTGCAAGCTCTGCCATATGTGACTTGCCGGCTCCAGACCTATTTATAATGTATTTGAAAAATATTTTATCCGGAAAAGTTCTTCGAAAAATATTATAATTCTCTTCCTGTGATTTCCTGTATTTTACACTTGCAGGATGATAATAATTATATTTATCAGTAATTTTGATTAATATATTTTTAAAAATTCTTTTTACTAATTTCGCTATCTTGTATAACATAATATTTTTTTAAATACTAATCAATACTGTCCTTTATAAATTTTTTTAAATCTAATGCTAATTCATCCGCTTCTTTACTCTCGGTATCTAATATAAGATCCGGATTATCAGGTGCTTCATATGGAACACTTTTAGAAAAACCTATCATATTTTTTATCAGACCCTGCCTAGCTTTTTCATATAAGTTTTTCGGATCTCTTTTAATTACAGTATCTAATGAAGCTTTTACATACACTTCTTTGTATAACTTACCAAATCTATCCCTGATTTCTTTTCTTATTTCTTTAAACGGTGCTATAACCGTTACAATAACCACATCCAAATATTTTCTTTTTTCTTCACAAACATCCGAAATTATTCTATTATTCTCTGATATATCAGATTTGGAAAACTTCAAGTGTTTTGTAGTTAGACTTCTTACGGCATCACCATCTATTATTTCCGACTTTATATTTGCTTTTTTTAGTTTTTTGACTGCTATATTTGCAATAGTACTTTTTCCGGAACCGGATAAACCCGTTAACCACACAATTAATCCATTTTTCATTTAACTAATATATTCTTTCCTTTAGATATGCTTTTCAGAAGTTGTTTACTCACTTCTTCTCTAACCATCCATACTGGCGGAGATTTCCTTTCGGATAGTAAATCTCTTACTTTTGTTCCTGATATTTTTTTATATTTTTTGGATATTTTTTCAAAAGGTATTTCTTCATAAGCTTTCTTCTTACTATCGTAAACAACCGTATCAAAAAAAATAGGTTTAATACCAATATCTCCCAACTTATCAAATAAATCATGTATTTCACTCGGCTTGTAAAAATCTGCAACACCTGTATGGTCTCTGCCGATGACAAAATGCGAACAACCGTAGTTTTTACGGCAAATAGCCGTAAAAACCGCTTCTCTAGGCCCTGAATACCAACTATTCGCCAAAAAACCGCTTAACAAGGTTTTACTGCTTAAACCGGCAGCATCAATATACGCTTTATAACTTTCTATTATTGCATCAATTGTAAAATCTCCGCTCTTTTTTTCACCGATTGCCGGATGTATAAATAAACCATCGGCATCTACTTTTTCCATTGCTTTCATCTGAATATATTCATGGGCACGATGAGGTATATTACGGGTATGAAACCCTACAACTCTATCCCAACCTCTATTTGCAAATATAGCTCTTACTTGTGAAGGAGTTAAACAATATTCCGGAGACATTTTATAATATACTTCCTCTTGACTAATCTCACCGCCTATAAAATAATCACCGCCATTAAATATCCTTTTTACCCCAGGATGCTTCAAACTATCGGTCTTGAACCATCTTTTTGAAATATCTTTTTTATCTAATTTATATATATCACTTATAGTTATATAACTTACACGTTTATTGCTATACCTATCAACTAATGCTACAGTTTCGCCTATACCCATATTAATCTTATTTAATGAAGTTTGCAAAACTATAGGCATCGGCCATATAATACCATTAGGTAAAGAATAATAATCAAGCACACAATCTGTTTCTTCTTTTGTCATAAAACCTGTTAACGGCGAGTAACATCCGTTCGTTATATTATTTATATCACTAATTGCAAAAGAATTGATAGATATACTTTGTCTATTTTTTTTCTTTTTAAATGTTTTTAAACTTATCCTATAATCATCAGAGCTATAGCCATGCGGCAACCTGGTATTATTTATCAAATCTATACCCTTCCACGAAATTCCTAACTTTGCAATTTCTGCAATTTCAGAATTGTATTGTTTTATCATTTTTCCTACCATGTTTACACATTGAACAGGATATTTACCGATTGCAGTTTCTGCAGCAAGAACTAATCCATTTGCTCCGTCTGCCAAAGTATTAGCTATATCATTTATTTCTGCTCTTGAAGGGAAAGGATTGGTTACCATGGATTCAAGTAGATTTGTTGCAACATATACAGGAATAGGTTTTTGATGTGCTTTAGTAATAATCATCTTTTGTAATGCAGGGATTTTCTCTACAGGTTTTTCTCTGGAAAGATCACCCCTGTCTATTAAAATAGCATCCGAATATTGTATTATGTCATTTATATTATTTATACCTTTACAACTTTCTACCTTGGATATAATTGTCGCATTCCTTTTCGCAAGCGATCTTAAACGTTTTATTGCTTCTTTTCCTTTAGAAAAAGATAAGGCGAAAATATCTATATTATTTTTATTAGCGTACTGAATAGCTTTCAAATCCTTTTTTGTAATACTCGGTAAATCAATATCTTTATCTATATTAACAGCTTTATTACTGCCGATTATCCCTGTTTGCATAACTTTTGCTAAAAAACTACCTGTCTCAGTAGTATCAACAATCAATATCGTGACTTTGTTGAAATCTAAAAATAGCATAGTGCCTATTTTTATTTGATTAAAAATACTGTCCGGTGTAAGAGTTAATATTTGAGAATCACCAATAATATTTTTTTTGGTTAACTCTATAATCGCACCTTGTTTTAATTCTAAGTTATTATTTACAACTTTACCTGTTCTAATCTGCGCGCCTTCAGTATCTATGCAAATAGGAATATCTGTCGCAGCCCTTATAGATTTTACTGCTTTATCCAATTGTTCTATTGAAGTGTGCGACATATTAATACGTAATAAACTTACTCCAAGTTGTTTCATACGCCGCAAAACGTATGGATTTGAAGAGCTTGGTCCGATTGTGCAAATTAATTTTATCCAACCTGTATTCACTTTTCCCCTTTCTTAACTTTCATTAATTCCATTTCTGTAAATAATTCATCAACTCTCTCGACTAATTGAGGAGCTATTTTTTTCAGGGTTTTTTCAGTCATCACTTTTTCAATCTTTTTAAATATCTCTTCTTTTTCCCTGAATGCCTCTTCGGGAGGCTGTTTATTGAATCGGGGAACGCTTATATCCGTTTTTTTATACATATTGATAATATCACTAAGATGTCCTGCTTGTTTTAAATTATTATAATCTATTTCAAGAAAAACCAGCATTTTCTCAAATAACTCTTTGGTATAATGCAATAAATCGTTATATCTTACTAAAAAGAACGATTTTGGATTTTTCTTAACCTGTTTCGACCATGTTTCATAAATTCTAATATACTTTTTCATTTCGACAACAAGAAATGTTTCTTCCAATGTAATATTTTCCGTACATCTGACGGGAACTCTGCCTGATTCCATTAAAATGTGAGTATAATATGATTTGATTGTAGGATATGGATCTCTATAAATTATTATGGCTTTTCTAAAATTATCGTAGTATTTGTGATGAGTTTTTAATAAATAATAATCTTCTTTATAATAATATGGTTTAAGTTTTTCATCAATTGCAGCCAATGTCGGGGCATATACATACATCTCACTATTCGATAATTTTTTCAACATACCTGTAGCATTATAATGCAGTGCAGTAGCTAACATATATCGTATCCACCCAATACCGCATCTGGGATAGTCTGCAAGTAGTACAGTATGGTTAGTTACTTTTTCCCTTATTTGTCTTTTTGTTTTAATATAACTAAGGATTTTTTCTATAAAATTAATCATTTTACGCTGTTCTTATACCACTCTATCGTTTCTCTAAGTCCCTCTTCAAAATTTGTTTTCGCCTTAAAACCAAATTCCTTTTCTGCTTTTGATACATCCAAACATCTTCTGGGTTGACCGTCAGGCTTTGTTTTATCCCAAACTATTTTACCTTTAAAACCAGTTAATTTAACTATAATCTCTACCAAATTTTTTATTGATATTTCAAAACCGGCGCCAAGATTTACCGGCTCAGGTTTATTGTAGTTTTCTGTCGCCAACATTATGCCTTCAGCGGCGTCTTCAACATACAAAAACTCACGGGTTGCCTTGCCGGTTCCCCATACAATTATTTCTTTATCATTATTTTTTATAGCATCAAAACACTTTTTTATTAAAGCCGGAATGACATGCGAAGTATTCGGATTAAAATTATCGCTGGGTCCGTATAGATTCACCGGCATTAAGAAAATTGAATTAAAGCCATATTGCTGCCTATATGCCTGTGATTGAACTAAAAGCATCTTTTTAGCCAATCCGTATGGGGCATTAGTTTCTTCGGGATATCCGGTCCATAGGTCTTCTTCCTTGAACGGAACCGGCGTGAACTTTGGATAACAGCAAATTGTTCCTAATGCAACGAACTTTTTTATGCCTATTTGGCGTCCAATATCCATTAATTGAGCACCCATCATTAAATTGTCATAAAAAAACTTCCCGGGATGCTCCCGGTTTGCTCCAATTCCTCCTACAATCGCTGCTAAATGAATTACTATATCAGGGGTACTATCGGAATACATTCTTTTAATATCTTCCATTTTAACCAAATCATACTCTTCAATTTTTGGTATAAAAACATCAGCACACTCTTGTTTATTAAGTTTATTAACAAGGTGTGTCCCCAAAAATCCTGCACCACCGGTAACAACTACTCTTTTATTCTTCCAATATTTCATTATCAAGTTCCGATTTTGCTTTACTAAATAATTCTAAAATTAGAATAAAAAATATTCCGAGTAAAAAACCAATAGCAGCTGAAACAGCTATTTTAATGCTTTTCTTCAAAGTTGTCTGAACATTTGCCACATAAGGCGCTCTTAATAAAACGGTACTTTTATAATCTGCCCTATCTTTCGGCAAATTTATTTTACTAATCTCAATCATTAATTTTTCATTTTCTAAATTCATGCTCCTTATACTGGACATGATACTATTTTTTTCAGTTTTTAAACTTGTTATATTACTTCTAATTTTTTCCATTAAATTATAATTCCTGTTAAGTAGTTCAGTATTTCTTTGTATCAAATTTGAAAGTTTGTCGCTTAATCCTCTATCGGCATCAACTTTTTTCATTATATACTCTTCATTTTGTTTTGAAACCTTTTTGTAACCACCTTCCAAGACCGGTAACCTCTCTTCTATTACTTTTATTTCTTCATCAATAATAAGTAATCTTTCTTCCTTCGCTTTTATTTCATTCTTATTAAACATAATCATATTGTTATAACTTCCGATAAAAGGCGAATCTTTCCTGTCCATTGTAGATAATTTTAAATCTATATTCTTCTCGTTTTCTCTGTATATTTCTTGATACAAACTCTGTAATTCCTTTAAACCCAAATCCCTGTCTTTTCTTAACTTTTTTGTAGTTATTTTTACAATTTTAAATCCTTTAGGATAAAGAGCAGTAAAACTAATTTTTTCACTGAACGGATCTAATTTAATGTCTCTTAATACTCTATCGTTAAAACTACCTTCTTTTATTTTAGTAATAAAATCATCTAAATTATATAATGTTCCTTCAGTGTCTACCAGCATAGATAATTCATATATTTTTGGCGGTACTAATACCACAACACATGCTAATGAAATAAACGATACTACACTGAACAACAGTATGTACCTTCTTTTTATCATCAATTTTGCTAAACCTATCAGACCTATTTCTTTTTCAATTTGCCTTCCTTCCATGATCCCTCCTATAAAAAATATATTATATCATAAAAATTATTTTTTTTCAATTTTATATCCTAATTTTGCAGCTTTTTCAAATCTAATATGTGCATAATCTATTAAACCCAAACGTCTATCTATTTTGCCTAATTGATAATTTATAAATCCTAACCAAGACTTTTTTTCTATTGATGAAAATATAATTTTATCTATAAGAACATCTTTACCTTCAGTATAATTATCGTAAATAAACCAAAAAGGACTTAAATCACCTTTCGTTGATTTATATAAAATATCATATTCTTTCCAATCTCTGCTGTCAATCATAGTTTTTCCAACTTTTTCTCTATCTTTATTATTAACAGTTTCAGCACTAATTTCAGGTAAGTTCTTAGATATATCACCTTTTGCTATTATCTTTACATTCACTTCTTCATTTTTCCTTAATGATGTTTTTAGAAGTGAGAAAAAACCTTTGCCTTTGTATATCAAACCTTCTTGCCATATCGTCCCACCACCGGTATAATAATCTTCGACTTCAAATACCTGATATTTATAATAACTGATTTCTGCGAATACTAGCAAAAAACCAATAATACAAACTATAACCGCAGTGATTTTTAATACCTTTTTCTTGTCATATGTTTCCGCAGTAATATTTTCCTGCTTAATATAATAAATTAGTAGCACTACAAATACAACCACAAATAAAACTATTAAATAATAAGTTGTATCCGATATTTTTAAGAATGAAGAAAAATATGGTGTCAAGTTTGGGAACAATCCGGTAGCATACAACCTATCCAGTAACTCATTTTTACCGGTTGCATAATTGGGGCTATGAACCCTATATTGTGGAATAAGGATAAGTATAAAATAAATTATAAAAGACCATCCGAGTAAAAAAATCGTCAATATTTTTAACAATATTTTTTTTAAATGAATAATATAAATACTGAATGCTATTGATAATATCGGGATAACAACTACTATATATCTTGAGGCTGGAGAACCATATGTTGCCCAGAATTCACTTGTAGGAATTGTCAAATAGTATAATGAAAATAATAACAATAACATCCAGCCATATTTTTTATTATATTTTAATAAACTAAGCATTCCTAAAGTACTAAAGATATAAAATGGAGCATAAATCAATAAACCGCTCTCTTGATCTAACAATAATCCTAAACTGCCAATAAGTAATTGTCTATAATCACTATAATTTCTAAAATGAAACATTATTTTCTTGACTATATCCCCTTCCCAAATAATTTTATCGTAAATTAAAAATATAATTGATACGATTATCAACATACAAGTAACTAACAATAATCTTCTCGTATTTTTTACCACTTTTATTATTAATAAAATACTTAATGCCAACACCAAAACAATATATCTTTCTTTTAATAACATAATTGATATTATTAATATTACTGGCACTATTATATTATTCAATTCGAAATTAATTAATAATATTTTTCTTATTAAGTATATCATAATTAAAGACGCTATTATTTCTGGATATACAAGAAATGAATAAATACCGACAGGACAACTAAAAACAGTTACCATCATTGCAATAAAACTTGCTTTTATTGATTTTGAAAATAAATACGCCAATAATAATATATTAATTGCCAGTAATGCACCGAACAGATTCATTGTCATTGTTGCACCAAACCGACCTAATAGTAAAAATCCCGGTATTAATATATATGACGTTAGCGGTCTGCTGTATGACCCGTGCCATTTAGTCCATTGTAAATTTGGATGATAAGAAATACTATCATTTTGTATCACATTGTTTTTTATATCTATATCTAAATCTTTTATTATACTTTGCGTCTGTAATAAGTAAAGTGACTCATCACCATCACTATGGAAACTGGCATTTACCCATGGAGTTATTAAAAAATAAATTGTAAAGATACTTAAAAAAATACTCCATTTCAGATATTTGTCTATCTGATTTTTATCTTTTATATTTTGCCAAAGGAAAGAAAAATATATAAGCCCTTTGATTATCAAAGTGCTTAGATAAAAATTACCGAGTACAAATTGAGTGTTGAAATTTTTGTAAAACAATTCTGCTAATATGTATATCGGAATTATTACTAAAGAATATCTATCATATCTAAGATATTTTTCGATTTGCACATTAAACCCAAAACTATTGTTAATTAAATAAAGTAAATTAAAAAATATAAATAAAAGAGACATCCATAATGGGGCATAAAATACTTTCCACATATCATAATAATCTGTATAATTATGTATCGAATAATTCTTATATTGCCAAATTAAGGCAACTATCAATCCTGAAATGACTATAGTAATAGTATTTATTATAAAATATTTGATAATATTATTTTTCTTTGTTTTCAATATAAGCCTAATATACATGTATACTAAAAATATTATTATAAATATATGAATTGTTTTAAAATTCAATTTTCCTTCTTTATCTATTATAAAATCTCTTAATCCCAAAGGATAAAACTTTAATCCTTCTAATGATAAATTATTGCCACCATATTGATATACTCTATATTGTATTTTTGGTTTACCTTCAGGTACTGTAAACCTAAGCGATACTTCATTCTCTTTTATATTCTTAAAGTTATTGACTATTAAGTCTGCACGATACCCAAGTTGGGGATGTCCTTCTATGTCTATATCACAATATCCTACTAATGTTGTGCTGCTTATATTCGGATTCGACTTGTTCAATTTTATTTTGTACTTTACTTCATATTCTCCTTTGTCTAACGGTATATATGGACCATATGCCAAATACCCTTCCTTTTCTCCATCTGTGATTATCCGGCTGTCTGATACCTTACCTATTACACTAAACATCGGTATATTCATGCCCAATATGTCTACCGTGGTTGTTTTCCTGTAATGATTATACTCTATCACGATAGATAAAATACCTAATAATAATATTAACCATAATCTGTTTCTCATTACTAATTTTATGTAAATATAAAATAATATAATTATTATGAATATGAATATCATCTTTGCACTATATTTAGATTTTCCAGTCAATATAAAATCTTTTAAAGTTACTATTGGATAATATTTTAATCCTATTACTGATAAATTATTGCCACCATATTGATATACTCTATATTGTATTTTCGGTTTACCTCCAGGTAATGTAAACCTAAGCGATACTTCATTCTCTTTTATATTCTTAAAGTTATTGACTATTAAGTCTGCACGATACCCAAGTTGGGGATGTCCTTCTATGTCTAT
>Ga0208373_1005131_pt1 | contig 11143 bp, 9 predicted proteins | sample RifOxyC2_FD_184036 | JGI IMG/M metagenome (GOLD analysis project Ga0208373, IMG submission 184036) | Soil microbial communities from Rifle, Colorado - Rifle Oxygen_injection C2 (SPAdes) | ecosystem: Environmental > Terrestrial > Deep subsurface > Rock core/Sediment | place: Rifle, Colorado... | reverse complement strand
ATCTTTTTCCAAAGACTGTAATTAGTTTTTACACGGTGACTGATTTCAGAGAATTTCACATCAGACTCTTTCAGCTTTTTGTCTAGCATAACTTTGATCAGGACCAAGTTGTGCTCGTATTCTTCTTGACGGTCTTTGAGCAGGGTTTCGATCATAGCGGACTCTTTTGGGAAAGCGTATGGAAATGCGGCGTCTTCTATCTCGCCTTTTAGTTTACCCATTCCGAGCCTGTTGGCGAGCGGTGCATACAATTCTATGGACTCGAGTGCGATGCGATGACGTTTTTCTTCTTTGGAATGGTGTTGTAGAGTTTTTAGGTTGTGTAACCTGTCTGCAAACTTTATGATGACCACGCGCAGGTCGTTGGCCATGGCTATGAAAAACTTGCGTAGACTTTCTATGTGCCTCTCGTGCCCACGGTACTTCAAGGTTCCGAGTTTAGTGACGCCTTTCACCAGGAAAACTATTTCTTCACCAAATTCTTTTTCCATTTCTGCTTCGGTGGTTTCGGTGTCTTCGAGCACATCGTGCATGAGTCCAGCAGCTATGGTCATAGCGTCCATGCCTTGTTTAGCTAGAATCTTTGATGTTTCAAAAACGTGTAAAAAATACGGTTCACCGCTCATGCGTTTCTGTCCATCGTGCGCACGTTCTGCAAAAGCATAAGCCTTGGTAATAAGGTCCACGTCTTTTTTGGTTGCTCCGCCTTCTATTAAATCTAATATTTCTTTAACGTCGGCCATATGCATTTTATTATAGCACTTTATTTTATTTGGTTGAGTTTATGAGGGTTGTGGTTAGGACAAGTCTTGTTACTGCATCTCTCGGGAATTGTTTTCGTTCCTTCCATCATCAAGCTTCCGCACATATCACAGGTCCGACCTGTGGGCTTGGCCTTGATAGCGTTTTTACAGTCAGGGTAGTTGGAGCAAGAATAGAATATTCCGAATCGGCCTTTGCGTTCCATCATAAAACCCTTTTTACATGTTGGGCATTGTACGTCTGTCATTTTTCTTTTCTTTTCTTCTTCGTCTTCTTTGATAAATTTGCATTTTGGATAACGTGAACAGGAGATAAATGTGCCGGTACCGTCTCGGCGTTCCCTTATCACTAGTTTGCCTAGTTCTGGTTCTTTTTTGCTTCTACTTTTTGTTTTTGTTTCTTTCGGAATACCACAAAGAGGACAAGGTTCGCCTATTTCTTTTGGACCTTGGAGTTCGGTGCCGTCTAGCATTAGTGCCCCGGTGCAATCTGGATAATCAGAGCATGAATAAAACTTGCCACCGCGCGAAAGCTTGATGATCATTTTCTTTCCGCACTTTGGGCACTTGATGTCTTCTGGAGCGTCGCCTAAGTCGGTGGCCTTGGCTAGCTTGTCTTTTTCTTTAACTTCTTTTAAGAACGGCCCATAAAAGTCTTTCAATATTTTTTCATATTTACTTTCACCGCGAGAAATCTCGTCTAACTGGTCTTCCATACCGGCAGTGAATGTGTCCGAAATATATTCCGCAAAGTTCTTCTCCAAGAAGTCAGACACCACTTCACCAGTATCAGTGGGGAACAATGTCTTGCCTTCTTTTTTAACATAACCACGGTCTTCGATAGTGCGCATAATGGACGCGTAGGTAGAAGGGCGACCGATACCACGTTCTTCGAGTTCTTTGACCAGTCCTGCTTCAGAGTACCTGCCTGGGGGTTCAGTAAATTTCTCTTGGCTTTGTAAATCAAGTAATTTTATTTTCTCGCCAACTAGACAAACTGGAAGTTCCACATCTTCACCGCGAGCATCTGGTTCTGCTTTCAACCAGCCAGGGAAAAGCAGGCGAGAACCGTTGGCAGAAAAAGCTGGGAGGTCCTCTGTATTCCAGACGTTGGACGTCTGGGAATCTTGACGTCCAACGTCTGTAGATACAATTTTTGCAGAAATTTTTGTCTTGGATAGTTTTGCATCAGTCATCTGGCTCGATACGGTTCGCTCCCAGATCAATCGGTAAAGCTTCTGTTGCTCCTCGGTGCCAGCGTGGGCTGCTTTTATATGTGTAGGACGGATGGCTTCATGAGCTTCTTGAGCGTTTTTGGATTTGGTTTTATAAGTTCGGGCTTCGGCGTATTCAGGACCATATTCTTTTTTCACCATAGCGAGTATCTCGGCCTGAGCTTGAGCAGAGAGGTTGGTGCTGTCTGTACGCATGTAGGTGATGTGCCCAGCTTCGTAAAGTTTCTGAGCCAACTGCATTGTACGAGAAGGCGAGTATCCTAGGCGGGAGCTAGCAGTCTGTTGGAGGGTCGAGGTGGTAAATGGTGCACGAGGAGAACGCTTTTGCTCTGACTCCTTGACTGCGCTCACCACCCAGTCGCTTTTCTTGCCAACTTCTAGTATTTTCTCTACTAATTTTTCATCCCGAGGTTCTTCGTCGCAGGTCAGAGTAATCTTGGCTTTCTTTTGAGTTTCGAATTCGCCAAAAAGTTTCCAATACTTCTCTGGCACGAAAGCGCGGATTTCGCGTTCGCGTTCCATGATGATGCGTAGTGCTGGGGATTGAACTCGTCCTGCAGACAATCCGTAACGAACTTTCTTCCAGATAATTCCTGACAAATCATAACCCACGAGTCTGTCGAGCACTCGGCGAGCTTCCTGAGCTTTGCGCAGATTTGTATCGATTTCACGAGGTTCTTTTAGTGCTTCCTCTACTGCTTCTTTGGTTATCTCATGGAAAGTGACTCGCTGTATTGGAGCTTTTACTTTCTTGTCTGCTTTCAGTAATTCATCTATGTGCCAAGCTATGGCTTCACCTTCACGGTCGGGGTCAGTAGCTAGGAGTATTTCGGTGGCTTTCTCGGCTAGGTCTTGTAGTTCGTGCACTACTTTTTCCTTGCCTTTACTGATCTCATAGTGGGGGATAAATCCACCTTCGATGTCGATGGCCTTCTTGTTGGACTTTGGTAAATCACGAACATGGCCTACTGATGCACGCACGGTAAAAGCGCCTTCGAGGTACTTCTCGATAGTCTTTGCTTTGGACGGTGACTCTACTATTAATAGTTTCATTCTCTAGAGTATTACACGATGTCAAATAAATTAGCAAATAATACTTGACAATATAGCTTGTATATGGTATACTATCCCAAGTAAAGTAAGTTCTTTGAAAAGGCAGGAAATGTGAGCAAAAACCATAGTTTCTAAAGGTTTTGGCAATTATGGCTTTTGCTCACACAATTCATCACTTAAACAACCGCCTTATGCGCACGAACATCATTCTTTCCGCCGCTCTTTTCATTTCTTTCTTCTTTTTCGCCAGTCAGGCCAACGCACAAATGATCGTAAGCGATTCAACCAAGGCCCCAGGCATCAAACTGGTCCAATCAGAAGACGGTGATCCTGTCCTTATTGTTTACAATCTGGGCCAAATGACTCTGGACCAACTGGAAACCTCTTCCAAAACAATTGAAGAAGACATCGAATCAACGCAAGACGAAATTTACACCCTTTCAAAGTGTGACAAATGCCAGGATGGCATACCTTCACTCAGAGAAAGAGTTGTAAAAAATGAAAAAATTCTTGTTCAAGTTGATTTGCAAATTCAAAAAAGAATGGACGAAAAACCTGAATCTGAAATTGTAAAAAACAAGTAACCTGCCTTTAAAAAACCTCGTCGAAAGACGACCAAAAAAACACAACAAAGCCACATTTCGACAAGAAATGTGGCTGAATTGTTTTTAGGGGCAAGTTTAAAATAAATTCCATTTTCCCGTAACCTTTATTTTCTAACGATTTTTTGCTATAATGCTAAGTGAAATTAAACGCTCATCTAAATAAACTGTTCAGTATGAAAAAACTGTTTTTGTTTTCGCTACTCCTGATTGGCGCATGTACGCCAACAAACCCAAAAGTGTTCACCCTGAAAATGTACGGAGACTGGAACTGGACCGAAGATCAATTGAAACGTGTCCAATTTTACCTGTCACACGAGATTAAGATTTATCGCTATTTGGCCGAAAATGAAGGATTACGACTCAAAGGAGGGAAAATCGAAATGTATAAAGGAAAGCGTGCAGAGGTAATTCATTTCCCACGTTACGCAAAAGGACAATTCATCTTTCATCCTAACGGCGATGATAATCAATTCGCTATTGGATTCGAGGAAGGTGACGATACTTTGTATCTAACCTTCGGTCCTAATCCGAACTTTGGGAATAGGTATCTTCTCCAAGCGAAAGAATGGAGCGATACAGGACCTACAGTTACGTATGGCGGTATTGAGTTTCAGGTTGAATTGCCACTCGATTTTTCAGGGAAATACACTATTATTCCGTGGATCATCGTTGATATGAGCAAGATCTCTGAAAATGAAACCAGGACTCGCACAGTAAAAGGTCGTAAGGTAGAATGAAACCGACGCTAATTTATTCCCACAGAATAAAAATTAAAAACTTTAGCCGTTCCAAATTTCAAATTAGGAACGGCTTTTGTTTTACCAAATTTTATTTATGTTACAATATTCGCATATGAGGAATTTCAAATACAATTTAGGAATACTTTTTGTCGTAGCCATATCTGTAATAGGTCTAGCTTTGTGGGTGCTTTCTCCGACTACCGTTTTTACTTTCAATAGCACCCTCGACGTACTGTTTATGCTGGGCCAGGCTTTTGGCATTCTGGGATTCACTCTTTTTGCCACATCGCTCATACTTTCGGCGCGGTTTAATTTCTTGGAAAATATTTTCTTTGGACTAAACAAAGTCTACGAAAGGCACAGTCAAATAGGCCAGGTAGCATTCATGCTGATGCTTTTCCACCCACTACTACTTTTAGGAAATTACCGAGGTTTTAGTTTTGACGGAGCTATTTCATTTTTCACTCCGAGTCGTGACTGGGCTATAAACTGGGGTATTTTCTCGCTGGGACTTCTAATCCTTCTCATAGTACTGACTTTGTACTTGCGACCGAAATATAACATCTGGAAATGGACTCACAAATTCATGGGACTCGCTTTTTTCTTTGGCGCGGTGCATGCATTTATGATTCCGAGTGATGTAGCGGTCTACATGCCACTGCGTATCTACGTACTCGCAGTCTTTGTTCTCGGAATTTATTCTTTTATCTATCATTCCGTTTTGGGTCATTACTTTGTAAAGAAGTACAAGTATATAGTCTCTGCGGTGCGAGTTCTGGGCGGGAATGTTACTGAAGTGTTACTAAAGCCTGCCGGAGAGAAGCTTAACTTTACTCCAGGGCAATTTGCTTTTGTTAGTTTCAAAGATAAAAAAGTTTCCAAAGAAAGTCACCCATTCTCTCTGTCTTCACCTACGAGTATGGACGAGATATCTTTTACTATGAAAGTTTTAGGGGACTATACTTCGGCATTACCTGAACTGTCAGTGGGTTCGGAAGCTTTGATTGAGGGACCTTTTGGAAAGTTCTCTTACAAAGATGCATACTCCAAAGATCAAATCTGGATAGCGGGAGGTATAGGAGTCACACCGTTTCTTTCAATGATTGATTCTGTCTCCAGGGAAGAGGGATATAGAATAGACTTTTATTATTGTTTGAAGAATGAAAAAGAAGCGGTGCATCTGGAGGATTTGAAAAAATACGAGAACGCTAACATCAGAATCATTACTCATTACTCTGACACCGAGGGGTTTATAAATGCAGATGTGATAAAAAATAAATCCCAGAGCTTTGAGGGTAAAGACATATTTCTCTGCGCTCCACCGGTTATGATAAATTCGCTTAGGAAACAACTGCGGAAGGTTGGTGTAGCGACTGATCGACTGCATTCCGAAGAATTTAATTTAAGAGATTAAGAATATATTCATATGAAACTAAAAACAGTAACTGCTATAGCTTTGTTTATCTTTGTTGTATTTTTCTCTGCACTTTTGGTACTACCACAAGACTTACTAGACTCCATCACTCAATCATCACAATCACAGTATCAAAATACCGTAATCAATAACCTGGATACAGTCGGTGGGGTTGCCAGTCCTGTGCTTACTCTCGATGAGATAGCAAAGCACAATACAGAAGCTGATTGTTATTTGATAGTCAACAATACAGTCCACGACGTGACTACTTTTATAACCAAGCATCCCGGAGGTAGGCAAAAGATATTGGACATGTGTGGTGGGGAAGCTTCGAAAATATTCTCCACAATTCATTCTAACTTTGCCTGGAATTTGTTAAAGAACTATGAGATAGGAAGTGTAGGTTCCCCAGTAGACACTGTCAAAGCAGGGAGTATAAAAAATAATCCATCCCTAGACGCTATTACGAATAACTTAGAAAAAGAAGATGAGGATGAAGATGAGGACGAAGATGACTAGTAGAGTCTGATTTCGCCGACTTCTTCTTTGATTAGCTTTTTGATCTCCATCACGGTCAGTAGAGTATTAGCCTCTGCTACACTCATGTTGAGCTCGCGTATTAATTCATCACGAGGCATGGGTTCACGTAGTATTTCTATTATTTTCATTTCTTCTGGCGACAAATCAGCGAATAACTTTTGCTGAGTAGCTTCATCTTTTTCTGTTTTAAATCCGAGGGCATCAAGCAGATCCTCCACAGAAGTTATAGGCGTAGCGCCTTGGCGGATGAGCCTGTTTGTGCCGATTGAATTTGGTGAATATATGGATCCCGGCACGGCGAGCACGTCTTTGTTGTATTCGGTGGCGAGCCGGGCGGTTATCAGGGTTCCAGATTTTTCTTCTGCTTCTATGACTAGTACGGCTTTGGATATACCCGCCATCAGACGGTTGCGCATAGGAAAAGTCCAATACGCTGCTTTTGTGTCTGGAACAAATTCTGAAATCAAACAACCACCAGCGTCTAGAATATTTTTAACCAAAGGAACATTAACCTGAGGGAAAATAACTTTTTTATCAAGACCTGAACCTGGGAAAACAATAGTGCGAAGTTTAGCAGCCATGGCTGTTTTGTGGGCAATAGTGTCTATGCCCATAGCTAGACCGGAAACTATGGCTACGGGGTAGCCACGAAGTCCATTAATTAGCTTTTCACAAACGTCTTTACCATATGTAGTGAATTTGCGCGAACCAACTACGCACAAGAAGGTCAGGTCTTCGTCGGGAAAGTCACCCTGTATATAGAGTTCTTTGGGAGGTTGTGGAATTTCGTGAAGACCCTCCGGCCAATATTCTACTGGCAGCTTCTTTATTTCCATATAATAATATTATATACTATTTTACATGTTGGATATTAAATTTATTCGGGACAATAAGGACGTAGTAAAGGCCGGTGCCAAGAAAAAGCACGTGGATATAGACATCGACCGACTTGTCACCCTAGACGATGAAAGACTTAAAATTCTAAAGGAAGTAGAAGATATGCGCGCCGATGTAAACCGCGTTTCTAATGACATCGCTCGCAACAATGACGACGTCCTCAAAGTTCAACTCATCGAAGAAATGCGAGTTGTTAAAGAAGATATAAAAGTCAAAGAAGAAAAGTTAAAAACAGTAATGGAAGAATGGCAGAAGCTCATGGTGCAAGTACCCAACGTTCCTGATATGTCTGTTCCAGAAGGTGAAACTGACGCAGAAAATAAAGAAGTGAAAGTTTGGGGAGAAAAACCAGTATTCAATTTTACACCAAAGAACCATGTTGAACTCATGGAAAATCTAGGAATGCTTGATACAGAGAGGGGTGTAAAGGTTGCTGGGTTCCGTGGATATTTCCTCAAAGGGGATGGTGCAATGCTTGAATTCGCTTTGTGGCAGTTTGTAGTTGAGTTCTTCCGCAAGAAAGGTGGCTTTGTTCCTATGATTGTTCCTTCGCTTGTGAAAAGGGAAGTCTTTCTAGGTACAGGTTATCTACCTCAAGGCGAAGATGATTTATACAAAACACAAGACGGTGACTACCTAGCTGGTACGGCAGAAGTCGCAATGATGGGTCACTATATGGGAGAAGTTTTAGAAAAAAAGGATTTACCTATAAAAATGCTCGGATTTTCTTCTGCTTTTCGTAGAGAAGCAGGAAGTCACGGTAAAGATACAAAAGGAATTCTCAGAGTACATGAATTCTTTAAATACGAACAAGTTGTGCTTTGTGAAGCATCCCATACTGAATCAGTTAAATTTCATGAAGAAATACAGCAAAATACAGAAGAAATTATGCAAGCTTTAGGTATTCCTTACCACGTAGTGGTGAACTGTGCTGGCGACCTTGGCCTCGGTCAGGTTAAAAAGTACGATATCGAAGCCTGGCTTCCTTCTGAAAATACATATCGTGAGACTGGTTCAGCGAGTTATTTCCATGATTTTCAAACTCGCAGATTAAACATCCGTTACCGAGACGAGGATGGAAAAATGAAGTTCGTGCATTCACTCAACAATACAGCGCTTTCAGGCAGACCACTTATCATGATAGTTGAAAACTACCAACAAGCGGACGGCAGTATAATAATTCCTGAAGTTCTAAGACCATACATGGGAGGCAAGGAAGTAATACAGAAGAATTCTTAATTTTGCATGCGTAGCAAAAGTGTTTTGGACACCCCGCGTTTGCGGGAAATGAGAAAAAAACGGAGGAATACCGTTTGGCGGAAACTCGCTATGATAGCGGTGCTTTTTTTGGCTATATTCGTACTGCTCGGTTTTGCCGCTAGGCTAAAGGATGTGAACATTCAGACGGTTTCTGTAACGGGCAATAAGCTAATCGACGCAAAAGAATTGGAAGATTTTACTTGGGAGATCCTAGGAGGACACTTCTTTTGGCTTTATCCAAAGAGTAACATCATGATCTATCCGGACTTGGAGCTTAAAAATAGAATTCAAGAGCGTTTTAAACGAATAGAAAATATAGAAATATTTAGTAACGCAGACTTGACCCTTTCAATCAAGATAAAAGAGCGCGGTGCCAAGTACGTCTGGTGCGACGAATATATAAAATGCTATTTTACCGACGAGTATGGATACATTTTCGACGAAGCACCGTATTTCTCGGGACCGGTGTATCTGAAATTCCAAGGTGGGGTAAACCTAGACAAAACACCTGTAGGGCAAATCGTGGCTGGACCTGATTTTGAAAAGCTGACATCTTTTACCGAAACGATGAAGACTTTTGGCTTAGAAGCCACCATGGTTAATTTATCAAAAGAGAACGAAACAGAGATTTACCTAATTTCAGCGGATGAAACAATAGCTCCAAAGATTGTCCTCAACCGGAAAAATGATCTGACTCGGGTTATTGAAAACTTGCAAACAGCAGTACAGTCTGAACCATTGAAAACTGAGATAGCAGACAATTATAAATCGCTTCTATACATCGACCTGCGTTTCGACAACAAGGTGTACTATAAATTCAAATAGTGTTATAAACTCTAGGTGAAAAATTTCTGGTTAAAACTAAAAAAGCCCTTCTTTTGCTTGGCACCGATGGCAGACGTGACCGACTGCGCTTTTCGTAAGCTGATTACCAAGTATGGCAAGCCGGACGTGCTGTGGACGGAGTTTGTGGCGGCGGACGGACTGGCTCATCCAATAGCTCGAGAAAAGCTTTTGATTGATTTGAAGTTCGAGGAAGGTGAGCATCCGATAGTAGCACAGATTTTCGGTTCAAAGCCGGATAATATCCGTGAGGCCGCGAAACTTTGCCGGGAGCTTGGTTTCGATGGTGTAGACATAAACATGGGTTGCCCGGATCGCACTATCGAGAAGCAAGGTGCTGGTGCAGCTACTATGAAAAACCCGGAACTGGCGAAGGAAATAATCCGTGCAGCCAAGGAGGGTGCAGGGGATTTGCCCGTGTCGGTGAAGACTCGTATTGGATACAATAAAGTTGAGATTGAAACTTGGCTGACTGTTCTGCTTCAGGAAGACATAGCAGCGCTCACTGTGCATCTGCGTACTCGCAAGGAAATGTCGGACGTGCCAGCGCACTGGGATCTGATGCCACAAATAGTAGCCTTGCGAGATAAAATAAATCCAAAAGTAATATTGATCGGTAATGGTGATGTCCTGGACATGGAAGATGCGAGGAAGAAGTGCGAAGAAACAGGCTGTGATGGAGCAATGCTCGGCAGAGCGATTTTTGGGAACCCTTGGTTGTTCTCCAAGAAGGAATATGTCTCAAAAACCAATCTATCTGGCACTACTGCGCCAGCGAACTTCTCGGCTCGTCAGCCTGCGAAAGGCCTTTCTCAATATGTTCCTTCTCTGCAAGAAAAACTTCAAGTCATGGTAGAGCACACCAAACTTTTCGAGGAGATGTTGGGCGGGGTGAAGAACTTTGCCATTATGAAAAAGCATTACAAAGCCTACGTAAATGGTTTCGATGGGGCCAAAGAATTACGTATGGAACTAATGGAGGCCAAAAACGCAGAGGAGGTGGAGAAAACAGTGACCAATTTTCTAACGAACGGTAACCATTTACAAAAGTGAATATTTGTGCTTAAATAACGCCAGCTCCAAAGTACCTTTCACAACACCGCTATCTTAGCGGTTTAAATTTTTCACATCAAAAAAATTTTTATTCACATGAAAAAGATCCTTCTTCTTTCGGTCCTTCTACTTGTTTCATTCTCCAACTTTAATTGCGGAAACAAGAATAAGGTTAATCAAAAACCCCAAGTACCCCAAAATGGAATTTCTGATTATCAGAAAGCTCAACAACTACTGATTCGCACCAAAAATTTATTGTTGGAATTTCCAACAGAAAAAGATATTTACGGAGTAAAAAATGTTTTTGACGGTAGTGTTGTAACCACTTGCATCCATGATGACGGAACCTGGAACTTTTCCATTGAAGGGCAACCATATCTCATATTTCTGGTTCCAACTCAACACGACTTTGATGAGGGTTGTCCGAACATGAATGCCGTAATGGTAACAAAAAGCGGAAAAATAAACGATGTTGAATTTCCGTTTATAGTAATCAACCCCATGTGGTTGCAAATAGCCAAGACGGAAGTGGATTTAGACTATTTGGCTACCTGTATGGTGCATGAATCAATACATTGCCGGAGGTTTATGGGTGTGACGCTAGGAAAACTGAAACAGATTTCTTCTACCGAAAGGGAAAAAGAAGCCTACACCTTTCAGTTCCGATTTTTGCCGATGGTATTAGAAAGAAACAATCTGCAAAATATTCAAATTCCCCAAGCTGTTGAAATAAACAGCCATA